>Ga0081455_10001318_pt1 | contig 30770 bp, 31 predicted proteins | sample TabmetS3T2R1_FD_70207 | JGI IMG/M metagenome (GOLD analysis project Ga0081455, IMG submission 70207) | Tabebuia heterophylla rhizosphere microbial communities from the University of Puerto Rico - S3T2R1 | ecosystem: Host-associated > Plants > Roots > Rhizosphere ... | reverse complement strand
AGTCAGAATCAAAGCTGCCGCCGCTCGAGCCGCTTCGGTTGCCCCTGACACCGCGATACCTACATCTGCCTGCTTGAGAGCCGGAGCGTCGTTGACGCCGTCGCCAGTCATTCCAACGATGTGACCGTTCTCCTGCAGGATTTTTACGATGGCGTATTTATGTTCTGGAAAAACCTCTGCAAAACCATCAGCCTCATCGATCTTTTCGGCAGCATCCAATGGGATTTGCCCTTTTGTAACATCGCCGGGGAAGAGTTCGGTCGCAGGCTGAATATTTGTGCCCATATCCAACTCCGATGCGATCTGTCGGGCAATGGCAACGTTATCCCCAGTCACCATCTTCACCTTTACTCCGTAGGCTCGAGCTCTTGCTATGGTACTCTTGGAATCAGGTCTCGGCGGATCCAACAACGGTAGGATTCCGAGGAATTCCCAGGGACCGTCGCCTTCGGCACGAGCGACACCAATAGTGCGATAGCCGTGACTGGCTAAGGTGGTTACTGCGTTCCTCGCTTTTTCAAGGTCGGTACCGGATAACTTTGTCAGCGCGAGGATCACCTGCGGCGCGCCCTTTGTAACTCTAAAAAGTTTCCCCGAAGTATCCTTAATTGCTGCCTCAGTCCGTTTGTCCACCGGATCGAACGGAACATACTTTTCCTTTTGATAGCTCTTAAGTATGGCAGGGTCTTTCAGGCCGGCCATTACTGCGAGATCAATTGGATCGTTATCCGCCGCACGCGAGGCTAACGACGCCATCAGAATCAATGTCGCCGCGTCCGTCCCTGCCCACGGCTGTGCTTCGCCGAGTGTAAGTTTGTTCTGAGTCAACGTGCCGGTCTTATCCGAGCAAAGCACATCGACGCCGGCCAATTCTTCGATTGATTCCAGTCGAGAAACGATCGCCTTGCTCCTGGCAAGCTTCCGCGCGCCCAGGGCCATGGTTACCGAGAGCACCGCAGGCATCGCTACAGGCACTGATGCTACCAATAGGATAAGGACGATTTCGGCGAGCCTTAACAAAACAACCCGATCGTAGTGACCACGCATGTCGAAAAGCCGGCTGGCTACGAGGATGACGACCAAAACCAACGCCAGAATGATCAGGAAGTTGCCGATCTTCATCACGGCTCTCTGGAAGTGAGAAACGTTTCCGGCGCCTGCCACTAGTTTTGCGGTGCGTCCAAAAAACGTATTCACGCCGGTCGCAGTAATCACTGCGACCATTTCGCCCTCTTTTACGACGGAGCCTGAGTATGCGTCATCGCCCGATTTCTTCGTTACCGGCAGCGATTCCCCCGTCAGCGCAGATTGGTCAATGCTGATGTAATCGCCCTGGATGAGCTTACAATCAGCTGGAACGACGTCTCCGAGGTACAAACGAACAATATCTCCGGGCACGAGTGTTCGCGCATCGACCTGCTCCCATTTTCCACTGCGAAGCACGCGCGCTTTCAACGCCAGAGAATTCTTCAAAGCGTCGAGCGCGTTAGAGGCTTCGTGCTCCTCCCAGAACCCTAACAAGGCGTTGAACAATAAAAGCGAGGTAATGATCGCAAGATCGCCCCAGTCTCCTACAATCAGAGCCATCAGGGCCGCGGCCTCGATCATCCATGGAATGGGTCCCCAGAAATAAGCGAGGAAAGCTGAGAGCGCGGTTTTCTTTTCTTCCGGTAGCGCGTTCGGTCCGTATTTGCTCAAACGCTCCTGAAGTTGACCAGGATTCAGACCGGTCTTCGGATCGGTCCCTAGCTTTGCGAGAATCTCCGCGATGGCAGGACTGGCAGATCCGGCGACATCAGACGCTGACATGAACAACTCCTCGGCTCATTCGCTAGGAGGACGTGATAACTTGTCCGGTCTCCGAAGACTAGAAAAAAGCTGACAACAAGGACGGCGAAATGCCCTTTCGTGCCGAGGCGCCGTCTACATTGCCTTGTAATCAACCGTGATCGTTCGGTAAAGCAGCTGGCCGTGTTGCGCAGAGAAATAAAAAAGCTCCAGCATCGTCGCGCCGACCATCCACTGATAGCCCACCAGTGTCTGGATGACATCTGTATCCCGGTCGCGAGAACGTGACACGAGTTTCCCCGTGCCGTATTTCTCGTCGAAATATTTGCGAATTTCTCCCATCCGCTGGTTGTAACGTTCGATCGACCAATCCGGGTATTCGTATTGCAACTCCACTGCGACAAGCGCTCTCTGCTTAAAAGTAAAGACTGTACGCTTTAAGCCCGGATGTATTAGCCCTTCGACTGTCCAGACGTCCCGGTTCTCCTTTTTTTCCCGCGAAGTAATCTTGGCTTTCGCGCCGTGGAGCACGGCTTCCACATGCGCCATTGAGTCGTTCCAACGAAAACCGAAAGGTGGCATCAGTTCGTCAACGGAATATGCCTGCGCAGTAGAAAGCAGAATGGCCATAATGCCCGTCGAAAGGACCCGGCATATTGCTTTGCCGTTCCAATTAAAGGTGCAATTCGCTTGGTTCTCTATCTTCGTGTGCATCGCCGGCATTTGATCGCCATCCCAGTGGCACTCTGGAGGCCGGAAAATTGCTTGCACGGGTCAATCCGGTCAAATCGCGGAGACTCATCACGGCGATGTGAATCGACGTAAGGCTTCGCCGCGAAAAAACCAAACGGAGGAATTTTGTGTTTTCCCTCGGACACGTGCGTTTCTCTTTTCTAGTCAAGAAAATTTTTGTTCGTGATGAAAAATAAAATTCTTTTTTTTCATTTTTTTTCTTGTCGATTTCGAAAGCGATTTCTAGTCTCAAGCCCGCTGGCGAGGAAGAAACAAGAGCGCGTGTGAATAAGTTGTGAACATTTCTGAGAAACTTTTGGCGGCGAGAATGAACGAGACGAAAAACTTCCTACAGCAACGATGGAACGCGCAAGGTTGCCTGGACACATTCAACGGATCGCTAAGGGAAGGCGCACTCTGTTTTCCCTCGTATTTACGCGTTTTTGACGTTTTTTTTCCGCTTTTCACCGGCAAGCTACATTGGCGGCTGACCGAACGCCTCCCCTGTTTCCCCGGAAGATTTTCCTCGTTACCAGCGAGTGTGGCGATTGTGTAACACTGTTAACAAGTCGGCTATGGACAAGAAGTGTGCGCAGCTGTGGCAACGGTTATCGGCCGCTCTCAAGCCGCAGATAAGCTCCGATAGCTTTAAACGGTGGTTCTCGGCAGTTGAGCTTGTCGAGGCAAAAGACAAATCGCTCACCCTTCGCGTTCCAAACAACATCTATCAGTTTTGGATAGAAAGTAATTATATGCCCGCGTTGCAGACGGCCATTGTGACGACGCTCGGCGGTCCGCGCCCCGTGAAATTTTGCTCGCCATCAGGAACTGGTGGCCCAATGCCTGTCGAAGACGCCCCGACCCTCGAAAAAATTTTGCCTGAGCCGCCTGCCGACACAAAACCCGGCACAACAGTGCCCGGACTCAATCCACGAAACACCTTCGAATCTTTCGTCGTTGGTCCGAACAATGAAATCGCTCATGCTGCTGCGCTCGCCGTGGCGCAGGCGCCCGCGCGCACGTACAACCCGTTGTTCATTTATGGCGGTGTCGGTCTTGGCAAGACCCACTTGATGCAGGCCATCGGCCAATACGTCTGGGCCAAGAAGAAAAACGTGAAGGTGATTTATGTCTCCAGCGAACTGTTCATCAACGAGTTTATCGACGCGATCCAGCACAGTAATCTCGTAAAATTCCGAAAGCGCTATCGTCAGGTGGATCTCCTGCTGATTGACGACATCCAATTTCTCGGGGGCAAAGAGCGTTCCCAGGAAGAATTCTTTCACACATTCAACACGCTTTTCGACGGACATAAGCAGATCGTTCTCTCCAGCGATCGGCCAGCTTCGGAAATCGCAAATCTGGAACACCGCCTCGTATCGCGCTTTGAATGGGGACTCACCGCCGAGCTTCAACCGCCGGACATCGAGACGCGCATGGCGATTCTGCGGAAAAAGGCGCGCGGCATGCAGATCAAACTGCGCGACGAAGTCTTTCAATTTCTTGCAAGCCGTATTCGCACAAATGTGCGCCGGCTCGAGGGCGCGCTCATGCGCGTCGCTTCTTTTGCGTCACTCAGCGGCAAGGAACTGACCCAGGAGGTCGTAGAACATTTGCTGAAGGATATTTTGCAGGAAGAGGGGCGCCATTCGATCACAATCGAACAGATTCAGCGGCGCGTGGCCGAACATTTCGATGTGCGCGTCGCCGATATGACGAGCAAGCGACGCCCGGCCAGTATTGCCTTTCCCCGGCAGGTGGCCATGTATCTCGCACGCGAGCTTACCAAGGCGTCATTGAATGAAATTGGAGATGCATTCGGAGGGCGCGATCACGGAACCGTGTTGCATGCCTGTAAACTCGTAAAGAAACGAATGGCGGAACAAGACAATATTCGCCAGACGATATCCTTCATTGACAGTTCTCTTCAGCGTTGAGCTTCAAACGGTGCGTTTCCAGCTTGCGATTCCGCCTGCCGCAGCTACAAACTTGCCCCGGTACCAGAGAGATTGCGGTTGCCGAATAAAAGCCAAAGCTTTACATCTTAGACCGTCATAATGAAATTTAGTGTAGCGAAAGAAAAACTCCTCGAAGGCCTGCAGCAGGTCCAAAACGTCGTTAGCACCCGCACTACTCTTCCCATCCTTTCCAATGTCCTGCTTCAGGCACAGGGCGATGAAATCCATCTCACCACAACCGATCTTGATGTCGGCGTGCGCGGCAGTTGCGAAGCGGACGTAGAAAAAGAAGGCGCGACCACGCTCCCTGCCCGTCGGCTCTTCAACATCGTCCGTGAGCTGCCTTCGAGCGAGATTCAGATCGATGTTAACGGGAAGAATGCCGCTTCGATCAAGAGCGGACAAAGCTTTTTCAAAATCCTCGGCCTACCCGAGGAAGAGTTTCCGCCGTTGCCAAAATTCGAGGATGCAAAGGTCGTCACGATTCGGCAGAAAGATTTGCGCGACGGACTGCGCAAGACTTCTTATGCGATATCGACGGACGAAACCCGCTACGTGCTCAACGGTGTCCTGTTCAGCTTTAAGGAAAACAAGCTAACGCTGGTCGCGACAGACGGACGGCGACTTGCCATGGTCGAAATTGAGCTGGAGTTCCCTCGCAGCCATGAAGCGGATCTCATTGTTCCGACAAAAGCGGTGACAGAATTGCAACGCCTGCTCACCGATGATGGCGACATCAAAGTGAGCATGGGCAGTGGCCAGATCGCGTTCGATCTCAATAAAACGCTGCTGGTATCGAAATTGATCGAAGGCAATTACCCTAACTACCGTCAGGTCATTCCATCCGAAGCGAAAGAGCGAATAAAACTCGAGCGTGAAACCTTTCTAAATTCGCTGCGACGCGTTTCGCTTCTGGCCAGCGATAAGTCGCACTCGGTGAAACTGAATTTCGGCAAGAACAACATCGACATTACTGCTACGACGCCGGAAGTCGGCGAAGCCAAGGAATCGATCGCGGTTGCGTACAAGGGTCGCGACTTTTCCATCGCGTTTAATCCGGAATTCCTCATGGCACCCCTGCGCGCGCTGGCCGAAGATGAAGTCTTTCTCGACCTCATCGACGAGATGAGCCCGGGCGTTTTGAAAATTCAGACCCCGTTTCTCTACGTCCTGATGCCGATGCGCATCAGCTCATAGGCAGTCTCACAAAACTCGTCGCTGCGGCATCGCTGATTGCACCATCATCAGTTCGGTCACGTTCTCCGGCGTGAGTAAACCGACCAGGCGCTTCATCCGATCCAACACGGGGACTGCGGGGCAATTGCACTCCTGCATGATGCGGAACGCGTCTTCGAAACGAGTTCCAGTGGTTACCGTAGGAATGTCCCGACGCATCACATCGCCCACGCGAAGCGCTGGATCGTTCTTGCGCAGGGCAGCGATCAGATCCTGACGCGTCAACAAACCGGCGACGTTGCCGGCATCATCAACCACCGGAAAATCGTGTTGTGAAGTCGCGAGTAATGCGTCCACGGCTTCCTGCAGACTGGCATCTTCTGAAAGCGTACGAAACTCCCGCACCATCGCACTGGAGACTGGGAATCTTCGCGAGACATCTTTCATCTGCGCCAACGCCGCTTCTTGAGACGCGCCGATGTAGACGAAAAGCGCGATGAACAGTAGAAACGGATTCCAAATCAATCCGATAAAACCAAAGACGAACGCAAAGCCCTGACCGACATTCGCGGCGACTTGTGTAGCACGCGCATAACTTAACCTCGTCGCAAGAAGCGCGCGCAGCACTCGGCCGCCATCCATTGGGAACGCTGGTAGCAAATTAAAAAGCACAAGCATGATGTTAATCGTCAGCAACTGCGCAACCAGACCGCCGCCTTCAACATTCGCGGAACTGAGCAACGCGTGGGCTCCGCCTGCCACAAACAGACCCAGCGCGATCACCACATTCACCAACGGCCCGGCGACTGCGATGATTAATTCCTGCACCGGTTCCTCCGGCATTCGTTCCAATCGCGCCACTCCGCCGATCGGCAGCAATGTGATGTCCGGTGTATTGATCCCAAATGCCTTCGCAGCGAACGCGTGCCCGAATTCGTGCAACACCACGCAAAGAAAAAGAAGCAAAACAAATATCACGCGGCTCGCGGCCACCGCGGAACCCCCCTGCGTATAATAACCGAAAGCCAGCCAGCCAATCAGCAATAGAAACGTAATGTGAATCCGCAATTGGATGCCCGCGATGCGAAAAATTGGAAGAGACCAACTCATCTAAGGCAATTTGCTCTGCGATTCGGCTGCGCGCCAGTGGCGTTTAGCCAACATACACATCCGAATGATAGAAGTAATGGGTGATTCGCAATCGGTGGAGGAATAGCGATCACCGCTCACTTGTCACTAGTTGAGTGCGATGGAAATCTTTGATGTCGCAATTATCGGAGCCGGCCCGGCTGGATCGAGCTGCGCAGCGTTTTGCGCCACGGCTGGTTTGGAAACGCTTGTCCTCGAGCGGGCGAGCTTCCCACGAGAAAAAGTCTGCGGCGATTGTTTGAATCCGTCGTGCTGGCCTGTTCTTGACCGCCTCGGTGTGGTGCAACGGGTCTGGGGCTTGCCGCATTCCAAGCTGACTTCAGTCGACTTTATCGCCATCAACGGCCGCAAAGTCGGTGTCGACCTTCCAAACGGAAGCGATTGCGAGTTGGCAATAAAACGCAGCCTTTTCGATGACCTTCTGCTGAAGCGCGCTTGCGAGCTCGGCGCGCATGTCCGCGAGGGTACAACCGTAACCACATTGGTTCACGATCAGGATTGGAAAATCGAAACCGCCACCCGAGAGAATTTTCGCGCCCGGATTCTAATCGGCGCAGATGGACGAAATTCCACCGTTGCGCGCCTGCGCAATTTGCTGCCACGCACTGCGCGCGAACGCGTCGCATTGCAAGCGCACATTCCACTGCCGCTAAATTTTGGCGAACGCGTCGTCCTGCGATTTCTTCGAGAAGGTTACTGTGGGCAGGCTCCCGTGAACGAAGACGAGCTTAATCTTTGCCTTGTGGGCAGGCCATCCACCATTTCCAGGCTGCGGCAATGGGCACAACGTCATTTCGAAATCCCGGCTAATCAACGCTGGCGCACGATCACGCCGCTCACCCGTTCGCCAGTACCGTGCGCGCACGAAAATCTCCTTTTTATCGGCGATGCTGCCCGCGTCGTGGAACCCTTCACCGGCGAAGGAATTTATTACGCGCTTCGCTCAGGAGAACTCGCAGCACGTGCGATTGCAGAAATCATCAGCGGCAAAGATCGAATACCAGCTCTCCGCGAATTTACTCGCGGCTGTGCCGAAATGTATCGGGGACGGCTTTGGGTCAATCGACTGGCGCGAGCGGCCGTTCTATCGCCGCGGCTCGCATCATTTTTGATTCATGCTGGGCGAGTTGAACCCATTTTTCGTTCGCTCACGAAAAAGATTGCCACGCCGAAGGTATAGCCATGGCCCTTTCGGTCTGTGATCGACGTGCCATACGCGCGTGGTTACAGCGATTGCCGAGCTGCTTTGACCGTGTTGGACATCAGCATCGCAATGGTCATCGGCCCTACGCCGCCCGGCACCGGAGTAATGGCGCTCGCCTTTTTCGATACTTCATCAAATGCAACGTCGCCCACCAGGCGATAACCACGTTCGGTCGCGGCGTCTTCGACGCGATTAATCCCAACGTCAATGACGGCCGCGCCTTCGCGCACGTGATCGGCTTTCACAAATCCCGTGCGACCGATTGCTGCAACGATTATGTCGGCCGACCGGGTAATCTCCGCGAGATCGCGGCTGCGCGAATGCACCACAGTGACTGTGGCATTAGCGTTCGGGTTTTTCTGCATGAGAAGCAGCGCCAAGGGCTTGCCCACGATCATGCTGCGGCCAAGAACCACAACGTGCGCGCCACTAATGTTGATCTTGCTTTCTACGAGCAGACGCTGGACGCCCAACGGTGTGCACGGCACAAAGCCCGTAGGATCATCGAGCACAAGTTTTGCGACGTTTTCTGGATGGAATCCGTCTACGTCTTTGCGCGGATCAAGTGCGCGCACGATTGCAGCCTCGTCGATGTGTGCCGGCGGCGGGGATTGCACCAGAATTCCATGAATGCCGGGATCGGCGTTCAATTCTTCGACTCGACTGAGGAGCTCGGTCTGAGTAGTTGACCCCGGTAATTCCAATTTCAGCGAGTGTAGACCGAGCTCGCGACACATTTTGTCCTTCGAACGCACATAAGCACGTGAAGCTGGGTCTTCGCCTACGAGAACCACGGCAAGGCCCGGAGTAACGCCTTTTGTCTTTAGTTCCGCAATTTCACGGCGAAGGTCGACATAGACTTTCTCCGCGATCGCGCGTCCATCGATGAGGTTGGGCATAGTGAAGCAGGCAATCCTGCCTGCGAGTGCCCAGCGCGCAAGTGAGCATTGCGTTGGTTGCCTCAGCGCATTTCAACCAGTGCCATCATTGCGTTCTGCAAGTTCATGCGTTCGGCTTCAAATTCTTCAAGTGTGGTAGTCGCCTTTACTCGATACGCCCGGCCAAAAATCACACGCACTTTTGAAAACGGCCGCGGCAAAATGAAACCGTCCCAGCTGTTCACTCTCCAGCAGCTGGAAAATTCCATGTTGATCGGCACGACTGCCACGCCGGTTTTCTGCGCGAGGAAAACAATGCCCGGTCCAAGCTCATAGACTGGCCCACGTGGACCGTCTGGCGTGATCAAAACGTCGTGGCCGGACGCAAGCACATCCTCCAGCTCCCGCAACGCGCTGGCACCGAGACGAGAACTGGAACCGCGTACGACATCAAACCCAAAACGCCGCGTCAAATCGCTGATTAGATCACCGTCGCGACTAGCGCTGATTAGCCCCGCGCCGGGTCGTTGCGGAAGGAACTTTTTCAAAACGAATGAAATTAAAAGCAATCGGTTGTGCCAGAGGCCAGCGATGTAATTTTCCCCGACTGGGTTGCCGACCACAGCCGCGCGGTCGTCGATTTCGAAACGCAGCGAGCGGGCCCAGACTTTGAGCAACCGAAATCCAAATGCGATCAACCATCGCGCCAGCCGTCCTTGGATTTTCAACTTTTCTTTTGCGCTGTTTTTGTGGACGCCGCTTCGCCCCAGCGGTAGGCAGCCTGACTGGGCAGACCGATTTGATCCAAAATACGCCAAACCACCGTGTCAACGACGGCGGTTACGGATCCGGGACGGCTGTAGAAGGAAGGAATCGCCGGCAACACGATCGCGCCGGCCTCGAGCAATGTCACGACGTTCCGTGCATGGATTAAACTCCACGGCGTCTCGCGCGGCACGAGAATCAATTTCCGGCGTTCCTTCAAGAAAACATCGGCAGCGCGCAACAATGCGCTGTCGCTGCAACCGGAAGCGATTCGCCCCAGCGTTGCCATCGAACAAGGGACAATCACCATCGCGTCGAAGCGCGCCGAGCCGCTAACGAATGGCACATTCATGTCATTTTCAGAATGCTGCGAGATATTCGATGGAATCTTGAATTCGTCGAGCTCCTGCTTCGCCACCTCACTTGCAGGGGCGCTCATGACCAGATGGATTTCGTGGGCCGCACAATCGATCTGCGCAAGCAATCTTTGCAGATAAATCGCTCCGCTTGCACCGGTGGCGGCAATTACCAGTTTCATTGAAATAAGGAGGTCACAGGACCGACAAATAATACGGCAGCATTTCCAAACACATTCATTTCAAATTCGCGGCCAAGCCACGGGGTGTACCGTTTGATGTAACGTTCGTTCATTGAAAGTAGCCCGACCATCTTGGTTGTGGCCCGGCCGGTTCGCAAGCTCTCCAATGGACAAATCGGTCCGAGCCGTCCCGCAGCGGGCTTGCACTACATCTAATGTTCGGCGAAGCATCTCGTTTTTCGATGCCCAAACACACGCTCACGGGAAATATCAAAAGGCATCGCGCGTTTCCGTCGAAGATTCTCGGAAACCGGCGCGACATCCTGGTTTATTTGCCGCACGGCTACAGCCGGCTCTCCCGACGGCGTTACCCGGTGCTCTATTTGCACGATGGCCAAAATGTCTTCGACGTAGCAACTTCGTTTGCTGGTGTGGAATGGGGCGTGGACGAAACGGCAGAACGGCTGATCAAGGAGAACCTTATCGAACCGCTCATCATTGTAGCTGTTGCGAACATGGGCGAGCAACGTGTCGATGAATACTCTCCGACGCGAGGGGTGATTGACGCGAAAGCGAAACGCAAGAAACGCAGCAAAGGGCTGGCCCGAAGGTATGGGTATTTTTTGATCAACGAACTCAAACCTTATATCGACCGAAAATATCGAACCAACCCAGGCGCGGAATTCACTGGATTAGGCGGTTCATCCCTGGGCGGCCTCGTTACACTTGCGATTGGAATTTTATATCCACAGGCATTCAGCCGGCTGCTGGTCATGTCGCCATCAATCTGGTGGGACGATTTCGCGATTTACCGGCTCGTCGATGCGATCGAGCGGAAGCCACCATTGAAAATCTGGCTCGATACCGGCACAGCCGAGCCCGGTTGGGAGCAAGGGCGCGAGTTACTCAACCGGTTGGTCGAAAAAGGCTGGAAGCCTCAGAAAGACATTCAATACATGGAAGTTCAAGGTGCCGATCACAGCGAAGGAGCCTGGGCAGCGCGTGTCGAACCGGCGCTACGGTTTTTGTTTCCGCCGGCAAAATAACTTCTCATTCTTCCCGTCGGCGGGATCGGCGGATTTGGCGGCAATGGTTCCGGAGGCGGTGTAGGGCTCGGTGGAGTCGGTTTCGGTGGTGACGGAGTCTCTGGCATTGTTACTCCTCTGAAGAATCGTTTTTATTGCAACCATTTGCCGTAAATTTGATAAACGTGAACAAAGCCTCCAACAAAATCCCAATCCTTTTGATACGCGAAACGGCAAGTTCTCGGGGACCAGGTTAGCTCGCGTGGCGATTCAGGGTGATTCGGGTCGTAAACGAGATAATGTTCAAGTCCGTCATTCCGAGTGACAGGCTTTCGCTTGTAGACCAGTACTGCGTGATTGATGCTGAGACGAGGATAAGTCGTCAGAAACCCGGTGAATAGCTCGCCGCGCGCCAAAGCTGCATTGAGGTTGGCGTGGGTTTCCTTGTAATAACTGGAGTCGTGCTCGAAAAGCATCCGATAATTTCCGATCCGAAAGTAAGTCGGCCATCCAAGGCCAATATTTCTTCGCAAAACTTCGCGGCGCGCATCGCTCAGTGCGCGCAAGTTCGCGTAGCCGGGAAAAACGACGCGCTGATTTGTCGGCAATGGTTCTTCCCAAGCGGCCCGGCGAGTGACACTTCGAATCCGAGCGCCCAACGCAATGTCGTCCAAGGGAGGGGCGTGCGGATCGAAGCGAGCGAACTTGTGAAACTGCATCGTCGTACGGCATAGGACAAAACAGCGGCGAGTGTACCTTTTTGGCTCTCCCTTGTCTCTTTGCCGCCGCAAAGAGGGATGGCCTTCGCGATACTCGAAGACGGTTGCGTTTGCGAAGCCGACGGTATCCCGGCCGAAACGAAAATCCGACGCTGCCGCACTGCTTCGTAGGAGGATAAGTGCGACGAAAACGCCGAGCTGCCAAAAACCTGCTGCTGTACGCGAATTGCCAGGAATCATATCAAGAACGCGTCGATCGTTTTCACTGCAACGGTTTATCGTAGGCCTGGTAAACGCGAACGAATCCACCGACGAAGTCTATGTCTTTCTGATAAGCAAAGGCACGTTCGCGAGGCGACCACGTTAGCTCACGCGGCGCTTCGGCATGGTTTGGATCATAAACCAAATAATGTTCGAGTTCGTCTCCGGGGGGATTTTTTTTCCGGCCGTAAATAAGCACCGCGTGGTTTATACTCATTTTTGGATAAGTGGTAAGAAAAGCCACGAACGTGTCACCACGCGCGAGGGCGGCAGCGAGATTGCGGTGAGTTTTCTCCTGATACCCTTTACTTTCCAGAAAGACCATGCGGACATGGCCCGGCCGAAAATAACTCATGAAGCCGCTGCCGATATTGTCCTCGAAGACTTGGATATGGGCTTTGCTTATCTCTCGTAAATTCGAGTAGCCCGGGAAGACGATTCGCTGATTTTCGGGCAACGCTTCGAGCCAGGGCTTCCGGCGCGCGACAGCACGAACGCGCTGTGCGAGTTCTCTGTCGTCTAATGAAACGCCGTCCGGATTGAAACGGGCGAACTTGCGGAACTGCATCGCCGTCCGGGTCATGACGAAACAGCGGCGCGTATAACTGTTGGCAGGATCACTCGATTCCGACTTCGGTCGAAAAAACGCGATCCCGTCGTGATATTTCAGCACGGTGGCGTTTTGAAACGCGAAGGTATCGCGGTCGAAACGAAACTCCGGCTCAGCAGCGCGGTCCGACGCTACACCGATCAGAGCGACTGCACTGAACCAGACACCCGCTAATTTGCCCCTAGTCCCAAACATCAGATCAAGAGCGAGCAGAGGTCGTGGCGGTTTTGCTTTCGGAAAAAATGCCGAGGCGGCGAAACTTTTGATATCGCTTTTCCAATAGTTCGTCGGCTGGGATCTTGGAAACCTCCTCCAGCACCCGGCGCAGCGCTCCACCAACATTGGCAGTAACGGAATCATAGTCGCGGTGCGCGCCGCCTTCGGGCTCAGAGATGATTTGATCTACTACCTCCAACTTCAATAAATCCTGTGCCGTCAATTTGAGCGCCTCTGCTGCTTCAGCGGCGTGCCGGCGGTCTCTCCACAAAATTGCCGAACACGCTTCTGGACTGATCACAGAGTAATACGCGTTTTCCAAGATCGACACGTGGTCTGCCACGCCAATGCCCAGGGCACCGCCCGAACCGCCCTCGCCGATGACCGCTGCCACGATCGGCACACGAAGCCTCATCATTTCGAAAAGGTTTACGGCAATCGCTTCTGAAATGTGACGTTCCTCAGATCCGATCCCGGGAAAAGCGCCTGGCGTATCTATCAGTGAAACGACCGGCACGCGAAATTTTTCGGCCAGGCGCATCAATCGCAGCGCCTTGCGATAACCTTCCGGATGAGCGCAACCGAAATTGCGCATTACATTTTCCTTTGTGTTGCGACCTTTTTGGTGCGTGATCACGACGCAGCGTTGCGTGCCAAGTGTGGCCAGGCCGCACGGCATGGCTCGATCATCTGCAAAGCGGCGATCTCCATGCAGCTCAATCCAATTGGTGAAACAACGCTCGATGTAGTCCATGGCGAATGGACGCTGCGTATGACGCGCAATTTGCACACGCTGCCAGGCAGTGAGATTGCCGTAGATTTCCCGCCGCGTTTCACGAAGTTTTTCCTCAACAGCTTTAACAGCCGAATCCAGATTGACATCATGCGCGTCGGAGTGATTCCTTAAATCCTGGAGGCGCCGTTCCAGCTCAAAGATCGGCTTTTCAAAATCGAGCGGTTGAATGTCCATGGGCGCGTGAATCGTGATTCGTTAAATCCTTAAATCGTCCAACCATTAAACCGTCAAGTGGTCCGATTCACGTTTTAACGATTCCCGAATCTCGGTTTCTTAATCCGTAATCGTGACAGCGGTGCGATTGTTTACAAGGCTGGTGAGTTCCTCAAGGTCCGAAGCGGCCAGGCCGAGCCCCACTGGCGGGGGAGGCTGGTCGAGATTGGGATGTGCTGAATCCGGAACCGAAAAAAGAGTGTAACTTGGCGCTCCCGCCAACCGGATCCATCGGGTGCTGCTGAGGTACTCCTTGCTGCCGACGCCCACGCGTTTTCCGTCCTTCCAAGCCATGGTTTCGGCAACTTTTGCCGACATTCTAGCCGGTTGCTTACCCGGTAATTTTGCCTCGAGAACGCGATATTGCTTGAAAAACGCGCCGTGATTCAGAAGCACAACCGAATTCGCTTTCCGTTGAATTACCATCGAAAAATCCGGATGCGAGACGAGCAAATGGTCGCCAATGCGCAGCATGGTGCCGCTCATATTGTTCATGCGCATGATCAGCTCGGGAGTCGTTTTCAGTTTTCGGGCAATTTTGGCCAGCACGTCTCCGGATTTAACCACGTATTCTATCTTTTCCGGGGACGGATAACGCGACAGCAGAATCGCGACGTTCGCTTCCCCAAGTAAATCCTTCGCTTCTTCGAGATGTTTTCCGTTGGGATATTTTTGGATAAACGCGATGAGCGCATCGCGGGCTTCGGCTAGTTTTCCTTCCTGTCGCAGCTGCGCTGCTGCTTGAAATTCGGGGAGACTAATGTCCGGCACGGGCGCTGGCGTGACTTCTCCACGCTGCTCCTTTTTCACCGCAATTTCTTCTTTTACAAAGGTGTTGTAACCGAACCACGCGGCTCCGCCGAAGATGACCAACGCCAGGAACAAGACGAAAAGCCATTTCATGGCCGACAAAACGTGGCCGGAATCTCGAGCGAAATCCACGAGCGGCGCCGAACCGGAAAACACCAAGGCAGCTCAGGATCCATCACAAGAAAAACCGTCCGCGAGGAATCAATCGCCGCCACTGAAATCGGTTTTGCCTACGAGGCACCGGTCTCAGTTTCGCTCCCGGGAAAGAAGCGATGCCAGAGGCGCCCGATGGTGGGCTCTTCCCGGTTGCTCCAGGTGTATTGACAATCCTGACAGTAAAACTCCTTGGGAATAATTTTGAGGGCGCAGAGGACCCCAACCAGCGCAGGAGTCATGAATTTTCGAGTCATCTGTGGATATTCGATATTCGACGAGCTGCATTGTGGGCACCGGACAAGAGCCGAGGAGATATCGGGATCAGTCGCCTCCCATTCGACCATGAGATTTTGGGCCTTCTCGAAATCAGTGTCTTCCACCATTACCTTCGCATTGGCCTGTGGGCGCGACATGAAGCCAACCTGCTGCAGGGGCGCCTCGTTGTGAACATCGGCGCGCAACCCGGCGTCCTGGAAGCGCCGCTTTAGTTGCCTCGCCTTCGCCGGATCGTTAAACGTGGCAATCGTCACCATAAATCTTATTGCACCAGCAGCATGAACACCGTGTGATCAAACATCAACTAATGGCTAAGTGCAAGACTTGGCGTCATGCCCCTGGCGGAAACCACTTGTAAAGCATCAAATACACGAGAACGCCTGTGACCGAGACGTAAAGCCAGATGGGAATGGTCCAACGTGCGATTCGTTTATGACGATCCCACCGGCGACGAAAAACTTGAACAAGAGTGATAATCACGAGAGGCAGCGTCACAAAGGCGAGCAGAACGTGCGAAGCAAGCATCGGAAAGTAAATGGCAGCGATCCACCCTGTGTATCCTGAAGATTTTTCGCCTACGTTCGCGTGATAAATGATATAACCGATCAGGAAACAGATCGAGGAAACCACGGCGGTAATCATGCACGCCATATGGCGCCGCCACGCCCCGTGCCGGATAAAGTACCAGCCCATTGAAATAAAGACCGTGCTCACCAAATTAAATGACGCGTTAAGAGCGGGAAGTTCGGAGATTGAAATCACGTTGAAGCGTTGAACCGTTAAAACGTTACATTGGCCTATCGCTTCAACGCTTCAACGACTTAACGATTAACACCATGCCGCCCGTCCTCGAGCCACCCCAGGTTCGGCCGCCCCGACGTCGTCGGAAAACAACCTGGGCGCATCGAATCGCGGTGAGCTTGGTGCGCCTCCTGATTCTTGCATTAATCCTTGGAATCGGCGGTGGCGGCTATTACATGGCCAAGAGAGGCTTTGGCCGCCAATGGCGCTACCGCGTAGTGGAAGAATTGCGCAAGCACGGGGTCGAAGCCAACATCGGCCGCCTGACCCTGGACCCCTTTCGTGGTCTGATTGCAAAAAATGTACGGATTTTTGATTACAGAAATCGCGAGAACATCCTTGCGGTAATCAGCGAGGTATCGCTCGATATCAATTACGCTGCGCTCATCCACCACGAACCCTTTCTCAACGCGCTCGACGTGCGCGACGCGCAAATCATTCTTCCATTCAAAACAGCGGAGGAAAAAGGCGACAGAGCAATGCTCACCAACTTGCGTGCCCATGTCTATTTTCCGCCAGAACAAATTTACGTTAGCCAGGCGGAGGGAATCTTTTGCGGGATCCGGATTTCCGCGACCGGGCAATTGATCAAGCGTGAAAATTACCAACCGTCCCCCGCGCTTTCAGCTGAAGAATGGCAAAGGCGATTGTTGATGGCGCAGCGCGTAGTGAGTGAATTGCAAAAGTTCAGGTTTCCCGGCGCGCCTCCGTCGTTGCAGATAAAGTTTACCGGCGATGTTGCCGAGATCGAGAAGGCGCACGTCGAGGCGACACTCCGGGGCGATCGACTGCAGCGCGGCAGCTACGAAATGACAGACCTCTCCGCGGCCGCGGAATGGAACAACCAGCAACTGAATATCCCACATTGCGAATGGAGTGATGGTATGGGCAGCTTTGCCGGACGTGCTAATTGGAATGTGCAGAGCAGTAAAGCGAGTTGCCAGGCGCGCAGCAGTCTGGATTTAAAAGCTTTCCTCGGCGCATTCGGCTTGCGCGAACCACTCGCCGACATTGAGTTTCAGGCGCCGCCCGCGGTCGAGGTTTCCGGCTCGGCAAATTTTGGATCAGGTCGCTTCAGGCCGGACATCATCGGACGCATTGCTTTTGGCCGGTTCACTTACAAGAAAGTTCCGTTTTCCGACCTCACAGCTGATTTTTCGTGGGACGGCGAGCGCTCGTTGATCAGGGACCTCCGCCTGCGACATCAAACGGGTCAGCTACGTGCTGACCTGCTCGATGCGCCGGCGGATTTCCGTTTAAACGTCGAAAGCACAATAATTCCGGAGGCGGTACGAGGGATCGCACCCCCGCAAGTGAACGACTTTCTTCGCCAATGGGAATGGCAGCGTTCACCTGCTGTTCGCCTGGCAATCCGGGGCCAGGACCACAATCCGGAAACCTGGAAAGGCGATGGAACCGTGATTCTCGGACGAAGTCGCTTCCGTGGCACATGGATGAACAATGCGGATGCTAAAATCCATTTTTCCGATGGCGCACTGAGTTGTGACGATTTGCATGTTACGCGCAACGAGGGGTCGGGCACGGGCTCGTTTACCTACGATTTCAAAAAACACGAGGTACGAATCTCTAATATCAAAAGTTCATTGAACCCCGCCGAGGTCATTTTTTGGATCGATCCCAAAGTTTGGAACACGGTGGCGCCGTACAAATTTCGAAAACCGCCTTCCGTGACCGCGAACGGTTTGTATCAGTTTCGCGGTGGCAAGAACACACGCCTGGAGGTCAAAGTGGATGGCGCAAACGGAATGGACTATGTCTTCCTTGGAAAAACTTTGCCGTTCGATCGCATCTCCGCACGATTGCTCTTCACCAACGATCGATTGCAGATCACCGATCTTCGCAGCACGCTTCTCTCGGGCACGTTGCGCGGGAACGCCGACATCTCATTGGCGAAAAATGATCCGCGTTACCGCGCAAATATTTCCGTAAGCGAAATCTACTTCCCCCTGCTAACTGATTTGTACTACAATTATAAGACGGCGCTCGGCCTGTTGAAAGGCACATACGATTTCACTGGCCTCGGCAGCGATTCGCGCACCATGCGCGGCCATGGAAAACTCGAAGTCACCGACGGCGATGTTTTCGCCATCCCGATTTTCGGACCGCTCTCAGGAATTCTGAACCGGATTCTTCCCAGGAGCGGATACAGTATCGCGCACAGAGCGACGGCGAGCTTCAAGATCGATGAGGGGGTTATTCATACCGATGATTTCGATGCAGATGGAACGCTCTTCAATATGCTGGGTCATGGCGACATCCATTTTCTCGATGACAAACTCGATTTCAACGTACGGTTGAACATGAAGGGCCCCGGTGTAGTCCTCACGCCGATGTACAAGCTCTTCGAATACGCCGGCACTGGCAGCTTGAAGAAGCCGGATTGGCGCCCAGCTGTTTTGAAGGTCCCTTAGTGAAGAGAGAAGGAGCGGCGAGAGAGCAAGACAGCGAGACGGTGACTTCGCCTGTTCACCGATTCGCCGATTCGCCGCCTGAACCTCTTCTCGGCGCGCACATGTCGATTGCTGGTGGCGTGAACATGGCGATCGAGCGGGCACGCTCTATCGGGTGCACGGCCATGCAAATGTTCGTGAAAAACAACATGCAATGGTTCGCCCGGCCCCTCATCCGGGAAGAAGCCAGGACATTCCTCAATCACCGGCAACGCAGCGAGCTCTTATCGATCTTCGCGCACGCGAACTACCTCATCAATCTGGCCGCAACGAACGGGCAGTTTCACGCAAATTCGATCCGTTCGCTGTCGGAAGAACTGGTCCGCGCCCATCAGCTGGAACTCCCATTTTTGGTGCTGCATCCCGGCGCACACCTCGGTGCAGGCGAAGAAGCGGGGCTCGACAAAATTGTGGACTCCATCGACCGCGTGCTTTCGGGCCTTCCGAAAATCAAAACACGAATTGCGCTGGAAACGACCGCAGGCCAGGGGTCATGCCTCGGACACAAATTCGAGCATCTCGCATACATTATTGGCCACGTGCGTGAACCAGAGCGATTGTGCATCTGCCTCGATACAGCACATGTTTTCGCTTCAGGCTATGAAATCGTCACCGACGCTTCGATCAGGAAGACGTTTCGCGAATTCGATCGGGTGATTGGCCTGGATCGGCTCGCAGCAATTCACCTGAACGATTCCAAAACTGCGTGCGGCTCACGCGTGGATCGGCATGAACACATCGGCAAAGGCAAAATCGGGCTTGCTGCTTTTCGTTTCATCATGGGCGACCGCCGGCTCCGCAAAATCCCGAAGGTACTCGAAACCCCAAAAGGGAAAGACCTGCGAGAGGACGTGATTAATCTAAAGACGTTGCGCCGATTGATGACCGCTCCACGTAAGGCACCATTTAATTGATGAACCGAATCGTGAAGGGATAGCGATAGAACTCGCCTTGACCGGCTTTCACCGATGCGATGATGACAAGCACTGTGTTCAACACCCAGAGCGCGATCAACATCGGAACGCCTATGAGCACGATGCAAAGGATCGCGGCGACGGCGTCGTAGATCAGCATTGAGAGTTGAAAGTTAAGCGACTCTTTCCCGTAGGCATCGATCTCGGGTGAATCGCCACGTTTCAGAAGCCAAACAAAAAGCGGCCCAAGGATGTGGCCCAGGAAATGAAAGAACAATCCGAGTAACGCACTGGCGTGGCAGAGGACACACCACGTCCGGATATCGGATGAGGCGGATGGAGGTGGCGGAGGTGTCTGATCCATACTTAACGACTGCCCGCTCGACGTGAGAAGCGCAAGGAAAAAGATTGAACTACGAGGCTTTTGCCCGCTCGATGTGCGCGCCCAGTTCGCTCAATTTTTCATCGAGATGTTCGTAACCGCGATCGATGTGATAGACGCGCGTAACTTCGGTAATTCCGTCAGCCTTCAATCCTGCAAGCACCAGCGCGGCGGACGCGCGGAGGTCACTCGCCATTACTGGCGCCCCGAGGAGACAATCCACCCCATCGATCACTGCCGTGGCGCCCTCCATCTGCACCTGCGCGCCCATGCGCTTCAGCTCCGCTACGTGCATATAACGTTGCGGAAAAACATTTTCGGTCACGGAGCTCGTGCCCTTGCTAATCGAGAGTAGCGCGCACATCTGCGCCTGCATGTCAGTCGGGAAACCAGGGTACGGAGCCGTTGTCAGCTCCAGCGCGCTCGCGTCTCCGTTTGGCCGTATCGTAATGGCATGGTCCTCAATCTCGATGGGAAAACCACATTTCGACAGCGCATCCGTAGTTGCGCGAACATGCTCCGGTTCCACACGCGTGACAGTGACGCCCTTTCCCGCAATTGCACCCGCGACGAGAAAAGTTCCAGCCTCAATCCGGTCCGGAATCACCCTGTGTTCGGTTCCGTGCAACTCGGGCACACCTTCAATGATGATTCGACGCGTTCCAGCGCCCTCGATCTTCGCGCCCATCTTGTTTAGGAACGTTGCGAGATCCACGACTTCTGGTTCTTGAGCAGCTCCTTCAATTACGGTGACGCCTTCGGCCAGAACGGCCGCCATCATCAAATTATCGGTGCCGAGAACAGTAGGACCGAATTTGCCCTGCATATTGATCACGGCCCCGTTCAATTTTGGCGCAAAAACCTTGATATCGCCGCCTTCAACACGCACTGCCGCTCCGAGCGCTTCGAAACCTCTGAGATGCAAATCAATGGGCCGGTCACCAATGACGCAGCCACCGGGCAACGCGACAGTCGCTTCCTTGCAACGGCCCAGAGACGGTCCGAGCACGCATACGGAAGCGCGCATCTTACGCACGACATCGTACGGCGCGACCGAATGAATTTTCTCTGCCGTAACGCTCACCGTCCCGCTGGCGCGTTCCACCTGCGCACCCAAGTACGTAAGAATTTGCAGCATGTAGTGGGTATCGCTCAGATCGGGCACGCCGTGAACGATACAAGGTTCGCGAGTGAGCAAGGTAGCAGCCAGGATCGGCAGCGAAGAATTCTTCGAGCCGCTGATCTTGATAGAACCAGAGAGCGGGTAACCGCCGTGTACGAGGATCTTATCCATACCTGCCAAAAAGGAACCGTGTCACGCCGTTATAATCGGTATTTGAGCAAATGTCGCGGTATTTTTTTTCCGTCATGGCCGAAAGAAGCCTCTCGCTTTGGCCAAGTCCGATTTCCAATGCCAGCGTTCCACCGGGCCGGATCCGCGATGGCGCCTGATCAATCAGCTCACGCACGAGCTCGTCGCCGTGCGCGCCGGCAAACAACGCAACTTCCGGATCGTGCAATACTTCGCGTGAAAGGATGTGCCGGTCCTGCGTCGAGATGTAAGGAAGATTCGCGACAATTAGATCAAAAGCGTCCTCTACATTTTCGAGCAGATGGCTTTTATGGAACCGAACCCGACCGCTCAAGTTAAGCCTGGCGGCATTTTCTTGCGCCAAAGCGAGCGCATCGTCTGAAATATCAACGGCCATGATTATTGCCTCAGGAAATTTCGCAGCGAGGCTGAGTGCGATCACACCGCTGCCGGTGCCCACATCGAGGATCGACGATCGCGGATCGGGGATTGCGGATTGTACGAATTCGACTAATTGCTCCGTTTCGGGCCGTGGAACCAACGCGCGTCTGTCGCATAGAAAAGTCAGTCCGCAAAACTCCACGGTGCCTAACAAGTGCTGAAGCGGCTCGCCCTCGCTCCGACGCCTCACCAATTCGCGCAGCGGTCCCAACTCTGTTTCAGTTAACTTCCGCTCGAATTCCAGATACAGCTCAATTCGCTTCCGTCCAAGAACATGCGCCAACAAGTGTTCCGCATTCAGTCGAGGATTCTCGATGTTACGCTTGTTGAAATACGCAGTTGTGGCTTGTAAGACTTCAAGAACGGTCATACGGCGTAATTACCGAGCGGGAATGATTACTCCTTTTCGGCCGAAGCAAAAGAGCGCGAATTCGTCTGGGTCCGTCTAAAGATTGGCTTTGGCTTTTTTTGACGTACGCCACCTAAACTCCCGCTGGCCGCGTGATCACGCACCAGCCGCGACCGCCGATTCTTTCAATCGCTCAGCCACGTCCGCCGCCTGCAGCGTTCCAATCAGCTCGTCGAGATCGCCATCAATCACTCGATCGAGATTATGAAGCGTCAAGCCGATGCGATGATCGGTCACACGGTTCTGAGGGAAATTGTAGGTGCGAATTTTTTCTTCTCGCCCGCCAGTGCCAATCTGACCTCGCCGTTGCGCGCTGTATTTTTCCGCCTCTTCGCGCTGCTTTCGTTCCAGTAATCGAGCACGCAAGATCGATAAGGCACGCTCCTTGTTCTTAATTTGGCTGCGACCATCCTGGCAACGGACGATTGTGCCTGTCGGAACGTGCAACACCTGGACGGCGGAATCGGTCGTATTCACGCCTTGTCCACCGGGACCTCCGGAGCGCGACACTTCAATTCGCAAATCTTCCGGCTTCAATTCAAGGTCGACTTCTTCCGCCTCCGGCAGCACCGCGACCGTGGCCGTCGATGTATGAATGCGACCCTGCGCCTCGGTTGCAGGCACGCGCTGCACACGATGCACTCCGCTTTCGTAGCGGAGCTTACGAAAAACAGATTCTCCCGAAACCCGGAAGATTGCTTCCTTGAATCCACCAAGCTCCGACGGACTCGATTCGAGGTCCTCGGTTTTCAGGCCGGCCGATTCAGCGTAGCGGTGGTACATCCGGTAAAGGTCAGCCGCGAAAATGGCTGCTTCGCTTCCGCCCGTACCGGCTCGAATTTCCACGATTGCATCGCGGTCTTCATTTTCATCCGGCGGCAGCAACGCGATCTGGACATCGCGTTCGAGATCGGCCACTCGCTTTTCAAGCTCGGGAATCTCATCGTCAGCGATCGCTGCGATCTCGACATCGCCAGACATTGCCAGTTCGCGATTGTCGTCCAATTGCTTCCTTGCAGCTTCGAGCTCCTCCCATTTTGCCAGCAGTTGCTTGATGCTCGCGTGCTCACGCATGATCGCCTTCGCTCGCTGGCGATTGGAAAAAAGAGCAGGGTCGGCGATATCGTGCTCGAGTTGATCGAAGCGCTCGCGTTTGAGTTGAATCAGGGAGTTAAAGTCCATGCGTAGTAGTGGCGGCGGCTGCGTCAGCCGCGGACAAGCCCCGAAAGCATTCGGGGCTCTATAAAAATCTAAGCCTTCTTTTCGGCCCGCACGGCTTTGGTGCTGCCGTAGCGGCGGGCAAATTTCTCGACGCGCCCGGCCGTATCCACGAACTTCTGTTCGCCGGTGAAAAAGGGATGACAAGCAGCGCAAATACCGATCTTAATATCGCGACGCGTAGAGCGGGTGTGATACACCGCACCGCATGCGCACACAATATCGGTCTCGTAATACTCTGGATGAATACCGGCTTTCATCTTTGGAAAGGAGCGCGGAATCTACTCGTGCGACGGGCTTCGCGCAAGCGATGAAATCCTCAGATCCACTGTTCAGCGCGTGGGTGAAAACACTCGCGCTAAAACGCGATGCGCCGGCCATCTTTGCAACCAGCGGTGAGGTGCTCCGCACTTTTGGCGAGATCGAAGAGCGCACGAGTGATTTGTTGAAAAGGATTGAAGCGTTTCGCGAAGGCGACGTTCTCGCTGTCCAAATCGGCAACCACGAAGATTGGCCATCGATTTTCATCGCTTGTTTGTCCAGACGTTTAGTTGTTCTTCCTCTGGAACAGTCGATCAGCCAACAACAACGCGACGAAGCCCTGGAGATCTGCGGGGCAAGGGCCGTTATGTCCGCTGTCCCCGGCGAAGGCGCACCTGAGATCATTCGGATGAGCACCGGCGACACTAAACCTGATTGGGGCGAAGGAAGGCCGATCCTGTTAAAATTAACCTCCGGCACTACAGCCATACCGCGCGCCGTTCGCTTTCGCAGCAAGCAGCTCCTGGCTGATTGTAATCAGATTTGCGATACGATGGGGATTACCGATGCCGATTTGAATTTCGGCGTGATCCCGATCTCGCACTCCTACGGTTTTAGCAATCTTCTAACGCCGCTGATTGGGCGCGGTGTTCCAATGGTCATCAGCCGGGACCGGACTCCACGAGCCATTCTCGCCGATCTTGCCCGCAGCGGCGCGACCGTTTTCCCGGGAATGCCTGTTTTCTATCAGGCGTTTTGTGAAATGGAGCATGTTCCCAGACTGTCGAAGCTTCGGCTTTGCATCTCTGCGGGAGCCCCCCTCTCGGTCGCAGTTGCGAAGAAATTTCAGGAGAAATTTAATCTGCCAATCCACTCGTTTTACGGTGCATCTGAGTGTGGCGGGATTTGCTATGATCGCGACGCGGCTAACCCGAGCGACGGGTTCGTCGGCGAGCCAATGAAAGGTGTCGCCCTTCAAATGGTCGACGCAAATGGTTCAGCAACCCAGGTTCGCGTGCGCAGCGCCGCTGTGGGGGATGGCTATTTTCCGGAACCAGATAAGAAAAAGTTGGGCGACGGAATTTTTCTCCCAGACGATCTTTTGGCGCGACACGGTTCAGGGTTCAAAGTCGTCGGCAGGATTTCGGATGTGATCAACGTCGCAGGGAAGAAGGTGAACCCCGCAGAAGTGGAAGAACATTTGCTGCGCTTTACCGGCGTGCGGCAAGCAATCGTATTTGGTCGCGAATCGGTGTTGCGTAATGAAGAAGTAACTGCCTGCGTCGTGGCGACGTCAGATGTAAGCGAGAGTGACCTCCTGCAGTTTTGCCGTAGTGTGCTAAGTACCTGGCAGGTACCCAAAAGAATTTTCATCATGGACGCAATTCCAACGAACGAGCGGGGAAAAATCAGCCGGCGCGAGCTCTCGCGGCGATTCTCAGTGGATCGCCAGGGCCGCTCATTGCCGTGATTGGCTTCTTGATAAAGCCGTTATATGGGATTTGCTTAGAGTAAGAGGAGCATTATGCGGAAATCATCTGGCGAACCCAAATCAATAGAAGCTGAAATCGAATCTTCGAATAGCGAAGAGCGAGAGCAAACGGAAGGTTCAGACGCCCCAGAGGTCGATGAAACGGTTCAGGACTCCGCTACGACTGAGGAAGCTCCCCAGTCCGACGATTGGTGGAGCATGTCGCAACAGACTGTCGACTGGGGCGAACCCGCCTCGAGCGATCCGCCCGAAGACGTCACTCCCTCAAAGGAGTCTCGCACGGCCGATGTTTATTTCTGCGGCCATACGACGTTCTTTCCGTTAAGCCGCGCTCTGCAGGCGATCTCAAAGGAGAAGCTCACCGGCTTGCTGCGGTCGTTTTGGGAGCAGGAGCCAATCGATCTTTTGGCGCGCGACGGCGAGATTATCCTCGTCACGGCTCGAGACGCGGAACTGTATTGCCCGGAAACGCCGGCGCTTCTTGCGGAGATTGATGTGGTAAAAGTTGCCAGGGCGCGCGATCAACAGAGAGAGACTGGAATGCCGTTCTTTCTTACTCTTGCGCGCGAGGAATCGATTCCCCTCGAGACAGCGATCGGACAAATGCAGCAGTACGGGCAAAAACTCTTTTCCCAACTCTGGGCGGCGCCACGGGTGTGGATCATGTTTGAGAAGAATCCCGATGTGCTAAGCGATGCTGCTGATGTGCCCGGTGAGGCGAATGTCCGAGACTGGGCCCTGGAGACTTTGCGCCTCGTTGAGCATGCCGATGAGAGCGCGCATTTCGACCCTGCATCGATTCCTGCGTATACAAAGGACGGATTCGAGCGTATCCAAAAGCTGAAGCTGACGCCGGATGAGGCGCAGTTCGCCTCGCAATTCAATGGCAGCCGGTCGCTACAACAAATCGCAAAAAACCTGCGACTCGATTTGAAATCTGCGCGGGAGATGCTTTTCCGCTTTGTCGCCCTTGAAATCGTAGAATGCTGGCCAGGCAGCACGGCGGCAAAACCAGAGCAGAAAGGTATCTTCCAGCGTTTTGGGCGAACGGGGCGACGCGATCGCTAACGGCGCCCTAAGCGAGTCACACGCGTTGCACTGCTGTTCGAAACGGTGGATCGTCTTGCCCTCAAAGACGATGCCTTTCAAATCGCCGCAGGCGCAGATGTCAGACGGCTGGACCGCAATTACCGGCGCGATGGGGGGTCGCCGCAGCGACCGTTCCACGTTCTACGGCCATCGCTCATGAAGAGAAAGGTTCTGGTCGTCGATGTCGGCGGCACACACGTAAAACTGCTGATGTCGTCTCGCAACGAGCGTGAATTTCCTTCCGGTCCGCGACTCACACCACAACAATTAATCGCTAAACTCAACGAAACCGTGCGCGGTTGGAAATTTGACAGAGCTTCCATTGGTTTCCCCGCGCCCATCCGCAAGGGACGAATCGCAAGAGACCCGAAACATTTGGGCAAAGGATGGATTGGTTTCAATTTTACCCGAGCGTTGGGCATTCCAGTGCGCGTTGTCAACGACGCTGCCATGCAGGCTCTCGGCAGTTACCGGGGCGGGCGGATGCTCTTTCTAGGCCTTGGTACTGGACTGGGATCCGCGTTGGTGTGGAACAAAACCTTGATGCCACTTGAACTCGGCGATCTGCCGTATCGCCGCGGACACATCATTGAAAATTATCTTGGCCTTCCGGGACTCAAGTTGTTGGGCGAGAAAAAATGGAAGCGAGAAGTCGCTTACGCAGTCACTCAGTTGAGAAAATCCTTCATCGCGGATTATGTCGTTCTCGGCGGCGGTCTCGTGCACCGTTTCGGTCGTTTGCCAGAAGGAACCGAACGCGGACAAAACGAAAATGCATTTCTTGGTGGCGTCCGCTTATGGGAAACCAGGGAACATTCACGCGAACTGAAGTGGCTCGTGTTGTGAGACTCGACTTCAACGCCTTAGGCCTGGTGCAACGCCGTCTGGGTCCCTGGAACACCGCATAACAGATTGGTTCGCAAAAGGTTGGTGGCTATTCTATCATGCGCTGGTTGGCATCATGAAAAGAAAGAAGATCGAGACTCACAAGATCGGGCTGGTTGGCGAAGCGCCGTCCCGCCGCGGCGACCCGCGCAAACCACTCGCTGGTCCCAATGGCAAGAAGATCGCGCGCCTCGCCGGACTGACCTACGACGAGCTCGTCGCGTGTCGCCGGAAACACTTGAACACCCACTACAGCGGCAAGCGCGGCAAAGGCGACGCGTTCGACCACGCGAGAGGCAATATCAACGCCGCCGACGTGCTACTGGATTGGCGGGTCGAGCGCATCGTTTTGCTCGGCAAGAACGTCGCTCGATGTTTCGGCTTCCGCGACTTGCCTTTTCTGGCGGAGATACGCATTTACGGACGCCGGTTTTTGATCTTTCCGCATCCTTCTTCCGCCAATCGGTGGTGGAACGAGCGACAAAACGAACGACGCGCTCGGCAACTTCTTCAGCGGTTCCTAAGGGGCGAGACTGTTCCGAGCGGATTTCGAAAGAGTCGACGTTCCACTCGGACGCGGTAACAGACAGATTGGTCGTTAACGCCATTTTTTGACTTCGAATTCCAACGGCTGTGCTTTCTCGATGAGTGCCAGGGAGGGGACTCGAACCCCTAAGGATTTCTCCACCAGATCCTAAGTCTGGCGCGTCTGCCAATTTCGCCACCCTGGCCGGTTTAGTTCGAACTTTGAGATAATAATAGCCCTCTTCTCGAAGACAAACTGAGCCACGATTGTAAGAAAAGGGCATCCGAGGCGACTAATGAACAAGGAGGTCCTATGAAGACAAAAAGCTTACGTTTTGATCGTCTGGTTGCTCGGTATTATCCGGCCGTTTACAGCTTCGCCGCACGATTCACAGATAACCCTCGCGACGCCATAGCACTCACGCGGGGCGCATTCAACAACGCGCGCAAAGAAGCAGAGAAGTTACGTAATCCAACTGCGATTGCGCTCGTCCTGATCTCAGCAGTCATACGTGCGGGACTTGCGGCCGCTTAATCAGAATTACATATCTGAAACGTCTGCGCCACCGACGCCAGCAAGGCTGCTGCTAGGCCACTCAAGATTGCCCTAGACTGCATTCGCGCCGTATCGCGATTTACACACGATGAAGCGTCTTGTCGCGAAATTTAGAGCAATCAAGCGAAGGCGGGCAATTTTCCAAACAGGAATTGAAACGGTATGGCACTGCGGGCGGCCCATGCATTCTCGTCGTGCTTTGCTTCGGGAAATACCAGGTAAAACAACTCAGAGCCCAGCCGATATCCTTTCCAGATCAGGCGATCTCGCATGCTACGGGTGGCTTCGTAGTTGTCTCCCGGCCACCCACTATCGAGATAAACGCGGATTTTTCTTTTTGGTTCAGCCGAAATGCGTTCCAGGAAATTATCGCGATAAGTGAATGTGCTTGATAGGCACGCGACTTTGCCGAAGACATCCGGCCATTGCCATCCAAGATAGAATGAAACAACCCCGCCCAGAGACGAACCCATTACCGCCGTGCTTGCAGGCCCGGCCAGAGTCCGATACTTCGCGTCGACCAGCGGCTTGAGCGTTTCGACAAGGAACCGGCCGTAATCGTGATAGCCAGGCAATGTATACTCGATCATGCGATCGTTGGGGTGAACGCCCACAACGATCACTTCCTCGATTGCATTCATCTTATCTAACATGTTAAGAACTTCGTCGGTCCTCCATGTATTTCCCACGAACGCTTCTTCCTTGAAGAAGAGATTGTGGCCGTCATGCATATAGAGCACGGGATATTTCTTGAGCGTGTTCTCGTAGTAACCCGGTGGCAGAAAAACACGAAACCGATGTTGCGCACCGGACGGACCGGCCAGCGGTGGCATCAGTTCGCACACGCTGCAGTGGGTATCTTCGCGAAAATATGGATGAATGTCCAAGGGCCCGCCTGACGTCGGGATCGCGAGAAAATTCTCTCCGCGCGACCACATTGCGTTGCCATCGTTTAGAAGAACCGGTTTGAAATAAAAATATGGCCGGTCTGTTTCGACCCTAAATTCAGAGATGCATCCGTTTTTTCGCACCGAATGTGCCTCGACGTTTAAATCCCAGTCCTCCTCCGTGCGAAGCGCGATTCTGCCGCCGTTGGTCGGATAATGAATGCGAATCAGCTGTCCTTGCAGCAGCTTCATCTTTTTCCCTGGAATCGCATCGACATAACTTCCTCACGAAGTTCGTTTGCAATCTCCTTGCGATTGCCGAACCGAATTCTTGGATCGGAAAACACGCAACTGGACCGGATTTCGCGTTTGAAGAGAAGATTCAGAAGGTGCGGCACGAGAGTCATGTCGCGCCAATAGCAGACCTCATCTGCGACAGACCCGTCATCGAGCGCATATTCGATCGCGGCAGTCGCAACCGGAGAGCGAAGTTGCACCACCGATTCGAGCAACGCCGATTTAAATGGCAAGACTGTCGTACCGTCTGAACTTGTGCCCTCCGGAAACAGGACAACGAGTGAGCCGCCTGCAATCGCATCTCGCAAGAGACCGACAGCGTTCAAGCTGGACAGTCGGCATTCGCGATCGACAAAAATCGTTCCCGCAGCACGTGCCAACCAACCGAAAAGCGGCCATGCTGCAACATCGCGTTTGGCAACAAACGCGCACGCGTGAACCGAGCTGAGCACGACGATGTCGAGGTAGCTGAGGTGATTACAGACCAAAAGGCCGGACCGTGGCATCGAACCACGCGTTTTAATGCGAATTCCGAGAACGCGACATGCAAATCGTGACCAGCGATGAAGCCATGCTGTACGAGCGTCAACACGTCGCTTGCTTGCGAAGAATGGGATCGTAATTGCGTTCTCAACGAGTGCACACAACGAGAAGAATATGACGGCAAACGCTCGCCAAATCCCAAGAAACACAGGGCCGATCAAGGATAGTAGGCCATCTCTGTGAGAGGGCGATGGCAGATCGTTGGCGTCTGACAGGGACGCCCCACAAATGACGTCGTTCATAGGAGAAAGCGCGCGCGAACAATCAAAGGCAACGTGTGCAGGTCGAGCAAAGTCAGGAAATCTATCGTACCGAACTCGCGATCGATCGCGGGTGGCCCGCAAATCTTTGCGCCAATGGCCAGATACGCGCGTAACAGTTTCGCCGAGGCGTCCACCGCAGCCGACATCACCGATTCTCCCACCCTGTGATGCAGCCATCCGTTCAAATCGCTTGCGTCATCGCCGCTGGCTAAAACGCGAAATCCAGCTCGTGGTTGTGTTCGCAACTCTGGGTCCACCAAATACCGCTGCAATTCTCGAAATGTCAGTGCGCCGTCCACTGGATCTTGTGACCTGATTGAACTGCATCCGATCAGGTATCGGGCATTACGCTGAATTGCATAACGAGCTATGCCACGCCAGAGAAGGTGCACCAGATTGAAGTTGCGATGGTCAGCGTGTACACATGCGCGGCCAAGCTCGATCATTTGACAGCGAAACGGTTCATATGGCGCGAAATCAAACTCCCGCTCGCTGTAGTAACCAAGATTCGCCGCTGCCAGTTGACCGGTCTGCAAACGATAGGTGCCGACAATTTCTCCCGTCGCGAGCTCCTCGACGATCAAGTGATCGCAGAATTCGTCGAATCGATCGACATCAAGCCCAGCTGAGTACGATTCGAGTAGCCCCTCACCCAACTCGAGATTAAAGACCTCAAACCGCAACTGCTGCGCGCGTCGCACTTCGTCCACGCTTCGCGCGAGCCGAGCCACGTACTTTGAGCGTGTTACTCTGG
>Ga0081455_10001317_pt1 | contig 30783 bp, 32 predicted proteins | sample TabmetS3T2R1_FD_70207 | JGI IMG/M metagenome (GOLD analysis project Ga0081455, IMG submission 70207) | Tabebuia heterophylla rhizosphere microbial communities from the University of Puerto Rico - S3T2R1 | ecosystem: Host-associated > Plants > Roots > Rhizosphere ... | reverse complement strand
AATCGCTTCGTACGCAAGGTGACTGCCTGGGGGTCGATTGGCATTGCCTGGACGGTGATCGTCGGTCTGTACGGGATGAACTTCACACACATGCCGGAGCTCGCCTGGCGATGGGGTTATCCGACCGTGCTCGTGGTGATGCTCATTGTCGGTGTCCTCTTGGTAGTGCTGTTCCGGCGGCGAGGTTGGCTCTGATAAGGCTGGCTTGCCGGGCCACGTGGGGGTCGCGTCTTGGTGTCACCGCCTTGTCGCACCGATCGCGCGTGGATAAGCAGCGTCCGGCAGGTCTCGGCCGCTAGGAATGATCAGTCGGGTTCTATCGGGGAAGGCGGCTGCGCGCATCGTCGAAGCGTGCTCGGATGGACGGATCGGCTTCGCCGTGGAGCACTTGCGCTGCGGTTGGCCATGCTGGTGGTTCGGGGGTGGAGGTCAGGGTCCAGGCCGCTTGCCGCGCCGCGCCGGATGCCCCCAATTCTTCGCTGCCGAGGATGACCACCGGCTGGCCGAACACCGTTGGTGCAATTTTGCGTACCGCCTCAGAGCGGGCCGCGCCGCCTACCAGGAGTAGCCGTTCTGGTCGAGCACCGTGGAGCATCAGAGCTGCCAGGCTCTCAGCGAGACTGCAGAGGAGGCCCTCTACGGCGGCGCGGGCGACATGAGCGGGTGTCGACGTGACCTCTGTCAGTCCTTGAATGAGGCCGCTGGCACGGAGCCGGGCGAGGTTGGACGCCTTTTCGAAATATGGCAGAACGACGAGTCCGTCGCTACCGGGAGGCGCCGACAACGCCAGCCGAGAGAATTCCCCATGTCCGACACCGAGCAGGTGCGCTGTCGCGTCGAGCACCCGAGCGGCGATCGGCGTACTTGCCAGCCGGAGGAAGCGCCCGGTCGCATCGGCGGAGTTGATCACCTCGCTGGTGGAATCCGCGATCGGAGAATCGGCCACCGCCGAGACAACACCGGAGGTCCCGATGGAGATGACGACATCCCCAGGTCCGGCTCCGACGCCCAATGCGGCGGCGGCGTTGTCGCCAGCTCCCGGGCCGACCACCGCACCACTGTGGGTGCGACCTGCTGGCTCAGAGGGTTTGAGGACGCCAGGCGTGACAGCGTCGTGGCCAAGGGCCTGCGAAAGCAGGTCCATTCTGTATTCACCTGTGAGGACAGACCAGTAGCCAGTCCCGCTGGCATCGCTGCGGTCTGTTACCAGTGCCTCAAGCTTGCGCGAGCCGAGCAGCCTACTGGTCAACCAATCGTGGGGGAGGCATACCGCAGCTGTGCGGGCGGCGTTTGTAGTTTCGTGCTCCGCAAGCCATCGCAGCCTGGCAACTGTATGGAACGGTCGCGGTACGAATCCAACGGCGCGGATCCATTCCCGTCGGCCCGTCTCACCGGCACCCCATTCGGCAACTAGATCCGCCGCAGCTCTTGCAGGGCGCGGATCGTTCCATAGGATCGCCGGCCGAACGACGTCTCCGGCTTCGTCTAGGCAGATCATGCCGTGTTGCTGGGCAGCGATCGCGATGCCGTGCACGTCGTCGATTCCGCCCGCCGCTGCGATCGCTTTGCTGAGGGCCGACCACCAGATGTCAGGGTGCACCTGGGTGCTATTGGGATGCGGGGCGCGTCCGTGTCGGAGCAGCGCTCCGGTCTCCAGGTCGTGTATCACGACCTTGCAGGACTGAGTTGATGAATCAACCCCGGCCACCAAGGGCATGTCGTTATCCTGCTGCGCTCAGTACAACGGACCACCACAACCGGGTCTCGATACAGCTCCGGTCCCGGACTGACTCGCCCACCACTGCGATTCGGCCAACGCGAGGGGGTGAAGCGGATGACGATGATGGGGGAGGGAGGGCGCTATTCGCCTGCCACTAGCAAATGGCGAGATCGATCGACCGTTTGCGTAGCGCTCGCCTGGACTGCGATGGGCACGTAGCCGCTTTGCCGAACCAAGGCCATGCTGGTGAGGATCGCGGTCCACAGATCGGCGGCCGCGAAAGTGAGGATGAGCACCGCGCGGCCGTGGACGCTCGTGGCGATCTGCACCTCGTGCCTGTAGAGCGGATGCTGCTGGTCGGTCCGCACGTCAATGCTGACGTCGTTGGGCGCAAAACGATCATCGAGCGCAACGCATATCTGATATCTGTCCATGGGTTCGTGCAACCATTCCAGCGGATTAGTCGAACACGATGCAGACTTTGCCGGCGGCGCCTCGATCGGCGACCCGATAGGCCTCGTCGGCCTGCTCGAGTGAGTAGCGGTGCGTGACGATGCGCTCCGGGTGAAGGCCCCAGCGCACGAGGTGCTCGAGCAGTTCCTCCATGTGTCGGAGTGAGGTGACCCACGAGCCGTACAGGGTGATTTGCTTGTGGATCAACAACTCGGAGACGGCGAATGTAATCTGTCCGCCCTCGCCGACAAAGGCGCAGCGGCCCCAAGTCCGGGTGCTCTCCAGAGCGAACAGCCGCGCGACGCCGCTGCCCGAACAGTCGATGCTCGCCTCGCAGCCCCGACCGCCGGTCACTTCAGCGATCGCGGCTCCGGCGGTTTCGTCGGCCGGCAGCGCGTGATCGACCAGGTCTAGGTCCTCGGCCATCTTGCGTCGCTCCGGGGAGATATCGGTGGCGATGATGGGACTGGCACCAAGCGCCCGACCGAGCATGGCCGCGGCCAAGCCGACGGGTCCTAGCCCGGTGATGAGAAGCGTGTCTTGTCCGGACAGTTCCAGCCGGAGCAGCCCCTCGTACGCGGTGCCGAATCCGCACGACACTAGCGCACCGTCGACATAAGACAGCTGATCCGGCAGCAGGATGCAGGTGGCTTCTTCGGCAAGCAGAAACTCGGCGTGTCCGCCGTCGCGTTGCCAGCCGTGGGCCGCCCGCGATGGAGACGTACAGCCGATCATGTAGCCGTGGCGGCACTCCTCGCAGACGCCACAGCCGGCAATGTGATACACCACAACCCGGTCCCCCGCGGAGAGTCGACGGCAACCCGGACCAACCGCCACCACCTGACCGCATGGCTCGTGCCCAGCGATCACACCCCGGTACGCCTCCGGTCCGCTACCCAGATGCTCCCGGTAGATGGCGCGGATATCGCTGCCACAGATCGAGGACGCCTTCATCTGCAGCAACACCTGACCATGTCCCGGCTCTGGGACATCCACCTCGACATGCTTGACGGTGCTGTCGCCGGGAAGGACGACTCCGTTCATCGTTGCCATGACGTCTCCTCAAATTGGATAGCCTCGCTCGCCAAGCTCGCTCGGCGCGGATCGCGCTCGGTAGCCGCCGACTTCGTCGTTGCTCGCGAAGGAATTAACGCCTCCGCTCCCTCCACCTCAGCACGGCGGCGCGCAATCCGATTGTGCACAGATGAGCATGACTTCTGCTCGGTTGATTGTCTGGGCGTCCGCTACTTGTGTCAAGACTCGTGCAACAATTGGGCACGGTGCACGCTCAAACGAGCAGGGAGAGAGTGGTTGGACGTCACTGAAAGACCAGCGCAGCTGATCTTGATCGCCTCGATTGCTCGCCGCTACTACCTCGACGGCAGATCCAAGGTAGAGATTGCCGAAGAGCTTGGCCTGAGCCGCTTCAAGGTAGCCCGGCTGCTCGAAACCGCCCGGGCCAGCGGTCTAGTGCGCATCGAGATCGCAGACCCTGACATGATCGACATCGACCTGTCTGCTCGACTGCAAGACGCCTACGATCTACAGCATGCGGTAGTGGTCGACACTCCGGACGACGACTCGACCATCCTGCGAGAGCATCTGGGTAATGCCGCAGCCGAACTCTTGAGCGAGATCACCACAGCCGAGGACGTGTTGGGATTGGCTTGGTCTCGTTCAGTCAGCGCCATGACGAACGCGCTCAATCGTCTGCCCACCATCCCCGTCGTACAACTCACTGGTGCTCTAGTCCAGCCCGATGTGGCCGACAGTTCCGTCGACCTCGTCCGCCAGGCCGCTCGCATCTCCGGCGGAGCCGCCCATTTTTTCTACGCCCCTACGGTCGTGTCCGACTCAGCAACGGCACGCGCACTTCGTCAGCAGCCTGAGGTCGCGCGGACATTCGGGCGGTTCGGTTCGGTTACCAAAGCTGTCGTCGGCGTTGGTCTCTGGGCCGCGGGTGAGTCGACGGTCTATGACGTCACCGACGAGAAGGTTCGGCGTGAGCTGCATCGGCGCGGCGTCTGTGGTGAGATCGCCGGAGCGCTCATCGACGTGGACGGACACCCTGTCGAGTCAGACCTAACTGAACGAATGATCGGTGTCAGCGCCGCCGAACTACGCGCAATACCTGAAGTCGTCGGCCTCGCCTACAACATCGCCCGAAGTTCAGCCGTGCAGGCCGCGATTCGCGGCGGCTTCGTCAAAAGCTTGGTCACGCACCCATCCCTCGCTCGAGTCCTCCTTGCCCAGCAAGTGAACTAGGGCCAAGCTGCGGTGCTGCCACGTTTGCCGTCTCAAGGCGGTTAACGGGCGTCGAATGCCCGATCAGACACGCGTACGCCATCGCCAGATGAGAAACGTGGACTATTCGAGGTTGGCGTGGCGCGCGGCCATCGAGCGGTAGCTATCGGGGTCGTTCGCCGTCAGCTGGAGGAGGATCGAATCGAGCAGGATGAGTGCGCACTGCTCGAACAATGAGCCGCCGAACTGGCTACTAGTGGTGACCGGTACGACCAGCGTCGCGCTGGCCAGGGCTTCGGGCACCGAAACTTGATCAAGAGACCGCCTCAATGTGAATGCGCTTCAGTGCTTCGCCGCGGTCTGCGCCCGGGAGATGATCTCTTTGATGACTGCCGACTTCGCGTCGGCGTAGTCCTGGATGTAGTCCCAACGCTGGGCAGCCAACTCCCGCTTGGTGCGTTCATACAGCTCACGCTCTTCGGGTCGGCTGCGCAGGAGGTCGCGGAACAGCAGCATGCGCTCCACCTCCAGACTGCCGATGGTGAAGACATGCACTTGTACGTCCGGGTTGCGATCCCGTAGGAAGCGATGCTCGTACCAGTGGGGCTCCCGGAATTGGAGCACGTAACCGGCGGCCTCCAAGTCGGCTAGATACCCGGCCTCATCTGCAGCGTCGGTCACCGTCAGCACGATGTCGATCGCCGGCTTTGCCGCAAGCCCGGGTACCGACGTCGACCCGACGTGCTCCACCTGTACAGCACGAGGACCTAGCGCCGCCCGAATGCGCTGCTCCTCCCGGGCGTACTGCGCCGCCCATGACGGGTCGGGATCTGCCAATCGGACTGGCCCATCGGCACGCACCGGTGGCTCCAGATACTCCGGCTGGAATTGCTCAGACATGGGATTCAGTATCGGCCGGATTGCTCACGCTGACCTTTTGCAGCGCCGCCGCGCTCTCCTTACTTCTGCGTCGGCCCGGTCACGACATTGCACGTGACGGCGTCTTCTGTAGCGGCGCTCAGGCGTTTCCGAATTTCTTCCGGCGAGCCCAATTCGAATGGCCCATCAACGCTTGATCATCGATGGTTAGAAAGCAGTCGGCTGGTGTGGCCCGTAGGGCTCCTCGAGAGTTCGAATTTCCTCTTCGGTGAGGCGGACGTCGAGCGCCGCAACGGCATCGGGTAAATGATGCGGCTTGGTCGGACCCACGATGGGAGCGGTCACGACCGGATTCTTGAGCACCCAGGCCAGCGCGACGTGAGCCATCGGGATGCCACGAGCTTCCGCGACCTTCTGCACCGCCTCGACAATGGGCCGATCGTCGTCAATGTCGAACCGACGGCCGACCGGGTCAGTGTCGAAACGGCGGGTGTGTTCGCCCCAAGGTCGCGCCAGCCTGCCTTTGGCAAGCGGGGCGTAAGGGATGCTTCCGACTCCTTGATCAGCGAGCAGCCCGAACATTTCGCGTTCCTCCTCGCGCTGCATCAGGTTGTACTGGTCCTGCATGGAAACGAACTTCGTCCAACCGTGCAGCTCGGCGGTGTACTGCATCTTTGAGAACTGCCAGGCCCACATGGACGAGGCGCCGATGTAGCGTGCCTTGCCTTCTTTGACCACATCGTGCAGCGCTTCCATGGTTTCTTCGATAGGCGTGTTCGGGTCGAAGCGATGGATCTGGTAAAGATCGACATAGTCGGTGTCGAGCCGGGTCAACGAAGCGTCGATCTGCTCCATGATCGCTTTGCGGGAAAGCCCTGATCCGCCCGGACCCTCGTGCATCGTGAAATGAACCTTGGTCGCCAAGACGATGTCCTCGCGGCGGGCGTACTTCCTCAAGCCACGCCCCACAATTTCCTCTGAGCTGCCAATCCCGTACACGTTGGCTGTGTCCCAGAAGTTGATGCCGAGGTCGACGGCCTGTTGGAAGAACGGCTGGGCCTCATCATCGCCCATGGACCATTCGCTGAATCCCCGTGACGTGTCGCCGAAGCTCATGCAACCGAGCGCGATCCGGCTGACCTGGAGGCCGGAGTTGCCAAGACGTCTCTTCTCCATGGGCGAATTCCTTTCTTCGCAGAATGTACGCGCATTTAAGGCTCGGTCCAGGTAACCGCAGCCGGCACTGGGCTATCCGCCTCGGGGCTTCCGCGGCGGCAAGCCTGCCTGATCCGGCTCGATCTTGGCGCGCCGGGAAACCAAGAACTCGCGAACCTCGTTGCGGCTGTCCACAAGACTCGACGCTATCCGCGACCCAGCTGCTACGGGAGGCCCTGTCATTACCAGGATTACAACCCCTGTTCCGCGAGCAGCCTGGTGCCACCTGAGACTGACCTCAACTGCGAGGATGGTGCTTGGACGCGAAATGGACGGGAGCGACGATTGAAGGTCACCGTCGTAGGAGGCGGCTCAACATACACACCCGAACTGGTCGATGGGATTGCGCGCCTGCAAAACCTGTTCGGAGTAGATGAGTTGGTGCTGACTGATCCGGCTGAGGAACGGCTCACCCTGGTCGCCGGAGTTTCGCAGCGCATCTTCGCGAAGTACGGATATCCGGGACACATCACCTTCACGACTGATCTTGACCAGGCTGTTGCGGACGCCGCAGTCGTCCTCATGCAGCTGAGGGTCGGCGGTCAAGCGGCACGCGCAGTCGACGAGAGACTGCCTTTGCGGTGCGGCTGCGTCGGCCAGGAGACCACTGGTGCTGGCGGCCTGGCCAAGGCCCTCCGTACCGTGCCGGTGATCTTGGAGATCGCGGACCGGGTCTCCCGGCTCGCTGCCACAGACGCCTGGATTATCGACTTTACCAATCCGGTTGGCATCGTCACCCGCGCGCTGCTCGATCATGATCACCGTGCGGTCGGGCTCTGCAACGTGGCGATCGGGAATCAACGGACAGCCGCGGCGCTGCTCAGCGTTGCGCCCTCCCGAGTTGCACTTGATCATGTCGGGCTCAATCACCTGACCTGGACTCGCCAAGTACTGGTCGATGGTGAAGATCAATTGCCCGAGCTGTTGGCCACGTCGGCGGATGCCCTGGCCAGTCGGTCCGGCCTGCCGGCTGAGTTGCTGCGACGGCTGGCGGTATGGCCCTCGTACTACCTTCGCTACTTCTACGAACATGATCATGTTGTGGAGCAGCAGCGGTTGCTGCCGTCCCGGGCCGAAGAAGTGGCCGAGATCGAACGGCAGCTGCTGCAGATCTATGCCGACCCGGCCGTCGACGAGAAGCCCGCCCTGCTGCAACAGCGTGGCGGTGCCTACTACTCCGAGGCTGCGGTGGATCTCATGGCATCCTTGATCACCGATCGCGGAGATGTGCAAGTGGTCAACCTGCGCAATGACGGCACACTGCCTTTTCTCGCGGATCAAGCGGTCGTCGAGGTGCCGGCGCGGGTCAGCGAACACGGGCCGCGGCCACAAGTTGTGGCGCCGCTCGATCCACTCCTGACCGGTCTGATTTCCCACGTCTCGGCGTACGAGGAACTCGCCTTGGATGCTGCTCTTCGCGGCGGCCGGGAGCGCGTGTTCCGGGCGCTGCTGGCCCACCCTCTCATTGGTCAGCACGACCTCGCCGACAAGCTGACCGATCTACTGATTGCCGCGAATCGTGATCACCTGCGGTGGGCTGCGTGACCGCTGCGGTGCTCGCGATCGACGGCGGGAACAGCAAGACCGATGTCTGCCTGATCTCTGAGGACGGCCGGCTATTGGGATACGCACGCGGGGCGGGGTCCAACCACCAGGTCGTCGGCTTCGACACCGCTTTCAATGTGATCGCTGGCCTGGTCTCCGAGGCAGCCGCTGAGGCTGGAGTCGACGGTTCCCCCGCGCTCGCTCGGCGTGGCGCTGTTTACCTTGCGGGCGCCGACTTCCCGCGAGAGGTCGAGATGTTGCTCAGGCGAGTATCGCTGGCTGGGTGGGCGCAGGAGGTGACCCTGGACAACGACACGTTTGCCCTGCTCCGCGCCGGTTCAGACGCTGCCAACCGGATCGCAGTGGTCTGCGGCGCGGGCATCAATTGCGTGGGAGTAGCTGCGGCAGAGGAGATTCTGCGCTTTCCCTCGGTTGGCGTCATCTCTGGTGACTGGGGCGGCGGCGCGACGCTTGGTACCGAAGCGCTCTTCCTTGCAGTGCGGGCCGAGGACGGACGTGGGGAACCCACAGCGCTACGCGAGGCGGTGATGCAGCACTTCGGCGCGTCATCGGTTGTGGAGGTGACAGCGGCACTGCACTTCGGTGAGATGCCTCGCGGCCGGCTTCATGAATTGGTGCCAGTGCTGCTGGCCGCCGCCGCCGCAGGTGACGGACTTGCCAGGTCAGTGGTGAGCCGACAGGCGGAGGAGGTATTCCTGCTTGCCCGGGCGGCAATCGACAGGCTCGATCTGCGAGATCAGCCGACCGATGTGGTCTTGGGAGGCGGAGTGCTCGCTGCCCGCGACCCATTACTGCTGGAGGAAGTCTCGCGGCGTTTCGAGACACATGCTCCGCGTACCAACCTGGTGATCGTAGATGACCCGCCGGTAGTTGGCGCCGCCCTGCTGGGGCTGGACGAGCTCGGCGCCTCACCCGAGGCGGAGACCGCCGCTCGGGCCGCACTGCTGCTCCGCACTCGTACACCGCCGTCCACAGGGGGAGTGGTTTGCTGATCATGACCAGGAGGGCGGGCCGATAGTGCGCGCTCGGCTTGTCGACGCGCGGATGTTGCCCTTCGACGGGCTCAGGGCGCATCTGCGACACCGGGCACATCCGCTTTGATAATGCGCGCTGAGTTTGTCGAAGCGCGGATGCTGCCTTCGACAGGTGCGGCGCCTCCGCTTCGATATGCGCGCTGAGCCTGTCGAAGCGCTGATCTGCGCGTCAGACCGTGATGATGATCTTATGGAGCTGTCCTGCGAGGTGCTGGTCGTGGGAGGCGGCTGCGGTGGCGTGGCGGCCGCTGCGGCGGCGAGCGAACTCGGTCGTCAGGTAGTGCTGACCGAGTCTGGGGACTGGCTAGGCGGCCAACTCACGAGTCAAGCGGTGCCACCCGATGAGCATCCCTGGGTAGAGAGCACCGGCACTACCGCCCGATATCGCCGGCTGCGCAACGCAGTTCGCGAGCGATACAGGCAGACGAGACGCCTGACCGCCGGAGCCATGCGCGACCCACTGTTCAATCCCGGGGCAGCTTGGGTGAGCAACCTCAGTGCGGAGCCGGTGATCTTCCGCGAGGTTCTGGACGACCTCGTACGGCCGGCCCAGGCGCGCGGCCTGCTCCGTCGCCTGATGCGACATCGGCCGGTGGAGGCGGTGATGGCGGGCGACCACGTCGAAGCTGTGACCTTCGAGGATCTGCAGACCGGGGAGAGTGTGACGATCACGGCTCACTGCGTCCTGGATGCCACCGAGGAAGGCGACTTGCTGCCACTGACCGGTTGCGAGTCGATGGTGGGTGCGGAATCGGCCGAGAGCACCGGTGAGCCCCACGCCCTGGCCGGTTCCGCGGATCCGCTGGACCAGCAGGCGATCACCTGGTGCACGGCCTTGGAGTGGCGGCCGGGCGAAGATCACATCATTGACAAGCCGGAGGGGTATGAGTTCTGGCGAAGCTATCGGGCCGATTTCTGGCCGGGACCTCAACTGGGATGGGCCACACCGGAGCCCGAGACTGGCCGGCCTTTGAACCGTCTGCTGTTCTCCGAATCCGGTGAGCAGGACCTGTGGACGTTCCGCCGGATTCGGTATGGCGGCCACTACGTCGACGAGATATCAGATGTGACCTTGATCAACTGGCCCCAGGTTGACTACTGGCTCACCCCGTGGGTCGGGACGACCGAGACAGAGCGGAGAGCCTCCCTTGATAAGGCCCGGGAGTTGGCCCTCTGTTTCGTGCATTGGTTGCAGACCGACGCGCCCCGCCCGGACGGTGGGGCCGGCTATCCGGGAATGCGGTTATGCCCTGAAGTGCTCGGAACCCGAGACGGCCTGGCCGCGGCCGCGTACGTACGGGAAAGCCGCCGGATCGTCGCTGTGTTCACCGTCTTGGAAACTCATGTCGGGGTAGAAGCTCGTCCGGGCGCCGATTGCGCCGAGCGCTTTCCCGACACCGTCGGCGTCGGTTGCTACCGAATCGACCTACATCCGAGCGCCGCAGGACGTGGATACCTTGACATCGCGACCTACCCGTTTCAGATCCCGTTGGGTGCTTTGCTTCCGCAGCGGTTGGAGAACCTGGTGGCGGCTGGCAAATGTCTGGGTGTCACCCATGTCACCAATGGCTGTTACCGGCTGCACCCGGTGGAATGGAACGTCGGTGAGGCTGCTGGTGCCCTGGCCGCGTTCAGCATCAGCCATCGAGTGAATCCTCGGGCGGTACGCAGCGATCCGGCGTTGCTAGCGGACTTCCAGCGCACGCTCGTCTCGATGGGTGTCCAGCTGCATTGGCCCGCCGAGATTCAGACTCAAGTGCGCTAGGTCACTCGGTGCCGTACCGCGAAAACGTGACGCCGTTGCGGAAGCCCCGCGTCTCGACCAGCTTCAGTCTCGGAATCTCGAATCCGTCCGGGAACAGCCGCCGGCCTCGGCCCTGTACCACGGGATAGACAAACAGCCGGTACTCATCCACCAGGCCGGCATTGATCAAGGTGTGGCACAAGGTGATGCTGCCGGTGACCACGATGTCCAACCCTTGCTGCTCCTTCAATGCCTGTACTTGCTGGACGGGATCTCCCGAGAGGACGGTGGTGTTCTGCCACTCGGGATCCGTCATGGTCGACGACACCACGTACTTGTCGACCTCGTTCAGATACTTGGTGATACCACTGGTGTCGTCGGACTGCTTTGGCCAGTAGCTGCGCAGATCTTCGAACGTTTGACGGCCGGTGAGGAACGCGTCACTGCGGCGGTCCTGCCGGTGCAGTTCCTCGACGAGGTCCGACTGATCGCCCTGTCCCTGCGGGTCGAACCAGTCTCCGAGCATCTCGATCGAGCCGTCGACGGTGATGTTCTGGGTAACGACGAGTGCACGCACTACAGCTCCTTGAATGATGGTCTGTTCACGCATTCTCTAGATCAGACCGGCGCTAGCCGCCTAAGTCATCGGGGATCCTCTCGCCAGGTTGCCCTTGCCAGGGTTCGGCGGCGAGCATGGCCCCGTGACAAAGCCGCAGCACCGCGCCAATAGATTCATCGATCCGGAGGCTGATCCGCGCGAGGGAGGTGTGTCGCTCGGCGACGAGCGTGCCACGCTGACGGAATACCTGCGGTTCCAGCGGCTCACTTTGCAGGTCAAGTGCGAGGGTCTGGATGCGACTCAGCTCGCCCTCCGTGCAGTTGAGCCGTCGACGATGTCGCTGCTTGGTCTGGTACGGCATTTAGCCGAAGTCGAGCGTAAGTGGTTCCGGCAAAGGTTTGCAGGCCAGGACGTACCTAATCGGTATCAGTCCGAAGCCAACCCTGACGGCGACTTCGACGGTGCCGTTGCTGATCAGGCGGTGGTGGACGAAGCCTGGTCCGCATGGCACGACGAGGTCGCCTTCGCCGAGCAATACGCTAGCGAGACGGATCTGGACTTCGTCGGTCGTGATGGAGTCGGTAAACCGATCTCACTGCGGGAGCTCCTGGTCCACATGATCGAGGAGTACGCCCGGCACAACGGCCACGCCGACTTACTCCGGGAACGAATCGACGGGCGTATCGGTCAATAGCGGAGTGCTTGATCGGAATTGGCCCGCACGAAACACTCAGATTGCGATGGCCGGTATCCAGTCAGTCAAGCGACGCGACCTGCGGCACTCTCGTCTGCCGTCGCCTTCGTCGCCGGATTCGTCCCTTGGATCGTTTACTGGATTCTCGTCGGCAATGTGCCGTTCCTGGCCGCCGTAGTCGCCGGACTGGTCTTGGCTGTGGTGATCAACGTCGGCACCCTGCTGCGACGGCAGCCACTCATGGTTCTGGAGGCCGGCACAGCGGTGGTTTTCGCCGTTTTCGTGATCATGGCGCTGGCGCTGCCAGAGGACTTCTTGGAACGATGGTTGCAGCCACTCGGCAACGCCGGCCTGTTCACGATCGTTCTCATCTCGATCTTGATCGGAAAGCCATATTCACCACTCAAACGCGGACCGACCGCGGCCGTCGTCGTTGCACTCTCTAGCGTGAAGCACGTATCGGGCGTACCAAGAGCACGACGCCCAATGCGGCCACCCAAAGCCCCCAACCGCTGCTCCCAATGAGGCCGGCAAGGTCGAAGACCGGAAAGCCAGGGAGAGCCGTCGCCAAAATGTCTCCCTGGTTGAACAGATAGAGCACGCTGACGATCAGGCCGACAACTCCGAGCCAGCGAGGCAGCACCCGCGTGCGGAGAATGATGATGCTGAGGGTGACCGACCAGGCGATCCCCAGCAGCTGGCCGAGGTGTTCCCCGAGAAGTGCTCCACCGTACTGGTGCTGGGCGAGCCAGGCGGCGGCCAACGCGGTTCGATTTGCTGCGTCGCCCTCTTGGTACATCTGTGCCAGTGGCGGCACCACGAAGACCCAGCGCAGGAAGCCAATCAGCGCAAGTACGACCGAGAAGGCGCCGGCAAAGGTCGCAACCCAGAGCGCCGCGTCGTCACGGCGCCCAAGCACAGCCGGCAGCAGCAGGATCGGGACGAGCAGGATGGCGTACGTCCACGCCGTAGCGAACCACGTCCAGACCAAGCTGGATCCACCCGCAGCGAATCTGGTGAGCACGACATCGGCTGGCTCACGAAGGATGTCTGGCCAGTCGAATGTCGACGACAGGATGGTTGCCGCCGTGGCGAAGGTAAGAGCACCAATCAGGAACAGGGCGCCGGTGACGCGTCGCAGAGCGGCGCCACTACTTTCGGTTGTCACAGCGTGCCGCCTCTCCCCGAGAGCTAGTTCCAACTGACTCAAAGATCACCTTGTCATGCGTCTGGAGTTCTGGAGCCAGCGACTCGCAGCGAAGACCCAAGGGAAGGTCCCATTCCTACGGTCGGATGTGAATGCGGCGATGCGAGTATCCCATGCTGCGTGGGATATTCGCTGCAACGTCCCACGTAGCGTGGGATGTCGCAGGCTGCTGATCGCACGCCGCAGAAGCCAGAAGCGAACCAATTCAGATGGCGGCCTGCTCATACGGGCGACCGGCAATGCGTTTCGGAACGTGCCGCCCGCGCTCGGCGTACGCACGGGCGCGGTGGCTGGACAGCGCGAGCAGGACCATGATGCTGAGGCCAACTGTCGGCAGGCTGGTGGCGAGGGTGACCGCCTCCGATCCGTTGGCATTACCGATGAAGGCGGCGGTGGTCGTCACCACACACGACAGCATGAGCAACAGCCGAGCCCAGTTGCGACCAGCGAATACGGCAATCGCCAATCCAATATCGATCAAGGCAATAAAGGCGACCACCGAACCGGCGAGGATCAAAGCTGGACGGCCGCCCTCAATATCCACGCCCTCCATGCTCTGGAGGTACTGCGCTGGCAACAGCAGCAGCAATAGTGCAATGGGCAAGAAGGCAAGTCCCCGGAAGAATGCCACGCCTGCACCGAACACAGTCTGCGCCGGTCGCTTGTCCCGGCTGTCGGTGTGCTCCACCCTGGCGATGTTGGCCACTTCAACTCGACTTACGTCGATGATCGGCAGATCGCCGTCGGTGATGATCAGATCCCCGCCGCCATTGCGACTGTGATATCCAGTGGAGAAGTTCTTGATCACTTCCACCACGACCTCCGGTGTCGCTGTGGTCACGGTCTCGACTATGTAGTCGCGCTCGATGTCGGTCTGCTCTTCGATCTTGTGAGTGACCTGCAAAGTGAACAAGGACAGTCCGACGCTCTTGTCGTAGGTTCCGCCTGCGAGCCAGTCGACTGAGTATCCGCCAGGGAGCAGCCAGCCCTCCGGACAACGCCAGAACCGTACGTGGTGCCGCTTCGATGGGCTGCCCGCGACCTCTTGCTGGTAGGCGAAATCTTGCTGCCGGTCGAACAGATGCAGCGGGCTGACCGGCGCCTCGGCATAGCTGCGCCGCCTTAGTGTCGAGGTCAAGATCTTCCTACCGCTGGTCAGACTCAGGTCATCAGCCCGGGTCCAACCGGCTCGCGTCATGGCAGCATGAACCTGCGCCTCATGTCCGCGCAGCGCCAAGTTGATCGGATCCCCGAGCAAGCCGTCACTGGTCCGCGCTCTGCCAATGAAGTAGCCAGGGACATAGACCCCGGTCAAGATGCGATGCAATCTCGGGAGCAGTAAGTAGGTGAGGAGCACCCAGAACACGATGAGCAACAGCATTGGCCATCCAGGTCGGATGCTTTCTCGAAACACCAGGTAGGCCAGCCATACGGTCGCCAGACCAGCGAAGGCGAACAGCACCCCATCCACCATGTCCATTACCGAGGGCCGTCGCTCCCGGCTGCGCCGGATCGCCATGGACTCATTGTGGTCGAAGGCTCGATTTTGCGATATCCGCGAAAGCCGTGACTCCCTCTTAGCCGCGAGAAATTGAGGACTGGACGTTTCGATGATGAACGAGCACGCTGTGATCCAGAAGCTTCGAACGAGGGGTAACTCGGACTGGGGGTGGGCAATGGCACTGGATGCGACGTATCGCCGCAGCGTCGAATTCTGGAAAGGCACCGTGCTAGAAGTGTCCGACGATTGGTCCAATCCGACACCGTGCACCGAGTGGGACGTACGGGCGCTCGTCAATCACGTTGTCGGCGAAGATCGCTGGACAAGGCCGCTAGTGGAGGGCAGGACCATCGCCGACGTAGGAAATGCACTCGACGGTGACCTGCTGGGGGACAACCCAAAGGGATCAGCGAGGGCAGCGGCCGACGAAGCCCTGACCGCAGTCGCCGAAAGGCTGCCGGCAGGTGGCAAAGTCCATCTTTCCTACGGTGAGGAGGACATCGAGGAGTACATTCGCCAGCTGGTCGCTGACCACCTGATACACGGCTGGGACCTGGCCGTGGCGATCGGGCAGAAGCCCGACCTCGACCCGGAACTGGTCGAGGAGGTCGCAGAGTGGTTTCGCAATCGTGAGGAGCTTTACCGCTCAGGAGGGTCGATCGCGGCCCGACCGGAATCTGCGGCTGGTGGTAACCCCCAGGCCGACCTGCTCATTGCTTTCGGGCGCAATCCCGAGTGGAGACCAGCGAGCGGAACGAGCAATCAGACTCAGGATGCGTAGGCGCTGATCCCGAGCAGACGGTCCACGGTGGTGAACCGATAACCCCGATCGGCAAGCCGATCGATCAAGGGGCCAACGGCAGCAACGCTCTGGTCCCGCGGACCACCGCGCGCCTCGACGCCATCGTGGAAGATCAAGATAGTGCCGGGCCGGGTAAGCCTCGCGGCCGACCTGGCCATCGTGGCGGCTGCCGGTTGAAAGATCTCCAGAGGATGCGCAAAGGTTCCTGACACCACCTGAAGTCGGTGCTGCCGCAGCGTGCCCAGCACCCAGGGCCAATGGCAAAGCCACGGCGGGCGATAGAGCGCAGGCGTCAGGCCGGTGATCGAATAGAACACCTCTTGGGAGCGGATGATCTCGATCTCCTGCCGCGGCTGCTTCAGATAGTGGGTGAAGGAATGGCTATAGCTGTGGTTGCCGAGCACGTGACCACTCTCGACGACTCGCCTGGTGCTCGACGGAAAGCGTTGCGCACAACGCCCTACCTGGAAGAAAGTCGCCTTGACGTCGTACCGATCCAAGGTGTTGAGCAGCTGTGATGTGTAGGGCTCGTTCGGCCCGTCATCGAAGCTGAGTGCGACGACTTTCTCCTCTGTCTCCGCCTCGTACGGAAATGGGCCGAAGATCTGCGAGCGGGGCCGGAAGCCGGTCCAGTACGCCGCGGCGCCAAGGGCTGACACACCCACCGCCGCGGCCCGCGCCGCTACTCCGAGCCAGCTCACGGGCCGTGCCAGAAGTTGGCCAGACCGTCGAAGGCCGCGGGCCCGGCACCTGTCGCGAAACCGAGCGAGGTGAGTCCGACGACCAGGATTCCGAACACGACTCGACGGCGGACCAGAACAGGTGAAAAGGATCGCGGTTCTTGTCGGAAAGCCGGCGCCATCCCGAACGTCTGCCGTTGCGACAGCCGGTTCAGCCAGTAAGCCAGCAGGTAATAGACCAGGAAGGTCACGAAGAAGTTGTAGAGCAGCCCGCGCTGTAGCCGGCGCGCCGAGGTAGTCACCACGTTCTGCCGGTGCCAGCTCACCTCGCCGCGTCGCCGCAGCCGGCGCAACAGGTCAAGCTCATCGCCGCCCTGGGTGAGTTTGAGGTCGTAGCCGGGAAACGCGGTGCGCCGGATCGCGAAGTTGGTGGCACTCACGTAGAAGACGAATCCGGTCAGGGCATAGATGGCCGAAACCAAGCCAAAAAGCAAAGTCGGGTAGGCCTTGGCCCACCAGGAAGGGTTCTTGTAGCGGCAGGGACCGGCAACAGCAACGACCCCTGCGGAGTCGGCGAAGCGAGCGTCGATCGTGCGCAGCCAGTCTGCGGGCTGGGTGGTGTCGGCATCAGTCGAGATGATGATCTCACCTTTGGCGCAATCAACCCCGCGCTGTCGGGCGGCGCACACTCCCTGTTCCGGCTCCCGCACCACGCGCACGCCGTACCGCGCGGCGATAGCTGCCGTGTCGTCGCGGCTGTTGTTGTCGACGACGATCACCTCGTACGTGCCGTCGTAATCCTGATGCAGCAACGAATCGAGTGCCTGGCCGAGGTACGCCGCTTCGTTGTAAGCCGGAACGATGACAGAGAACCGCATCTGAGCGCGCGGCTGTTGCATCGACACTCCTTCACCGATTACCCCCGCATCCATGCGGTGGCGAGTCGACCCCCGTGGTGCGAAGCCAGCTCAATACTTTAAGGGAACCGACTGCCCGCCGCCGGAGGTCTGGCGATCACGAGGTGATAACGGCTGAATCAGATCCAACTTCTGAACCACATACGCGATAGCCACTGCGGATAGAGCAGGAGTTCGTCAGTAAGAATCGGATAGATATAGGCAAAATTCGCCGCTACTAAGGCAACAAATGCTCCTACAACGATGGCGCCGACCATTCGCCGGTCGCCGGCACGTGCGTCGCCCAGGATCCATCCGGCACAAAGAGCTATAGCCATCGCAGAAAATGGGACGATCGCGATTGCGTAGAAGAAAAACAGTGGACGTGACTGGAAGGCAAACCAGGGCAACCAGCTGCTCAGCACACCGACCACGGGAATGCCGAAACGCCAATCCCGGCCGCCGACCCACAAGATCGCTGCCGCGATCAGCGCGAATATCGCAACCCACCACAGCGCGGGCGTTCCGACACCGCTGATCACGCGAATGCAGTTGTCCGGTCCGAGGCACCCGTCGGTTCCCGGTTTGATGTTGTTCACGGCGTCGATCCCGATTGGTCGAGCCACGATCAGCCAGCCGCTGGGATCAGCGCGGTAGGTGTGCTGCGCTTGATTGATGAAGTCGCCGGTATGGAAGTTCCAGATGTCGTACTGGTAGTGCAAGAACGAGGCGAGCGGCTTGCCGAGTACCCGGACGGTGGGGCTTTCCGGGTGTTGCGCGCCCCAATCCCGGTCGTAGCCCCCGCTGGTCAGCAACCAGCCGGACCAGGTGGCGACATAGACCAACAGGCTGACGACAACCAGCGAGAGGAAAGCCGGGATGCCGTCCCGGACGATTGCGAGCTTTGCTCGCGCTCCGGCGCCGGCCAGCCGTCGCGCTCCGACGTCCCATGCCAGCGACAACAATGCGAACGCGGCAAGCGGGTATAACGCGTTCCACTTGCTGCCGAGTGCCAGACCGAAGCAGATCCCGGCGGCGATTCGCCACGGACGCCAAACGAGCGCCGGGCCGAACCGGCCGGCAAGATCTCCGACTTCGCGTTGCTCCAGATATCGAGCCAGGCGGTTTCGGAACCATTCGCGGTCCGCGACCAGGCAAGCAACAGCGGCCACCACAAAGAATGCAAGAAAGATGTCGAGCAGCGCCGTTCGCGACATCACGAATTCCAGGCCGTCGAAGGTGAGCAAGATCCCGGCGAGGCCGCCGATCAACGTGGACTTGGAGACCCGGCGAACCAGCCTAATGGTCACCATGATCAGCAACGTGCCGAACACCAGAGAGGCGATCCGCCAGCCGAAGGAGTTCATGCCGAACAGGTACTCGCCGCCGGCGATCAGCCATTTGCCCAGCGGAGGATGTACGACGAATGCGGCGGTGTCCTGCATCACATCCACGTTGCCAGTGATGATCTTGGAGTTGGCATCGCTCGGCCAGTTGCGTTCGTAGCCGAACTTCAGCAGGGAGTAGGCGTCTTTGGCGTAGTAGGTCTCATCGAAGACCAGCTTGTTGGGATACCCGAGGTTGACGACACGGATCACGAAGGCAACCGCGCCGATGATCAGTGTCACGATCCAGCCATTGAGCCGGTCGCTGGGCATCTCCACCCGCAGGCGTTCGATCGTCGTCGGCGGATTGATCGGCCGTTCCGGCAGGAGCCGCGGTCCAGAGCCGGGAGTGATCGCAGCGGTCGGCGCAACGAACCCAGTTTCAGGCTCGAGGACTTGGCGCGTCACTCGCCCATCGTAGGTGGCCCAGATCCACGTATCGCGGCTGCGACCACCCTCCGTCACCCTCGGTTTCGAAACCTACGTGCACGTACCTTCCTCACGGTTTGCACGGGTTGCAACCAGTGCAGACCGTAAGCAATCTGGGTCTACGTAGGAATCCAACAAGGCGATCTGGGAGGCTGAGTCGGTGGCGCACGAGGGCTCGGCTGGGGTAGTGGTGCTCGCGGCAACGCCGATCGGTGATGTTATGGACGCCTCGCCACGGCTGATGGCTGAGTTGATCAATGCCGATGTGATTGCGGCCGAAGACACCCGCCGCTTGCGACGGCTACTCCAACGGCTGGGTGTCGAGACGAACGCGCGGATCATGTCCTACTTCGAGGGCAACGAGGCGAGGCGTACTGAGGAGCTGGTACGCGCACTGGGCGAGGGAGCTCGAGTCGTCGTCGTCAGCGATGCCGGGATGCCGTCGGTGTCCGACCCCGGCTATCGGATCGTCACCGCGGCAGTTGCAGGCGGCTTCCGGGTCACCGCAGTGCCGGGTCCGTCGGCAGCGCTGACCGCCTTGGCAGTTTCCGGGCTTCCCGTTGATCGGTTCTGCTTTGAAGGGTTCCTGCCGCGCAAGGCGTCCGAGCGCGGGCGGCGTCTTGCCCAGCTGGCGATGGAGCCGCGAACCATGATCTTTTTCGAGGCTCCGCACCGGGCTTCTGCCACGCTCTCCGCGATGGCGCTCGCCTTTGGGCCCGATCGTCGGGGTGCAGTCTGTCGTGAGCTCACGAAAACTTATGAAGAAGTGCGCCGAGGGTCGCTGCAGGAGCTTGCCGAGTGGGCGGGGTCCGAGGTGCGAGGCGAGGTGACTCTGGTGATTGGTGGCGCGAGCCCGCCGGCGACGGATGCGGAGGGGGCAGCTGAGGCGGCGCTCGATCTGGCCGCAGGTGGCATGAAACTGAGGGTTGCGGCGGCACAGGTGGCCCGCGAACAGGGCTTGGCAAAGAACGCTCTTTACGAGCTCGCCCTGAAAATGCAGCACTCACCGCGTCGTTCCACGGTTTCGGACGACAAAATGCCCCGCTGATGATGCATATCCAGGGGATGCGACAGTTGGCGCGTGGAGTTGCCTGCGCTGCCTGACCCATTGCCGGCACCAGTAGTGGACTCGCATTGCCACCTCGACTCCACGCAGGCCAAGTCTGGTCTCGAGCCCGAGGACGCACTACGCATGGCCGCGGAGGTCGGCGTCACGCGAATCGTGCAGATCGGATGCGATCCAGAAGGCTGCCGCTGGGCCGTCCGGGCTGCCGAGCGCTGGCCAGCAGTGATTGCCGGCGTTGCGATCCACCCGAATGATGCCGCGCGCATGGGTCCCGAGCTGCTGTCAGGTCTGGAGCTGGTGGAGGCGTTGGCAGAGCATCCTCGTGTCAGAGCGGTGGGGGAGACGGGGCTGGATTACTACCGAACGCCCGACGCTGCCGGTCAGGCTGTACAGCGAGAAGCCTTTGCGGCGCACATCGCCTTCGCCAAGACGTTCGACAAGACTCTTGTCGTCCATGACCGCGACGCTCACGACCACATTCTTGCCGTACTGGATTCCGTAGGTCCTCCGGCGCGGATCGTCATGCATTGCTTCTCCGGTGATGATCAGTTCGCTCGAGCCTGCCTGGATCGCGGTGCCTATCTGTCCTTTGCCGGTACGATCACGTTCAAGGCCAATGATCAACTGCGCGCCGCGTTGGGCCTGGCTCCGCTGGATCGAGTACTCGTCGAGACTGACGCGCCCTATCTCACCCCGATGCCGTTTCGAGGGAAGCCGAACGCGTCCTATCTGATCCCGCACACGGCCCGCTTCATTGCCAGCACCCTCGGCATCGGATTGAAGCGCATCTGCCAAGCGCTCAACGACAACGCCGATGCCGCTTTCGGCGGAAGCTGGTAGCGGATGGAGTTCTCGGAAGTACTGCGTCGGCGCCGGATGATCCGCTCCTACCAGGCCGATCGGCAGGTTCCGGACGACGCACTGGATGCCATTCTCGAGGCTGCTCTGCGGGCACCCTCGGCCGGATTCACCCAAGGCGTCTCCCTGCTGGTGCTGAGCTCGGACGCGGAGCGCGAGACCTTCTGGCAAACGGCGGCGCAGCCCGACAGCAGCTGGCTGCGAGGCATGCGGACCGCACCACTCCTCGTTCTGGTCTGGACCAGTGAGGACGCCTATCTCGACCGCTACGCCGAGCCTGACAAGGGCTGGACCGATCGCGATCCGGCACGATGGTCGGCACCGTACTGGTTCGTCGACGCGGGAATGGCCAGCATGGCAGCACTGCTCTCAGCGGTCGACCACCATCTCGGTGCCTGCTTCTTCGGCATCCCGGTCCACCGGATTGCCGCTGTACGCGAAGCCTTCGGCGTACCGCCGAGCCAGCTGAGCGCCGGCGTCATCAGCGTGGGATACCCCGCTCGTGCGCCGGCCATAGGCTCACCCACGCGCCGTCCCCGGAAGTCCCTTTCGGAAAGCATTCACCGCGGCACGTGGTCGTAGGTCTCGGATATTGGGCGTTGCAGGGGATATTTCCGTTATAATTTTGTGACACAGTCGGGCTCGACGCCCGTACTGCCAAGACATCGAGGTCCAGATCACCGACCGGACCACCTCGGGGGAATGCTGTGCGCAAGATCATCCCTGTGGTCGCCGCGGGAGCGACCGCATTAGCCCTAGCCGGAACAACCTTCGGCTACGCAAATCTCAACAAAGCCGTGACGCTGTCGATTGACGGGCAGACCACGGAGGTTCAAACCAGTGCCGACACCATTGGCGCCTTGCTGAAGAGCAGGGACATCGAGGTCAACAACCATGATGTGGTAGCCCCCGGCTTGGATGCCAAAGTCGAGGACGGCACCCGCGTGGCCGTCAAATTCGGGCGGCAAGTCACTTTCACCATTGATGGGGCAAAACAGACCATCTGGACCACCGCAACCACGGTCGACGATGCGCTCAATGCGCTCAGCATCGATCTTGCCGGCGCGGAGCTGTCTGCCAGCCGCAGCTCAGGCATCGGACGGGAAGGCTTGGCCATCCTCATTGCTACGCAGAAGCAAGTCGTCATCCTCGATGCCGGCAAGAAGCGGACCATCACCACCACGGGGCAAACCCTGGCAGATGCCCTCGCCGCGGCCAAGATCAAGGTGGACAGTGACGACAAGCTGAACGCGGACCCGAACACGCGGCTGCATGATGGCGCAAAGTTCCGCTTTACCCGAGTTGACGTCAAGACCAAGACCAAGAAGGTCAAGGTCGACTACAGCACCGATCGCAAGAAGTCGAGCAAGCTGAACAAGGGCGTCACCAAGATCGAGACGCACGGCGTTTCCGGCGTACGCGCAGTGACCTACAAGATCGTCAGGCACAACGGCAAGATCGTGGACCGCACTAAGATCAAATCTAAATTGATCAAGAAGCCGGTGACAAAGGTGATCTTGGTAGGCACCAAGACTGTCAAGAAGAGTTCGAGCAGCTCCAGCACGCCATCGGGGAGTGTCTGGGACAAGCTTGCTCAGTGCGAATCCGGCGGCAACTGGTCAATCAACACTGGCAATGGCTATTACGGCGGTTTGCAGTTCAGCCTCAGCACATGGCGCGCGTACGGGGGCAAGGGCTACCCGCACCAGGCGAGCCGCGAAGAGCAGATTCGCATAGCCAAGAAGCTCCAGGCTGCCGCGGGCTGGGGTTCCTGGCCAGCCTGTTCTTCGAAGCTGGGGCTGCGTTAGCGCGGTGGCGGGCGATCTGCTCGATCCCAGCGCCGTACGCGAACTGGCGAGCCAGTTAGGACTGCGACCAAGCAAGCAGCGCGGGCAGAACTTCGTCACCGACGCCAATACGATACGAAGAATCGTCGCTGCCGCAGGCGTGACCGAGGACGACGTCGTCCTCGAGGTTGGGCCAGGACTGGGGTCACTGACCCTTGGCCTGCTCCAGGCTGTCCGCCGGGTGATCGCGATCGAGATCGATGATCTGCTGGCGGCTCAGCTGCCCGGTACAGCCGTCGCCCGACTGCCGCAGCGGGCTGCTGCGCTTACCGTGATCAATGCCGACGCGCTCCGAGTGGATGCTTTACCAGAAGCCCCGACCGCCGTGGTCGCGAACCTCCCCTACAACGTCGCAGTGCCTGTGCTGCTGCACCTGCTGGCAACGTTCGACAGCTGGAGCCGCGGTCTGGTGATGGTGCAAGCCGAGGTGGCTGATCGGCTAGCCGCCAAGCCCGGATCGAAGACCTACGGCGTGCCGTCGGTCAAGATCGCCTGGCACGCCGCGGCCAGCAGAATTGGCACGGTGCCACCGACTGTCTTTTGGCCGGTGCCGAACGTCGATTCTGGCCTGGTCACCATCGAACGACGTCCACCGCCGGAGACCTCTGCGACCCGTGATCAGGTTTTTGCGGTCGTCGATGCGGCCTTCGCGCAGCGACGCAAGATGCTGCGCTCGGCACTGGCGGGGCTGGTGGGATCCTCGGCGGCCGCCAGTGCCGCGGTGACCGCGGCGGGACTGGATCCGAAAGCCCGTGGCGAGACACTGGACGTGACCGACTTCGCGGGGATCGCGGAGCAGATCTTTCGTCCGTAGATAACCTCACACTCATGGCGTCAACTCCGTCACGGACTGCCACCGGCGTACGCGTGCGGGTGCCGGCCAAGATCAATCTCGTTCTCAAGGTGGGCGCTCCTCGACCCGATGGATATCACCCACTCGCTACCGTGTATCAGGCGGTCTCGGTCTACGACGAGGTGCACGCTGCTTGGGCGGATCCGGATGAGTTCGATGTCGTGGTCAGCGGCGAAGGCGCCGATCTAGTGCCGCTCGATGACTCCAACCTCGCGATACGCGCCGCCAAGCTGCTGGCGCGTACCTATGCGCCGAACGATTCCCTCGGTGCACGTTTGTCGATCAAGAAGTCCATTCCGGTGGCCGGTGGGTTGGCCGGCGGCTCGGCCAATGGTGCGGCCGCACTCCTGGCGTGCGCCTTCCTTTGGGATCTCGATGTCAGCGCCGACGGAATGAGAGAACTGGCAGCGGAACTCGGCAGTGATGTGCCCTTTGCCTTGCTTGGTGGCACGGCTGTGGGCAGCGGGCGGGGCGAGGACGTGGCTCCGGCGCTGGCCCAAGGTACTTACCACTGGGTGCTGGCCTATGGCTTTCACGGACTGTCCACGGCAGCTGTCTATCGCCGGTTCGATGAGCTGAGCCCCAACGCCGCGCCGCCCGAAGTGCCCGCCGATCTGATGAATGCGCTGCGCAGCGGCGATCCGAAGCTCCTTGCCCGGGCGCTCAGCAACGATCTGGAGCCGGCGGCGCTGGACCTGCAGCCGCGGCTGGGTACCGTGCTTCAGACCGGCCTCGAGTACGGTGCGTTGGGTGCCCTGGTGTCGGGATCAGGTCCGACGTGCGCGTTCCTGGTGGACGACGAGTCTGCGGCAATCGACCTTTCGGTTTCGCTCAGCGCAGAGGGAGTGTGCCGGGCGGTCCGGCGTGCCACGGGTCCAGTCACCGGAGCCCGCGTTATCAGCTGATAAAGCCGGGCATATTGCGGGCTGAGCTGGGCTAATCCGCGCTGAGCCGGGCGCATGCGCGCTGAGCCTGTCGCAGTGCGCCGCATGCGCCTCGACAAGCGCCGTCCCGAGCTTGTCGAAGAGCTCAGGGCACATGATGTCGGTAATTACCACCACCGGGTTAGCGTTCGACGCGGTAACGGGCAAGCAGCAGCCGCAGGCTGCGAGTGAGCTGATCATGCTCGGTGACGTCCAGGGCAGCCAAAATGCCACGCTCGGCTGCCAGCAGCTCTGCCATGGCAGTATCCACCGCTTCCTTGCCAGCTTGGGTCAGCTGCACCAGAACACCACGCCGGTCGTCTGGATGATCTTGCCTGGCGACGAGCCCGCGTGCGGCGAGCCGGTCCACCCGGTTGGTCATCGTGCCCGAGGTGACCAGAGTCTCCCGCAACAGCTGCCCAGGCGAGAGCCGGTATGGCGGACCTGAGCGTCGTAGCGCAGCCAGCACGTCGAACTCCCAAGACTCCAAGTCGTGTGCGCTGAACGCATTCGCCCGGATGCGGTCGAGATGGCGGGCTAGCCGGCTGATGCGGGAGAGCACCTCCATCGGCGCGACGTCCAGGTCGGGACGCTCGCGATGCCAGGCCTCGACGATGGTGTCGACCTCGTCCCGCGTCGGCTGGCCGGTCACACCGGGAGTCTAGATGTGAAGAGTCTTGACGTCGAGAATTACCCAGAGTGCCTCGGTCGTGGCCTAGCGCTGGGCGAGACCCACATCGATCCGGGGCATGGTCGACGCTAGCGCGATGATGCCAAGGCAGAGCAACGCGGGCACCGCCATCGTGTGATGAATGCCAAGCAGATTGACCAAAAAGCCTATGAAGGCCGGCCCTATCAAGAATGCGGCGTAGCCGAAGGTCACAACCATGGCGAGAGCTCGGCCCCCGCCGATGTGCCCCGAAAGCGCGTAAACCTGCGGTGCGATCATGCCAACGCCGAGGCCCACCAGCGCCCAGCCGATGATCAACAGCGGCAGGCTGCTCACCACGGTGACAGTGAAATAGCCAACTGCTGCACAGAGGCCGCCGAAGCGTACGATCGCCCGCCGGCCGAAGCGGGTAACCAGCGGATCACCCAGCAACCGGATCACGACCATGAAGGCACTCACGGTAATCAGACCGACCGCGCCTGTGGTGGGATCGACGCTGGCGACATCGGTGACATGGAGAGACGACCAGTCCAAAGCTGTGCCCTCGGCGAGGCCGAAAGCCAGGGCCATGACAGCCAGCACCCACGCCGCGGAGGGAATCCGGGTCCGTACCCCGTCCACTGTGTGATGCACCACTGCCGCCTCTGGAGTGATCTTGAACAGCACTACCAGCGCCACCAGCGCAAGCGCCGCGACCGAGATGGACAGCGGGGTGACGACTTCACCACCCTTGAGTCCCAGCACAGTAGCGAGCAGCAGGACGGCTCCTGCTCCGATGAAGTTGCCGATCGACCAGAAGGCGTGAAAGAAGCTCATGATCGGCCGTTGCCGCGCTGCCTCCACCTGGACGCCTATCGCGTTCATCGCCACGTCCATGGTCCCATTGCCAAGGCCAAGCAGAATGCCGCCGATGATCGCGCCCACGTAGACCTGCGCCAGAGCGATAGTGATCATTCCGGCGATGAGGAGCGGTACGGCGGCCAACGTGACCTGGCGGGCGCCGATGGCGTCGGCCAGCCGGCCGCCGATTTGCATGGAGAGAATGGCCGCGGCTGCCGCTGAGAAGAGCATGATCGCGATCTGGGTTGGGTCCAAGCCGAGCTTGTCACGAAGTGATGGGAGCGAGCCGCCGAATCCGCCCATCACCGCGCCGTTGACGACGAACATCAATGTCACCGCGACAGCAGCGATCCGGGCCGAGAGCTTGTTGGTGACAGGAGCAGATGTGGTCATACCAGGTTTCTGTATCGATTCAGTAGGACGTCCACTCTACGCAAAATCACTCCTGATCGCAAAGCGGATGAACCTCTGAGCCCGTTGCAAATGTGCCCTGAGCTTGTCGAAGGGCACATGTTCCCAACCGCCGATGCACGCCAACCAGGCGATGCGTACGCTTGGCTCTGGCCGATCCAAGGGTTGGCCAGGTGTGGGGTGAAGCGATCTGGATTCGAAACCGGGCTCACAAGCGAGCTCCGGATGGGAAGATTGACCGGGCCCCACATTCCCCGGTTGGTCTGTCGGCAGGGCCCGCCTGACTTTGAATCAGGACTAGCGACGTAGGTTCGACTCCTACCCGGGGAGCGGAGCGTCACTCAGCTAGTAAGGAGCCAGCTGTTGTCCGTTCACTCCGACCAAGCTCCGAGCCCGGTCGCGGCTGTCGTGATTCTGGCGGCCGGGGAGGGGACGCGGATGAAGTCTTCGCGTTCCAAACTGCTCCATGAGATCGCTGGACATTCGATGCTGAGCTATGCGGTGACCGCCGCGACGACGGTGCAGCCGGAGCACATCGTGGTGGTGGTTGGACACCTCCGTGATCAAGTGGAGGCCCATCTCGCCGAGATCGCTCCCCATGTGCTGACCGCGGTTCAGGAGGAGCAGCTCGGGACCGGCCACGCGGTTCAAGTCGCGCTCGGCCAGCTGGCCGAGCTCACGGGTGACGTGATCGTCACCATGGGTGACGTGCCGATGCTCACGGGCGACACGCTCACCGCGTTGCTCCTCGAGCACCGACGGCAGCGTGCGGCGGCGACTGTGCTGACCGCCGAAGTGCCTGACCCGACCGGATACGGGCGGATCTTGCGCGACACCGAAGGCATGATCATCGGCATCATCGAGCACCGGGACGCCGATGAGACCGAGCTGGAAATCACTGAGATCAACTCTGGCATCTACGTTTTCGACGCGGCGACGCTGCGGTCTGCACTCACTGAGCTGGCCCCTTCCAATGATCAAGGCGAGCTGTACCTCACTGACGTGCTGACCGTGCTGCGCAAGGCCGGCAACCAAGTGGGCGCGTACTTCATCGACGACGTGTGGCAGACCGAGGGGATCAACGATCGGCTTCAGCTTTCCCGCATGAACGCCGAGCTCAACCGGCGCATCCTGGAGCGCTGGATGCGCGAAGGAGTGACAATCGTCGACCCAGCTTCCACCTGGATCCACGCCTCAGTTGATCTAGCACCGGATGTGATCTTGCTGCCCGGCACCTCCCTGGAGGGCGCCACGTCAGTGGCGGCAGGAGCGCGGATCGGTCCCGATACCACGCTGATTGACGTGGAGGTCAGTGAGAACGCGGTGGTCACGCGTACCCAGGCCTCACTCAGCGTGATCGGCCCCGGCGCAAACGTTGGCCCGTTTGCCTACCTTCGACCCGGTACCACCCTCGGCGCTGCCGGCAAGATCGGCACTTTCGTCGAGACGAAGAATGCTCGCATCGGAGCTGGAGCGAAGGCTCCACATCTCAGCTACCTTGGCGATGCAGTGATCGGTGAAGGCGCGAACATCGGTGCAGGTGTGATCTTCGCCAACTACGACGGCCTGACCAAATCGACGAGCACAGTCGGCGCGCATTCCTTTGTCGGCAGCAACTCCGTCCTGGCCGCACCAGTCGAGGTGGCCGACGGCACATATGTTGCTGCCGGTTCAACTATTACGGGCGACGTTGCGCCGGGTGATCTTGCGGTGGCCCGCAGCCGGCAGCGCAATGTGCCCGGCTGGGTGGCGCGCAAGCGGCCAGGTACCAAAACTGCGCAGGCCGCGGAGGCAGCGCAAGAGCGGGAGGAGCCGTCGTGAGCGGTCTCAAGCGCCCGAACGACAAACACTTGATGCTGTTCTCGGGGCGGGCTCATCCCGATCTTGCCAACGAAGTGGCCGCGCTCATGAACGTCGAGCTCGTGCCGACTCGTGCAATCACGTACGCGAACTCAGAGATCTATGTCCGGTTCGACGAGTCGGTCCGCGGCTGCGACGCCTTCGTGATCCAAAGCCACACCGCACCAGTCAACGAGTGGACGATGGAGCAGCTGATCATGGTCGATGCGCTGAAGCGCGCGTCTGCCAAGCGGATCACGGTTGTGGCACCGTTTTATCCCTACGCTCGTCAGGACAAGAAGCACCGTGGCCGGGAGCCGATCTCAGCGCGCCTGATTGCTGACCTCTTCCGCACGGCCGGCGCGCACCGGATCATGTCGGTTGATCTGCACGCGGCGCAGATCCAGGGTTTCTTCGACGGACCGGTTGATCATCTGTGGGCGTTGCCGGTGCTCTCCGACTACTTGGCGAGCAAGTACGACATGTCTGAGATGACCGTGGTGTCGCCGGACGCCGGTCGGGTGCGTCTCGCCGATATGTGGACCGACAGGCTCAACAGTCCGCTGGCGATCATTCACAAGAGGCGGGACCCGAATGAGGTGAACACGGTCGCCATCCACGAGGTCGTGGGTGAAGTGGAAGGGCGCGTCTGCCTGCTGGTCGACGACATGATCGACACGGCCGGCACGATCTGTCAGGCGGCGGACGCGTTGAAGGCCCGCGGCGCGAAGGCGGTGATTGCCGCAGCTACTCATCCGGTGTTGTCTGGGCCGGCAGTCGATCGCCTCAAGGCGACGGACTTCGAAGAGGTGATCGTCACCAACACGTTGCCGATTCCAGAAGAACGTCGCTTCGACACCCTCACCGTGCTGTCGATCGCCCCCTTGATCGCTCGCGCCATCCGTGAGGTCTTCGAAGAGGGTTCGGTCACCAGCCTTTTCAACGGGCAGGCATAACCCGCTGCTGTGAGATTTCGAGGGCGCTGCCACAGGCTCAGCGCCCAAGGTGCTGACCTTGGTGTCGGCAAACCGGAGCCGACGGGTCTCCGAATGCTTGAGTATGACGAGCTCTACTGCCCTGACGTATCCCCCAAGCTGGTTCCCTCCAAGGCCTCTGGTGTCGCTGCAGTCACTGCCGCGGCTGCGGCGCTGACCTATTCCGTATCCTTCGTCATCCTCAAGGACGCAGTGCTCGCCAGCCTGTTCCTGATGTTTGGCGGTTTGCTGGCCACACCGGTGCTTATCGCACTCGGTGCTCGCTTCCCACAACCCGTCCCGGTCAGTGCGCTGGCGGCCATAGTGCTGGGCATCGCCGCCGGGCTGGGATCGGCGGTCCACGGTGGCTACGACCTTGCCAACCAGCTACACCCGGTAGCAGCGCAGGCGACTGATCTGCCCAATCCGGTCGATCCGCGAGGACTGCTGAGCTTCCGCGTAGCCGGCCTCGCGCTGCTGATCCTTGGACTGGTGGTCGCGCCGGGCGGGCGGATCCCTCGATGGCTCGGCGTACTGGCAACAGTGAACGGGGTACTCCTCATCGGGCTCTACCTGGCGCGGCTGATCATCCTGAATCCAGCTGATCCGCTGGTGTTGATCCCTGTACTGCTCACCGGCTTCCTGCTGAATCCGCGTGGTATCTGGGCCTCGCCGTCTGGTTTTCCGGTCGGCAGCACGTCCCTGATTTCGCATCACCGTTGCCCCTATACGGCCCAAGAACGACAGTCTGACACGCACTCGCGATGCATTTTCAGGGTCAGTTGGCGACTATTGACCCTTGTCGGCTAAGGTTGAGCGGTTGCCTCGGCGAGGGTCGCAGGACCGTAATCGACTAGGTCGGACGAGCTGCGTCCCCCTCGCTGAGTCTTGATCGAGAATGCTGACGAAAGTTTCCGAGGAGTTCGTTCGTGCCCGAGGTAAAGCTCACAGCCGAATTGCGCACCGAGTTCGGCAAGGGCGCCGCCCGCCGGATCCGTCGCGCCCATAAGGTGCCTGCAGTGCTGTACGGCCACGGCACTGCCCCGATCCACATTTCCCTGCCCGGCCATGAGACGCTGCTCGCGCTGCGCACTGCAAACGCACTGCTGTCCATCGAGGTCAACGGCAGTTCGCAGCTCGCATTGCCCAAACAGGTCCAGCGGGACCCGCTGAAGCACACCATCGAGCATGTCGACCTGGTCATCGTGCGGCGGGGCGAGAAAGTCACAGTCGACGTGGCCGTGCATCTCGAGGGCGAGGCCGGTCCCGAGACGCTCGTCGTCGTTGATCACAACAGCATCCCGATCGAGGCCGAGGCCACGAATATCCCCCAGCAGATCGTTGTCTCCGTTGAGGGGCTGCCGCCTGGTACCCAGATCTTGGCTCGTGACCTCCAGATTCCTTCGGGGTCATCTGTTGATCTTGATCCGGAGACCTTGATCGTCAATATCACCAACGCGCCGACTGTCGAGGCGCTCGAGGCGGCGCTTGCCG
>Ga0081455_10001315_pt1 | contig 30785 bp, 36 predicted proteins | sample TabmetS3T2R1_FD_70207 | JGI IMG/M metagenome (GOLD analysis project Ga0081455, IMG submission 70207) | Tabebuia heterophylla rhizosphere microbial communities from the University of Puerto Rico - S3T2R1 | ecosystem: Host-associated > Plants > Roots > Rhizosphere ... | reverse complement strand
CAGGAGACGAAAAACCGCGCCGACCCCTTTATGCTGACGGAGGAGATTCACCCGAAAGCGTCCGACGTGGGGGATTTCATAGGCGAAATCGAGATCGCTGCGCGCCGCGAAAATCTGTCGTTGGCTTTCTGTGAGGATAGCGAGCAATGCCGCTTCATATCCATCATGGCCATCGACCTCCGGGAGTGGCTGGAGACGTCCATGCAAGCGCATTAAGGGCGGTGATCCAGCCCGCAAATGCAGATCCGAAGCCCCACACGCAAGTGCACGCTCTAACAAGGCGTCAATCTGGGCCACGGGCCATGTTCCTTCATGCTCACAAAACACCAGGCAACATAAAATACGGCAGGTACACAGCCCACACAATGAGCGCCACGAACAGGCCCATCACGAACAGCAAGAGCGGCTCGAGAATACTTGCAAAGACGCTAATGCTATGATCCACTTCTTCTTTATACATTTGGGCGAGTCTGAAGAGCACTGTATCCAACTGCCCCGCTTCTTCCCCAATGGCAATCACGTCAATGGCAGCGGGCGGAAAGACCGTCGATTGCCGCAAGGGTACCTCAAGGCGACTGCCTTGGTCCACAGCGGCGTACACGTGCGCCAGTTCACCAGCCAGCACGCTGTTTTCAGCATGCTCCTGGACGAGCTTGAGCGAGATCAGGATGGGCACACCACCGCGGAGCAAGGTCCCTAATGTTTGGGCAAAGCGCAAGATGCTCGCTTTCTTCAGCAAGTCACCCACCACCGGTAAACGCAACTTTAGACGGTCCCAGGCCAGGCGACCTCGCGGCGTACGAATAGAGGAGGCCAGGAGCAGGCCCAAGGCGATGACTACGAGCAAACACAGCCACCAGAAGCGGGCGACAAAGTGTGCCGTACCCATCACACAACGTGTCAGCAATGGCAGCTCAACATGCTGATCTTCAAAGATCGCCGTAAACTCGGGCACCACGTAGGCCAGCACGAAGAGCGCTACCGTGAGCCCCACCGCTAGAACGGTCGTTGGATACGCCAAAGCTTTCCGCACCTTCCCACGAATCTCCACACGCCGCTCGAGCTCCTCCGCCACCAGGCGGAGCGAGTCATCGAGCACTCCACCTCGTTCGGCCACCTGCAGCACCTGCACCGTGAGTGTCGAAAAAGCCTGCGGATGTTGTGCCAGCGCCTCTGAGAGACTGTTACCAACCTCGATGTCAGCTGCCACGTGCTGAATGACCCGGCGTAATGGCCGATGGCTGGTGCGCTCTGCCACCTGATACAGCGCTTTTAACAGCGGTACGCCAACCTCAATGAGCAAGGCCAGCTGGCGCCAGAAGACGGCGAGTTCATATTCCGGGATATGGTCCAACCGTAACCACTGCTGCCAGCCACGCGTTCCTGACGGGCCCACAGGGGATGCCCCTGGTCCAACGGCGTCCACGGTACGCACATTGGTCGTGGATATCTCGTCTCGCTCAGCCACAATACATCTCCCCTTCGCCAGGTTAGAGATAGACCTCACGCATGACCTCCTGCGGGGTGGTCACACCTTGCATGATCTTTGTAATACCGCTCTGCTGCAGGGTGTGCATGCCTTCACGGATCGCTGCAGTTTTGACGGCATGTTCGCTCTCCCGCGCAATGATCATATGCCGCACCGTCTCACTCACACGCACGATCTCAAAGAGACCTGTACGTCCTAAGTACCCGGTATAATAGCAGGCCTCGCAGCCAGTCCCATAGGCAAACTGCCACTCCCGTTGGCCAGCCTCGAGACCTAAATGGTGCAAGACGGCTGGACTTGGCGTATACCACTGGCGACATGCCGAACAGATCCGCCGTACCAACCGCTGTGCGACCACACCGCTGAGCGCGCTGGCAATCAAATACGGTTGAATGCCAAAATTTCCCAGGGTCGTGATGGCGCTCGGCGCATCAACCGTATGCAGGGTACTAAACAACTGTTGCCCGGTGAGTGCGGCGCGCACGGCGACGGTCGCAGTTTCGACATCGCGGATTTCCCCGACCATGAGAATGTCCGCATCCTGGCGTAAGATTGACCGCAGCCCACTGGCGAAGGTTAAGCCGATTTTGGTATCGACTTCCACCTGATTGATGCCAGTCAGTTGATACTCGACGGGGTCTTCAATCGTCACGATATTATTCGTGAGGATGTTCACCTCATTCAACGCGGCATAGAGCGTGGTCGTCTTCCCACTGCCGATGGGCCCAGTCACGAGAATCATCCCCTGGGGTTTGGCAATCAGGCTCCGGAGGTGCTGCTCATCGTCCGGTTCGAGGCCCAACTGCTTCAGGCCCGTCAGGACATTGCTCTTGATCAGTAAGCGCAACACGAGCTTTTCCCCATAAGCCGTAGGGATGGTCGCTACCCGCATGTTGTATTCCTGACCGTCCAGATAGAAAGCGAGGCGTCCATCCTGAGGCAAGCGGCGCTCCGTGATGTTCATATCCGCCAGCACCTTGATGCGCGAGATGAGGGAGGTCTCCAGCGGCTGCGGCACTGTCAACACATCGAACAGCATGCCATCGATGCGATAGCGTACACGCATGCGAGGCACTTGCGGCTCGATATGAATGTCCGTGGCGCGGGCCTGAATTGCCCCTTCAAAAATGGCATTGACGATCTGGACTGCCGTGGCGGTGGCATCCACTTCGATGACACGCCGCACCGCGTCACGAGAGGACTGCGAAATAACCGCCTGCCCCGGTTCTGGACTCTCCGCCATCGCACCATTGGTAGGCCGGCCTTGCACTGACGGGCCCTGGGTTTTGATGATTTCTGTCATCTCCTGCGGTGTCAGCAGCCCTAGGTTAATCACCGTCCGCCACAGAGGATGCCCGGTATGCTGCTGCGCCTGGAGAGCCGTATCGAGTTGCTCTTGCGTCAGACGCCCACTCTTGAGGAGAAAGGGTTGCAGTTGGAGATCATCAATGCGGTATTCATCAACCTTCCGCTCCGCCCCCGCCGCAGTCACATCGAGGGCCACGAGCGGAGCAGTCGTTGTCGGTGCGTCCACGTCTGCGAGCTGGCCATAGAGTAACAAGACCTCCTGCAAGTCGGCAAAAGAGAGTACCCCTGAGGTAATCAAGGCCTGTAATAGAGTGCCATCCGTGTGCTGCTCCTGCACGAGTGCATGTCCTGCCGCCTCCGGAGTGAGGGCCCCGGCTGCTTGTAACAGTGCCACCACTTGTTGCGCCGTCCCAGGCTGCATCGACTGCTCCTCCAGATGGCTTAATCTAACCGCCGCCAGTAGCGTAAAGCCGTGGCCGGAGCCGTGCGCTCGATCACTGCCAGACGTAGATGGGTCCGCGCCTGGCTCGTACCATGTGGCACACGCCCCGTGGCGATAAAGCGGAATGCACTTGGCATGACGGTTAAGAAGACCTCGGCACGCTCCAGCCCACTACGATCAACCCCTATAAGAGTCGCCAGGTCTGGCACCGTACGGAAGTACCGATCATCGCTCGTCCCGAGTTGCTGATCGTCTCCTTGACGATAGCGCACAATGGCCTCTACCAGAGCTGGTGTCATGCCCGGGACTGCGGTCATGACCACAGGTGACGCCGTGTTGATATTAATCTTGCCACTCCCCCAGACCGTGAGATAGGCGCTGAGCCCGGCTTGCCCCGTATTCCCATACCATACAGGGGCCGAGACGAGGCCACGGTGCAACAGGTCTTCAGGCGCACCCCACAGCCCCTGCTGACGGTGTTTGACAATCGCCTCGGCCAGCTCTGGGCCAACGCCAGGCAGCGCCGCCAGCAACGCCACCGGCGCTGTATTGAGGTTGACACGCGCTTCCTCGTCCTGGATGCCGTAGTGCAGTGTGCCACCGGGGTCTGTGTACTGCACGTCAAACGTCCCTACTCCTAAGGAACGCCCCTGAAACAGAGCCGCCTGGCTTGTCCAGGGCGCTTGCCACAGTGTCCCCTGCCGTTCCACCGTGTTGAGATAGTGTATGGTCCAATCGATACCAGCCTTGGCCAACAACTCCGCCGCGGTCTCGTCCTGAAAGCGCCGCGTCTGTGCGAGATCCGCGCGTGCCGCAGTACCAAGCGCGAGCGCCATCACCCCGAGAGCCGCCAGCAAGCCCATCACGATGACGAGCACATAGCCTTGCGTGTTCCTGGACCAGGATGTCATATGCATACCAGTGTGTCCCATGCACTCATGGGAGCCCAAGGTGTTAGTCAGCCGTCACTAAGGTGGCAAAGCGGGAGGCTCGCGCCTGTGCTCCACCACTCTGTACAATGAGGGTAATTTCCAAGGCACGCGGCAGCTCTGCCCGTTGCCATTCCGCAGACCAAGCCTGCCCGTCAAAGTAGCGCACACGAAATTCCTGCACATGCGAATGCACGACCAGCACGCGTTCCATCTGCTGCTCGTTCGGGGTGCCTACCACCCGCTGTAAGGCGAGCGTTTTGCTGTCCGGCACGACGTTGAGGACATAGCGAATGTGCTGCCAAGCACGGCTGTGGGAGGTTTCCTCAAGTGGGGCCGTTGGAGATGGCAGCGTGAGCATGGCTAGACGATCTGACGTGGAGAGCTGCGGCGCGGTCCCACGAATACCATACGGCATACGCGCGGCCATAGCACGTTGGACGTCCCGGGTGACGAGGTGCAACAAGGCGCGGGCCCCTTGCGTCATCCGGATGTCTTGCAAACCACGCTGATAAGATCGCATGCCATTCTGGAAGAGTTGCCAGGCACCACTGAGGAGGATGGTACTGATAGCTATCACTCCTAGCACTTCTAGGATTGTCAGACCATGTTGGGTACTTATGGACTGTCGCATGCGCTTTCCCTGCTGTTGTCGCACGTCCTATCGTCCTCGTCCTTCAATGTCGGCTCACATAGGTGGCCAGACGCACCTGGTGCGTCTGGGCTGGCCACGGCCACACGACACGCACGTGCACTGCCAGCAGATCCTCAGCCTCGTGATACACCTCAGCTTGCCAGCGAAAGAGGCCATCAACCGCCTGCTGTTGGCTATCCACAAAAGGCTCTGGTGTGGTCGCCAGGGGTGCAGTCGCCAGGGCCGAAAAACCGCGCAAGCGCAATTGTTCTAATTGGTTTTTACCGAGCAGGGTTGCCTGGACCTGTTCCAGTGCCTGCTGTTCAGTGGCCAGATGCGCAGGGAAGGCATGCCGCAGGGCGGACAGACCAACTACAATCACCACCAGGGCAATCATGGTTTCTACGAGACTAACACCTGTAGGGGAGAAGAGGGGGAAACGCCAACCCATGCCTGTATCGATCCTCGTGTGCTGGGAGTCAGCACTTCTGCGCGGGGCTCTACCCACGCGCTCCGCCTGGCATCCCAGGCGCAGAGTTATCCCAAATTGTAACCTGGGTCTCAGTCAGAAAGCAACTAGGCCTGGCATGGTATGATCCAGAGACTTGAGCTCGACCCCCAACTCGATACTCGTTGATCTCCAAAATGAGAACTGCTAGCCTCATTGGTAGCCTGTATGCCTTTTTACTGCCATACCTAGAGACTGGGCCGCATGACACCATCTACGCCAACGGTAACCATCCATACTACAGCTGTGCAGCAGCCCGTCGTGTTGACTCACCTCACGGCATTCCTCCTGCGTGCCCGCTATGCCTTTTTGCAGACATTCCACAGTGTAGAGCACTCCGATATTGATATATTCGACCAGCACCAGCAGCTTCTCATCCGTTGCACCATACGGGAGGATGAGACTGACAGCCGCATGTCGGCACCATCTGTGTTCCCTGCGCCGGAGACGTTGCCTGAGGACCTTGTGACGCTGATCCATGCTCTTGCGCAGGTCTGTACGGTCACATTAGCGTAGCGTCAATAACCCGGGGGCAGACACTGCCTCAGAGTTGACTGGAGAGCACGACTACCAACGTCAGCAAGAGAATAATGAGGTAGGAGACGGCCTGCATACGCTGGCTCACACGTTGTACGATATGGGCGTCGTATGGATAGATACCGGCGTCCATACGCGTCAAACGAAATGCCATGCCAAAGAGCTGCATGGGCACCAGTATCAGAATGAGAAACACCGCCACCAACTTGATACCAAGCACCAGATAAAATGTGGTCAGGACTGACTCACTGCTAGCTCTGGCGGTACGCGCGGCTGGCAGAAGATAGAGGCCCCCTGTCATCAATTCAAGGGTTAAGGCTAACAACACCACCGTAAAAAAGCGTCGAAGCGTTTGGCTCAGACACCGGACTTGTACTGCGACGTCTGTCAGCGTCCGCTGCAGCACGGGCCACCAGAATACACTGAGGAAAAGATAGCCCCCGAGGACGATAACCATCGTGAGGATGTGAAGACAGCGGATGACGGTATGCATAGGCCTCCTTTGACAGGTTCGTAAGAGTCCTGGAGACTATACCAGGTCGTATTACAACGTCAATGTGGCTGGCATGGGGAGTTTGTGGCAAGGGTCAAAGTATGTTAGACTGTCTGCTCTCTCATCTTGGCTCTAGGAATAGTTGCCTATCTTGCGTGGAGGAATGGTTGGCATGGAGTTGCGTGACCTGCAGAGGATGACTGTGGTGAAACTGCGTGAGGAGGGTCTGAAACAGGGCAATATCACCGGGGTCTATGCGATGAACAAGGCCCAGCTCATTGAGGCGCTCGCCGCCGTATATGGCATTGATATTGAAGCCGCCACCAGGGCAGCGCGGGAACAGTTTGCCGCGGACAAGAGTACGTTGAAACAGGAGATTCGTGCCTTCAAAGGGCAGCGTGATGCCGCCCTGTCAACCCATGATGCGACGCAAGTGAAACAGCTCCGACTGCACATTAAAAAGCGCAAGCGCATGTTACGACGCCTGGCCTCATCTCGGGCGGAAGCAGTGTAGCGTCGTTGCTGCTTGAGACATGTAGGGCCGTTGCAGTGGTTCGAGCTTGTAGCAGGAGAAGTCAGCGCATGAAAAAACCACCGAAAAAGACAAATAAAACCGCTCGGCTCAAGGCTATGCAGCGTCGCAAGCTGCAGCGGGCACGGTTACGAGTGAGTAAGGGTGAGCGGAAGTATAGTCGCTAAGGCACCTCGCTTTGCCTTATGGGTCTGGCGCTTGCTTCGCTGTGCTGCACAGTGTGGAGACGGACGTTTTCTCAAAGGATGGCCAGACATGTTGTCATTAGCAAAAAAAATCGTGCAACTGCGCAAAGAGCGCAATCTGACGCAAAAAGAGTTGGCGAGCATTGTCGGTGTACACTTTTCGCACATGAGCCGTTATGAGCGTGGTATTTCTTTGCCGTCGATTGACGTGGTGAAAAAACTCGCCCAATTGTTTCACGTCTCTGCCGATTACTTGCTCTTTGATGATGGTCAGGCCATGGCGCGGGCGAGCATCGCTGACCAGGAACTCCTCCAGCAATTCGAGCGTCTTTCCCGCATGAGTGAGCGCGAAAAAACCGCCGTGAAAACAGTTCTCGAAGCGATGATTCTCAAACATCACCTCGAGGGCATGCTTGGTGTCAAACACGCGCCGACGGCCCCTGATGAAGACACGACGCGGAGTGATAGTCCATCGACATGGATCAGCAAACGTTCTGATGCGGAACTCTTCCACGATCTGGAAGAAGCGCTCGATAGCGCAAAGCGTCCTGGCACGGCACGGCGTCGCTCGACGCAGCGTGTTTAGTCAACCCTGGCTAATGTATACACATCAATGCGCGTGGCGCCGGCCTGCCGTAAGAGACGCGCACATTCTTGCACTGTTGCGCCTGTAGTATAGACGTCATCAATGAGTAAGAGTGCTTTGCCAGGGCAATATTGCGGCCTCTGCACGGTAAAAGCGCCGCGAATATTGCGCTGTCGTTCTGCTGCACTCAAACCAACCTGGGAGAGTGTCGGACGATGGCGGATGAGGACGTCAGCCCAGAGGGGAATCCCCACACCTTGACTGACGTGTCTAGCGAGTGCCAAGGCTTGATCAAACTCGCGGGTGCGTAGCTTACTACGGTGCAAGGGCACAGGTACAAGCGCCTCAGGAGGACTTTCGCTCCAATACATACTAAAATGTTGGTGCAAGAGCTCCCCTAGAGGCCGTACAAGGCCGTAGGTACGCTGATATTTCAGGGCGTGAATCAGGTCGCGTAGCACCCCTGCATACAGTCCGACGGCGCGGGCTCGGTCGTAGTGCGGGGGGGTCAGGATACAGGTGCCGCAGCGATGTGTCGTGGTTCCAATGCCCTCTGGAGGAGCTGCCAGCGGCTGCCCGCACTGGGCACAGGTCGGCGGGGTAATATACTCCACAGCGTCCCAGCAGTGTTGGCACACCCAGGGCAGTGAGGCACCACGCGTACTCAGGCTGCACACCAGGCAACGCGGCGGCAGGACAAAGTCGAGTAGTGCGCGTACAGCCCCCTCAGGTTTCCACATATCTCCGCGGGCTCATGACCCACCCCTGGATGTCGCAATGGACACCAGGAAATGGCGTGTTTCCCCAGGTTGTAGCACGACAAGGTTGCTCTCAATTCCGCGCTCCTGGAGATTCAAACCGTCGGTCGGGCACGTATAGGGCTCGATACAGATCGCCTGCCGCGGAGCTGGGGGGGTGAAGACCACCACATGTGGGAATTGGGCAGCGTCAAATGCAACGATGGTCTGGATGTGCCGCTGCTGGTCCTGAAGCGTGCAGCGCACCAGCCCATCCGTATCGGCGACAAGATCGGTGTAGATATCGTCAAGAACCAGGGATGTTACGTCTCGTGGCTGGCGCAGATCGTATGGTCCGTCCACGGCGAGAAGCTTGCCGGTCGGAAGACTATCCTCCAGTTCCCAGCGGTGCCGTGCGGGTACACACAGCGTGCCCGGCACAGGACAGCGAAAGTAGGGGTGAATCCCAAATCCCATAGGCATGTCGTGTGCCCCGGTGTTATGCACCACGGTCTCCATGCTCAGGACGGCCTCCCGTAACCGATAGGTGACATCGAGACAAAACGGAAAGGGGAATTGCTGGAGAATCGCCGCAGCGTACTGCACTGCTTCGAACCGCGACGTGATCCAGGCGCCTTCTCCTGCGGATGTGCCTGTATTGAGCACATGCCATGCTTTGTCGCGGACAAAGCCATGCCGATTCGGATTGACCACGTAACGCTGCCCGCGAAAGCTCAATGCTCCATCCCGGAGACGGTTAGGAAAGGGAAACAGGATCGGGATGCCGTAACTGGTCGGGCGCGTGCGGAACTCCTCAAAGGCGACCGACTCCAGCACCGGTTCATACATCTGCAACATAAAACAGTTGTTTCCCCAGGCCGGCACAATAGCAGCCGAGGCAATTTCAGCTTCACGCAAGATGAAAATCTCCACCTCCCCGTGCGTCTCGGTTGCGACTGTATATTTTGGCGACATGCTGTTGTTCCCTCTTACGCACCAAGCACGGGCTTAGCGATCCAGCCATAGCGCCGCAGCGCGGCCGCCGTAGTCGAAACTGAGGTTAGGGGCGTAGTTCTGCACATACGGTTGCCAGGAGCCAGTGAACATGGAGGAGTGTAGATACACATAATACTGCTGCTCCGCCGCATACCGCTGAATGTCATAGATGAGCTTCTTGCGTGCCTCCAGGTCCTTTGTCCGCCGTTGCTCCTTGAGCATGGCCGTGATCGTGGCGTCATTGACGTGGCCAGTGTTCCACGATGAGTCGGAAGCATGGGAGCGATACAGCGGACTATCCGGTTCCCAGGCAATGCCGTAGGGGCCCCGCACCAGGCCCTCGAATTTGCCTTGCGCCGTCGTCGCCACATACGCACCGTACTCCTGGATTTTCATCTCTATCTCAATGCCGACGTCTTTAAGATATTGCTGCACTAACTGTGCGTCATCGATGAGGTCACGCCCAAAGCCAGGCGTGACCGTAAGTTGTGTTTTAAAGCCGTTGGGATACCCCGCTTCTGCCAGCAAGCGCCTGGCCTCTTTCGTATTGTACTGGTAGTACTTTGCCCCAGCGCCAAGCTGATCGATAGGCAGAGACCACTCGACCAGACCACGGGCCACTGCTGGGGTCGGTTCGCCCCTGACCCAGACCGCCTCAATGAGCCCCTGGCGGTCGATAGCGTGGGAGATGGCGCGCCGCACACGCACATCGTTGAAGGGTGGCTGATCGGTGCGCATGAAGATAGCGTTCGTGACGTTGGACACGAAATCCTGGTACACCAGGTTCGGACGCGTCTTCTTGAGCGCCTCCAGGTCCTGTTGCCGCACGCTCCACCAGGGCGCTGGGCCACAGTCGAGTTGCCCGGTGCGATACATCGCCAGCCCGGTCGACTCGTCCTCGAGGACCAACCAGTCCACTCCGTCCACATACGGCTGGCCAGTGCGGAAGTACTCCGGATTGCGCTTAAAGGCCGTCTTCACGTTTGGCTCGTAGTGCTCCAGGAGGAAGGGACCGGTACCGATGGCGGTCTCCGGTTTCTTCAAGTCGCCGAATTGCTGCACCACTTCCGGGGCGATGATCCATGTGCTCCACGGGTACGCCAGGGCGCTTACCAGCCAGACATAGGGTTCTTTGAGGAGGAACTTCACGGTATAGCGATCGACCACCTCGACCCGCTCCACGGGGTCTAGTATATAGCGGTTCGCATTCCCCGGTTCTGTCATGAAGCGGTCATAGGTAAACTTGACGTCCTCCGCCACCAGTTCGCGGCCGTTGAGGGGTGGTTTGTTGTGCCACCGGACCCCTTGGCGCAGATGGAAAACATAGGTAGTGTCGTCTGGCGCTTCCCAGCGTTCAGCCAGATCGGGTTCCACCGTGAAGGTGCCCGTCCGTACCTCCGGGCCGATCTTATGCCGCACCAGCCGGCTGTAGACGAAACTCAGTGTGGTGTGCGTCTTGAAGCTAAACGTCTGATGTGGGTCAAAGTGCACCGGGTCCCAGCCGCGCACGCGTAGGATGCCGCCGCGCTTGGGCTGTCCAGTCTCAGCACCCCAGAGTGTAGAGGGGCTAGAGAGGGGCAAGGCAGACAGTGTCAGGCCAGCAGCAAGGCCGGCTTTCAGGAGATCACGACGTCTTACACCGTGAGGCTGTTGAACATGTGCCTGCCGTGTTTCCATGGGTAGCCCTCCCTTTCCTCGCCTCCTAGCGGTCCAACCACAGCGCCGCCACGCGACCACCGTAATCGAAAGACAGGTTCGGGACGTAGTTCTTCACATACGGCTGCCAGGTGCAGGCGTACGCAATGGAGATGGTGAACACATAGTACTGCTGCTCCGCAATATAGCGCTGAATGTCAAAGATGAGTTGCTTGCGCGCCTCGAGGTCTTTGGTCCGCCGCTGTTCCTTCAGCATGGCCAGGAGCTTCGGGTCGTTGACATGGCTGCTGTTACGCAGGTTGTCAGGCTCATACATGCCATACAGCACGCTATCCGGTTCCCAGGCGATGCTAATGGGCCCTACGGCTATGCCTTCATACTTGCCAGCAAACGTAGTGGCCATATAGGCGCCATACTCCTGCTGCTTTAACTCCACCTCAATGCCAACTTCTTTGAGATACTGCTCCAGCAACTGCACAGCATCAACCATGTCGCGGCCGTATCCGCCAGTGAAATTGAGCTGTGTCTTAAATCCCTTGGCATACCCCGCTTCGGCGAGCAGACGCTTGGCCTCCTTCGGACTATACTGATAGTACTTCGCTCCTTCCCCAAGCTGATCAATGGGCAGCGACCACGCGGTCAAGCCTGGGGCAATGGCGGGAGTGGGCTGCCCTTTGAGATACACCGCGTCTATAACTGCCTGCCGGTCAATAGCCATGGAGATAGCCCGTCGCACCCGGACGTCATTAAAAGGAGCCTGATCGGTGCGCATATAGATCGCTGACGTGACATTGGACACGACGTCTCGGTAGACGAGCTTAGGGTGGCTCTTCTGGAGCGCTTCCAGGTCAGCCTGGCGCACCACCCACCAGTGCCACGGCCCGGCGTCGATCTGCCCGGTGCGGTACATCGCCAATCCGGTCGAGTCATCCTCGAGCACCAACCACTCGACCCCATCAACATACGGTTGACCTTTGAGGAAATAGTCCGGGTTGCGCTTGAACACTGTCTTTACATTCGGCTCGTAGTGATCCAGCAGAAACGGACCGGTACCAATAACGCTCTCGGGTTTCTTGAGGTCACCGAATTGCTGTACCACTTCAGGGGCAATAATCCACATACTGCGGGGGTTCGCGAGTACGTCGACCAGCCAGACGTAGGGCTCCTTGAGGACAAACTTGACAGTATAGCGGTCTATGACGTCGATATGGTCCACGGCTGCCAGCATGTGACGGTCGGCATTGCCCGGTTCGCTCAGAAAACGGTCAAAGGTAAACTTCACATCGTCGGCCACCAGTTCACGGCCATTGAGAGGTGGTTTGTTGTGCCATTTGATGCCTTTGCGGAGATGGAAAATGTAGGTGGTATCGTCTGGTGTTTCCCAACTTTCAGCTAGATGAGGCTCTGTAATGAAGCTGCCCGGCTCCACATCTAGGCCAACTTTATACCGCACCAGCGTGCTGTAGGCGAAGCTCAGCGTGGTATTCGTCTTAAAGTTGATCGTCTGATGATGGTCAAAGTGCACGGGATCATACCCACGCACGCGTAGGATACCGCCGCGCTTGGGCTGTCCGGCTTCTGCTCCCCAGAGCGCCGCAGGACTATGCAGAGGCCAGGTGGACAGGGTGACGCCAGCCACGAGGCCAGCCTTGAGCAAATCACGACGGCGCACACCCCGGGTCTCGCCGGAATGTGCCTGCTGCAGGTCCATAGAGAGCCTCCCTTCCAGGCCGTGAGGTGCATAACTCACTGATAACGAATACGTGGATCGAGCTGAGCATATGTCAGGTCTACGAGCAGATTGATCACTACGGTGATCGTCGAGGTGAGCAGAATCACGCCCTGCACCACGGTATAATCGCGCTGAAAGATGGCATCCACCAGGAAGCGCCCCATACCGGGCAACCCGAAGATGGTCTCCATGATCACCGTGCCACTGGCGATCTCGGCGACCTGGATACCGACAATAGTGATGACCGGGATGATGGCGTTCTTGAGGGCGTGCTTCAGCACTACGCGCGGTTCACGCATGCCCTTTGACCAAGCGGTACGGATATAGTCCTGCCGCAGCACCTCGAGCATCAGCGCCCGCGTCAGGCGCATGATGCTGGCACCCGGGGCAATGCCCAGGATAATGGCCGGGAGGATGAATTGGCTCAGATGCTGCCAGGGGTTCTCCGAGAAAGGGGTAAACTGCAGCGGCGGCGCCCAGCCGAACCAGATCGACGGTAAGACGATGACCAGGGTGGCTTTCCAGAAGGGGGGGACCGATAAGCCGACGATCGCCGCACTGCGCGCCGTATAATCTTTGAGCGTGTCCTGCCGAATCGCTGACAGCACGCCAATGGGTAGCGCAATGCAGAGGGCTACCATGATGGCCATGGCACCGAGCTTCAGGCTGACTGGGAGCCGGCGCGTGATCTCCTCGAGCACTGGTCGCTTCGTCCACAGCGACTCTCCGAGATCTCCCCCCATTACCTGTCCAATCCAGGAGAAATACTGGATGTACAGCGGGCGGTCGAGGCCGAGCTTGGCACGCAGGGTCTCGAGATCCTTGGCATAGGCTTTCTCCTCAAACATCAATACCACCACGTCCCCCGGGAGCATATGATTCAGGGAGAACACGATGATCGAGACCAGCAGCAGTGTTGGCACCACCAAGAGCAAGCGTTTTAGCACGTATTGCCGCATAGCTCATCTCCTTACCTGCGCGTCTACCGCGTCTCTACCAATGCACTTAGCGCTGCACCAGTCGTCCTCCCCGTAGCCGCGGGTCGAGCAGATCCCGCAGCGCATCCCCCAACATATTGAACCCAAACACAGCCAGACTGATGGCCACGCCAGGCCAGGTGGCCATCCACGGGGCTTTGTGCATGTACGAGCGTCCCGAGCCACTCAGCATCTCGCCCCAGGAGGGATAGGGCGGGGGCACACCGAGGCCCAGGAAACTCAAGGCCGACTCCGTGAGGATGGCAAAGCCCAGGCTGATAGTGGCAATGATGATAATCGGGGCCATGATGTTCGGGAGGATATAACACAGGATGATGCGCAGATGGCTCGCCCCGACTGCTCGCGCTGCCTCGACGAACTGATTTTCCTTGATCGCCATGGCAGCGCTACGGATGATGCGCGAGTTCCTGGCAGCCGAAACGACCCCCAACGCCAGGATGACGTTCAACAGACCTGGCCCTAACACCGCCATAACATTGAGCAGCAGGAGCAAGCCTGGAATGGCCATCCAGGAATCCACCAGCCGCTGCACCAGGACGTCAGCTTTCCCCCCGAAGTAGCCACTCCCCACACCCACACAGGTGGCCAGGCATATGCCTATGCTCACGGCTCCAAAGCCCACGGTCACCGACACACGGGCGCCATAGATGATCCGACTGAAGATGTCGCGTCCGAGGTTATCAGTGCCAAAATAGAACTGGGAACTAGGGGGTTTTAAGCGATTACGGACGTTGGTCTGATCATATGGGTGGGTAGCAATCAAAGGGGCCAACAGGGCACAGAGCAGAAGCCCTAAGACGATCACGCCGCCAAAGGCACCCAGCGGTTTTTCCTTGATCAATCGCCACAGGCCTCGGCCTATCACCTGCAGACGTGCGGAGACCTTTCCTACTGTGGACCATGGTAAAGGCAGGCTGATTTCTCGCATTGTTCGGCACCTCCGTGATTGTCCCTCACAGATTATCTCCGCTAGGGCAAGTCTCGTGTCGCCTTCTCATGCGCTCCACGCCTCACTCGCATCGTTGCTCAGTCAAGAACTATCCTACATGGCCCATGAGAGCGTTCGATGATTTGTAGGTAGCATTCTCATCTGCGTCATAGAAGTTGTCAAGGGGTTATTACTTTCCCTGGCAAGGTGGTCTGGTAGCAGATCCTGTAACATGCCGTAAAGACAGGCTGCTGAGTCAAGTAGAACATGCTATGATTGCGTACGACTTGCCACTGTGAAGGAGGCTCCTATGTCCTCGTTGTTACGTACCGTTGTCCGACCCCTTGCCATCCGCGCTATGCTGATGCGGGAGTGGTGGCAGAGCGGTGTGACGTATAATCCTCTGGCACCACGTGTCTACCTCAATCCCTATCCCAAATACGCGGAGCTGCGCGCCAAAGCCCCGCTGCACTGGAGTCCACTTCTGGAGGCCTGGGTAGCGACGCGCTATGCCGACGTGGATGCCATTCTACGCGATCAGAAGCGTTTCTCCAGTGACCCTCGCCAGCGTCAACGGACCCGTGCGGCGCGCACCACGCTCGACAATCCTGGGGGCCAGAGCATGCTGTTTGTCGATCCTCCCGAGCACACCCGCTTGCGCGCCTTGGTCAACAAAGCGTTTACCCCACAGGCTATCGCTGCCCTCACACCACGCATCCAGGCGATTGTCCAGGAGCTGTTAGACCAGATTCCGGAACCGTTTCATTTCGACTTGATCGACACGCTGGCCTATCCTCTCCCGGTCATTGTCATGGCGGAATTATTAGGCATACCCCCACAGGACCGCGCCCAATTTAAACACTGGTCTGACCGGCGCGCGCGGGCGCTTGAACCCACCATTACGCCTCGTGAGATTCAAGAGGCCAATCGTGCGGCCCACGAACTCGATGATTATTTCCGTGGGGTCATCCAGGCGCGGCGTCTCGAACCCCGGGACGATCTGATCAGTGCGCTGGTGGCGACAGAGGAAGCCGGCGATAAGCTGACGCAGGACGAACTCCTCGTCATGCTGCGTTTGCTCTTGATCGCGGGGAATGAGACCACCACGAACCTCATTGGCAATGGCATGTTAGCCCTGTTGCGCCATCCCGACCAGTTGCAGAAGCTCCGCGAGCACCCTGACCTCATGGACACGGCAGTGGAGGAAATGCTGCGCTATGATACGACAGTGCAAGTAGATTTTCGCGCGGCGCTCGAGGATGTAGAGATCGGCGGACAGCGGATCGCCAAAGGCCAGGGCGTTATGCTGCTGCTCGGTGCCGCCAACCACGATCCAGAGGTGTTCCATGCCCCAGAGCAGTTTGACATCACGCGCCGTGAAGCCAGCCATCTTTCCTTTGGCCGTGGGGTACACCACTGCCTGGGTGCACCGTTGGCTCGTACTGAGGCACGGCTGGCCTTTACGGGCCTCCTGGAACGGTTTAGCACTCTACGCCTGCTGACGGAGCACCCGCCATACAAAGACAATGTGGTGCTGCGAGGCCTGCAGTCGCTGCCTATTGGGGCCACGCCGGCGCGTGTCTTCGTGGGCCTATGAGAAAGCACATGCACATTGAGCCACTGCACATGTCTGGAGCCATTATGCCCGAGTTGCCTGAGCCCATACGCTATACGCTCCGTTTTCCTGCTCCTCATACGCACTATGTCGAAGTGGAAGCAACGCTTCCCACAGATGGGAAACCCTGGATTGAGTTAGCCATGGCCGTGTGGACACCTGGCTCATACCTGGTACGTGAATATGCCCGCCACGTTGAAGGCCTCATGGCGTGCGCTCCGAATGGCACAGGGCTCAGCCTGGACAAATCGCGCAAGAACCGCTGGCGTATTCACACCAACGACGCCCAGACGATTGTGGTCACGTATCGTGTCTACTGTCGTGAGATGTCCGTACGTACTAACTGGGTTGAAGACAGCTTCGCCCTCCTTAATGGAGCTCCCACGTTTCTGACCCTGGTCGAGGATATCTCTCGGCCCCATGACGTGCACCTGGTCCTCCCTGATGTTTGGCAGACCTCTGTCACTGGTCTCCCCGCAGCGCCCGATGGGGCAGCGCATCACTATCACGCTGCCGACTTCGACACGCTCGTCGACTCGCCTATACTTGCTGGCAATCCCGCCGTGTACTCATTTGAAGTCGACGGGATACCCCATTATTTGGTCAATGAAGGCGAAGGTGGCGTCTGGGACGGCCCGCGCTCAGCGCAGGATGTGGAAAAAATTGTGTGCGCCCATCGCGACATGTGGGGATTTTTGCCGTACGAGAAATATGTCTTCTTCAATATGATTACCGAGGCCGGTGGTGGTCTCGAACACCAGAACTCGACCGTCCTCATGACCAGCCGCTGGCACTCGCGGGTACGCAAGGATTACCTCTCCTGGCTCGGCCTGGTGAGCCATGAGTTTTTCCACGTCTGGAACGTGAAGCGCCTCCGCCCCATTGAACTCGGCCCGTTCGACTACGAGAATGAGGTCTATACGAAAAACCTCTGGACGGCTGAAGGGATTACGTCCTACTACACCGAGTTGGGCGTACGACGCGCCGGGTTGTGTACGGATGAAGAATTTTTCGAGAGGCTCTCAGGGATTATCGATCGGTTGCAGACGACCCCAGGCCGGCTCGTGCACCCGCTTGAGATGGCTTCGTATGATGCATGGATCAAGTTGTATCGCAACGACGAGAACTCGCCCAACACCACTATTAGCTACTACACCAAGGGCGCGGTGGTCGCCTTCCTGCTCGACGCGAAGATTCAGGCTGCCACTGGTGGCACCAGGAGCCTTGATGATGTCTTGCGCCTGGCCTACAGGCACTACGCTGCTGAGCGTGGTTTTACACGCGAAGAATTCCGTGCCATGGCGCAAGACGTAGCAGGGACCGACCTGCGTTCCTGGTTTGTCAGTGTCCTAGAAACTACTGAGGAACTCGACTACACCGAGGCTCTCCACTGGTTTGGATTGCGCTTCAAAACTGCGCTACCTGCCACACCTGAGAAAGCGTGGCTCGGCCTGGTAACCCGCACGGATAACGGTCGCCTCCTCGTCTCTCAGGTGCAACGCCAGACCCCAGGCTGGCAGTATGGCTTCAATGTGGACGACGAAATCCTGGCCATTGACGACTACCGTGTGCTACCCCAACACTGGGAGTCACGCCTAGCGCACTATCGTCCTGGCGAGCAAGTCACCGTGCTCGTTGCCCGCCGTGAGCGCCTGCAGCGCCTTGCGGTGACGTGTGGTGCCGAGCCGCCCAAGTATTGGCAATTGGAAGTGCACCCCGACGCGACTGTTGAGCAGCGTGCACGTGTAGCTGCCTGGCTGGGCTGTCCCAGTACGACGGTCCCTGCGCTGTAAGGGCCTGGGCTGGAGCATAGCGGCAGGGACGGCGTGACGTCCCTGCCACCGTGCTCTATCGCGTCGTCGCCGACCATCTTCAGACACAATTATACTGTGCGTCAATAGGCCTGTCCTCATTCTCATGCTCCATCGGATGTAATCTGATATATTGCCTTGCACCGCATCTGGCATGCGCCTGTCAATGGCTCGTAAGTTTCCCCAGAAACACGTCTCGTTTAGAGAGGCCGACGTGATGAAAAGAGGGAGCCCCCATGCTGACATCACTCAGAAACAAGTCAGTCATCGTCACAGGTGGAACGAGGGGTATTGGCAAGGGCATCGCCGGCGTCTTCACCGCACTCGGCGCCCGGGTGTGTGTTATTGGGCGGAATGAACACGACGGTGCGGTGGCCGCGGAGGCCCTCAGAGGCAGCGGCGGCATCGTCACCTTTTGTCGAGGCGACGTCACGAAGCAGCCGGATATGGAAGCGGCTGTGGCGATGGTTGTGGCAGCCTTTGGCGGGATAGACATCCTCTGTGCGAATGCGGGCATTTTTCCACCAGTGCCGTTGGAGGAGATGAACGAGAGCGCCTGGGATGACGTGTTTGCGACCAATCTCAAGGGCATGATGTTCAGTATCAAAGCGGCCCTGCCTCACCTCAAGCACAGTACGGCGGGCCGGATCGTGCTGACGTCGTCCATTACCGGGCCGCTCACGGGCTACCCCGGCTGGTCGCACTACGGAGCGACCAAAGCCGGGATGGTGGGATTCATGCGTACCGCTGCTCTTGAGCTGGCTCGATTCAGGATCACTATTAACGCTGTCTTGCCGGGGAATGTGCTGACCGAAGGGGTCCGGGACTTAGGGCAAGAGTATATCGATGCGACGACCGCGTCGATTCCGCTGAAGCGCTTGGGCACGGTGGAAGAGATTGGGCATGCGGTGGCGTTTTTAGCCTCTGAAGAGGCAGGCTTTATCACGGGTCAGACCCTCGTGGTGGACGGAGGGCAAACGCTGCCGGAGTCGCAGCAGGCCTTGGCAGGGTGACGGAGGCATGGTGTCAGCTCATCAGGTAGGTGGGGACGGTGACGTTTATCGACTGCGCTACCTCACCTGTCTCAGCAGGCGGCTGTTACAGGTTTATGAGTCTGGAGGCCCTCGCATACTTAACTATGCTATGATAGCGCCTGATGGAGAGCCCCTGTTGCCTGATAATGGACATGGGACAACACTGTCTCAAACCCCATGAATCTCACGTTGTCAGGGTTAAGGGGCCTGTGAATCAAGGATAAGCTGCCTCAGGACAGTATTATGCCTAACAAGATCCCAAGCGGAATAGCTCGGGGGCACATCGTTGCCGCAATGCGCGACCTCGATCGAGGCGCGAGAAATGCCTTTGGCGAGTCCACTGGCTACGATGTGTTATTCGAAGGTCGCCGATACGCCCCGAAGGCCGTTGTCGGCTTAGCTGCAGGCAAGATCAGCGGGACGCCTCTCGGCCCTTATGATTTCAAAGGCGGTCTGAAGTCCAAGTGCTTCCGCATTCTTGAAGCCAATGGATTCACGATCATTACCAAGGGTGAGACGCACCCCTTTCCCGATGAGGTGGGTGAGGCAGAAGAGTATATCGAAGGGGCAGTGCAGCGTGTATCTGTCAACCGCTATGAGCGGGACCCGAAGGCGCGCGCTAAAGCGATCGAACATTACGGGTTGCGTTGTCAGGCCTGTGGCTTTGATTTTGAGGCCGTTTACGGGGTGCTTGGCGAGGGATTCATTCACGTACACCATACAGTGCCGCTGTCCAAACTCGGAAAGTCCTATGTGGTTGATCCCATCAATGATCTCAGACCCGTATGTCCAAACTGCCACGCCATGCTTCACAAGCGAGTGCCGCCATACACCATCGATGAGTTGCGAGAAATTATGGAGGCGGCTCACCCTGGCACGCATCGGCCGCTTTCAAGCGGGCGTCGCTGACACTGCTCGTTAGCTGGTATCAGAAGCATGCTAGAGGAACCAGAGTGGAGGCCAGCCCAGGCCGGGGCAAGGAGACCAGAAGCGTAGGAACCCCTGCGGTTGAGGAGAACTCAGAATGGAGCGTGACTGGCTGCGGCTTCCTGTCGTCGCAGCGGGGGCAGAATATCTGGTCATGGGCTATCTCATGCGTCGGAACATCTTGACCTACAAAGCCCCACCGAACAACGAAGGCTATGATCTGATTTGTATCCACCCTAATCCACGTCATATACCCAGCGATGGCGAACTTGCTCAAGTCCGCGTGCAAGTCAAGAGTCGCTACGCCACCGATTGTGACCGGGGGGTTCCGGTCAAAGAAACCTCCTTCGGTGCTTTTGACTTTCTGATTGTGGTCTTTCTCAACATTGGCAGGTTTTACGGGAGATATGATGGCTCAGAAGGGGCACGCGCTCCAGAGTTTTATACTCTGCCCAATGCCTTTATTCGACAATACCATCATGTGACTTCGTCCTGGCAGAAAGTCCGATGGAAACATCTGGAAAGTGAGATCGCTCCCTACGCAGACGAAGGGGGTTTTGAGCAAATCGCCCAGGCTTTGGGTGTCACCAAGCCTGTCAAATCCAAACCGAGCAGGGTGGCAGGGCTGCGGCCTAGCAGCTAACAAGGTCCTGAAAAAAAGCCATGGACAGTACACAGGTTGGCTTAGCCGGAGAATTCTACGTCCTTGCGCAGCTCGTGCAGCATCATCTTGTGGCCACATTCACCCTCGCGAACACGAAAGGCGTTGATATCCTCGTTGCGAATCCAGAGCTGAATCGGTTGTTTAAAATCGAGGTCAAGACGACGAACCGTGGCCCGCGCTACGAATCGCTTTTTGCCAGAGACCCATGCTACTGTTGGCCGATGAGCGCGAAGCATGAGCGCTTGAGCGATACAAAGTTATTCTATTGCTTTGTCGTACTCCGTGAATGCACGCAATGGCCGAAATTCTTCATTGTGCCGAGTCCCTACGTGGCAACGTATGTGCGTGAGCAGCATGCCTATTGGCTCCGTACACGTCAGAAGCCCGTGGCGGACACGAACATGCGACAGTTTCGCATACCAGTTTCAGATCCGCTTGGCTTTGAGAATAATTGGGGCGTATTGGCTGGAGAGGCGGTGCAGGAGAAGCATCTGAGGCTTGCAGAATCATGGTCGGAAGCTGACTGTTCGCAGCTTCCATGATGCGGGCCGTCAGGCGGGGTGAGGTGCCCCGCCCCCAGCAGGATTGGAACGGTAGTACGGTCGATCGGCGCCACCCTCGTGTCTCAACGAGCAACTGTCACGGGTTTATGTGCCCGGAGGAAGTCGTGCACTTGTTGCACCGTCTTGGCGCGCAGTTCTTTGGGCTCCTTCCAGGGATACACAGTCGCCTCTGCATTCGGGGCGAGGCTCACGGTCTCCATGGCCACGGCATACGGGTGCCCCGGGACATCGTCGGGTAGGACCAGGATCGGCGTCTGGCAAGAACGCACGAAGTCGCGCGTCACGGTGTACACGAAGTCGGCGCGCTTGGTGTACATGTTGGTGAGGAAGGCGTCGACCATCTCCATCGTGATGTCGGGTCGGCGCCCGCAGAGTGCCGGGCCCCAGCCCTTCATGTTGTTTTGGTAAGAGAGGTCAGGCATCTCTGGACGGAATCCGCTGGGCTGGACCAGCACGGCCGCGACGATACGCTTGGGCGCGCGCTGCAACAGGTTCCAGATGAAAGGGCCGCCGATGCAGAAGCCCATCACCATGCATTCCCCGATGCCTAGGTGATCCATCACGCCGAGCTGGTCGTCGGTGTAGGCGTCCCAGGGTCGGTCGATCGCGAGCGGGCCGGAGGACTCGCCGCCATTGGCGTTGCGCAAATCCGCCGCGATCACGCGGTACTCGCCTTGGAACTCTTCGATTGGGTTGAATGGTGCGTTCCCGGTGAAGAAGCCGATGGTCGAATTCAAACCACCACCGGGGATGAGTAATAGCGGGAAGCCGGACCCGGTCTCCTCGTAGTGGATGCAGACATCGCCCTTTTCGTAAAATGGCATGGTAGTCTCTCCTTGCCATGGGTGTGAAAGAAGGCCGATTTGCGAGGTGCTAGAATAGCATCTCTGCAGGTATATTGTCTATTGTGTTGGTCCTCCTGAATTCTCTAGGCTAGCTCTGGAGAAAACCGGCAAGCGGTTAGGCACTCCTATTCGCCTTGCGCTTGCAGCAGGAATATCCCGGCCGCGATGAGCGCGATCGCTAACGCTCGCATCCCCGTCAGAGGTTCCTGTAAAGCAAGAAACCCCACAAGGAGAACAAGCGCGGTCGACGTTCCGCCCATGATAAGCGATGACGTGACCCGTAACCCGCGCTCGTAGGCGAGCAGTGCGAAAATGTCTACCCCTGCAGCGGCGATCCCCGCAATCACTAGCAGCCATAAGGCTTCCTGCGTGAGCACAATCTCATGTCCCTGGGCCTTGAAGGTGAGCACCGCAGCAGAGTTGACCATGAGAGCGGCCACGGAGATCACCAGCGCTCCGAGCGCTGCGTTGATCTTGGTGGATCCGAGCTTCAAACAGATTGTCCATGTGGCGACGGACACGCCAGAGAGCATCGCGAAGAGAATCGCGGATGGCGGCACTTGCACCTCCTTGAGAGCGCTTGGGATACGCGCTGCGCACGTAGGGCTACTCAGCTTCTTCTGCATATTCGTCAAGCACTGTATCCGAAAGATGAGCAAGATGCTTTTGCGCAGCAAGTTCATGCAGACTGTCGTACGAAAGATAGGTGCAGCTGTCCGCAAGAGGACCTTTTTCGAGAAGGGAGAATACGGGCCGTCTGATCTCCTGAAAGACTTTCTCGCGTTTGGCGGTAGGCGCTACGATATGCAGCTTGATATTCATATTTGGCTGGAGTGCCAGAAGGTCAGCCATACGCAGAATGCCCGAGTAGACTGACGTTGTATGCTCGACTTCAAAGGCGCGCACAATAGAACGTCCCCGGAGCCATAGGACGTCGATCTGCTCCACCGTTCTGAGAGTGGTGTCATCATAATTCAGCGGAAGGCGTTCGAGCAGGGGGCGCGGTTCGTTTTTCCACTCCTTCAAGACTGCAGTGCGATCTGCGCGGGGTAGCCAGATCGACATGCCCATTTGCGCCCCAATGCTAGCGATAAGCGCCTGCACACGGATCGATTCACGTGTCTCGGCCTCGATGGCGACAGGCTCTACGTCTAGGCTAACATCATCAGGGACGGAAACGGTAACGACCTTGTCCGTGCGGGTCACCGTATGTGTGGCCAGTTTGCGAGACTCTTGCTCATCGAGAGGATACAGCTTTCCACCAGCGGACTGGGCCGTGAGCTGCTCGGTCAGGAACTTCCCATCACGGTTGTCGAGACGCACCAAGCTGCCGCGGACTCTTCCGGTCCAGGCAATGGAGCCCTTTTCCAGTCCCCTGGTGAACGATAGCCCCGTCCATATCGTATCATCGTGGATTGGCACAGCCTTGTCGACATTGAGCCACACCACTGGATGAACACGGAATCGTAAAACAAACGGATCGCTTTCTGGCATAAAAAGAGGTGTGTCGTCGATAAATGGTCCTTCAACGACTTTGAGGAGTCCACACCAGCGTGATAGGCGTGTGAGATAGCAGACAAAGACATCGCCTGGCGACACGCGTTCTGCCATTTTTTGATGGCGAAGACGAAAACCCGAAACGTCACGCGACGAATGTGTGAACGTTTCATAGGTTTCAGGCGAGAACAGGTTAATAAAGTAAGCCATAAGTGTGTGCCCTACCGTCGTACAGGTGAATACCGTCAACGACAAGCTTCCACTGTCTGAGGTGTGGATCGACCGGTAGTTGTATATTATGCACCCTTATCAGTAATCCCAATGCAATCAGGGAATATATCAGATTCCACAGAACGAAACATGCCTGCGGGGTGGAGCAGATGACACCGGTACGCTTGCTGTGAGCTCGGCGCTAACGTCTTTTCTATCGGCGCCAGCGATCAGGTCATGGACTTCCATCCCTGGGAGGGTGTAATTTTCCATTATTCGTGTTTTCTGAGCCTGTGACACCCCTCTCCAAAGGGAACGTGCCTATGGATCCGGTCCACGACAATTGGGAGCGTTTTTGCCGTTATCATGTCGGTGACTGGCATGGAATCTGGACGCGATACTCCTGCGCCGGCGTCGCTCTGGAGTCGTTTCGCTGTATCCGCAGCTTTCATGTCAACCCAGACGCGAGCGTCCTGACGCATCAGAATCACTATGCCTATGCCGATGGGCGGCGCGAGACCAAAACGTTTGGACCCTATACGCCCTCCACCACGCGGGCTCTCTTTATCGATCGGAGCTTTTCCTGGGGCTCCCCGAGCGCGGACGTCGAGACCCCCTTCTTTTTCGAGACAGGCTTCCGATGGGCCGATCGACGCATGAGTTGTGTGGTCCAGTACAACGTGAGTGATCTCTGGCAGCGTTTTGTGGTCATTATGGAGCATTTAGGGCGTTTTGCGGATGGACCACTATCCACGCCTGTGGCGGTATGGACGCATGGAGACCATGGGACCCGCCAGACGATGACGTACGACATGCACGTTTCCGGACCAGCGACCATCACCTGGCAGCGCCTTGAGGACCTCGATGAGCATTACCTGACGTGCCGCTTGCCCGAGGGCGTGGCCGTTAGTGTGCCGCGACGCCTTGAGCCGGGCACGCCGTTTCGCGGGATAGTGGAGTGGGCTGTGGATGGCACGGTGCAGCGTGGTATACGTGTATATGATGCTACAGGGTTTGCCCATTTCAGCCTCGACATGCATCTGTGCTCTCGTCAGTGTGCTCGAACGCAGTAAGGCAATTACGCGCTGTACTGCCTTCGCCTGAGGGCTCCCTCAGCCATGGTATGAATATACGCTGCGGTGCTTACCTATACGCCTGCTAAGGGAATGCTTGTTACGTTCCGCCTGATACAACCCTGATTTACACTATCCATAGTCCATGATAGTCTAAGGCATTCTAAATATAGGTATCTGATGCGCTTTTCGTCTCGAACGGTCCCGGCAACGATCCGCGTAACCCTTATTGGTGAGGCACAATGACACAAAGCAACCGGTGGAACGTCGATCGCACCATTTCCGTGGGGCTGATCCTTGCCGTGCTATTCCAGGCCGGCAGCTTTATCTGGTATGGCGCGAAATTCGATTCGCGCGTGGCGGTCCTGGAGACGAGTAGGCAGACGGACACCCAGGAGCAGAAGGCCCAGAATCAAGCCATGACTGATAAAATGGATGATTTGAGCACGCGTCTTGCCAGAATTGAGGGCATTCTTTTGGGGAAGCCCGTAGGTAATGGAGCAACGCAATGATTAACGTTGGGATGCCTTCAGCGGACCAGATGCCCCAGCAGGTGCTCTTGCCGCCACAGGAAATGCGTCCACAGCCAGAGATGGTTGTGGATGTTCTTGGTGTCAGGGTGCCGGCCGCTATGCTCGAGAGTGGCTATTGTTGGGCATTTCTTATCGTTGCTGCGGTCACGGTGCTTGGTGTCGCCTACTTCAAATACCGCTCCCCTGCAAAGTAATCTCACCCCTCAGCCCCTTTGCAACAGCCAGTCTCCCTCTCACCCCTCAGCCCCTTTACAACAGCCAGTTCCAGACGTTTGAACCAGCCTTGTCTGCGCGCGGTCTGCGCCTGCGGCGCGGGGCGCGCAGCGGGCGGCGCGCGGCCTGCCAGGCGGCCTCGCGGGGCGCGCGGACGGCAGAACAGCTGGGAGGTGGCTTCCAGTGGCGCAGGGTGGGCGACAGGGTAGCACGCGCCGGCGGTGGAAAAGGCCCTTTGATTTTTCTATACTTAGCAGCGCGGAGTGCAGACCCGGCGCGGCGAACGCTGGCGGGAGCTGCGGGAGCATCGGGCGGCGATGGAGCCGTGAACCAGGGACGCCTTGACGTGATCCTCAGTACGCAGGACTTGGCCTTGGTGTGCAGGTTAGGCTTGAGAAGGTCCTCAGCTATGTATCCATCGGATGATTCCTTTTATGCTCGGCTCTTCACCCTTTCCGACGCCGAGTTATTCAACTATCTACAGCATTACTCAGACTATAAGGCCGATGCGGTCTACGCCGCCATTGCGGAGCTGCGCACGCGCGGCGTGTATGTCTCCCATGACGCAGTGTCGGAAATAGACAGTTATTTTACGCGCCAGGAGCAGCAGCGCATGCGGCCCTTCCATCTTGAGCTACGCCACCTTTGCTTGCTCGCGTATGCCATGGGTGTCCTCGGCCTATGCCTGGCGATTTTTGTCTATGCGACTGCTGCCCCGACACCGCACGATCCCCTGGGCTATGATCCATTCACCAGCAAGAAATATCTGCGTGACCTAGAAATGTACGGCGGGAAAATCAATATCCTGGCGGTGGAATTCCGCCAATGGTTGGCGAGCCTGTGGCGCGGGAAACCTCTGGCCTACACCATTGCCGTGCTTACCCTCCTGCTGTCGTCTCTCGTGTGGTTGCTTGGTGCCCCTTCGGCTTCGCCTCAGGATACACATGCGGAACAGCCGCAGGCACCCTCAGACCCATGGTCATGACAGACCTCCACGGACACATGGCAACCTTGCAACCCGCTGGCTTCCTTGCTATGGTGTAAGTATGGAATCGACACCGTTTGAACTCACCCCCGAACAAAAAGGCATGTTGGCCTCGTTATGTCGCGAAGCCGGGCAGCCTCTCTCTACCCTGCTTGCCGCCATTGCCGATGTGCTGGAGGAGGTGCAGGAAAAGGAGCGTCGGGAACGCGAGCACGGCACGTCGAACGGACACGAGTCCGCCGCCCCTGTCCCTGCCCTAGAGGCGCCAGAGACGCCGAAACCAATTTGGGAGCTCTTCGAGGAAGCCAGCCTCACCATTCCTGACGAGGAACTGGACCGGCTGCCCACCGACCTTGCCGCTCAGGTGGATCATTACGTCTATGGTCTGCCGAAACGGTAGCCATGCGCCGTTTCTTTGCCGATACGTTCTATTGGGTGGCCCTGCTCCTGCGGCGGGACCGTTGGCATGCGCCCGTGACCGCCTTCAATCATACGCTTCGGCGTGATGATGTCTTCTTCACCACCGATGCCATCATCCTGGAATTTCTTGCAGCGTTCAGCAGCGCAGGGCCATACTTGCGCCAGCAGGGCCGTGGACCGTGTGGAGGCCATGTTGTCCAACCCCTATATCCAGGTGATCGAGGTCACACGTGTGTTGCTTCTTGAGGGACTCGCCCTCTACAAAAGCCGATCCGATAAGGAATACAGCCTCACCGATTGCATCTCCATGCACGTGATACACCGCGAGGGTCTCACGGATGTGCTCACCAACGATCATCACTTCACGCAGGAAGGGTTTCACATTCTGTTTCCAGAATAAGCGTAGGCTTAGGACGAAAGAATCTCGTGGAGACTTTCCAATGAGGCATCTGTATGGACCTGATCCTTCCGCCCGTCACGGTCGATGATCGCCACCATCCGTGGTGGTCGGTGAACGTTTATCTCCCCCCGGAGATTGACCAGGAAATCCGGCGCTACGTCGCAGAGGGTGAGTTCACCTCCTGGACGCTGGTGATTCATGATGCCCTCTACCTCTACCGCACCCTGTTCTGGACACGGGAGCAGCTGCGGACGGAATTCGAAGGCATGATCGAAGAACGCTCCCGCAGCACCGAGCTGGACGAAGGGAGCGAGGTGACGCCTGCATTCTGGGAAGAGTTCAAGCACCGAGCAGCGCGCAATGTTGAGCGACTCAACCAGCTCCAGACGGAAGGGAAAGTCGGCAATCTCCTGCTGCCCCGGGAACTCTATGAGTTCGTGAAGGAACGCATCGCGTCAGGAGACTGCACCACGCCTACAGATGTGGTCTGCGCGGCGGTGGAAAAGGCCCTTTGATTTTCCTATACTTAGCGTGCCCGTTTGGCTGCCTGGCTGGCGACATCCAGAAGTGTGTCAGCGTCACGTTGAGGATTCGCCGCTTACGAGAGTTCCTCCCGCACCGTCTGGGCCTCTCCTGCCGAAACCCTTGTACTGCCATGCCAATGACCCTATTACGAAATGATAGATATCTCTCAGTCTGAGAGATGCTCTGGAGCAGGGACTCGGCCCTATCACGGCACGAATACGGGTAGCAGAAGCGAGGGCATGACGCAGTGGTCCCTGTATTCTCGCTGCGCAGCGTCACCGCAGAGAAATGGCAGCAGAGAGTACCCGGGAGGTCTGGCACACATCTTGCTTTTTGTCCGGTGCAGAACCCGGCACAGGGTTCCAGGTGCCATGAGGGCACGACCCTCTGGGCGAATCAGCCCCCGGCACTTCAAACGCTGTTTATAAAAAGGAGATATAGAGAATGAATGCTGATGTTCTCAAAGGGAAGTGGAAGCAGATGCGTGGGGAGGTCAAAAAATGGTGGGGCGATCTCACTGATGACGACCTCGATCGCATTGCAGGAGAACGGGATAAGCTCATAGGGCGCTTGCAAGAGCGGTATGGTTACGCGCGTGAGCGCGCCGAACAGGAAGTGGACCGGCGCTTCCGTGAATACGAGCGCACAGCGCATTAGAAGGCGGAAGTTCCGGAGGTGTGGTCCGTACAGGGGGTATGCGCGTGTGGGCGCTCCCTAAGAGGAAGCGCAAGGGTTATCGCACGTATCCTTCTGTACGGCCTCTTATCTCGCAGCGGCGGGAAATGGCATTCCCACCGCTGCACTGAGAGGAGCAGGGTCATCGCGTGGTGGCGAGACACTGCCTGGGACTCCATGGCCCCCGGCTCTCGGGAATACTCTGACGCCTCTTTTCCTTGCTACCTTAGAGCGTGGGGATGTCGACGATCTCGTCCTGTCTACTGATTCCAATCTGGCGAGTAGACGGTCCAGCGCTCTCGTATCTAAATACTCCTCAGGATTATTTCTGGCTGCCCCTAGACGTGTGACGAGCCTCTCCATGGCCTGAGTATCCAGGACTTCAGTAGGCTCCTCGGATGGCGCCGAGGTATGCGGTTGCTCCGGGCTTTGGGGAATAGGTGCACTGGGCAGTGAGCCTGATTCAGAGGTTGGTGCGACAAGAGATTGGGTGGTCGTCCGGGCTGTCTCCTCAGTTTTACGGTCGATATCCTGTAGGGGCATGGACTGGGGGACAGTGGCGGGGCCGTCATGCCGCCCTTGCCACGGAGCAAGCCACAAGAGACTCGCCAGCAGCACCAGGGCGGTGGAGCAAGCCAGCACGCGTTGCCAGGCCGGGATACGCCTCGGGCTCTTGAACTTGGCGATAACGCTTTTAATGAGGCAGCGAAAGTCGCAATACACGTGCAAACCCTCCAGAGCCTAGCTATCGCCAATGCTAGCGTAGGAAGGTGGCGTACTGGTCGAGCAGCGGTAAGATCGTCTCGCGGCCCTCCGGGGGCAAGAGCAGAATGATCCGGCTGACCTCGGCATCCTGATACATGCTGATGAGTTTTGGATCAGCAGCAACGCCGAAGACAGAGACAGAGATGGTCCGCATGTCGCGACCAGCCTTGGCCGCATACTCGCGTAGTGCATTCATACCCTGCATCACTAACTCGGGCCGACGGCTGCGTGGGAACCAGCCCTCACAGTAGTCTACGACGCGTTGCAGCGTGTAGCGGCTCTCCCCTCCCAGGAGCACCGGTGGATGTGGCTGCTGAGCTGGCTTGGGCCAGCACCAGATGGGATCGAAGTTGACGTGCTCGCCGTGGAATTCGGCGACGTCTTTCGTCCAGATTTCTTTCATGGCCCGTACCTGCTCACCCATCTTCTTGAAGCGCGTTTTATAGACCGTACCGTGGTGCTCCATCTCCTCGGCGTTCCACCCTCCGCCAATGCCAAAGAGAAAACGTCCACCTGAGAGCCGATCCAGGCTAGCCACTTCCTTGGCTAAGGTAATTGTATCGCGCTCGATGACGAGGCAGATACCCGTGCCGAGTTTTAACGTTTTCGTTGCTGCCGCAGCCAACATCAAAGAGATGAATGGATCGTACGTATGGCTGTATTCCAGGGGGAGCTCACTACCACCCGGCCACGGGGTGCGCCGGCTCGTGGGGATGTGGGTATGCTCGGGAACCCACAGCGACTCGAAGCCGCGTGCTTCCGTTTCCCGGGCCAGTTCGTCAATAGGGATCGCATAGTCAGTCGCGAACATGCCAACACCGATGTGCATGGGGGTCTCTCCTCTCCTGCTCCTGATACAAACATCTGCTATGCTGAAGGCCAGCGTCTCATCGCTCAAGATCTTTGCACGTCGGAAGGATGAACACAATGGCCGCTTTCGATACGCTAGCGCTCGCCTCATTGCGCCGGGGCTTAGAGCATTTTCGGGCACGCGACTATTTTGCCGCCCATGATGACTGGGAGGAAGTCTGGCGCGACCTCAACGGACACCGCCGTATATTCTGGCAAGCCATGATTCATTTGGTGGTCGGCGCCTATCACTTTACCAATGGCAACCTGCGTGGCTGTCAGGGACAGTGGCACAAAGCCTTACAGAAATGCGAGGATCTCATCCCAAAATACGCAGAGCCTGTCCCCAAGTCTCTGACCTGTCTACGCGATATGGTGCGTGAGGGTTTGGCCATGGTCGAGGGTGGGAGCGATCCCTTGCCACACCTGGACGCGTTTGCAACTTCTGTCGTTTCTGAGGATTGGTTCACCCTGATTTGAGAACGCCGCGT
>Ga0081455_10001314_pt1 | contig 30798 bp, 33 predicted proteins | sample TabmetS3T2R1_FD_70207 | JGI IMG/M metagenome (GOLD analysis project Ga0081455, IMG submission 70207) | Tabebuia heterophylla rhizosphere microbial communities from the University of Puerto Rico - S3T2R1 | ecosystem: Host-associated > Plants > Roots > Rhizosphere ... | reverse complement strand
GGCGCCGAGGCGCTCCAGCAGGCCCCGCTCCAGGGCGGTGTGCACGTCCTCGTCGGCGATGGTGCCCACGAAGGAGCCGTCGGCGACGTCGGCCTCGAGCTGGTCGAGGCCGGCGATCATGCGCTGGAGCTCGTCCTCGGTGAGCAGGCCCGCCTTGTGCAGCACGCGCGCGTGGGCCCGGGAGCCGGCGATGTCGTAGGGCGCGAGCCGCCAGTCGAAGTGGACGGACGCGGACAGCTTCGCCAGGGCCTCGGCGGGACCGTCGGCGAAACGGCCGCCCCAGAGCCGAACGTCACCGCTGTTGCTGCTCACTTGCGTTGCTCCTAGGGAGGTCGGTCCGGTCACGGACCGGGATGTCAGGCGCGAGCCTCGGGCCACGTCACGTCATACCGCATTCGTTGACATGCATGAGTATGCAGAGCTCTGCATGATTCGTCAATTCGGGAGCCGGCGGCGGCCGATGCGCGGCGCGCTTGAACGCGAGCAACCGCTTTCTCGTACCTCACGCAGAACGCAGGCGCCGCGTTTGTACACACCGGCCACAGCAGTGACACCCCCGTCACTCCAGACCCCGAGTGAGGCTCCGCATGTCCAGGGCACTTCCGAAGTACAAGAAGCGTCGCGTGGCGGTCATCGGCGGCGCCGCCGCGGTGGCGCTGTCCGGCGCGGTGATCGCCGGTACCGCCCTCGCCGGTACGCCGTCCAAGGGCGACGGGAACGGCGCCCGGACCCTGGCCGCGTCCCCCGGCACGATCACGTGCCCGGACGTCGCCTCGCAACTGCCCGCGGTCCCGGCCTCCGCGCAGGCCGAGGTCGACCGCAACCTCGCCCTGCTCACCACCCAGATCGACGAGGCCAACAAGCGCCTCGCCGCCACCGTCGGCCAAGGCGGACCCGACTTCGTCCAGAACGCCATCCTCGGCCCCCTCGCCGACAAGCGGAAGTCCACCGTCGACCGCATCGCCATCGCCATCGGCCGCACCGCCGACAAGCCCACCGGCCTCGACTCCCTGGCCGCCTGCACGCTCACGAAGTGACGTGACAGGCGCTGTGGCCGCCCCGATGCAGCGCCGGCCGGGGCGGCCACGGCCGGCGGGCGCGAACCGGACGACGTAATTCCTTAGACAAACGAAAGACCTACGCGCATAATCATGAAGCGTGGGAAAAACTTACGAGGGTATCGACGGCAGGCTGCGAACCTTCATCGAGGAGCAGCCCCTCTTCTTCACGGCGACCGCGCCCCTGTCCGGCGACGGCACGCTCAACCTCTCCCCCAAGGGCCTCAAGGGCTCCTTCGCCGTGCTCGACGAGCACACCGTGGCCTACCTCGACCTCGTCGGCAGCGGCGCCGAGACGATCGCGCACCTGCGCGACAACGGGCGGATCGTCGTGATGCTCTGCTCGTTCGAAGGTCCGCCGCGCATCGTGCGCCTGCACGGCCGCGGCGAGGTGCTCGACGCCGACGCGATCGAGTTCCCCGGCGTCGACGCGCTGCCCGAGCAGCACCGCACGATCATCCGCGTCGACGTCGAGCGCATCGCGGACTCGTGCGGCTTCGGCGTGCCGCTCATGCGCTACGAGGGCGAGCGCACGCAGTCCCGCGCGTGGGCCGAGACGAAGCTCGCCAAGGGCGGCCCGGAAGCGCTCGACGAGTACAAGGCCGAGCACAACACGGTCAGCATCGACGGGCTGCCCGCGCTCAGGTAGGCGATGCGCTTCGAGAAGTGGCAGGCGCTGGCCAACGACTACGTGATCGTTGAGGCCGGCGAGCTCGGCGGCGCGGACCCGTCGGCGGAGCTCGTGCGCGCGCTGTGCGACCGCCACACCGGAATCGGCGCTGACGGCCTCCTCGTCCTCGCGCCGCCCGACGAGCCCGGCTACGTCGCGCGCCTGCGGATCTTCAACCCCGACGGCTCGGAGGCCGAGCTCAGCGGCAACGGCGCGCGCCAGGCGATCCTCTACCTGCGCCGCGCGGGCTGGACCGCCGCGCGCCAGTTCTCGATCCAGACCGCCGCCGGCGAGATCCGCCCGACGATCCTCTCCGAGACGACCTGCCGCGTCGACATGGGCCGCGCCGTGCTCGGGCACGAGGGCGAGCTCCAGGGCTTCCGCTTCCGGCACCTCGCCATCGGCAACCCGCAGACCGTCATCCCGGTCGCCGACGAGGACGCGCTCGGGGCGCTCGACCTCGCCGCCGTCGGCCCGCCGATCGAGTCCGACCCGCAGTTCCCGCACCGCACGAACGTGTCGTGGTTCGCCGTCGTCGATCCGCACACGATCCGCGCGCGGATCTTCGAGCGCGGCGTCGGCGAGACGGCGTCGAGCGGCACGGGCGCCTCCGGCGCGGCGATCGTGCACGTCCTGCTCGGGGGCGAGTCGCCGGTCACCGTGCGCCTCGACGGCGGCGAGCTCGAGGTCGACGTGGGGGACGACCTCCACGTCGATTTGACCGGCTGGGCCGTGCCGGTCTACAAAGGCGAGCTAGACGCTGACCGCGTGCTCGCGCAGCGCGTCGGTCAGTGACGTCTTGCGGTCGGTCGAGGCGCTGCGCTCGCCGATGATCAGCGCGCACGGGATGCGGTAGTTGCCCGCCGGGAACTTCTTCTTGCGCGTGCCGGGGATGACGATCGCGCGCGGCGGTACCTCGCCGCGCAGCTCGACCGGCTTCTTGCCGCGCACGTCGATGATCGGTGTGGAGCCGGTGAGCACGGTGTTGGCGCCGAGCACCGCCTCTCTGCCGACCCGCACGCCCTCGACGACGATGCAGCGCGAGCCGACGAAGGCGCCGTCCTCGACGATCACCGGGCTGGCCTGCAGCGGCTCGAGGACGCCGCCGATCCCGACGCCGCCCGAAAGGTGCACGTCGGTGCCGATCTGTGCGCACGAGCCGACGGTGGCCCACGTGTCGACCATCGTGCCGGAGCCGACCCAGGCGCCCACGTTGACGTAGGACGGCATGAGCACCGCTCCGGGCGCGATGTAGGCGCCCTGGCGGACGGTCGCCGGCGGCACGACGCGCACGCCGAGCTCGGCCCACCCGCGCTTGAGCGGCATCTTGTCGTGGTACTCGTACGGCCCGACCTCGATGACCTCCATCCCGCGGGTGCGGAACGAGAGCAGGATCGCCTTCTTGGCCCACTCGTTGACGTTCCAGCCGTCGTCGCTCGGGCTGGCGACGCGCACGCTGCCGTCGTCGAGCAGGGCGAGCGCCTCTTCGACCGTGGCGGCGGCCTCCTCGCCGAGGTCGCTGGTCGCGCGGTCGTAAAGCTCCTCGATCTCGGCGGCGAGGGCGGTCAGGTCGGTCGTGCTCATGGCCACGATGCTAGGAGCTCGGCTGCACGGCGGCAGTCCGCCACGGTCGGGACCAGCGCGACGCGGACGTGGCCGTCCCCGCCCGGGCCGAAGAACGTGCCGGGCGCGACCGCGATCCCGCGCTCCTCGAGCAGCCGCAGAGCGAAGACCTCGGCGTCCGCGCCGCGCGGCGTGCGCAGCCACAAGAAGAACGACGCGTCTCCGCCGGACGGCTGGAGGCCGATGCCGAGGAGCGCCGGGAGCAGCACGTCGCGCTTGGCGCGGTAGCGCTCGCGGACCTCGACGACATGCTCGTCGTCGGTCCACGCCGCCGCCGCGGCGCGCTGGATGAACGTCTGCGGCGCGACGCCGACGTTCGGGCGGTAGCGCTTGAGTGCCGCGACGATCTCGGGATCGCCGGCGGCGAAGCCGGACCGGTAGCCGGGCATCGCGGACCGCTTGGACAGCGTGTTGAGGACGAGCACGTTCGTGCGATCGGCGACCTGCAGCGCGCTCACCGGCGGATCGCCCTCGAACCACAGCTCCGAGTAGGCCTCGTCCGACGCCAGCACGAAGCCGTGCGCCCGCGCCAGCTCGGCCGCCCGCTCGTAGAGCTCGAACGGCGCCGTAGCTGCGGTCGGGTTGTTGGGGAAGTTCAGCCACAGCAGCGCGACGCCGTCCCAGTCGACCGCGTCGAGGTCGGGGCGCCAGCCGCGCCCGGGCGCCAGTGGGACCTCGATCACCTCCGCGCCGGCGAACAGCGCGCCGCGCGAGGGCACCGGGTAGCTGGGCGTGGTCACGGCGATGCGCGAACCGGGCCCGCCGACGACCTGCGCGAGGTTGAAGATGAGCTCCTTCGAGCCCATCGTCGGGACGATCGCGAAGTCCGGATCAACCGTGGTGCCGAAGCGCCGCTGCACCCAGCCCGCGATCGCCTCGCGCAGCTCCGGCAGCCCCTCGCTTGCGGGATAGGTCGAGATCGGCTCGCTCTCCAGCGCGCGGACGAGCGCCTGGCGGATGAACGCGGGCGTCTCTTCGCGCGGCTCGCCGACGCCGAAGTCGATGATCTCGACGCCGCGCGCCGCGACCGCCTGCTTGGCCTCGTTCAGGCGCACGAACGGATACGCGCGCATGCCGGCGAGGACCGGGCTCACGCGCATGCGAACGCCTCGAGCGTCTCGTACGCGCGCACCAGCGCCTCGACGCGCACGTGCTCCTCGCGAGTGTGGGCCTGCCCGGGATCGCCTGGGCCGAAGTTGACGGCATCCACGCCGGCCGCGGCGAACTCCGCCACCGGGGTCCATGCCTGCTTTGGCTCGATCGCGAGGTCGCCCGTGGCGATGAGCCGCTGCACGAGCGGGTTGTCGGTCGCCACGGGCGCGCTTGGTGCGTTGCCCTCGATCTCGAGCGTGCCGTACGGCTCGCAGAGCGCGCGCAGCCACGCGTCCGCCTCCTCGGCCGAGCGGCCCGGGGCGTAGCGGTAGTTGACCGTGGCCACGGCCTCGGCGGGGATGACGTTGCCCGCGATGCCGCCGGCGATCTGCGTGACCGATACGACCTCGGTGAAGCGCAGGCCGTCGAAGTCGCGAGGCGCCGGCTCCACCGCCGCGACGGCACGGATCCCGTCGGCCGCGCGATGGATCGCGTTGTCCGCCAGCCATGGCCGCGCCGAATGGCCGGAGCGCCCGTGGAACGTCCACGTCGCGTTGATGTTGCCCAGGCACCCGGCGTGGATCGCGTTGGCGGTCGGCTCCATCATGACCACGAGATCGGCCGACCGCAGGCCCGGCTCGCGGGCAAGCAGCGGGCTCAGGGCGCTCGACACGATCGGCAGCTCCTCGCGCCCGAAGAACACGTAGCCGAGGTCGACGGCCGCCGCCGGTCTGGCCAGCGCGAGCTCGATCATCACCGCCACGGCGCCCTTCATGTCGGCGGCACCGAGACCGTGCACCGCCTCGTCGTCGCGGCGGCCGGGGCGGTTGCCCTGGGCGGGGACGGTGTCGAGGTGCCCGCCGAGGAGGACGAGCGGGCGTTCGGCACGCTCGGTGACGCCCGCGAGCACGCACGTGTCGCCGGCGTCGCGCACGTCGACGCCACCGGCGCGCAGGACCTCGAGGACGTGCGCGACGAGCGCGTCCTCGTCGCGCGACTCCGACGGGACGTCGACGAGCTCAAGCGTGCGGTCGGCGAGGCGGTCGGCCAGGGCCACGGCCCGGCAGGCTATCCCGCCGGGCGGCTCCTACCGGCGCTGGACGAGGCCGTCGGCGACCGCGTAGAGGCGCGCCGGGGCGGGCTCGCCGGGCGCGGCGCGCTTGTTGGGGGTGGTGTCGGGCGGGCGCATCCGGCGCGGGATGAGGTCGCCGTGCTCGAGCGCGACCGCCTTGATCTTGCGTGCGGGTACCGCGGGCACCTCGATGTCGCGGGCGATCGCCAGCAGCCGTTCGCGCTTGGCGCCCCGCGAGAACGGCAGCGCCAGCGCGACCACCATCGCGTGCTGCGCCCGCATCCCGTGCGCGTGCAGCTCAACGTGACCCCAGAGGGCCACGGCACCGCCGACGAGGTCGGGCGTCGCAGCGGACGCGGTGCGCGGCGGCGGCGCATACCACGCGTAGTAGCCGCAGGTGCATTCGTTCTGCGGCGCCTCGTGAGCATCTTCACCGAGGCACCGCGCGGTCTGAAGGCCGCGCAACCAGCGTTCGTTGGCGTGCAGCGACCACAGCCCGCCGTCGCGCAATCGCCACTGCCGGAAGCCGATGATGGCGCGGATGAGGTCGGGAGCGGCGGCCTCCATGGCGGTGGCTCAGCGCGCCGGTGTGGGCGGAGCGGTCGGCGACGAGGGCCGCTCGGGCTCGCGCGACGGCTCGGGCCGCACTTCGGGCGGCGGCGCCGGCGTGGGGGTCTCGACCGGCTCGACCGTGATGGTGCGCGACGGCCCGTCGAGCGAGCCGCGAGGCCGCTGCTCGCGCGGCTCGCGGGGGGTGCTGCGCAGGAACTTCATGATCACTACCTCCAGATGGGGTCCGACGGGCGAGGGGTTCCCGATGCGCGCTAACCCGAAGCTTCCCGCCGTTGCATGCGCTTGTCGAATGGAATACGCGCGACGGGGGGCCACCGATTCTCATTGTTTTCTTGCATTGCGTTGAGGATCGCGTGAGCCCGGGGTCCGACGCTGTGTTCATGCCCAGCAAGCCTTTCTCTCCCCGCTCGCTCATCGCACTGCTGGCTGCCACCGCGGTTCTCGGTGGTGCCGCAGGCGCCGGCATCGTCGCGATCGCGGGCACGGGCGACAGCAACTCCACCACCACGGTCACCCAGCCGCTCGCGAGCACCGGCGACGGCCTGAGCTCCGCCTCGACCTCCTCCTCCTCCTCGTCGTCGGGCCTCAACGCGACCGCGCTCTACGCCGCGACCGCGCCCGGCGTCGTCGACATCACCTCGCGCGGCGTGAGCGGCGCGTCCGGCAGCCAGAACCCGTTCGGCGGGCCCAGCCAGCAGAGCACCACGGCGACCGGAACCGGCTTCGTGGTCGACGGCAAGGGCGACATCGTCACCGCCGCCCACGTCGTCGATGGCGCCTCGTCGATCACCGTGACCTTCCAGGACGGCACCACCCGCACCGCCAAGCTTCTCGGCAAGGACAACGCGACCGACGTCGCCGTGCTCTCCGTCAATCCGTCAGGGCTCACCCTGCACCCGCTCGCCCTCGGCAGCTCGTCGGGACTCGAGATCGGCAACGCGGTAGCCGCGATCGGCGATCCGTTCACCTACCAGCGCAGCCTCAGCACCGGCGTCGTCTCGGGCCTTGACCGCACGATCAGCGCCCCCAACGGCTTCACGGTCGCCCACGCGATCCAGACCGATGCGGCGCTCAATCCCGGGAACTCCGGCGGCCCCGTGCTCGACGCCTCCGGCAAGGTCGTCGGCATCGTCGACCAGATCGCCACCAACGGCTCGTCGGACACCAGCTCGGGCGTCGGCTTCGCCGTCCCGATCGACCTCGTGAAGGGCGAGCTCTCCCAGCTCGAGGCCGGCAACGCCGTGCAGCACGCCTACATCGGCGTGAGCACGTCGAGCGCGACCACGAACACCGCCGGCGCGCTCATCCAGAGCGTGACGAGCGGCGGCCCCGCGGACAGCGCCGGCATCCAGTCAGGCGACGTCATCACCGCCCTCGGGTCGGCGAAGATCACGGGCACCAACGACCTCGTCGGGGCGATCGCCACCCACAGGCCCGGCGACAAGGTCACCGTGACGATCCGCCGCGGATCGCAGACGAAGAACGTCACCGTCACGCTCGGGAGCCAGCCGACGCAGGCGAGCTCGTTCGGATAAGCGGAGCATCGGCCCGCCGTAGCCTTCTCGTGGATGCGCTACTGCGGGATCGACGTCTCCGCCCGGCCCGACCACCAGCAGCTCTGCACCCTGCATCCGAGGCGCGGGGCTGCTGGTGAGCCCGAGCTCGTCGCGACGTTCTACGAGCCCGGCGACGTGCCGAGCGTCGTGCGCACCGTCCTGGGCTTCGGGCGCGAGGCGGTCGTCGCCGTCGACGCGCCCTCGGGCCGGCGCCTGGACCTTTTGGCGCCCGGCATGCCGCTGCGCGACGCGCTCGGGCTGGCGGAAGGCCGCTACGAGCGCTCGCGCGTCTGCGACGCGCTCCTGTTCCGCCGGCGCCTCCCGCTGTACCCGGTGCCCGCCGCCGGCCAGGCGCTCTCGGCCTGGGAGGGCTGGATGGCGGTCGGCTTCGAGCTCTTCTCGGCACTCGACGGCCTCGGCCTCTATCGCCCGGTGTCGGGCGACCTGCTCGAGGCGCCCGTCGGCGAGGGCGCGACGCGCTTCGGCCGGCTGTGCGAGACCTATCCCGACGCCGTGTTCTGCTCGCTGCTCGGCCACCGCCCGTCGGCCAAGCGCACGCCGTGGGGGCTGCAGCAGCGGATCGCCGCGCTGCGCATGCGCGCCGTCGTCGACGACGACGGCGGCCTCTGGCACCGCACGCTCGACGAGCTCGACGCGTGCGCGGCCGCCTACGCGGCATACGCGCTGGCCGAGGGCACCGGCTCGTGGGTGGGCGATTCGCGCGAGGGCGTGATCGTGCTGCCGGTCACCGAGCTCAACGACACCTACGAGCGGCTGCCGCCTCCGGCCCGCAGCCGGCTGGCCTGACGCGTCACGGCGCTTGCTGAGGCGCAGGTGGCGAGCGCCGCCGGAAGCTCGTTCTGCGCCACGCCGCGCAGGTCGCGATGATCGAGGTCGATGTCGATCGTGTCGCCGCCCTCGAGCCCGAGGCTGGCCAGTCCGTTGCGCGCCAGCTCCGCCCACAGGTCGCCGTAGTGGGCCAGCAGCGCGCGGCGGGTCATGCCCTCGCGGCGCGCGCCGGTCTCGAGTTCCCGTGTCTCCTCGAAGGGGTCGATGCGCACCTGCGAGTCCGATCCGATCGCGAGGCGCACGCCCGCATCGCGATAGGCGAGCGCCGGGAAGTAGCCGTCGCCGAGGTTGCCCTCGGTCGTCGGGCAGGTGACGACGATCGTCTCGCTCTCGGCGAGCAGCGCGATGTCGCGCTCGTCGACGTGGATCGCGTGGATGACGCTCGTACGCGGGCCGAGGAAGCCGTTGCGGTGCAAGAGCTCGATCGGGCTCGCCCCGTGCTGGGAGCGAGTGTCGCGCACCTCGCGCGGCTGCTCGGCGGCATGGACGTGGCGCGGCAGGCCGTGATCGCTGGCGTAGCCCGCGATCGCGGACAGCCAGTTCTGCGGGACCGCACGCACGGAGTGGGCGGCCACCGCGACCGAGACCCCGTCGCGCCCGTCGGCCCATTCGCGCAGGCCGTCGACCCGCTCGAGGAACGTCTCGACGTCGGGATCGTGGAAGCGCGGGTGCCCGCCGCGGTGGTAGGCGGCGGGGATGAGAACGATGCGCATCCCGACGTCGATCGCGGCCTGCGCCACGGCGATCGCCAGCGCGTTGGGGTCGTCGTACGGCGTGCCGTCGGGCTGGTGGTGGACGTAGTGAAACTCGCCGACCGCGCCGTAGCCTGCGGCGAGCATCTCGTCGTAGGCCTGCACGGCGACGCGGTGCATCGCCTCGGGGTCGAGCGCCTGCGCGAGATGGAGCATCTGCGTGCGCCACGACCAGAAGTCGTCGGGATTGCGCTCGCCGAGGCCGCGCAGGTCGCGCTGGAAGGCGTGCGAGTGCGCGTTGGCCATCGCGGCGATCGTCGCCGGCCTCACCGGACCACCTCCAGGATCGCGGTTGCCGCCGCGGCCGCGTCGTCGAGGTCCGCGGCCTCGTCGGGCGAATGGCTGACACCGGTTGGGTTGCGCGTGAGCACCATGGCGGCAGGGATTCGCTCGGCAAGGATGCCCGCGTCGTGGCCCGCAAAGCACACAATTCCGTTCGAATCGCCGAGTTTGGTGCGAAGGTTGGAATCGAACGTGACGCCGTCCGAGCGCGAGGCCACGGTGAGCTCGGCACCGGCCGGCAGATCGTCGAACCACGCGGTGAGCGCCTCAGGGCGCTCCGAGCGCGCGTCGAGCCACAGACGGACGTGCGACGCGATCGTCGTGAGCGCGTTGGGCTCGACGAGGATGCGCGAGGCGGTGACGACCATGTCGTCCGTCGCGCGCTGGTGTGCGGCCACGATGAGGACCGCGGCGCGCAGCAGCGCGTCCGAGCGCTCGTGCGGGCGGGTCGTGCCGGCGTGGTCGGCCCGGCCGTGCAGATCCGCCTGCACGCGCATCCGCGCGGCGAGCGCGCGGACGACGGCGAAGCGCTCGAGATCGGGCGTCTGGTCGACGTGGAGCTCGAGAAAGCCCCGCAGGCGGCGCAGCCACTGCGGAGCGCGGGCGATGCCGCCGGGATCGACGCCCGCGGCGGCCATCGCATCGGCCAGCCGGACGCCGTCGTCGTCGACGCGATCGAGGACCGTGGGGTCGAGCGCGCCAGTCAACGCGCGGCTGCCGAACGTCGGCGTGTTGAACCGCGCACCCTCCTCGTCCGCGAACGAGATGACAGCGACCGGCGCGTGCTCGGCGATCGCGAACGCCGCGCAGACCCCGAGCGCGCCGTCGAAGCGCCCGCCCGCGCGCACACTGTCGAGATGCGACCCGACGCCCCACCACGGCGGCGGCGCGTCGGGCAGCGCCCACCGGTTGCCCGCCGGATCGACGTGGACCTCGCGCCCGACCTCGGCGGCGCGGGCCGCGAACCACTCGCCTGCGGCGGCGTCCTCGGGCGTCCACGCCAGCCGCGTCGTGCCGCGGACATCGAAGCCGATCGGCTCGAGGTCGGCCAGTCGGCGGGCGAGCGCGCCGGCGCGGATCACCGGCCGATCCTCCAGGCGGCGTCGGGACGGACCCAGGCGACCTCGCCGGCGCGCAGCACGAGGCAGACCGGGCTGTGGCCGAAGCGGTAGGGGATGTGCGCGACCGGCGAGTCGATGAGGACGAGGTCCGCGCGCTTGCCTGGCTCCAGCGAGCCGAGTTCGCTCGACAGGCCGAGCACCCAGGCCGCGTTGAGCGTGCACGCCAGGAGCGCCTCGCGCGCCGTCCAGCCGTAACGGCGCACGGCGAGGCCGGCGATGAGCGGCAGCGAGACGATGGGTGAGGTCCCGGGGTTGCAGTCCGTCGCCAGCGCGCAGATCGCGCCCGCGTCGGCCAGCGCGCGCGCGGGTGGCGTGTGCTCGGCGCTGATGAACTCTGCGCCGGGGAGCAGGACGGCGGCGCACTCGGCGGCGGCGAGCAGGTCGACCTCCTCGAGCGGCAGGCAGGCGAGGTGGTCGACCGAGCGGGCGTTGGCCTTGACCGCGACCGGCACCGAGCCGTTGGCGTTGAACTGCTCGACGTGCGCCCGCAGCGGGACGCCCTCGCGGGCGGCGATGGCGCCGAGGCGCTCGAGGTGGCGGTTGGCGAAGGCGACCGACTCGACGTAGATGTCCAGGGCGTCGACGTCGCAGCGCGCGGCGAGCGCGTCGACCTCGTCCATCCAGCCGTCGGCGTCGTAGCCCTCGGGCACCGCGTGGGCGAACAGGCCGGTGACGCGGTCGGCGCCGAGCTCGCGCCCGAGGCGCACCGCGCGCGCTTCCGCTTCGACCGAGAGGCCATAGCCGGTCTTGGACTCGAACGCCGTCGTGCCGTGCGCGAGCATCTCGCCCGCGAGGTGGCGCGCCTGGACGAGGATCTCGTCGTCCGAGGCCTGCGCGAACGCCCGCGCGCTCGACGCGATCCCGCCGCCGCGCCGCGCGATCTCCTCGTACGGGACGCCGGTGACCTTCAGCTCGTACTCCTCCGCCCGCCAGCCCGCGAACGGCAGGTGGGTGTGGCAGTCGACCAGGCCAGGCAGCACCGCGCAGCCGGTCGCATCGATCGACCGGTCCGCGCCGGCGTCGGTGAACCCCGCGATCCGATCGCCGTCGACCAGCACCGGCGCGGGGTCGAGCCGCAGCTCGGCGGCGCGGTCGTGACGCAGGTACGGGAGGCCGTCCTGCGGCGGGCGCAGGACCTCGTCGGCGTTCTCGACGGCCGTGCTCACGCCGGATCGAGCATCGGCATCCGGACGCCCATCCGCCGCGCGGCGTCGACCGCGAGCGGCTCGCCGGCGTCGGCGTGACGGACGATCCCCATCCCGGGATCGGCGGTCAGCACGCGGCGGATCCGCTCGCCCGCCTCGGGGGTCCCGTCGGCCACGCACACCTGTCCCGCGTGGATCGACAGGCCCATCCCGACGCCGCCGCCGTGGTGGATCGACACCCACGAGGCGCCGCAGGCGACGTTGACCATCGCGTTGAGCAGCGGCCAGTCGGCGACCGCGTCGGTGCCGTCGAGCATGGCCTCGGTCTCGCGCTCGGGCGAAGCGACCGACCCCGCGTCGAGGTGGTCGCGCCCGATGACGATGGGGCCGCGCAGCTCGCCGCTGGCCACCATGTCGTTGAAGCGCACCCCGGCGCGGTCGCGCTCGCCGTAGCCCAGCCAGCAGATCCGCGCCGGCAGCCCTTGGAAGTGCACGCGCTCGCGCGCCAGCGAGATCCAGCGGGCGATGTGCTCCTGGTCGCCGAAGAGGTCGAGGATCGCGTCGTCGGTCTTCGCGATGTCCTCCGGGTCGCCGGAGAGCGCCACCCAGCGAAACGGGCCCTTACCCTCGCAGAACAGCGGGCGGATGTAGGCGGGGACGAAGCCGGGGTAGGCGAACGCGTTGTCGTCGCCGTGCGCCTGCGCCAGACCGCGTAGCGCGTTGCCGTAGTCGAACGCCTCGGCGCCGGCCTCCTGGAGCAGCCGGATCGCCGCGACGTGCTCGAGCGCGCTCTCGCCGACGCGGCGCAGATAGTCGTCCGGGTCGGTGCGCCGCAGGACGTCGGCCTGCTCGACCGTCAGGCCGGCGGGGACATAGCCGTTGAGCGGGTCGTGTGCGCTCGTCTGGTCGGTGACGACGTCCACCGCCGCGCCGCGGCGCACGAGCTCGGGCAGGACCTCGGCGGCGTTGCCGAGCAACCCGATCGACAATGCCTCGCCGCGACCGCGCGCCGCATCCAGGCGGCGCAGCGCGTCGTCGAGATCCGCCGCGCGTTCGTCGAGGTACCCGGTCTCGATGCGGCGCTCGATGCGGTGCAGGTCGACCTCGACGCACAGCGCGCAGCCGTCGTTCATGGTCACCGCGAGCGGCTGCGCGCCACCCATGCCGCCGAGGCCGGCGGTGACGACGAGCCGGCCGCGCAGCGAGCCGCCGAAGCGCTTGCGCGCCACGGCCGCGAACGTCTCGTACGTGCCCTGCAGGATCCCCTGGGTCCCGATGTAGATCCAGGACCCCGCGGTCATCTGCCCGTACATCATCAGCCCGGCCGCGTCGAGCTTGCGGAAGTGCTCCCACGTCGCCCAGCGCGGCACGAGGTTCGAGTTGGCGATGAGCACCCGCGGTGCATCGGGGTGGGTCTCGAACACCGCGACCGGCTTGCCGGACTGCACGAGCAGCGTCTGGTCCGCGCCGAGCTCCTGCAGCTCGCGGCGGATCGTGCGCAGCGACGCCTGGTCGCGTGCGGCCTTGCCGATCCCGCCGTAGACGACGAGGTCCTGCGGACGCTCGGCGACGTCCGGGTGCAGGTTGTTGTCCAGCATGCGCAGCGCCGGCTCGCCCGGTCTCACAGCACCACCTCCCCGGTGCGAAGCGCGCCGGCCAGCACGGCCAGCTCGCCGCTCAGCACCCGATCCTCTTCGACGCGCGGGACGATCGCCCGCACCTTCGCCACCGCCGCCTCGAGCGGCGGCGTCGTACGCAGCGGGCGATGGAACTCGAGGCCCTGGCACGCGCACACCAGCTCGGTGGCGATCACCTGCGCACAGTTCTCGACCACAGCCCGCGCCTTCAGCGCCGCGGCCGCGCCCATCGAGTTGAAGTCCTCCTGGCCGGCCGACGTCGGGATCGAGCCGGCTCCCGCCGGGTGGGCGAGGATCTGCGCCTCGTTGACCAGCGCCGCGGCCGCGTACTGCGTGATCATCAGCCCGCTCGACAGGCCCGGGTGTGGCGACAGGAACGGCGGCAGCTCGGCGTAGCTGGGGGAGAGCAGCGCGTAGATGCGCCGCTCGCTGAACGAGGCCAGCTCGCACAGCGCGAGCGCGAGGTGGTCGAGCGGCAATGACAGCGGCTGGCCGTGGAAGTTGCCGCCCGCGACGACGTCGCCGTCGCCGGGGAAGACGAGCGGGTTGTCGGTGACCGCCTGCAGCTCGCGCTCCAGGGCGCTCTCGATGTAGACCAGCGCGTCGTCGACCGCGCCGAGCACCTGCGGCGCGCAGCGCAGCGTGTACGGATCCTGCACCCGGCCGCAGTCGGCGTGGCTGGCCACGACGTCGCTGCCGTTGAGCAGCGCGCGCAGTCGCGCCGCGACACGGTCGTGGCCGCGATGCGGACGCACGGCAGCCAGGCGCGCGTCGAACGGCACCGTCGAGCCCTTGAACGCTTCGAGCGACAGCGCGAGCGCCACGACCGCGGCGTCGAGGAGCCGCCGGGCGTCTCGCACCGCGAGGCCGCCCGCCGCGGCCATGAGGTGCGTGCCGTTGATCAGCGCGAGGCCCTCCTTCGGCTGCAGCGACACCGGGGCGAGCCCGGCGCGGGCCAGCGCGGCGCCACCGTCGAGCCGCTCGCCCTCGAGCTCCGCCTCGCCCTCGCCGACGAGGACCAGCGCGATATGCGCCAACGGGGCGAGGTCGCCCGACGAGCCGACAGAGCCCTTAGAAGGCACGACCGGCACGACGCCCGCCGCCAGCATGGCCAGCAGCAGCTCGACGACCTCCTCGCGGACGCCCGAGTAGCCGCGGCGCAGCGAGTCGGCGAGCAGCGCGAGCATGCCGCGTACGACCTCGGCCGGGAGGGGCGGTCCGGACCCCACCGCGTGCGAGCGCACGAGGTTGAGCTGCAGTGCCGCGGCGTCGGCGGCGCTGACCCGGACGTTCGCCAGGTTCCCGATGCCGGTGGTGACGCCGTAGACGGCCTCGCCCGAGGCGAGTGCCTCCTCGACCACCGCGCGCGCCGCGGCGATCCGTGCGCGGTCGTCCTCGCGAAGCGGCGACGGGCCGTCGCCTCGCGCGACGCGCTCGAGCTCCTCCAGCGTAGGCATGGCGCGGACGCTACTGCGCCCGCTCCACGACCACGGTCGTGGCCTTGATCACCGCCGTCGCGAGATCGCCCGGCTTGAGGTCGAGCGCGTCGGCCGCCTCGCGCGTCATGAGCGACACGATCCGGTGCGGCCCGCACTGCATGTCGACCTGCGCCATCACGCCGTCGCGGCGTACCGCGAGCACGATCCCCGACAGCCGGTTGCGCGCGCTGCCGCCCGACGCGGCGCGTTCGCGCAGCAGCCGCGCCAGCTCGTCTGACGCCATGTAGCGCTGCTGGCCCCGGCGCTCGAACGTCACGCGGCCGTCGCGCTCCCAGCGGCGCAGGGTGTCGATGCTCACGCCGAGAGCGGTCGCCGCGGCCCCAATCCGGATCGACTCGTCCATCGCGATACCAGGCAGGGATCAACCGTACCCAGCCCCACGAGCGCCGCGGGGGAAAGTTTTCCTCACCCGAGCGGGGCTTCTTCCGGTACAGGCCAGCGAATAGCGTTCCGCACGCATGGCACGCGCTCGCGACGAACTGACCGCGGGGGAGTGGGCGGTGTTGGCGCTGCTCGTCGAGGAGCCCACCCACGGCTTCGCGGTCGCGCGCGCCCTGGAGCCGGAAGGGGAGGTCGGCAAGGTCTGGACGGTGCGCCGGCCGCTGGTCTACCGCGCGGTGGACACGCTGACCGCCAGGGAGCTCATCCGCCCGGCCAGGACGGTCGCGAGCCGCTCGGGGCCGCAGAGGACGGTGCTCGAGGCGACGACACGAGGCAAGCGCGCCGTCACGCGCTGGCTGCGCCAGCCGGTCGCCCACATCCGCGACGCGCGCTCAGAGCTGCTGCTCAAGCTGCTGTTCCTCACGCGGCGCGGCGCGAGCCTCGACCCATTGCTCTCGGCGCAGCGCGAGCAGTTCGCCGAGCTTGCGGCGAGCCTGACGAAGGCCGCCAACGAAGCCGAGGGGTTCGACCGCGCGCTGCTGCTTTGGCGTCGCGAGAACGCGACCGCGGCGGTCCGGTTCGTTGAGACCCTGCTCGGCGACCGGGCTAACGGACCGGCGTGAACCGCATCGCGTACGGGAAGTCGCCGAAGGTCACGTCGACGAAGTAGCGCCCGCGCAGGGTCAGCGTACGGGCGCTCGAGCGCCGCGCCGCGCGGAACAGGCGCACCGTCCCGGTCCCGTCCTCGCCGGCGTGCCGGTCGAGCAGCGCGACGAACGCCGTCTGATCGGCGAAGTTCATGCGCGGATCCTCTGGCGCGAACTGCTCGAAGCGCACCCGGTAGCGGCCGTCGAACGCATACGGCCCATGCGACGCGGGGCTCAGGTCGCCCCGCAGGATCACCTCGCCGGGGCGCTTCGGCGCCGCCAACAGGGCGACCTTGACGCTCGAGGCCTTGGGCGGCGGCGTGCCCGTCATGGCGTCGCTGCCGCACCCGGCCAGAGCGGCGAGCGCGACGAGAAGCAGGAGACGGTGGGGCACGGGCGTGATCGTAGTCAGGACTTGACTACTAGGCAAAAGGTGGGATATGCATAGGTTCATGGAGCTTAGTCGTGGTCAATTCCTCCGTTTTGGCGCGTCCGGAGTCGTCGCGGCCGCCGGTGGCGCGCTCATGGGAGGGACGGCGCGCGCCGCACTGCCGACCGCGACGCCCCAGGGCGACGACGTCGGCTTCCTGACCTTCGGCGTCGTCGCCGAGCGGACCGCGCTGGCCTTCTACAGGAAGGCGCTCACCACGCCCGGCCTGTTCAACGCGGCCGAGCGCCGCCGCCTCACCGCGGCGCGCGCGGCCAAGCGCGACCACGTCAACAAGCTCAACTCCGTCCTCGGCGCGGACGCGGTCGGCGCGTCCGACTACCAGGTCGACTTCCCCAAGTCGGCGTTCTCGTCGCGCGATCGCGCCGTGGCGCTCGGCATCGAGCTCGAGAAGCTGCTCGTGGGCGTGTACGTGTTCGGCGCCGGCTACTCCGCCGATCCGGGCACGCGGCTGCTCATCTCGCGCCTGCTCACCGTCGACGGCCAGCTCCTCGGCACGCTGCGCCAGATGGCCGGCAAGCCCGCCGCTGACGGCATGCCGGTGCCGCTGAGCACCGAGCAGGCCGGTGCCGCCCTCGACAAGCTCATCACCGTCCCCGGTTCGCCGGGAGGAGGCTGATCATGCGCCGCTCGACCCTCGCCGCGCTCGTCGCGACCGCCGTCGTCCTCGCGGCGCCCGCCGCCGCCCAGGCGATCAACGTCTACGCGGCGACGTCGCTGACCAACGTCTTCCCGGCGCTCAACAAGTCGCCGAGGTACAACTTCGGCGGCTCGAACACGCTGCAGGCGCAGATCGAGCGCGGCGCGCCCGCCGACGTCTTCGCCGCCGCCAGCCCGAACGAGGCGCAGGCGCTCTTCCGCGAGGGGCTCTGCACGCGCCCGGTGACGTTCGCGATCAACCGGCTGGTGCTGCTCATCCCGAACGCGAATCCGGGTCACATCAGCTCGGTGTATTCGCTGCGTTCCGGGGGGCGGCGCGTCTCGATCGGGACGGCCGGCGTGCCCATCGGCGCCTACACGCGCCAGCTGCTGCGGCGCATGCGGCTGTCGTCGATCCTCAGCTCAAATACCGTCAGCCAGCAGACGAACGTCGGCCAGGTCTCGGCGCAGGTGGCGACCGGCTCCGCCGACGCCGGCTTCGTCTACTACACGGACGCGCTGGCGGTGAAGGACCGCACGAAGATGATCAGCCTGCCGAAGTGGGCCCAGCCGCCGGTGCGCTACCAGATCTGCACGGTCCGGCGCCCGGGCGTCGACACCAGGGGCGCGCAGGCGTTCATCCGCCAGGTCACGGGCAACGCGGGCCGATCGGCGCTGAAGCACTACGGCTTCGGCCTGCCGCCGCGCGGCTGATGCCCCGCGCCTTCAGCGCCTTCCTGGCGCTGTGCACGGGGATCACCCTCGCCTTCCTCGCGATCCCGATCGTCGCGCTGTTCACGCAGGTCCCGCTCAGCGACATCCCCGACCTGCTCGGCCAGTCCGTGGTGCAGGACGCGCTGAAGGTCACGGTGCGCACGAACCTCATCGCGAACGTGCTGATCCTCGCCTTCGGCACGCCGACCGCATGGCTGATCGCGCGCCGGCGATTCCCGGGACGGGCGCTGGTCGTCACGCTGGTCGAGCTGCCGCTCGTGCTGCCGCCGGCGGTCGCGGGTATCGGCCTGCTCGCCGCATTCGGGGCGGGGGGCCTGTTCGGCGCCGACCTGCGCGATGCGGGGATCGTGCTGCCGTTCACCGAATGGGCGGTCGTGCTCGCCGTGACCTTCGTGGCCTCGCCGTTCTACGTGCGCCAGGCGATCAGCGCGTTCGAGTCCGTCGACCCGGTCCTCACCGACGCCGCGCGGACGCTCGGCGCCGGGCCGGGCCGGACGTTCTGGCGCGTGGGGCTGCCGTTGGCCGCGGGCGGCCTCGTGGCCGGATGGGTGCTCGCCTTCGCCCGCGGGATCGGCGAGTTCGGCGCCACGATCATCTTCGCGGGCAACGTCCGCGGCGAGACGCAGACGCTGACGCTGACGATCTACGAGCAGCTCGAGTCGAACTTCGACGTCGCGCTGGCCATCGGCGTACTCCTGGTCGTGCTCAGCGGCGGCGTGCTGCTGTCGTACAAGATGCTGTCGACGTGGACACGCTCGAGCTCGACATCGCCGTCGGCCTTCGCTCGTTCGAGCTCGGCGTCAGCCTGAGCGTCGGCGGCGAGACCGTCGCGCTCGTCGGTCCCTCGGGCGCCGGGAAGACGACGGTCCTGCGCGCGATCGCCGGCCTGCGCAGGCCCGATCGCGGGCGGATCGCGCTCGGCGAGCGGGTGTGGTTCGACAGCGCGGCGAAGGTCGACCTGCCACCCGAGCGCCGCTCGGTCGGCCTCGTGTTCCAGGAGTACGCCCTGTTTCCACACATGACCGTGCGCCGCAACGTGGCCTTTGGCGGCGAGGCTCGCGTGGACGAGCTGCTCGAGCGCCTGCGGATCGGCCACCTCGCCGGCGAGCGTCCGGGCGGCCTGTCGGGCGGCGAGCGCCAGCGCGTGGCGCTCGCGCGAGCGCTCTCCCGCAACCCCGACGTGCTGCTGCTCGACGAGCCGCTCTCGGCGCTTGACGCGCACACCCGCGGCGTCGTGCGCGGCGAGCTGCAGGACGTCCTCGGGGAGCTCGCGCTGCCGACGCTGATCGTCACCCACGACTTCCGCGATGCCGCCGCGCTGGCGGGCCGCATCGGCGTCATCGTCGATGGGCAGTTGCGCCAGGAGGGCAGTGCCGCGGATCTCGTCGCGCGCCCGGCCGACGCGTTCGTGGCCTCGTTCACCGGCGGCAACCTCCTGCCCGGCCTCGCCGACGGCGGCGTCGACGTGTCGCTCGACGGCGGCGGCACGGTCCGCGGCTCCGAGCGGGCCACCGGGCGCGTCGGCGTCGCGATCTACCCATGGGAGATCGCCGTGGCGCTGCAGGCGCCGCAGAACGGCCTCAACGCGCTGCCGGGCGCGGTCCACGGGCTGGCGCCCGAGGGCGGGCGCGTCCGCCTGCGGATCGGCCAGGTCACCGCCGAGGTGCCGTCCGACGAGGCCGAGCGCCTCGGCCTGCGCGAAGGCATGGCCGCGTTCGCGACCTTCCCGCCCGAGGTCGTGCGGATCGTCACCCTCGGTTAGCCTCCGCGCCCATGAAGATCAGCGCACGCAACAAGCTGGCCGGGACCGTCACGTCGATCTCCGAGGGCGCTGCCATCGCCAACGTGGCGATCGACGTGGGCGGAAACCGCGTCGTCGCGTCGATCACCGTCGAGGCCGTGCACGAACTCGGGCTCCAGGAGGGCACCGAGGTCGTGGCCGTCATCAAGGCCTCTGACGTCCTGCTGGCGCTGCCGGACTGAGCGGCGCGTCCTAGACTGGACTGCAGTGGAACGCAGCCGTCACGGACGCAACACCCCATCGCGCAACGCCGCCGTCGAGGAGATCGGCCGGCCGCGCCAGCGTGCCTTCTGCATCGGGGCGCTCCCCGATGGCGACGACCTCTCGGAACTGCACGAGCTCCTGCGCACCGCGGGCGTCGCGGTCGTCGGGCAGGCCGTCCAGCACCGCGACCAGCCGCACCCGAACAGCTACCTCGGCCCGGGCAAGATCGAGGAGGTCAAGGAGGCCGCGAAGGCCGCCGACGCCAACGTCATCGCCTGCGACGACGAGCTCTCGCCGCGTCAGGAGCGCAACCTGGAGGGCGAGCTCGGCCTGCCGGTCATCGACCGCACGGCGATCATCCTCGACATCTTTGCCGACCACGCGAACTCGGCGGAGGGCAAGCTCCAGGTCGAGCTCGCGCAGCTCCAGTACAACCTCGCGCGCATGCGGGGCCTCTGGACGCACCTCGAGCGTCTCGGCGCCTCCGCTTCGGCTCCCGGCATCGGCACGAGGGGCCCGGGCGAGACCCAGATCGAGACCGACCGGCGCCTGGCGCGCGACCGCATCTCGGCGCTGAAGCGCAAGCTGGCCGAGGTCAAGTCCTCGCGCGCGGTGATGCGCGCCGAGCGCGAGCGAGCCCACCTGCCGCGCATCGCCCTCGCCGGCTATACGAACGCCGGCAAGTCGACGCTGCTCAACGCGCTCACCGGCTCGGCCGTCGGCGTCCGCGATCGCCTCTTCCACACGCTGGACCCGAGCACGCGCGCGGCGCGCCTGAACGGCCGCACCTACCTCCTGACCGACACCGTCGGGTTCATCCGCAAGCTGCCCCACCAGCTCGTCGAGGCCTTCGGCGCCACGCTGGAGGAGACGACGATGGCCGACCTCATCGTGCACGTCGTCGACGCCTCGGTGCCCGAGGAGGAGATGGACGAGATGCTGCGCGCGGTCGACAGCGTCCTCGATGAGATCGGCGCCGGCTCGAGCCCGCGGCTGCTCGTGCTCAACAAGGCCGACTCGCTCACGCCGGAACGCCGCGAGGAGCTGCGCTTCGCCCATCCGGACGGGATCCTCGTCTCCGCGCTCAACGGCGAGGGCCTCGACACGCTGGCCGAGCGCGTCGAACACGCCTTCCGCGAGACGCTGCGCCCGGTCGACCTGCTGCTGCCCTTCGACGAGGGCGGCCGCCTGGCCGAGCTGCACGAGATCGCCGGCGACCTCGAGCGCACCGACACCGCCGAGGGCGTGCGCGTCCGCGGCCGCGTCCCGGCCACGGTCGCCGCGCGCTACGAGCGCTTCGCCGTCGCCAACGGCGAGCCGGCCTAGCGCCGGTCGCCGGAGCCCGACAGCACGCCGCGCTGCTGGCGGGAGAGGAGCTTGTCCAGGTTGCCCTGGGCGATCTGCTCGAGGTCCAGCCCCGCCTCGGTCGCGACCTGCGCCACGTACCAGAGCACGTCGCCGAGCTCGCCGGCCAGCGCATCGCGGCGCTCGTCGCTGAGGACGCCGTCGTCGTCGCGCAGCAGCTTCTTGACCTTCTCGGCGACCTCGCCGGCCTCGCCGGCCAGGCCCAGCGTGGGATAGATGATGTTCTCGCCCGCGTCTGGATAGGTGGCGGTGCGCCGGGAGCGCTCCTGGTACTCCGAGATCTGCATGGCCCGCGACGCTAGCAAGCCGACATGACGAGGTACGGCTAACCGAACCTTCGGATACCTGACTGCCGCACCAGGTGCCGAAACACGTTCAATCTACCCTCACGCGCCCATGGCCCTCTCGACGCCAAGACTCGTGCTGCTGGTCGCCGGCGTGCTCTGCGTCGTCTGCGGCGTGGCGGTCGGCGTCAGCGAGGCGTTCAAGAAGGACCGCACCACGACGATGACGTTCAGCAGCCACATCGAGCGCGTCGTCATCCGCGCCGCGACGGGCCACGTCAACCTCGAAGGAACCGAGGCACCGCGTGTCACGGTCCGCCAGAAGCTGCAGTGGCTCTGGCGCCGGCCGAACGTGCACACGAGCGTCCACGGCTCGGTGCTCAGCGTCAGCGCGCGCTGCCCGCAGACCGGGCCGATCAACCGCTGCAAGGCCGACCTCGACCTCGCCATCCCCTTCGACGCCGACGTCGTCGTCAGCGGCGACAGCGGCGACATCGCCGCCGAGCGCCTGGCCGGGCACCTGCAGCTCACCACCGACAGCGGCAACGTCAACGGGCGCGACCTCAACCCGATCACCGTGCGCGCGACCACCGACGCCGGCAACGTCAACCTCGACTTCACCACCCAGCCCGTGTCGGTAAGCGCGAACAGCAACTCGGGCAACGTGCTCGTCACCGTGCCCGCCGGGGGCGAGTACCGCGTCGACGCGACGACGAACGCCGGCGACGTCACCGTCGAGGGCATCCTGCGCAACGACCGCGCGCTGCGGTCGATCTCGGCGACCGCCGACGCGGGCGACGTCACGGTGCGCGGCGAGTAACCGCCGCGCACCGCAACCGCATTCGGCTACGACGGGATGAGCTTGAACTGCTTCAGGTAGGCCTGGGCGGCCTGCTCCGGCGTGTCCTTGTCGAGGTCCACGCGCGCGTTGAGCTCCTGCATGACATCCGCCGTGAGGTTCTTGTTCACGGCCTCGATCGTGGCCGTCAGGTCCGGCCCCGCCTTGTCGGCGACCGACTTCCTCATGAGGAAGGTCGAGTTGTAGGGCGGGAACATGCCCTTGTCGTCCTCGAGGAGGACCTCGTCGTTGCGCTTGATCTGCGGGTCGGTGGTGAAGACGATCGAGACGTCCGCCTGGCCGCTGGTCAGCACCTCGTGGCGCTGGTCGACGTCGACGGGCACGAACTTCTTGAACTTCAGCCCGTAGACCTGCTCGAGCCCGAGCAGGCAGTCGCGCCGCGTGCGGCACTCCGGCGAGCCGTAGAGCGTCAGCTGCCCGGCCTTCGGCTTGAGGTCGGAGATCTTCGTGACCCCGAGCTCGGCGGCCCGCTTCTTGAGCAGACCGACCTCGTTGGACGAGGTGAACGGGGTCCGGGGGAACGCCTCGATGCCCTGCTTGGCCATGCCCGCCTTGACGTCGTCGTAGGCCTGCGCCGGGTCGTGGGGGAGCTGGGCCGCGGAGACGTTCAGGAACGACAGCAGTGCCGTGCCGGTGTACTCGGGATAGCCGGAGATCTGGTCGGACTTCAGCGCTTTGAGCGCCGTCTTCTCGTCGCCGAGGTTCAGCGCCGTCTTGACGTTGTAGCCGGCGGCCTGGAACGCCTGCGCGTAGATCTCGCCGAGCACCTTCTGCTCGGTGAAGTTCTTGGAGCCGACGGTCAGCGTGACCTTCGAGTTCGCGTCGTTGTGCTTGATGGCCGCCGGCTGCTCGGCGCTCGTCGCCGTCGTCGGCGAGGTCGAGCCGCCGCCGCCCCCGTTGTCGCCGCTGCCGCAGGCAGCCGCGCCGAGGACAAGGGCGAGCATCGCGGCGAGCGCCGGAATGGTGCGTCGCGTGCTCATGGTGTGGGTGCGATCCTCCTCTTGGGTATGGAGAGCAGCCGGCGCCGTGACGCCCCCTGCTCGCTGAGCTTCAACCCGGCTGGGGTCAGCGCGCGCTGCACCGCCGAGAGCCCCACCTCTGCCGCGATGGCGAGTGCGGCGACGACGATGGCCGCTCCCAGTTGGCCTGCGTCGCCATAGCTCGATGGGTTGATGATGGGGTCGCCAAGGGTCACCACGCCGGCCAAGGGGCCGAGGGTGGCGGTGGCGATCACGTTGACGGTGGAGGTCTTGATGCCTCCGAAGATGAGCGGCAGGGCGAGCGGAAGCTCGACCTTGCTGAAGATCTGGCGCCCGGTCAGGCCCATCCCTCGCGCCGCGTCGACTGCCTCGGCGTCGACCGCGAGCACGCCCGCGTAGGCGTTGAGCAGGATCGGTGGGATGGCGAGCAGGACGAGCGCGAGCGTGATGTTGAAGAACCCGGCGCCGAGCGCCGCGAAGAACAGGAACACGACGCCGAGCGACGGGATCGCGCGCCCCGCGCTGGTGATGCTGACCACGAGGAACGAGCCGCGCTTCGTGTGGCCGAGCCAGGCGCCGATCGGCAGCGCGAGGGCGGTCGCAATGCCCACCGCAGCAGCGGTGATCACGAGGTGCTCGCGCAGCAGCGGCAGCAGCTGGCTGCCGCCGACCTGCGCGCCGCCGGGGCCCTCGCTCTTGGTGAAGATGAACTGGACGGCGTCGCCCAGCTGGCCGAGGAAGGCGAGGATCATGCCGCCCTCACGCGCGACCAGGGGGTGAGCAGGCGCTGCGCGATCAGCAGGATCGCGTCGAGGACGACGGCCATGAGCACGCAGAGCGCGCCGCCGACAGCCACGTTGGAGATGAACTCCTTCTGCGAGGCCATCTGGTCGCCGAGGCCGCCGGCGCCGGCGAACGTCGCCAGCGCGGCGAGGCCGACCGTCGTCGTCGCCGCGATGCGCAGGCCGGTGATGATCGTCGGCAGCGCGAGTGGCAGCTCGACGCGCCATAGCAGCTGGTGTTGGGTGAGGCCCATGCCGCGGCCGGCGTCGCGCGCCTCTTCGGGCACGCCGTCGAGGCCGTCGACGATGTTGCGGAAGAGGATCAGCAGCGTGTACGCGGTGAGCGCGATGATCGCCGTCGTGTTCCCGCGGCCGGTGATCGGCAGCAGCAGGAAGAAGAAGGCGAGGCTCGGGATCGTGTAGAGGATCCCCGTGATCTGCGTGATCGGGGTCACCAGGCGGCGCTGGCGGTGGGCGGCGAGAGCCAGCGCGAACGCGATGGCGAAGCCGATCCCGACCGAGACCACCACGAGAAACAGGTGCTGCCAGAAGGGGGAGACGTAGCGGTCGAGGTGGTGGACGATCCAGCTCGGGCAGAAGCCGTTGTCCTCGACGCAGTTGCTCTCGCCCGAGCGGTTGCGGAAGAAGCCACTGTCCGCCTGGGCGAGGACGAAGGGGAGGCTCGCGGTCACTCCTCCTCGACCTCCCGCTCGAGCAGCTCGTGGATGACGTCCAGGCCGAGAACGCCGAGCGGGCGGTCGTCCCCGCCCACCACGAGGCCGAGCTGAACCGGACTCGTGAGCAGATCGCTCAGCGCGTCGCGCAGCGACTCGTCGTCGCGCACGACGCGCAACGGATGTCGTTCGCCGGCGCGCTCCCACGCCACCGCACGCCCGTCCTCGTCGCGCACGAGCCGATAGGGCAGGCCGTCGTCGAGCGGCCGCAACCGGACGTCGCTGGCGCGCGTGAGCGCCAGGCGCTTGAGGGCCCGGTCGGCGCCGACGAGGCCCTCGACGAACGCATCGGCGGGCTGCATGAGCAGTTCCGCGGGCGTCGCGTACTGGGCCAGCACGCCGCCCTGCTTGAGCACCGCGATGCGGTCGCCCATCTTGATCGCCTCGTCGATGTCGTGGGTGACGAAGACGATCGTCTTGCGCAGCTGATCCTGCAGCCGCAGGAGCTCGTTCTGCAGGCGCTGGCGGTTGATCGGGTCGATCGCGCCGAACGGCTCGTCCATGAGCAGCAGCGGCGGGTCCGCCGCGAGGGCCCGCGCCACGCCGACGCGCTGGCGCTGCCCGCCCGAAAGCTGCGCCGGGTAGCGGCCGCGCATCTCGGCGGGGTCGAGGCCGATGAGCTCGATGAGCTCGTCCACGCGGGCCCGGATGACGTTGCGCGGCCACCCGAGGAGTCGCGGAACGGTCGCGATGTTGTCGCCGACCGTCAGGTGCGGGAACAACCCGATCTGCTGGATCGTGTAGCCGATCTCGCGCCGCAGCTCGGCGGGCTTGCGCGCGCGCACCGACGTCCCGTCGAGGAGGATGTCGCCGCCGCTCATCTCGATCAGCCGGTTGACGAGCCGCATCGCGGTCGTCTTGCCGGAGCCCGAAGGCCCCACCAGGACGCAGATCTCGCCCGCGGCGACCTCGAAGCTCAGGTCCTCGATGGCCGGTCGTGCCGTTCCGTCGTACGTCTTGGAGACGTTGCGGAACTCCAGTGTGGCTGCCTGCGGATGCGCCGACGGCCCCTCGATGTGGGGGGTGGTGGATGCGGTCACAAAGCAGGTCCCCGCCGGGGGACCCACGATGGTAGCGAGAGGGCGCCGCGTCACAGCGCAGCGCCCTCTCGGCTACTACCAGGGGATTGCGCGCGCTCTAGCCGGCCGGCTGCGGCGCGACTCCCTTGGCACGTGCCGGCGCCTTGCGCTCACCGGCGGCCCGGCCGGGCCACCACGCCCGCCGCCCGGCGAGCGCGGTGATGGCCGGCACGAGGATGGTCGAGACGACCAGGGAGGCGAGCAGGATCCCCAGCGTGATCGCGAAGCCCTGCTCCTGCGAGGCGCTGTCGGCCTCGAGCATCAGCGTCGCGAAGGAGCTGGCCAGGACGAGGCCCGCGGCTCCGATGGCCGGCGCGACGTGGCGGACGGCCTCGGCGACCGCTTCCCGGACCGGCCGGCCGGCGAGCATCTCCTCGCGCAGCCGAGCGGTCATGAGGATGTTGTAGTCGGTCCCGAGTGCCGCGACGAAGAGGAACAGCGTCAGCGGCAGGATGAAGGCGAGCCCGTCGTGCCCGCCGAGCTGCTGGAAGACGAGGACGGATGCGCCCAGCGTCGCCGTGAACTCGAGGACCACGGCTGCCAGCAGGTAGAGGGGCGCGACCGCGCTTCGCAGCGCGACCACGAGGATCAGCATCAGCAGCGCCGCGGCGACCGGGAAGATCACGTGCATGTCGCGGCTCACCGCGTCGCTGACGTCGGCGTAGACCGCCGAGGTGCCGCCGACCATGACCTCTGCGCCGGCGGGGGATGTGGTGTGGACCGCGTCGCGGACCGGGCCGCGGACGGCATCCATCGCCGCCTTGGTCATCGGTGCGGCCTTCAGCGCGACGTCGATCTCCGCGCCGCGGCCGTCGGCCGACATGACCGGCTGCGCCACTTCGCTGACGCTGGGCGTCGCGGCGAGACGGGCCCGCATCGGCGCCAGCGCGGCGGCGGTCAGCTTTCCGGTGTCGGACTTGACGTAGACGTGGAGCGGATCGCTCGCGCCCTTCGAGATCGTGGCGGCGATCTCGTCGGCCGTGCGCGTGGCCGCGGTCGACGGGCCGCTGCCCATGTCGTAGGACATCTTCGTCCCGATCGCGAAGCTCGAGAGCAGGACGAGCACCGCGACCACGGCGACCGCGGTCCGACCCGGGGTGCGGGCGATCGCGCGGCCGAGGCGGGCGGCGGGGCCGTTCGTGCGCTCCTTCGCCCAGGACCGCGACGGCCAGAACAGCGCGCGGCCGGTGACGGCGGCCACGGCGGGCATCAGCGTCACGCCGGCCAGCAGCATCACGAGGATGGAGACGGCGACGCTCGGGCCGAGGATCCGGAACTGGCCGAAGTCCGCGAGCAGCATCGTCGCGAAGGCCGCAGCGATCGCGAGCGCCGCCGACGCGATGACCGGGCTGACGGAGGCGGCGGCGTTGGCGGCGGCGGTGCGGCGGTCCTCGCCGGCCCGCAGGTGCTCACGCAGCCTGAACAGCAGGAACAGGAAGTAGTCGACCCCGATGCCGATGAGGACGACGGTGATCAGCTGCGGCGTGCTGACGTCGAGCTTGAAGCCGAACGCGAGTGCGGTCAGGACGACCGCCCCGCTCGCGGCGCCGGCGAGGAGGTAGATGGTCACGAGCGGGACGAGAGCGGCCAGCGGCCCGCGGAAGAAGACCAGGCTCAGCGCGACGATCGCCCCGAGCAGCAGCAGCTGTGACAGCGCCTGGGTGTGCTGAGTGGCCTTCGCGTTATCGGCGGCCGAGGCGATGGAGCCGGTGAAGCCGACGCGCAGGTCATGGGCGCGCGCCTCACGGACGGCCCGGTCGCGCACGTCGCGGAAGTGCTCCTGGGCGATCGGGTCGGTCGGATGGGCTTGCCACTGCAGGCCGACCAGCTGGAAGCGCCCATCGGGCGCGGTGGGGCCCGCTTCGGCGGCAAGCACGCGACCGGCGCGCGCGCTCGTCTCGCCGACGTGCCAATGGGGCACGGCGCCGGCCAGCGCGCGCACCTGCACGCGATCGGCGGAAGTCAGTGCCCGGCCGTCGGTGCGCTTGACGAGCATCGTCACGGCGTGCGCGCCCTCGACCTGGCCGAACGCCGTCTGTGCGTAGCGCATCGCCTGCGCGGACTCCGAGCTCTTCGGGAGGTACTGCGCGGTGTCGTCGGTGGTGACCTTGTACGCGAACGCGCCGCCGAGCGAGGACAGCGCGAGCGCTGCGACGGCCCACACGGCGATGACGCGCTTGGGGTGGTGGGTGATGAAGGTGATGATGCGGCGGAACATGGTGTCTCCTTTTGGACGTGGTGGCAGAACCGATGGTCCGCCTGCACAGCCATAGGAACAACACTTGGTTTCTACGTCTGCCTTAGGCTTTATCTATGACCTTCAGGCAGCTCGAGTACCTCGTCGCCGTCATCGACGAGGGGTCCTTCGGTCGCGCGGCGCAGCGCCTCTACGTCTCGCAGCCCACGCTCTCGCAGCAGGTCCGCGCGTTGGAGGCCGAGATCGGCGGGCCGCTGCTGGAGCGTCTTGCCCGCGGCGTACGTCCCACGGCGGCGGGGGAGGCGCTCCTGCCCGCGGCGCGCGCGGCGCTCGCCGCGACCGAGCGCGCGCGGCGCGCGGCGCGGATGGTCCTCGGCCTCGAGGCCGGTGAGCTCGAGATCGCGACCGTCGGGACGGTCGCGTTCGGCTTGCTGCCGCCGGTGCTCCGGCGCTGGCGCGCGCGACATCGCGCGCGGACCGTGCGGATGCATGAGTACCGCGACGGTCCCGTCCTCGCCGAGGCGGTGGCCGACGGCAGCGCCGACCTCGGCATCGGCCCGCGTCCGCAGGAGTGGGCGGGGCCGCTCGAGCCGCTCGGCTGGGAGGAGTTCGTCGTCGTGCTGCCGCCCGACGATCCGCTGCGCAAGCACGAGGACGCGATCCGTCTCAGCGCGCTCGCCGAGCGCGACTGGGTGCTCTTCGAGCGCGAGCACGCGCTGGGCCAGCTCACCGAGGCGCTATGCGCCGCCGAGGGCTTCACGCCGCGCCCGGCGGTGCGGACGGCGCAGATCGCCGCCGCGCCGGTCCTCGCGGCCGCCGGCCTCGGCCCCGCGCTGGTGCCGGTCAACATCGTCGCCGCGCCGCAGCGGCGCTCGGTCCGCAGCCTCGAACCGCCCCGCGCCCGCGAGCTGTGCGCGTTCGCGCGCTCGGAGTGGTCGCCGCTCGCCCGGGCATTCTTGGACCTCCTCGCCGAGCAGCCGTGGCCGGGGCGCGAGCCCGGCACGATCGCCGTGGGCTGATCAGGCCGCGATGCTGCGACCGGCCGAGCCGAGCTGTTCGCAAGCCTGGGTGACGCGTGCGGCCATGCCGACCTCGCCCTCGTCGCCCCACGACCGCGGGTCGTAGGCGCGCTTGTCGCCGACGCCGCCGTCGACCGCGAGCACGCCGTCGTAGTGGGCGAACATGTGGCCCGCGACGGCGCGCGTGAACGCGTACTGCGCCTCGGAGTCGAGGTTGACCTTCACGACGCCGCCCGCGATCGCGGCGCGCAGGTCATCCTCCGACGAGCCGCTCGAACCGTGGAAGACGTATTGGAAGCGCGCGCCCGGATGCGCCCGCGCGAGCGCGACCTGCCCGTCGGTGAGGATCTCGGGGCGCAGCTTCACATGGCCGGGCGCGTAGAGGCCGTGGACGTTGCCGAACGTCGCCGCGAGCAGGTAGCGCCCGCGCTCACCGGTCCCGAGCGCCGCCGCGACGAGCATGAGGTCCTCGGGCGTCGTGTACAGGCGCTCGCTCGCGACGCCCTCGCCGCTGATGCCGTCCTCCTCGCCGCCGACGACGCCGCACTCGATCTCCAGCACGATCTCGAGCGCGCGGCACTGCTCGAGCAGCTCGGCAGAGACGCGCAGGTTCTCCTCGAGCGGGAGCGTCGAGCCGTCGAACATGTGCGAGTGAAACAGCGGCCGTTCGCCGTGGGCCCGGCGCTCGCGCGACGCCTCGAGCAGCGGCCGCAGGAACGCGTCGGCCTGCTCGGGCGGGCAGTGGTCGGTGTGGAACGCGACGGCGACCGGGTAGCGCGCGGCGAGCTCGTGGCCCAGTGCGGCCAGCCCGCGCGCGCCGGCGAGCGCGTCGCCGGCCGAGCCGGAGAGGTAGCGCGCGCCGCCGACGGTGACCTGGACGATGCCGTCCGAGCCTGCCTCCGCGAACCCGCGCATCGCCGCGTTGAGCGTCTGCGACGACGTGACGTTGATCGCCGGGAACGCGTAGCCACCTTCCGCTGCGCCGTCGAGCATCGCCGCGTACTCCTCGGGGCTGGGCAGCATGTGCGCAGTCTCCTACACGCCGGCAACCCGGCGGGCATCGGCGTGCGCCGCGCGCTCGAGCTCGTCGTCGAGTGGCGCCAGCGGCTGATCGACGCCCAGGGCGGTGGCGATGAGCCAGTCGGCGAACCAGGCGTTCTTGGGCAGCAGCGGGCCGTGCAGGTAAGTGCCGATGACGTGGCCGCGCAGCACGCCCTCGAACCCGGACGCCCCGGTGTTCCCGTGGCCCTTGAGCACCCGCCCGAGCGGCTGCTCACCCGCGCCGAGGTAGGTGCGCCCGCCGTGGTTCTCGAAGCCGGCGAGCACGCGCGGCCCGTCGAGCCCGGGCAGGCGAGCCTCGATCGCGACGTTGCCGATGAGCCGCGGGCCGGGCTCGCGGACGGTGTAGAGGTCGACGAGCCCGACGCCGGGGATGCGCTCGTCGTCGAGCTCGTAGTAATGGCCGAGCAGCTGGTAGCCGCCGCAGACGGCGAGCACGACCTTCCCCGCGTCCGCCGCCGCGTGCAGCGCATCGCGCTTGGTGTCGACCATGTCCTGCGCGCACAGCGCCTGGTCGCGATCCTGGGCGCCGCCGATGTAGAAGAGGTCGTGCGCGTCGGGATCGATCCCCTCGCCGAGGCCGGCGGCGACGACCTCGAAGCCGATGCCTCGCCAGGCGCAGCGGCGCTCGAGCAGCAGCAGGTTGCCGCGGTCGG
>Ga0081455_10001313_pt1 | contig 30820 bp, 24 predicted proteins | sample TabmetS3T2R1_FD_70207 | JGI IMG/M metagenome (GOLD analysis project Ga0081455, IMG submission 70207) | Tabebuia heterophylla rhizosphere microbial communities from the University of Puerto Rico - S3T2R1 | ecosystem: Host-associated > Plants > Roots > Rhizosphere ... | reverse complement strand
CGGAAGAAGCGCACCACATGTTCGTGGGCGAGACCGGCGTTACCCGCGTCATCCAACGCACCTGCGAGGCGATGAAGGAGGCCGGCATTACCGATCCGCATGAAGTCGAGAAAGTGCGCAAGCTCGGCGTCATCGACCTGCCGACGATCCAGAAAAAAGCCAATCTGCATTTCTCGCTCACGCTCGACCTGTTCGGCAGCGAGATCTCGACCAATGCGGCGAATGCGTTCCACGCAGGTCTCAAGGGCCGCTACCGCGAGGATCGGCTGAAGGACGATCATCAGCTCGAAGGCGGCACCTACCCGGTGCTGCGCCTGATCGATGGCAAGATCAGGAACGAGGATGCGCCGGCGCTGTCCGCGCTCAACATGCGGCTGCGCGACGATTACGTGGGCGACTGCAACAACGGCGTCGGGCGCTGGAACAAGGTGATCAGCGATATCGGCATTCCGTTCGAGCTGAAGCTGCCGCACGTCGCGTTCCACCGTCACATCGGCGAGTTCTCCTCGATCAAGGCCGATGCGAACGGAGAGATTCTGAGCGATGCGGACTGGCAGAAGCGCCGCAACGAATTCCTGCCGTCGGATGCCGATCGCGACTTCATCGAGAGCCTGATGAAGGCGGAGACCGAGCTGGGAAAATTCGCCGGCTGGATCGCACCGCCGAAGGTCGGCATCGACAACAAGCCCGGCGACTTCGAATACGTGAAGATTGTATAGCCCAGCGCCATTCGTCCCCGCGCAAGCGGGCCCCGCGCGATTTTTCTCTGAGCCGCGAATTGCGTCTCTGGATTCCGCCTTGCGCGGGAATGAACGGAGTGCGTGGCACGCATCTGCCTCCCCCGTTCGTCCCCGCAAAAGCGGGGACCCAGGGCAGCTAACCAAAGCTTCGAGTGTCTCTGGATCCCCGCTTGCGCGGGGATGAACGGAGTTTGCGGTTGAAGCAATGCTCGCAGAATGACGGGGATAATTCTGCCCATACTCCGGCGGTACATCCGGAAATCGAATCAACCCAGAGTGGAATACCCCAAGCGGTAAAATGATATGGCGGTCAACGCTGCGCGTGCCGAAAACACGCGATAAATCACAGCCAATTTCGAAAACGTGATCCGGCGCGAAAGCGCCTCTCTCGCAGGCCGATTGCGCCAGCCGGCAAGCCAGGCGGGTGGCGGACATCGCTGAACTACAGGTTGTCGTGCTGGCCTTCCGAAATACTTCGCTCTAGTTTTACCTCCAGGGAGTGGGCATGAGGACGCTGTTGCTGGCTGGATTTCTCCTGGCCGGGCTTGCATCGCAAGCCGCAGCCCAGCTCGCTGTCGGTCCGGTCGCGATCAACAACACTGTCAACGGGGTACCGGTAACCGTCAGCGCGACCTCCTATACGACCGTCAAGCCGGTCGACAACGACATCGTGGTGACCGCGCGAATCTTCGCCGACCTCGTCGATCTGCAGAAAAAAATCGCGAGCATCGTCGGCAAGTTCAAGCCGGGCGACACCTGTGCGAACAAAGGCGCCGAGCCAAATCCTGTCATGTCGCTCAAGAGCAGCACGCTGTGGCCGCGCAGCGATCAATTGGTCATGTTCCTGCGCGGTCATATCGACATGTGGTCCTGCGTCGCCGGGCCCCCGAAGACCGAGACGCGTTACGTGCAGAAGAAGATCGCCTTCATCAAGTACAAGACGGCCGTGCAGCACACCGTCAAAGAGGTGAAGAAGAGCAAGAGCGGCACGCAGCCGTTCGACGCAACGTTGCCCGCTATCCTGATGAAGACGGATGACGGCAAGGTCTCGCTCGAGGTCACCAAGCCCTTCCTCAAGCTCGAAGGAGGGTATTCCGACACGGTTCTCAAGCGCGCCAATGCTGACCTCAACAAGAGCGCGCTCAGTGCCCTGCAAAGCGCGATCGATCCGGAGAAGCTCAAGGCGGCACTGCCGAAGGAGCTACAGAAGCTGAACATGTCGGTTCAGTCGGCGCGCTTCCGCGATTACGGCGGCCACGCCATCGCGGAAATCAACCTGGGGGCAACGATCTCCGGATCATCGCCGCTGCGCCAGCAGGTGATGACGGATTAGCCTACCCGTTCGTCCCCGCGAAAGCGGGGGCCCAGTGAGTCAGCCGAAGCTTTGAGTGTTGTCTGGATTCCCGCTTGCGCGGGAATGAACGGAGTGTTTAGTCGCTTCTCAGAAATGAACGGAGCGTGGTCGGCTACTGCGCCGAGGCCCGCCGATCCTCTTCCCGCAACTTGAAGCGCTGAATCTTTCCTGTCGCGGTGCGCGGCAGCGTGGTGCGCAGCTCGATCCAGCGCGGAAATTTCCACGGTCCGGCCTTGTCCTTGACGTGCACCTTCAACATCTCGAGCAGGCCGTCGTCGGCCTTGTAGCCGTTCCTGAGCACAATAAAAGCCTTCGGCTTGATCAGCCCGTCGGCGTCTTCCTTGCCGATGACGGCGGCTTCCAGCACCGCCTCGTGCGAGACCAGCGCTGCCTCGACGTCGAATGGCGACACCCACATGCCGCTTACCTTGAACATGTCGTCGGTGCGCCCGCAGTAATAGTAGTAGCCTTCGGCATCGCGGCGATACTTGTCGCCGGTGTGCGTCCACTCGCCAGCGAAGGTGCGGCGGCTCTTGGCGCGCTGGTTCCAGTAGCCTTCGCCGGCCGACGGCCCGCGCACGATCAGCTCGCCGATCTCGCCGTCACCAACCTCGCGCCCGTGCTCGTCGACAACGCGCGCGTCGTAGCCCGGGACAGGCTTGCCGGTCGAGCCATAGCGGATGTCGCCGGGGCGGTTGGAGAGAAAAGTGTTGAGCATCTCGGTCGAGCCGAGACCGTCGAGCACGTCGATGCCGACTACGCTGCGCCAGCGCTCGCCGATATGTGCCGGCAGCGCTTCGCCCGCCGATACGCAGATGCGCAGCCGGTCGGAGCCGGCGCCCTTGCAGATCTCCTGGTGGGAGAGCAGCGCGGTGTAGAGCGACGGCACGCCATAGAAAATCGTTACGCGATTGCGCCTCAGGGTCTCGAACACGCCCTCCGGCGATGGGCGATGCGGCCAGAGCGCGGCTGTGGCGCCGACCGAGAGCGGGAAGGTCATCGCGTTGCCGAGCCCGTAGGCGAAGAACAGCTTGGACGCGGAATACACCACGTCGTTCTCGCGGATGCCGAGGATGCCCTGGCCGAACAACTTGGCCGTCGCCATCAGGTTGGAATGACAATGCTTGACGCCCTTGGGGTCGCCGGTTGAACCCGAGGTGTAGAGCCAGAATGCGATTTCGTCGGAGAGGGTGTCGGCGGTGAGTGGCGTTGCGTCGGCACCGGCGATGAGGTCTTCGAAGGCTTGCGCTCGCGCCCCGGAAGGACGTTCACCAATAACGATCACCTCCGGCCGTCGCGGCAGCTTGTCCAGCACCGGCGAGATGGTGTCCGCAAGCGTTGCATCGACAACGAGCACCCGCGCCCGGCAATCGGCGAGGATGTAGGCGTACTGCGGCACCGGCAGGTACGTGTTGAGCGGGATCGCAATCGCGCCGGCGCGGATCGTGCCCCAGAAAGCCACCGGGTAATCGATCGTGTCGTTCAGCAGCAGCGCGACGCGCTGCTCGTGCTCGACGCCCAGCTCGCGCAATGCATTGGCGAAACGAATGCTGCGCGCCTTCAGATCGCCGTAAGTCAGCGCGCGCTCGGGATCGACGAAGGCGATCTTGTCGCCAAGGCCGCGCACCACGTTGGCGTCGACGAAATCGGTCACGGCGTTATAGAGACGGCGCTCGCTGAAATGGTCGTGCACGCCCGGCCCCCCGCGTCAGCATTCGAACAATTGCGACAGCAGCCGCCGCGCCAGCACGCCGGCGACGCGCCGGCGGTAGTGGCCGGGCGTGAATGTCGTCTTCATCGGCATGATCTGGTCGCGCACCAGGGCGTCGAGGCCCTTGAACACGCGCTCGTCGAGCACCCCGCCGCAGAGCTCGGCCGTGCCGGCGAGCAGCACCGGGCGCGGGTTGGTGCCGGTGAAGGCAATGCGCAGATCGCTGAGCTTGCCGTCGTCCTTCCGGAGCGCGACCGCGACGCCGGCGACCGGATACTCGATCGAGCGGCGGATGCGGATCTTGTCGTAAGCGGAGCGCAGGCCCGGCGTATGTTTCGCGCGCACGGCGGTGACGATCTCGCCGGATCGCAGCGAGAGATAAAACTTGCCGTCGCCTTGCGTTTCCGTCACCGGCACATCCTGGCGCGCGAAGCCGATATAGAGCTTCTCGAGCGGGATGGTGCGGCGGCCTTGCGGGCCGGCGATATCCACCTCGGCGCCGAGCGTGAGCAGCGCCGGGGCCAGATCGCCCGCGAAAGTGGCGAAGCAGACGCCACGGCTCTTCGGCGCCACGTGGCAGATGGTGCCGGTGGTCTTCAGGCAATGATTGTTGGCATCACGCCACCATTCGCTCTGATTGTAGAAGATGCAGCGCGTATCGAGGCAGAGATTGCCGCCGACCGTGCCCATGTTGCGGTGGGTCGGCCCGGCGATGTGTGCCGCGGCCTGCGCCAGCACGGGATAATGCCGGTTAAGTGCGGGATGCTCGGCGATCTCGCTCAGGCGGACCGACGCGCCCAGCTCAAGACTTTTCTCGTCGGCGCGGATGGCGTGCAATTCCTGCGCGCGATTCATGTCGATCAGGATTTTCGGCGCGACGATGCCGCGGCGGATGTTCACCACGAGATCGGTACCGCCGCCGAGCGGCATGCTGTCCGGATTGGCCGCGCGCGCCGCGATCACCTCGTCGAGCGTCTTCGGGTTGAGCACGCGAAAATAGGGCAGGGCGTCCATTAGTTGACTCCCGTGCCAAGAGTGGAGCTCGCGCGGGAGCAGGCAATCCGTTCATTCCCGCGCAAGCGGGAATCCAGCAGGAGAGTTCTGGGTCCCCGCTGGAGCCTGTGCTCGGGCCAGCCGAAGGCTGGACCCGAGTACGGGGACGAACGGGGAGGAGCGTGGCAATTGCCCGCCATCACTCGCCACCATTCTTCTTCGGCGACTTTTCAAGCGCCCGCTTGCGCTTCTCAATCGCCTCGAACACGCGGTCGGGCGTCACCGGCAGATCGTTGAAGCGAATGCCGATCGCATCGGCGATCGCATTGGTGAGCGCCGGCAAGAATGCGGCCAGCGAGCCTTCGCCCGCTTCCTTGGCGCCGAACGGCCCATGCGGATCGTTGCTCTCGACGATGCCGACTTCGATCGGCGGGGAATCCTGGATGGTCGGCACCCGGTAATCGAGCATGTTGGCGGTGACCATCAGCCCGTCGTAGTAGGCGGCTTCCTCGCTCATGGCCTGGCCCATGCCCATCCAGACCGAGCCCTGCACCTGACCCTCGACCGTCAGGCGGTTCAGCGCCTTGCCGCAGTCGTGCGCCACCCAGACCTTGTCGACGGTGACCACGCCGGTCTCCTCGTCGACGCTCACTTCCACGACTTGCGCGGAATAGCTGTAGCCCATGGTGCCGCCGATGGCCGCGCCGCGATATTTCTTGCCGCCATGCGACTCGGGGATGGTCGAGTAGTTGCCGGTAACGGTGATCGTGCCGCTGTCCTTCAGCGCCTCGGTCACCACCTCCTCGAAAGTCGCGCCCTTGTCCTGCGCGCCGGCGCGGTAAACCTCGCCGAGACATTCGATGTCCTCGGGCCGCGCCTCGAGCTTGCGCGCGGCCGCATTGACCAGCACCGACTTGAGATTGCGCGCAGCTTCGAGCGCGGCATTGCCGACCATGAAGGTCACGCGCGAAGAGTAGGAGCCGTTATCCTTCGGCACGACCTCGCTGTCGCCAGTGACGACGCGCACGCGCGAAAGATCCAAGCCGAGCACCTCGGCGACGGTCTGCGCCAGGATCGTCGTCGAGCCTTGCCCGATATCGGCTGCGCCCGAGAGCACCACGATCGAGCCGTCGAAATCGAGCTTGATCTTCACGGTGGCATGCGGCTCACCGGTCCAGTTCACCGGCTTGGATGCGCCGGAAATATAGTGCGAGCAGGCCATGCCGAGCCCCTTGCGAACGCCCTTGCCGTTGCCAAGCTTCCCCTTGCGTTTGTTCCAGCCGCTTTCGCGCTCCACCCAGTCGAGGCATTCGGGCAGGCCATAGCTGTTGATCATCAGGTCGTTGTCCGTGAAGGTCGGCGCCTGCAGCAGGTTCGCGCGTCGCACGGCGAAAGGATCAAGGCCGAGCTCGGCCGCCATCTGGTCGAGCAGGCTTTCAAAGGCGAAGCGGATGTCGACCGTGCCATGGCCGCGGAAGGCGCCGCATGGCGGCGTGTTAGTGAGCACACGCCTGCCGACATATTTCACGTTATGCAGGTCGTAGATCGCGTAAAGCATCGAGCCTGAGTAAAGAATTGTGACGATTCCGTAGCCGGAATGCGCGCCGCCGCGCTGGTCGCACTCGCACTCGACGGCGGTGATGCGGCCGTCCTTGCGCATGCCGATCTTGAGCCTGATGTCGGTCTCCGGCCGGCCGCGATGGGTGATGAAGGTCTCCTCGCGCGTCGTCACCAGGCGCACGGTGGCGTTGGCCTTGCGCGCGAGCAGCGCGGCGATCAACTCGATGTTGAGCGCTTCGGTCCGGCAGCCGAACCCGCCGCCGACATGCGGCTTGATCACGCGGATGCGCGACATGTCCATGTCGAGGGTCTGCGACAGCATCAGGTGCACGTAGTATGGCACCTGCGTCGAGGCATGCACGGTCATGCGGTCGCGCACCGCGTCATATTCGGCGAGCGCCGCGTGCATCTCCATCTGGTTCTGGCAGACTTCCGCGCAGTTGTAGGTGCCTTGCAGTGCGTGATCGGATTCTGCGAACCCCTGCGCCGTCGAGCCAAGCTCGAACAGCACGTCGCGCTCGATGTTGCCCGGCTTCTTTTCGTGCAGGAGCGTGGCGCCGGGCGCGAGCGCATCCGTGGCGGTGTAATAGGCCGGCAATTCGCTAACCGTGAACCTGATGTGGCGGATCGCCTCGCGCGCGCTTGCGTCATCCAGCGCGGCAACGGCGGCGACCGGCTCGCCGCGATAGCGGACCTTGTCACGCGCGAGCGGATGCTCGCTGCGCGCGATCGGCAGCACGCCGAAGGTCTTGTCGCAATCAGCGCCGGTGACGATCGCCATCACGCCGGGCACCTTCCAGGCGTCCGACACATCGACATCGACGATCTCGCCGTGCGAATAGGGGCTGCGATAGATTCGGCCGGCGAGCTGGCCGGGCTGCACGATGTCCGCGGTGTATTTCGCGCGGCCCGACACTTTCTCCGGGCCGTCGATCATCGGCACGTAGGAGCCGATATTGTGCACGGGCATCGGCTTGTTCATGGGGATGCCCCAGCACTCCGTTCGTTCCCGCGTAAGCGGGAATCCAGCGACCCAAAACTGGGTCCCCGCTTTCGCGGGGACGAACGGAGAGAGGACTCGGCCAGAATTTCCTTCACGGTGCGACCCCTTGCTTGCCCAATGCCACTGCGTACTTCACCGCTTCGATGATCTTCACGTAACCGGTGCAGCGGCAGATGTTGCTGCCGAGCGCGTCGAGGATTTCCGCATCGGTCGGATCGGGATTTTTCCGCAGCAGGCCGGCCGAGGCCATGATGAAGCCCGGCGTGCAATAGCCGCATTGCGAGCCGAGCTTCTCGTGGAAGCCGCGCTGCACGGCGGACAGCTGTCCGTCCTGGCCGAGCGATTCGATGGTGTCGACGCGCTTGCCGTGCACGGTCGCTGCCAGCGTCAGGCAGGAGAGGGTCGGCTTGTCGTCGATCAGCACCGTGCAGGCGCCGCATTCGCCGCCATCGCAGCCGGTCTTGGTGCCGGTCAGTCCGACCTTCTCGCGCAGGTAATCGAGCAACAAAATGTTGTCGGCGACCGCATCGGCGCGGTCGCGGCCATTGAGTCTGCATTCGAGCAGACGGGCCACGCGTTTCGTCCCCTCAAGCGCGCCGCTTTGCGCGCTTAGTTGTTGTCGTTGCAGCAATATTAGCCCCGGGGCCGGCTGGCCCGAAGGGCTTCTCAAAGCCAATTCCCGGGAATGACTGGAACGGTTACGCCGGACCGAATCTGGCGATCACGTCGCCTGGGATGGCGGTCCCGCCGATCTTTTCCGGATTATCCTTGCTGCGCGACGCCCAGACCCGGGTTTCGCTGCCCTCGACTGCCAGTTCGCCATCAACCGAGAGGCGATGCTCGACGTCGAAGCTCGAGCGGCGGAATTCGCTGACGCGCGAGGTCATGTCTACAACGTCGCCGAACTTGATCGGCCGGAGGAAATTGGCGCCGGCGTCGACCAGCGGAATTCCGATAATGCCGAACGCGTTCGCCAGCTCGTGCGGCTTGACCCCGAGCGCCGCCTCGAACATCTGCCAGGTGCTCGCGTCGAAGATCTCGAAGAAACGGCTGTTGAACACGATCCCGGCCGGATCGCATTGGCCCCACTCGATGGTCAGTTTCCGGCGATAGATGAAAGACGCCACGCGTTGCCTCCGCCTGCGCTGCTTATAAAGATGGGCGGGGTCGGCGTAAACGGCGAAGCAAGCATTCAACGGCAATGCAGTACGCGGATTGCATTTCACCGTTCGTCCCCGCGCAAGCGGGGCCCAGGATGGATTCCCGCTTGCGCGGGAATGAACGGAGAATGTGGTAGGCGATCTCACCGTTCGTCCCCGCGAAAGCGGGGACCCAGCTTCTATAAAGAACCTCATGTGCCGCCCTGGATCCCCGCGTGCGCGGGGATGAACGGAGTGTGTGGTAATCGACGCCTCTATTATCGCCGAGCCTTACGCGAGTTCACCTTCCGCTTCTTCTTTCGCGGATCGGGCCACTCCAACACCTGTTGCGACAATAATTCGACACGCGAGGAGCGGCGGCGCTTGCGCAGCGCATGCCGCGGCGCGACCGGAAGATGCGGTGAGGTGTCAAGATCGACCAGCAGCCAGTCGAGATCTTCCGGCGCGATCACCCAGGTTCGCGGCGCGTAGCGCGCGAGCGAAAACGGCTTCGAAAAAGACAGCATCGATTTCTTGCCGCCGGGCAGGCAATACTCGTGCGCATAGGTCATCGCCAGTTCGCGCACGCTCAAATAAATCGGATCGCGCCAGCGCAGGATGGCGTGGTTCGTCTTGCTGATCGCGCCCCACAGCCCCCGCTCCTGGAACAGAGTAATAATGTGGTCCTGATCGCTCGGCAGCGCGCGGATATCCATCAGCAAAGGAGGCTTGCCGTGATAGGCAAGCGCGGCGGCGGCGAAGATCGCGCCCTCGGCGCAATGCGCCATGCGCGCCTCGAGAACCCGGCGCGGCGACATCGCGGTGTCGCCATCCAGACTGAAATTCACCGGCAGCCTGTCGAGAAAGTTCTGGACCTTGTGAGGCGCGTCCAGCCGCGTGAACACCCGATGCTCCGCCGGGGTCAGCAACGCATGCAGCCTGCGTCGATAGGTTGCCATCAATCAGCGGAAGATTCGGGAGTCAGCCTCACTTGCGGTGTTTTGCATACGTTTTGACGGGATTCGAGCGCTAGCGGCGTTCTCCACAAGGTTTGGACCAAAGGAAATTCTTTCACTCATTAGACCTCGTCTCAGCAAAAATCTTCTTATTTTCCGGCACTTATTGCCGTTTTGCAGAATAATCTCCTACTAATAAATACTGCTGGTGAGATCATGGAGTCGGCATCGATGCGCAATGTCACGCACAAGCCTGAGCAAATTTCGGGACTCGAAACCTGGGCCTTCGCGCTGGCGACCGCGTTGGTCGCGCTGATTGTCATCGGCATCTTGCCGCACATGCATTGGTAAAGGCCCATACGGCGGCGCTCAGGGTGCCGCCGGGAAATGAGAAGAAGAATGTCGCCTCCGAAGACTGCGCCCTTCGCCGAAGAGGAGATCGATCTCCTCAACCGCGTGGTCGGCACTGCGAGCCCCGTGCAGCGCGCCTGGCTTGCCGGATTCCTGGCGGGCCTTGATGCCTCGGGTGCTGCCGTCCTGCCGCATCCGGCCGCGCCGGCGCGTCCGGCCGAGCCGCTGACGATCATCTATGCAAGCGAATCCGGAAATTCCGAAAAGCTCGCGGGCGACCTCGCCAAGGCCGCGCGCAAGAACGGGTTGAAGCCGACCGTTATCGATATGGCCGACCTGGAGCTGTCGGCGCTCGCGTCCGCGAAGCGCCTGGTGATGATTGCCGCCACCTGGGGAGAAGGCGAGCCGCCCGCGCGCGCGGTACGAGCTTACAACGAGCTGATGGGCGAGGGGGCGCCGCGTCTCGATGGCGTCGAATTCGGCGTACTTGCGCTCGGCGACACAGCCTATGCGGAATTCTGCGCGATCGGCCGGAAAATCGATGAACGGCTCGCTGCGCTCGGCGGCAAGCGCGTCGTCGATCGCGTCGACTGCGACCTCGACTTCACCGAGCCGGCCGCGCGCTGGATCGGCGACGCTGTGAAAGTCCTGACTCCGCCCAATGCCGGCGGACGGGTGATCGAAGTCGATTTCGGCGCCAAGGCGGGTGCCTCGGCGAGCACCGATATCGTCGAGGCCGAGATCATCGAGCATGTGGATCTGAATTCCTCGCGATCCGACAAGGAGACGATCCATCTTGCGCTCAGCTTCGAAGGCGGCGCCCCGGCTTATGAGCCCGGCGACTCGCTCGATCTCTATGCCGAGAACGACCCCACCTATGTCGATGAGCTGCTGAAGATCGCCGGCCTGGCAAACGACGAAAAATTGCGCGCCGACTTCATCAAGTCGCGCGATGTGACGACCCTGTCGCTCAAGACAATCGAGACTTATGCCGCATCCACGGGCCACCAGTACGTCAAGGCGCTGCTCGCCGACGGCCAGGCCAAGGAATGGATCGCCGGGCGTCAGCTTATCGATTTGATCGCGACGTTCCCGATTTCGATCGATGCCGAAAAGTTGCGTGCTCTGACGCGCCCGCTCGCGCCGCGCGCCTATTCCATTGCCTCGTCGCGCCGCGAGATAGGAGACGAGGCGCATCTGCTCATTTCCGCTGTTCGCTACGACAGCCACGGCCGCGCGCGAAAGGGCGTCGCCTCGAATTACGTCGCGGAGCGGCTGAAGCGTGGCCAGCATGTACGGGTCAAGCTCAAGCCCAACAGGCACTTTGCGCTGCCGGCGCCGGACAAAGACATCATCATGGTCGGTCCGGGCACGGGTGTGGCGCCGTTCCGTGCCTTCGTGCAGGAACGCCGCGCAACCAAGTCATCCGGGCGCAGCTGGCTGTTCTTCGGCGACCGCACCTTCACCCACGACTTCCTGTATCAGCTCGATTGGCAGGACGCGCTTAAAGACGGCGCGCTGACGCGCATGGATGTTGCGTTCTCGCGCGATACGCCGGAGAAGGTGTACGTTCAGAACAAGCTGTGGCAGCGGCGCGCGGACCTGATCCAGTGGCTGGATGACGGCGCGTATTTCTATGTCTGCGGGGACGCCAAGGCGATGGCGAAAGACGTCCGCGCCGCGCTGGTGCGCGCCTACGCCGATGTGAAGACGCTGTCGCCGGAAGCCGCCGAAAAGGCGGTGACAACTCTCGAGCGCGAAAAGCGTTACTTGCAGGATACGTATTGATCCTGCTTCGATTGGCCTGCCATGACCGATGAACTGTCGCGCAACGAGCGCATCAAGGAAGCAAGCGACTACCTGCGCGGTACGCTGGCCGAGGGCCTGCGCGAGGAAATCACCGGCGCGATCATCGAGGACGACGCGCAGCTGGTGAAATTCCACGGCATGTATTTGCAGGACGACCGCGACCTGCGAGCCGAGCGCACGCGAAAGAAGATGGAGAAGGCGTTCGCTTTCATGATCCGCGTGCGCATTCCGGGAGGCGTGCTGACGCCGAAACAGTGGCTGGCGCTCGATGAAGTCGCCCGCCTGTACGGCAATGGCACAATGCGGCTGACGACGCGGCAGACCGTGCAGCTTCACGGCGTGATCAAGTCGAATCTGAAAGCGACGCTGAAGGCAATTGACAGCGTGCTGCTCAATTCGATCGCGGCTTGCGGCGATATCAATCGCAATGTCATGTGCAACGTTCTTCCCGAACAGTCGCGCGCGCATGCCGGGGCGCTCGAGGTTGCGCGTGCGATCTCGGATCATCTCCTGCCGCGCACGCCGGCCTATCGCGAGATATGGCTCGACGGCGAGCGCATCGCCGGTGGCGAAGAAGAGGTCGTCGAGCCGATCTACGGCAAGACCTATCTGCCGCGCAAATTCAAGATCGTGGTTGCTGTGCCGCCATCGAACGACGTCGACATATTTGCACACGACCTTGGATACATCGCAATCGAGGACGAGGCCGGGAATATCGCGGGCTGGAACGTGACTGTCGGCGGCGGTATGGGCATGACCCATGGCGAGGAGGATACCTATCCGCGCACTGCCGACGTCATGGGCTTTTGCGCGACCGCAGACACCGTCAAGATCGCCGAGGCCGTCGTCACCGTGCAGCGTGACTGGGGCGATCGCAAGGATCGCAAGCACGCGCGGTTGAAATACACCATCGAGGATCGCGGCCTCGACGCGTTTCGGTCAGAGGTCGAGCGGCGCGCCGGCGTCAAGCTTGATCCGGCTCGACCTTTTACATTCACCTCGACCGGGGACCGCTATGGCTGGAGCGAGGCGACCGAGGGCCGCGGGCATCTGACGCTGTTCGTGCAAAACGGTCGCGTTCGGGACGTCGCAGATGCCGCACAGCAGACTGCGCTGCGCACGATCGCACAATTTAACGAAGGCGAGTTCAGGATCACGCCGAACCAGAACCTCGTCATCGCAAACGTGCCGACAAGCCAGCAAACTCAGATAGAACGCATCGCGCGCGAGGCAAGGCTGCTCGCACCATGGTCCGGATTGCGTCGAAATTCGATGGCGTGCGTGGCGCTGCCAACTTGCGGTCTCGCGCTTGCAGAGAGCGAGCGTTACCTGCCCGACTTGCTGAACGATCTTGATCAGCGGCTTGCGGCCCTGGGCCTCTCCGCCGACGACATCGTCATTCGCATGACCGGCTGCCCAAACGGTTGCGCGCGGCCGTATCTCGCCGAGATCGGATTGGTCGGCAAAGGACCGGGTCGCTACAACCTATATATCGGCGCCGCCTTCGACGGTTCACGCCTCAACAAGCTCTATGCCGAAGACCTTGATCATGCCGGCATCATCGCGGCGCTCGAGCCGCTGTTTGCGGCCTATGCGGCTGAGCGGCAAAAAGGCGAGCGGTTCGGCGATTTCGTCATTCGCAACGGGTTTGTCGCGGCCAGCGGCAACGGGCGCGAGTTCCATGCCAATACCGGGGCCCGTAAATCGACTTAGGCGTATCGCCGCGAGTCTCTAGTGCCTGCCGATGACGAGCAAGGCTAGCGCGGTCAGAAAAAGAACAAACAGAATTGCAGACAGGCCTTTCCAGAAAAGCAGGGGGGCGCGTTCGATGAGCGGCCGTGATGAAGTTTCGAGGAATTTCTTGTTGGGATGACGAAGATCGAACACGAACTCGGATAAGTCGTCATAGCGATGATGAGGGTCCGGATGCACCGCCTTTTTCAGCGCGCCGTCGACCCACGCCGGGATCTCGCGATTGTCATCAAGCGCGGACCGGTAGCGCAACTTTTTTTGCTGAGCCCTCGTCCTAGTCTGGGCGACGCGCGTGCCGTAGGGCAGTTGGCCGGTCAACATCTGGTAGGCGATCACCCCGAGCGAGAAAATGTCAGAACGCGGAGATCCGCCTTCGCCGAGAAAATATTCGGGCGCCGTGTATTGCGCGGTACCGAGGATGTCATTGTGGGAGGCTAAGGCGTCGTCCGCGATTCCTGCAATTCGCACCGAGCCGAAGTCGATGATCTTCGCGGTGCCGGTCTTGTCGATCATGATGTTGGCGGGCCGCAGGTCCTGATGCAGCATTTCCAGCCGGTGGAACGCCTGCAGGCCTCTGGCAATCTGCTCGACGATCCCGCGCACCCTTTCGAGATCTGGCTTGGGATTGTCGATCATCCACTGCGTCAAGGTTTGTCCGTCGACGAATTCGGTCACGACGTAAAGATAGTTTTGCGGCCGTGACTGGATGCGTGGCTTGAGCACGTGGACGCTGTTGAGGCGCCGGGCCACCCATTGCTCCATCATGAACCGTTGCAGATAGGCGGGATCGCTGCGCAAGTCGATCGACGGGATCTTGACGGCGACAAGCGCGTCATCCGCACTGTCGACAGCCAGATAGATGTGGCTTCGGCTGCTGCCGTGAATTTCCCTGATAATCTGATATCCGTCCAGAACCGCTCTTGTCTCCGGCAAGGGCGGGCACGGCAACTCGGACGCCTGCCGGACGATTTCGCTGCTCTCGCTGTCGGGCACCTCGTCTATCCTCACAATCTGGATCGTGAGGTTGTCGTCGCTGCCCTGACGCTTTGCCTCCTCGACAATCGCGCTTGCAGCGCCGTCTAGATCTTTCGCGCTGCCGTTGATCGCTTCGGCGATAAAGCGGCCGCTGACATGCTCATACACACCGTCGGTCGCGAGCAGGAAAAGGTCGCCCTTTTCTACGGTGACCGCACGGTAGTCGATTTCGACCTGGGGATTGATGCCCAACGCGCGCCCCAGATAACTCTGTTGCGACGAAACGATGATCCGGTGATCTTCGGTGAGTTGTTCGAGGGTGGGTCCGGCGACACGGTAAATTCGGGCGTCGCCAATGTGAAAAATGTGCGCGGTCGTCGACTTGATGACCATGGCGCTGAGCGTACACACATAGCCCCGATCCTGGTCGTACAGATACTGGCTTTGCCGGGTTTGCGCGTGCAGCCAGGAATTTGTCGCCGCAATGACACGGTGTGCCGATGTTTTGACAGACCATGAATCGGATGTGCAGTAGTAATCGGTTAGAAAGCTTTTTACGGCGGATTCGCTGGCAACGCCGCTGACATCGCTTGTGCTGATGCCGTCCGCCAAGACAACAGCAATGCCTTTCAGGCTCAGCAGTGGTTCATTTGGGATCAACGCGCCGTGAAAATCCTGATTGATTTCCTTGCAGCCCTTATCGGAATGCTGCCCGATCGATATTGCGAGTGGGCTAGCCATGCACCCGACCGAAGAAAGGAGCTCCAACCCTGATGGGTTGGTGCTCCACGATAGCAAATTGCATCAGGCGACTCGCTTAAGAGGGGCGGTGCGCTTGGGCGCCGTCCGCACATGCGTGGCATAGAGGGTGAGGCCTGTGAAGGAAAGGCCACCCACGAGATTGCCCACTACCGTCGGAATCTCGTTCCAGATGAAATAATCGACGATCGAGAAGGGCGCATGCAGCATCAGCCCGGAGGGGAACAGGAACATGTTCACGACGGAATGCTCGAACACCATGTAGAAGAAAACCAGGATTGGCATCCACATGGCGAGGACCTTGCCGGGGACCGACGTCGATATCATTGCGCCAACCACTCCGGTCGAGACCATCCAGTTGCACAGCACCCCACGTAAGAAGAGCGTTGCCATGCCGGAGGCACCATGCGCCGCATAGCCCAGCGTCCTGCTTTCACCGATGTTTGCGATTACGGTGCCGACCTTATCCGGCGCCTGGGTGAAACCGTATGTGGTTACGAAAGCCATCATGAAGGCCACTGTAAGTGCACCAGCAAAGTTGCCGACGAATACGAGTCCCCAGTTTCTCAAGATTCCCTTGATCGTGACGCCCGGCCGGTTGTCGAGCCAGGCAAGCGGACAGAGGACGAACACGCCCGTCAGCAGATCGAAGCCCAGAAGGATCAGCATGGAGAATCCGACCGGAAACAGAAGCGCGCCGACCAGCGGTTGGCCGGTGTTCACAGTGATTGTGATCGCGAACCAGGCCGCCAATGCGAGAATGCCGCCGGCCATATAGGCGCGAACAACCGTATCTCGGGTCGACATGAAGATTTTCGATTCGCCGGCGTCGACCATCTTGGTCACGAATTCTGAGGGGACGAGATAGGACACGGGAGCGCTCTCCTTTTGTCGGTTGCAGTGTCTCAAGCGCCTTTGAGCAATTGACATGCCAACTGCCGGATGAGCCCGTGGCGCCGCGCCAGTTCTCCGTTTTCAGCGTGGAAATGGCGCGCTGGCGCGCTCTCACACAGGAGTCCTGATCGACTCGCCCAAGTGAAACCGCCTGCCTCTCTGCGTTGCACTGCACAAAATTTGCTCGGCAGAGGCTAATTAGCGAGCAAAGGAATCACGCCGCAATAAAATATCTTTCGATATCAGTTGGTTACAGTCTGGCACAGTCATTGCTGAGATAGCAGCAAAAGGATTGTTTGCTCCGATGACGACTGAGGCGGGGACAACCACGTCTGGCGACTTTGAGCCGGAACAGAAACGATATCTCGAAGGCTTCGTCGCGGGCCTGCAGATCGCCAAGACGGCCAACAGCATCGGCGCGTCCGCAAACGCGTTGCCTGTCGAGCCGATCGGTCCTGACGCCGCCGCGCGCAAGGCGCAGGATCGTGTCATTGCGGCAGGCGGCAAGCTGTCCGATCCGGAGAAATTCAAGCGCGACGAACACCCGTTCGATACTTACGAGCGGCTGAAAGCGCACGCCACGAAAAACGAATATCCGAAGCCTCCCGATAATTTCCGCTGGCGCTATTTCGGACTGTTTTACGTCGCGCCCAACCAGAATTCCTACATGTGCCGCTTGAGATTGCCGAACGGCATTTTGAAGTGCGCGCAGTTCGCCGGCCTGGCCGACCTCGCCGACCGATATGGCGGCCGCTACGCCCACGTCACGACGCGTGCGAACATCCAGATCCGCGAGATCGAGGCAAAAAATTCCGTCGCCATGATCGAGGCTATCCAGGATCTCGGCCTGTGCTCGCGCGGATCCGGTGCCGACAATATCCGCAACGTCACGGGCACGCCGACCGCCGGAATCGATCCGCAGGAGTTGATCGACACGCGCCCTTACGCGCGTGAATGGCACTTTCACATCCTCAACGATCGGTCGCTCTATGGGCTGCCGCGCAAGTTCAACGTCGGTTTCGACGGCGCGGGAGTGATCCCCGTGCTGGAAGACACCAACGACATCGGCTTCCAGGCTATACAGGTGAACGACGGTTTCGGGCTCGAGCCTGGCGTGTGGTTTCGTCTCTGTCTTGGTGGTCTTACCGGGCATCGCAGTTTCGCCGGCGATACCGGCGTCATCGTCAGGCCCGCGGATGCGACATCGGTGGCCGCCGCGGTGGTGCGCGTCTTCATCGACCACGGTGATCGCACCGACCGCACCAAGGCACGGCTCAAATATGTGCTCGACAAGATGGGCGTCGACCAGTTTCTCGCGCTCGTCGAGGAAAAACTCGGCCGCAAGCTCGACCGCGCCGTCCCCGGCGCGCTGGCGCCGCGGCTGCCATTCTCGCGGACCGCCCATATCGGTATTCACGCGCAGAAGCAGACAGGGTTGCACTGGATCGGCGTCGTGGTGCCGGTCGGCTATCTCAGTGTCGCGCAGATGCGCGGGCTCGGCGACATCGCGGGTGAATTCGGTGACGGCGATATTCGTCTAACGGTTTGGCAGAATCTCCTGGTTTCGGGGGTTCCGACAGACAAGCTAGAAGCCGCGTGCCAGCGCGTTAAGGCGCTTGGCCTTGCCGTCGAAGCTAATGCGCTGCGCTCCGGCCTCGTCGCCTGCACCGGCAATACAGGTTGTAAGTTCGCCGCCTCCAACACCAAGCGTCATGCCGAGGAGATCGCCAGCTGGTGCGAGACGCGCGTTGCGCTCGACACACCGGTCAACATCCACTTGACCGGCTGTCATCATTCCTGTGCGCAATATTTCGTGGCGGAAATCGGCCTTTTGGCCTGCAAGGTGCAGGACAATGAAGACGCAGATCCTGTCGAGGGCTATCACGTGCTGATCGGAGGCGGGTTTGGGACAAATGCCGCGCTCGGGCGCGAGCTTTACCGCGATGTCAAGGCCGAGGATGCGCCGCGGACGATCGAGCGAATCCTGAAAGCCTATCTCGCCCATCGCGTGTCGTCGGCGGAAAGCTTCATTGCATTCGCGCGCCGGCATGAGATCGATGCGCTCAAGGCGTTTGTCGCGATGGCCGCATGAGCATCACGCCACGCCCGCCAATTCCGTCATTTCTGCCGGAGAACGCGCCGTTCTCTCCCGAGCAGCGCGCCTGGCTCAACGGCCTGTTCGCCGGGCTCTACGGTTTGACGGAAGGCGTAATGCCACTGTCGGCACAGGCGGTCGCGCAGCTCGTACCCGGAATTGCATTGGCGCCGGCCACTGACGTTGATGATGACACGCCGTGGCACGATCCCGCGATGCCGCTTGCTGAGCGCATGAGAATGGCCGAGGGCAAGCCGCTGCCCCGCCGCATGATGGCGGCGATGGCGCAGCAGGATTGCGGGCAGTGCGGATATAACTGCAAGGATTATTCGGCGGCGATCTTTGCCGAGACCGAGGACCGTTTGAACCTGTGCGTCCCGGGCGGCAAGGAGACCGCCCGCATGCTCAAGCAGCTTCATGCCGAGCGCAATGTTCCGGGGACGTCGCCGGCGGCGCTTGTGCCGGTGAAGACGAAACAGGCGGCGCCCGGCATGTCATGCGAGCATCCGGTGATCGCCATGCTCGCGCAGCGTCACCGGCTTAACAAAGTGGGCTCGCTCAAGGAGACCTGGCATGTCGAGTTTGATATCGCGGGCTGCGATCTCGATTATTCGGTTGGCGACTCCCTCGGCATCTTTCCGGTAAATGATCCGGGCCTTGTGGACGCGGTGCTGGACGCGCTCGGCGCGCCGCCGGATTTTCCGATCGGCGGACGCAAGCTGCGTGAGACGTTGAGCGATGGCGTCTCGCTGTCGCCTGCCCCCGACATGCTGTTCCAGCTCATTTCCTACCTCACCGGCGGGGAGCGAAAGCAGAAGGCGAAAGCGCTGGCGGCCGGACAGGATCCGGACGGGGATGCCGCCACCCTCGATGTGCTCGCGGCCTTGCAGAAATTCGAAGGGATCAGGCCCGATCCGGAAGCCTTCATCGAGGCGCTCGATCCGCTGCAGCCGCGCATTTACTCGATCTCGTCGTCGCCCAAGGTCGATCCCGAACGTGTCTCGCTAACGGTCGACGCGGTGCGCTACGCGGTCGGCGACCGCGCGCGGCTCGGCGTCGGCTCGACCTTTCTCGGTAACCGCGCCGAAATTGGGCAACAAGTGCGTATCTATCTGCAGAAGGCCCAGCATTTTGCGCTCCCTTCCGATCCGAGCAAGCCGATCATCATGGTCGGGCCCGGCACCGGCGTCGCGCCATTCCGGGCGTTCCTGCAGGAGCGTCTCGCCACGCAGGCCCCCGGGCCGAACTGGCTTTATTTCGGACATCAGCGCAGCGACTATGATTTTTTCTATGAAGATGAACTGAAAGCGATGCGCGAGACGGGACATCTCGGCCGGCTGACGCTTGCATGGTCCCGCGATGGCGACGAGAAGATCTATGTCCAGCATCGCATGCGCGACGAAGGCCGTGATCTGTGGGCCTGGATCGAGCACGGTGCGCATATATATGTGTGCGGCGACGCGCTGCGCATGGCGAAGGATGTCGAGCGGGCGCTGATCGAGGTGGTGGCGGAGCATGGCAAGCGCAACCCGGAAGATGCGGCGCGTTACGTTGCCGAACTGAAAAAGAATGACCGCTATCAGGTCGACGTGTATTAAAAGGCAATGCCGGTGAACGATCGCAGAATCCCGTTGGAAGTAAAGCCAGTCCGCATGGGCGCACTGGCGCGGCTGCCGATATTCCTGGCGCTTGAAGGCAAACGGGCTGTGCTGGCGGGAGGGAGTCCGGCCGCAGCGTGGAAAGCAGAATTGCTGTCGGCATCTGGCGCCATCGTCGAAGTCTATGCGTCCGATCCCTGTGAGGAGCTCGTTCAACTGGAGGGAAGCCCGCCGCGCGGCGCGATCAGAATCGACCGTCGCGCGTGGACGCCTCGCGATTTGAAAGGTGCCGCGGTCGCAATCGGGGCCTTCGAAGACGACGAAGGCGCGGCGTCGTTTGCATCCGCCGCCCGCGCTGCCGGCGTCCCGGTCAATGTCATCGACAAGCCGGCGTTCTGCGATTTTGCCTTCGGCGCGATCGTCAATCGATCGCCGCTTGTGATCGGAATATCGACGGACGGCGCTGCGCCGGTCTTTGCGCAGGCGATCCGCGCCAAGATCGAAGCCTTGCTGCCGAGTGGCTTTGCGAGCTGGGCAGCCGCCGCCGCGCGCTGGCGCAGCGCGATCAAGTCGTCCGGTCTGTCATTTTCAGGACGACGAAAATTCTGGCAGCTTTTCACGGCTCATGCCGTCGCCAATCCGCAAAGTGAACCGGCCGAGAGAGATCTCGAGCGTTTCGGTGCCGAGGTAAGGGGGCTAGGTGCAGCGGTTGAGAACGGTTCGGTGACCCTTGTGGGAGCAGGGCCGGGCGATCCTGAGCTGTTGACACTGCGTGCCGTGCGGGCCTTGCAATCGGCGGACGTGATCCTGTTCGACGATCTCGTCTCCGGCGAGATCCTCGACTTTGCCCGCCGCGAAGCGAGAAAAATGCTGGTCGGAAAAACCGGCTTCGGTCCCTCCTGCAAGCAGGAAGACATCAACGAGCTGATGGTCGGCCTGGCGCGGCAGGGCAAGCGCGTCGTGCGCCTGAAGGGCGGCGATCCGCTCATTTTCGGCCGTGCGGCTGAAGAAATAGAGGCCTGCCAGGTTGCGAACATTGCGGTCGAGATCGTGCCGGGCATCACGGCGGCGCAGGGCGCTGCCGCAACGCTTGGCCTTCCGCTCACCGGCCGAGGCCATGCCCGCCGGCTGCAATATGTTACCGGTCACGCGAAGAACGGCGAGTTGCCGGATGATCTCGACTGGCGGAGCCTGGCCGATCCCATGGCCACCACGGCGATCTACATGCCGGCACGCACGCTCGCTGCACTAGTCAAGAAAGCGACGGCCGACGGTCTCGACCCACGCACGCCGGCGCTGGCAATTGCTCGCGCTACGCGACCGGACCAGACGGTCGTCGCCGCGCCGATCGGCGAACTGCCCGACCAGCTGGCAAAGATGAGCCTTCCCGGGCCACTGCTGGTGATGATTGGGAAGACAATCGGCGAAAAATCCGCTGCACCCGAGGTCAGACGTCGCCCTCAGCGCGCGTTGTAGCGGATCGGCACAACGATCGGGATTTGCGCGCCGGGGACCTCTGGTGGAGGTGGTGGCAAGGGCTGCGCCCGGGCGACCAAGGTCAGCGTTTCCCGATCGAGGATGCTCGAGCCTGAACTCTGCACGATGCGCGCGTTGTGCACGCCTCCGCTGCGATCGACGCTGAATGCAAGCTGCGCCACGCCGCGCTCGCCCCGCGACTGTGCCTCCGAGGGATAGCGCTTGTAGCGCTCAAGCCTTGCGACCAGCTGGGACTTCCAGTTTGGCACCGCGTTCGGATTGCGCGAGGCCGCGCCCGGCATCGGCGCAACGGCGCGTTGTGCCTTTTGCTCGGCTGTGCTCGGTGCGCTGGAGAGACTCGCGTGCTTCTGCTTCGGCTTGTTCTCCTTCGGCTTTTCGATCGGCTTCGGCGGAGGCGTTACCGCGAGCGGCTCTGCTTTCGGGTCAGGTGGTAGTTCGACCTTTTCGATCGGCTTTTCCGGCTCCGGTTCCGGCTCCGCCTCGCTTTGCTCCGGACCAGGCGGCAATTCGTTTGGCGTGATATTGGGTGAAACCGGGATCGCAGCCAGCTCCACCATGACTACCGGCGCGTTGGCCACCAGATCGGAATCTTCACTCCAGCGTCCCAATAGCACCGCCGCTCCGGCAGCGTGAAAAGCAAGCGCCAGCGCAAAGCATGCACTCCAACGCGCCGCACCCGGCCAGCGACGCACGGGGAGTGCCTGATCCGCGAGGGCCATGGCTACAACTTCTCCGCTTCGAGGCCGACCAGCGCGACATGCAAGTAGCCGGCGCCGCGCAATTCATTCATGAGACTCATCAGTTCGCCATAAGGCACGGTCTTGTCGGCGCGGAGGAACACGCGTTGCTGCTTGTCGCCGGCCGTCGCCCGATCGAGCGCAGCGACAAGCCCAGCGCGATTAACGGCGTCGTTGTCGAGCGAAACGCTCAGATCAGATTTAAGCGTGAGAAACAGCGGCTTTTCGGGTCGCGGCACTCGCTCGGCATTGGAGGCCGGCAGGTCGACGGAAATGTCAACTGTCGCCAGCGGCGCCGCGATCATGAAGATAATGAGGAGCACGAGAATCACGTCGATGAATGGCGTGACGTTGATTTCGTGGAGCTCGCTCAGCTCCTCGTCGCCGTGGTCAAGACGTACACTCATCGTGAGCTACTCGACTCGTAAGCTACTCGGCGGCTATGGCGCGACGACGTTCCGCGGGCCGCTGATCGAAGGCGCCACGGTCGAGATCGCGGCTGATGATGCGCAAGATCTCAGCGGCAGCATCGGCATGTAGCGCGCGGTACCCGGCAATCCAGCGTGAAAACACATTGTACATCACAACGGCAGGGATTGCTGCCACCAGGCCCAGCGCTGTTGCAAGAAGCGCTTCAGCGATGCCTGGTGCCACCACCGCCAGATTTGTGGTGTGCGACTTCGAAATGCCGATGAAACTGTTCATGATGCCCCAGACGGTCCCGAATAATCCGACGAATGGAGCAGTGGCGCCGATGGTGGCGAGGATGCCGGTGCCGCGGCTCATGCTGCGGCCGGCGGCAGCCTCAAGGCGCTCAAGCCGTGACGCGATGCGTTCTTTGACTCCGGTCGGCGACAGGGCGTCGGCGGACAGACGCAATTCGGCGTCCGCCGCGCGGAGCAGGACGGCGGGTCCGTTGTCGCGGCCTTTCATGCGTGCGACTGCTTCGCTCCAGGAGCGGGCCTGATTGAGCGCATCGATTGCCGCGCGCATGCGTCGGCGCGCAATCATCAGTTCGATGGCCTTGGCAAACCAGATCGTCCAGGTCAGCACCGAGGCGAAGGCAAGGCCGACCATCACGGCTTTGACCACGATATCGGCCGCCATGAACATGCCCCAGGGCGTCAGGTCGCGCGGCAGTTTGAGCGCAATATCGGGTGAAGCAGCAGATGCCTGAGGTGCAGATGGTTGAGCCGCAGGAACAGGATCGGACGCCGCAGGCGCGACTTGTTGGGTGGTGGGTGGCGAAGCAGCCGGTGTTGAGGGCGGCTCGGCCGGTGTCGTTTGCCCGAAGAGCGGGGCGGGCAATATGAGGCTAATGGCAACGACGGCTGCCACGGCCACATGATACCGGTGACTATAACGGCTCATTGAACTTTCGATCCTTTCCGCCCCCACCATTCTAACATGTTCATTCGGCTGGTCGCAGCTGAGGGTTGGCACGCTTGGCTTTGAGCGCCTTACGATCGGCGCGCTTGCGCAGCCACATGATGACCCCGGTGACTGCAAAAACGGCCGGAAAAACGCCGGTCAAAAACACGATGACCGCCCAGGCCGGCCCGCTGTGACTGCCTTCGTGGATCCATCTGATCCAGGCCGCAGTACGGTCGCCCGGCTGTGGGCGGGTGACGGTTGACTGGCCACTGCGGTCGTCGACCGTTACGCTTACTGTTTCGCCGCGCTCTGCCATCTGCACGCGCCAGTTCAGAGCGGCTTCGCCGCGTTGCTGCAACGGCAGGAACAGCGCCACCGGCGTGGCGCCTGGTGCACCCTTGAGCGCCAACTTCCAGCGCGCGGTCTGCGGTCAAACTTGTGTGTTGGGCGGGTTGACCTCCGCGCGCCGGTTGCTGATTCATCGTGGTTATCGATGACATCGCGTCGCGTGCAGTTTGTGGGAACGCGAGATAGACGCCGGTCAACGAGACCACTGCGAGCGGTATAGAGATCCAGAAGCCGAGCAGATGGTGCAAATTGAAAGTGAAGCGTGTCGAACGCTTCCAGCGCAGGGCGTGCAGCAAATCGCTTCCGCGCGGCCACCAAAGCCACAAGCCTGTCAGCGACATGATCAGCATGCCGACCCCGACCCAACCCACAATCTGGCGACCGCTGTATTCGGGGATCGTGAGGTTCTCGTGGAAGACGTGCAGGAATCCGAAGAACGACGAGCGAAATTCCATGACGTCCAGAACCGACGCTGTGGGCGGGTCGAGGAACACCGTCACGATTTTCGGCCGCCCGCCGGGCTCACGACCTTGCGCGCGCATCGTCACGCGTACCGGCCAGCCGGGCTCCGGATAGCGCAGCGCGTTCGCGCGCAAACCGGTCGGATCTATAGCGACCGCTTCCGCGGCCTTCGCGAGATAGACCGTGGGCGGCAACGCGACTTGCGCGCCGGTCACCGCATAACGGTGGGGATTGATCCACGTGTCGATGTTGTCATGCCAGACCAGAAGCGCGCCCGATATCGAGATCGGAATCAGCATCGTTGCCAATCCGACACCGATCCAGAGATGCACATTGAGCAAGAGGCGGCGCAATTTTGCGCGCGCGTGTCCGCCATAACCACCCCTTCGCAAATATCGGCGCATCTATAACAGCGACCGCGGGCAGGGTGAAATACAAAACAGCAGTCCAGCTCAGTTTTTAAGTATTCAAAACAGTAATACTTAGATTAGAAATATTCCAATTTAAGAATAGTGCTTGAATATAGGTTCTTCTTGACGACTAATACAGTTCGTGGTTCCAAATATAGCCTAATAATCAACCTGATTATTACGGTTCTAAAGTATAGTATTCGTTCGGGGCTGAACAAAATGAACCAGGGGATTTCAAGTATTCAGTCAGGCACAAGCGATGATCGCGTCGATTGTTCAGGGGGATTGAAGTCGAACGCGATTCAAGCTGCGGAATTCACCACGCGGTCGCGGCTTCGCGCCGCCGTAAGTCTGGCCTCGCTGATGACTGTATCAGCAGCGTCGGCGCAAGAGGGCGGCAGTTCAGGATTACAACTGCCGACCATCGACGTTACAGGCGACCAGGGCGGCTACCAGGCGACACAGCAGTCGATCAATCGGCTGCAGACGCCGCTGCTCAACACCCCGCAGACCATCAACGTGGTGCCTCAACAGGAAATCCAGGAGCGCCGTCTCACCACAATGGAGGAGGCGCTGCGCACGGTCCCCGGCATCACGTTCAGCGCCGGTGAGGGCGGCCAGCAGGGCGACAGTCCGATCATCCGCGGCTTCGTCGCGCGCGGCGATATCTTCCGCGACGGCTTCCGCGATCCGGGCTGGTACACGCGCGACCTTTTCGATGTCGATCGCGTCGAAGTCTACAAGGGGCCTTCATCATTCGCGTTCGGGCGTGGCTCGACCGGCGGCGCGATCAACAACGTCTCCAAATTGCCGACCGGGGCGACTTATACCGAAGGAACCGCGACCGGCAGCTCCGTGGGTGGCTATCGCTTCGATCTCGATGCGAGCGGCAAGCGCGACAACATCTCGGGTCGTATCGCAGCGCTCTATACCGATGTTCCAACTCCGACACGCGACAATGTCTGGACGCGGCGCTGGGGCGTCGCACCGTCAGTCACGGGGCAACTCGACGACAATACCAAGGCTACGCTGGCCTATATCTATCAGGGCGAAGAGGGCGCGCCCGATTACGGTTGGCCGTACCTGCCGCAGCCCGGCTACCGCACGACCACGGGTGCGCTGGTGAATCCCGGCTACAACGGGAACGGCACGCCGGTCACGCCAGTGCCGATCAACCGCAACACCTGGTTTGGCATCGCAAATGGCCCGTTGCGCGACATCGTCACCACCGAGACGCACATCCTGACCGCGACCGTCCAGCGCGATCTGGGAAACAATTTCAAAATCACGAATGGCACGCGCTTTCTGCTTAACGACCGCTTTGGCCGCAACACGGCCCCGCGCGGCCTCGCCAACGCGGCAATGCAGCCGTTCACCAGTGGCCTGACCACGGGAACGGGCGGGAATGGCATCGGGTATCCGGTCGATCTGATGACCATCGCCCGCGAGCGTCGGGAACGCGAAACGGACGCAACGTTCGCTGTCAATGCGACCGATCTTACCGGGAAGTTCGACACGGGCATTATCAACCATACGCTGACAACTGGAATTGAGGTCAGTCGGGAGACCCGTAATCAGACGCGCACCGATCTGTGCGTCGCCGCAAATCTCGCTTGCTACACCAGCCTGGTTAACCCGGAGGCGGGCGGCGTGCCCGCCACCGGCTTCACGGTGGTGCCGGGGAACAACACCCTGTCGACCGACTTTGCGGCTTACGTGATCGACCAGATGAAGATCACCCAATATTTCGAACTGTTGGGCTCGTTTCGGTTTGATCGCTTCTACACGCATTACGTCGATGCAAGTGCAGCGGCGAACCAAAATAATCTCAAGCGCACCGACGACTTGCCGAGCTACCGTTTCGGCGCCGTCTATCACCCGACCCCGAGCTCGAGTGTCTATTTTGTGTATGGCAATTCCTATAATCCCGCGGCCGAACTCGGAACGCTGTCAGGCAGCCCGACCAACGCGGCCAGCGTGACGCTGGCACCGGAGAAGAACGTCTCCTACGAAGCCGGCGTCAAAGCCGACGTCATGAACGGAACGCTCAGCCTCACCGGCGCTGTCTTCCGCATCGAAAAGACCAATTTGCGAATTCCCAACGATCCGACTCTTCCAACAGCCCAACAGTTTCTGGTGCTCGATGGCCTGGCGCGTGTAGACGGATTTGAGCTCGGCGCGGTCGGCAAACTGACCGATCAATGGCAGGTCATCGCGGGCTACAGCTACCTCGATTCCAGGATACTCAAAACAACAAATCAGGCCGAGCTCTATCGCTGGCTGCCGAACGCTCCGCGCAACAACCTGGCCCTCTGGACGACATACGATGTCACCCCAAAGTGGACGGTCGGCGCCGGTGCCACCTATCAGTCCGACGCCTTCGTCAATACGACAAATACGGCCTTCGTGCCCGCGTATTGGAAATTCGATGCGATGATGAGCTACAAGGTCGACAACAAGTCCACGATCCAGTTCAACATCTACAACATCACCAACGAGTTCTATTTCGGCCAGTACTATCAGGGCCACGCGGTTCCAGCTTCGGGCCGTTGGGCATCGCTGTCTTACCGCGTGCGCTGGTAGGAACGGGTGCAATCCCGATGATGGTTCATGTCCCCAACGTGCTGACCGCCGAGCAGGTCGCGCGGTGTCGCGAGGTCATGGAAAAGGCGGCCTGGGTGGATGGCCGCGTCACCGCGGGCCACCAATCGGCCAAAGTGAAGAACAACCTCCAGCTCCCGGAGAATTCGACCGAGGCACGCGGGCTCGGCACTATGGTGGTGGAGGCCCTGGCCAAAAACAACCTGTTCATGTCGGCGGTGCTGCCCAAACAGGTGTTTCCGCCGCTGTTCAATCGCTATGACGCCGGCATGACATTTGGGGCGCATGTCGATAATGCGATCCGGGGAATCCCCAACAGCGGCATACGCATCCGCACCGATGTGTCCTCGACATTGTTCATTTCACGCCCGGAGGACTACGACGGCGGTGAGCTTGTGGTGGAAGACACTTACGGCACCCACAACGTAAAGCTGCCCGCCGGCGACATGATCGTCTATCCGGCGACCTCATTGCATTATGTCACGCCAATCACGCGCGGCTCGCGCATCGCGTCGTTTTTCTGGACCCAGAGCATGATCCGCGATGAAAGCAGGCGCTCATTGCTCTTCGACATGGACATGGCGATCATCAAGTTGCAGCGGGATCACCCGGATCACGTGTCGCTGGTCGAGCTCACGTCGATCTATCACAATTTGCTCCGGCAGTGGGCTGAGCTATAACCGCGCCCGGTTGCGGTTGCTCCATCCGCGATGCATCAGCCTCAATGCGCGCGTGCATCGTGCTCCCAAAGGAATTCACATGTACACGATGTCCCAGGCTTCCTTGCCGGCTTTCGAGATTGCCCTTAACGCGCTCTCGGGCGTGCTCGACAAGGCGGCAACTTACGCGGCGGCGAAGAAGGTCGACCCCTCGGTTCTGCTCGGCTGGCGGCTGGCTCCCGACATGTTCGCGCTCGGCCGGCAGATTCAAGTCGCATGCGACCAGGCCAAGAATGGCTCGGCGCGCCTGGCCGGCGTTGAGCCGCCGAAGTTCGACGATACCGAGACGACCCTTGAGCAATTCAAGGAGCGGATCGCCAGGACCATAGGCTTTCTCAAGACGCTCGATGGCAAGGCCATAGACGCTTCATCCGAGCGTGAGATCACTTTTCCGCTCGGGCAAAACAAGGGCCAGATGAAAGGCTGCGACTATCTTAATCACTTCGTGCTGCCAAACTTTTACTTCCACGTCACCGCCGCCTACGCGGTTGTGCGAAATTTCGGCGTGGATGTCGGCAAGCGCGACTTTATCGGAGCGATTCCGCTCAAGCTGATCTAGCTGACTGCAGGATTAGCCCCGGGCGACCGCCCGGGGCTAACGTAAGCAAGACTGGCAAACGCTATTTCAGGCGCTGCGCCGCTTCCTGTACCAGGCTCAGGTCCGAGTACTTTTTGACATCGATCTTGTTTTTCACGAAGCCGAGCTCGCGGGTGACGTCGACATTGCGCTGGAGCGCTTCAAGGTTCGGAAGCAGGTTCGGGTCGCGATAGGTGTCCTTGTTGGTGAACAGCCAGTCGAACCGCTCCGGCGGCGCCTTCGTGATCTTCGAGGCGATTTGAGCTACCTCGGCATGGTTTTTCGGGTCGAGGTACCAGCGCGTGATGCGCAACATGTCTTCCATAAAGTCGACCATTGCGGCGCGATTCTTGTCGATGAAAGATTTGCGCGCGGTCCAGACGATCATCTGCGTCACGCCCAGCGCTTCGCTCTGCTTGAACAACACTTTGCCTTCCTCGCGGAGCTTGGGATTGAAGGCAAATGGCAGCACCGCGGGGACGAGATCCGCTTTCTTCTCGAGCAGCACGGCAGGCATCGCCGGAAGCGGGCTTTCGACCATCGTGTAATCGCGTTTTTCCTCAAGACCATGCTTTCTCAGCATCGTTCGCATGGCGACATCGACCGCGCTGCCGCCGGCATTCGTGCCGATCACCTTGCCCTTGAGATCCTCGACCTTGTTGATGCCGCTGTCCTTGCGGACGAAATATTCCTGCGTGTAATAGCCGGGCACGCCGTCCTGGAATTCGTCGGCGATGACGCGGATATCGTCGAGGCCGGCATTTTCGATCGCGATCGCCAATGACGAATAGGCGAGGTTCGATACTTCCAGCTCATTATTGGCAATCGCCGTGATCATTTGCGGCGTGCCCTGATAGCGGACCGCTTCGACCGTGTAGGACTTGCCCATATGCTTGGCCAGGTCCTTCTTCTCCAGAATGATCGACGCCCAGTTGGCAACGGGCGCCACCCATGACATGCGGATTTTGACGGGCTCGGCAGCGATGGCAGCGCTGACGCCGAAAAGACCGAAAGCACACGCGCCAACCAGCGCGGATCTCAAGAAGCGCATGATCTTCCTCCCAGTGTTCGCCGGGCTTGCGCGCGAAATCGCAAGCTTCTCGCCGCGAGCGAAGATTGTCGGAGGTCCAACCGATTTTTGCAAGGTAGCCCTTGAAGATGCGGTCCCACGATCCGGTACGTGGGCTGCGTTAGTTTGGCGCAATGGCGAGACATACGCACGGGCCTAACGACCGGCTTTTAACGAATGGCAAACCGTTTAAGTCGCGGTTTGCGTGATCGAAAGCCGCATTTAGGGAAAAGTTAGATCAACGGTTGACTACCGAGGGACAACGCATTGCGAAAAAGAATTTGTAGCACATCCGCCCCATAACCACGTGCGCGGCCCCGCAGCCGCGCTCAATGTCTCACTCATTCTAGCAACGCCGATCGACGGCGCGCACTACTTCATCGATCTGGTGGGTGAGCCACCGTCGCTTTTGCGGCCATCGCCGCAAGTTACTGGCTGTGCCGCTATGCCCGCGCAGACGAGGATCTGGCAGTCGTCGTTCCAGCGGCTCCCGCCACAGCTGAATCCGCCGGTGCTTCGGTCTGAGTCAACCCGAGCGGATGTTTTGGTTGTGGTGGAAGACGTTGTCGGGGTCGTACGTGGTCTTCACGTCCACCAGCCGGTCGTAGACGGAGTCGCCGTACGCCTCGCGGACCCGGTCAGGGTCTTCGTCGCCGCCGAGGAAATTGACGTAGACGCCTTCGCGGAATCGGCCGAGGGCGGCGAAGAACCTCCTCGTCCAAGCAGTGTCCCGGTCGCCGAAGTCCTCGCCGGGCCGCCACACACTATCGAGGGTGATCGCGTGCGACGCCTGCCGGTTGCCGAACGCGGTCCTGCTCTCGGACACTCGGCTCACCGCCCCCTTTAGATGGAACATCGCTACGTACGACCGCGGCGACGAGCAGGAGAATGCGTGCTCGACGATTACGTCGATGAGCTCGTCGCGGAGCTCGGGGAGGTGTGTGGACTTCCAGTAGTAGTTCCAACCGTGGACGACGGTCGAGTCGAGCGCGCTCTGGAATCCGACGTACGGCGTGGGCCCGACCAGGTCGAGGAGGGGAGTGCGGGATGCACGGAGCGGGCGGAGCGCCTGCTCACCGTCCTCGATCCGTCCGGCGTAGCAGGTACCGACCATCACCACCGGGCGCCAGTGCAAATCCTCGGCGATGACCGGTAGCGGCGGCACGGCGCCGAACCTCACGACCGTGCCGAGTTCGTCGGGAGCGTCGCGGATGAAGTCGCGGTAGAAGCGGAGGACTTCCCTGGCGTCGCTCGCGTCCCAGAGGATGGGCCCAGCCAGAACGGTGGGCCCCACGGAGTGGAGGCGGAACTCGAACGAGGTGACCACGCCGAAGTTG
>Ga0081455_10001312_pt1 | contig 30832 bp, 30 predicted proteins | sample TabmetS3T2R1_FD_70207 | JGI IMG/M metagenome (GOLD analysis project Ga0081455, IMG submission 70207) | Tabebuia heterophylla rhizosphere microbial communities from the University of Puerto Rico - S3T2R1 | ecosystem: Host-associated > Plants > Roots > Rhizosphere ... | reverse complement strand
TACGACTCGTCGCTCGCGATCACGCTCGAGGCCGCGGTGGGCCTGGCCGCGAACGCCCTGTTCCGGTTCGGGACCGACGAGCAGCAGCGGCGGTGGCTGGTGCCGATGGCGCGGGGCGAGGCGATCGGCGCGTTCGCGCTCACCGAACCCGGAGGCGGCACCGACGCCCGCGCGGTCCGAACCACCGCGCGGCTCGACGGCGACGAGTGGGTGATCGACGGCTCGAAGGCGTTCATCACGAACTCCGGGACGCCGCTCACGTCGGCGATCGTGGTCGCCGCGCTCGACGAGGACGCCAACGGCGACATGACGACGATCGTCGTGCCGGCGGGTACGGCCGGCCTGACCGTCGGGCAGCCCTATCGCAAGGTCGGCTGGCGCGCGAGCGACACGCGCGAGCTCTCGTTCGACGGCTGTCGCGTCCCGGCCGACCACCGGCTGGGCGAACGCGGACGGGGGTACGCGCAGTTCCTGGAAACGCTCGCCGACGGACGCGTCGCGATCGCGGCGCTCTCGGTCGGGCTCGCGCGCGGCTGCCTGGAGGAGAGCGTTCGGTACGCGGGGGAACGGGAGGCGTTCGGCGAGCCGATCGGGGCGTTCGAGGCGATGCAGTTCAAGATCGCCGACATGAAGGTCGGCGTCGAGACCGCGCGGCTCGCCTACCAGCGCGCCGCGTGGCTCCGCGATCGCGGGCGCCCCTTCTCGACGGAGGCCTCGATCGCGAAGCTGTATGCCAGCGAGGTCGCGGTCTCGGCCGCCCGAGAGGCCGTCCAGGTGCACGGCGGGTACGGCTACGTCGAGGACTTCCCGGTCGCGCGGTTCTACCGGGACGCCAAGGTGCTCGAGATCGGCGAGGGGACCAGCGAGATCCAACGCCTGTTGATCGCGCGCGCGCTGGGGCTGCCCGCCGACCTGGGGGACACGCACGGCTAGGGGTGCGCCGAAGGGGAACGCCCGGCACGCCCTCAAGCCTTGCGACAACGTCGCCGAGGATGGTTGCATCGGACCCCCGGAGCGGGCACGGTTGACACCCCGTCCGGCCGTCCGATAGGAAGGGCCTTCCCCGATGGCCGAGAAAACCAAGGGTGTCCCCGGCGTGCTCCGCCGCGCCGTCGCCGTGCTCGCGGCGATGGCGCTCTTGACGGCGTTGGCGCAGGTGGCTTCGGCGGAGCCCTCGACCAAGGACAAGCTGGACGCCGCCAAGGCGCAGTTCGAGCGCCTGAAGAACCAGATCGCGGAGCAGCAGCGGGTCGTCAGCACGCTCCTGCTCGAGGCGCAGCGCATCGCCGAACGCCGCGAGGCCGCCTACGCGGCGTGGCAGGAGATCACGGCCCGGCTGCGCGAGACGCGCACCGCGCTCGCCAAGGCCCAGGACGAGTACCAGCAGCTGCAGTCCGATCTGGAGCTCCGCGCGCGACAGGCATACATCACCGGCCCGGGATCGGGGCTCGAGTTCCTGCTCGGCGCCACGTCGATCGCCGATCTGTCCTCGCGGATGGAGTACGTGAACGCGATCAGCCAGGAGGACGCGGACCTGGCGACCGAGGTGCAGAACCTGCGCAACGCGCTCGCGACCAAGAAGGCGGAACAGGAGCGGCTGCAGACGAAGGCCGCGGCCGCGTACAAGCGCGTGCAGGACCAGGAGGCGGCGCTCAAGGCCAAGCTGGCCGAGCAGCAGTCGGCGCTGAACGAGCTCAACAACGCCAAGGCCCGCGCGGAGGAGCTCGTCAAGAAGCTCGAGAAGCAGTACGCGCAGGAGCTCGCGGCGCTGACCGGCGTGACGTTCCACGCGAACGGGATCTTCAAGGTGTGCCCGGTCGGCCAGCCGCACGCCGTCTACGACGGGTTCGGCGCGCCGCGATACGCGGGGGGGTATCACCCGCATGCGGGCAACGACATCATCGCCCCGGAGGGGACCGAGATCTACGCCACGTTCGACGGGTACGCGCAGGCCGGCTACAACACGCTCGGGGGCAACTCGGTGAACGTGTACGGGGACCTCGGCTACACGTACAACGCGCACCTGCGGGCGCCCGGCTACACGGGGCCGGTGCACGCCGGCCAGGTCATCGGCTACGTGGGCGCGACCGGCGACACGAACACGCCCCACGACCACTTCGAGTGGCACCCGAAGGTGATCCCGAGCAACTGGCCGGCGAGCGCGTACGGATACACGGTCATCGGTGACGCGATCAACCCGTTTCCGCTGCTGTCGCAGGTCTGCTAGCCGCGCCCCGCACGCCGTCGGAGCAGGAACGCCGCCGCCCCCGCCAGCACGACCAGCCCCGCCACGATCGCGATCGTCACGACGGACGACCCCCCACCCGCCGACCCGCCGGACGTCGGCGAGGCCGGCTGCCCGGCGACGGCGACCAGGCCGAGCGCGTCCAGGTCCCCGCCGGCCTGCTGGATGCTCGGCAGGTCGTCGGTCTTGACCGGCTCCCAGGTCGAGCCGTCCCCGGACCAGATCACCGTGTGCGCGCCGTGGTCGTTGGCGAGCAGGGGGTAGACCAGGACCACCGTCGACAGCGCCCGGAGCTTCGCGGTCTTGCCCGACGGCGCGTACGTCGCCCCGAGCTCGTAGACGTTGCCGATGATGTGCAGCGGCGCTCCGGGCGCGGACACCGTCGAGGGCGCGACCGGATCGATCGTGACCTCGACGCTCCGCTGTCCCTGCGCAGCGTCGAACGCGCCCTGGGGCAGGATCAGCGTGACCTGCGCGTCGTCCGTCGTGGGCACCGCGGTCTCGCTCCCCTTGTCCTTCAGCCGCACGTCGATCGAGAGCGAGGACGGCGCCTTGTTGGTGGCCTCGAGCTCGGGTGGCGGCTCCACCCATCGATACGCGGTGGGCGGCGCGAGCCCGTCCAGGAGCGGCCGCCGCGCGAGCGGCGACAGGTGGCCCGAGAGCGCGGCCCCCGCCACGTAGACGATCGCCAGCGCGACGCCGGCGCCGAGCGCCCGGCCCCGAGTGCTCACGGCAGCGGGTCGAGTCGCTCGATCGGGCTGGTCGCGTAGCGCGGCGGCCATACGACCGCGTACTCGCCCGGCGCCTGCCACTGCCACACGACGCTGGAGGCGAGCTCGTTCGCGCCCGCGGTGACCGTGCCCGGCCTTCCGAACCGCAGCCCGCTCCCGTTCGGCAGCGAGCCGAGCGGCAGGTCGACCGCGTTCGCGGCCGACGCGACGGCGGTCGGGGTGGCCTCGGCCGCCGACGGGAGCACGTCGTGCAGCAGCGCCCACGCGCCCGAGAAGCCGGCGAGGGCGGCGGCGCTCATCGGGCCGCCGAATCGGTCCGCGTACGCCGCGGACGCGCGGTCCAGGAGCGCCCGACCCTCCGGCGTGAGGCCGCGCTCGTTGAGCGCGTTCGACGCGGGCTTGTCCGAGGCGAACAGACCCACGGCGTCCCTGCCCAGCGTCGTGCCGAACGTCGGCATGCAGTAGCTGCTCGAGGTGCCGATGCCCACCGTCACGTCCAGGCCCTGCCGCACCATCTCGCGGCGCATGACGATCGCGTCGTGCAGGTAGGCGGACGCGAACACGACGTCGGGCCGGCTCTTCGCGAGTCGGTGCACGAACGCCGCCATGTCCACCGAGTGCGGGTCGTACCCGAACGTGCCCACCACGTCGTATCCGCGCGCGTCCAGCTCGTCGAGCGCTCCCTGCGCGACCGCGCGCCCGTACGCGTCGTCCACCAGCGTCACGGCGTAGCGCAGGTGCGACGGGTCGACCTTCAGGACCGGCGCGTACTCGTCGGCGACGAAGGCCATCGCGTTGCGGCCGAGGATCGCCCCCGAGGGCGCGACGCGGAACACGAGCGAGCCGGCGCCGCGGCCGGTCATCTCGCCCACGGCGCCCGTCTCCCAGAACAGCATGTCGCGCCTGGCCGCCGCCTCGGCGGCCGGCTCCGAGATCGTGCTGCCGTAGCTCCCGAGCACGAGCCGGACGCCGTCCCGGTCGAGATCCCCGATCGCGCCGGGCGCGGCGTCCGCGCTCGGCGTGTCGACCGGCACGAGCTCGATCGGGCGGCCGCCGATGCCGCCGTCGGCGTTCACGAGCTGGACCGCCAGGCGTGCTCCGTCGAACTCGTCGACCCCGCCCGGCCCCTGCGAGCCGGACAGCGGGTACACGGCGCCGATCCGGATCGGCTCGGGGGAGGACGAGGTGCAGGACCCGGCCGCGAGCGTCGCGAGCGCCAGCACGACGGCCCACGCGCGCCTCATCGGAGCACCACCATCGCGTTGGCGAACGCGTGGGTCGTGGCGGGGACCGTCCAGGTCCCGGAGGCCCACCGCTGCCACCCGAACACCAGCCCGGCGCCCACGTCGACCGGCAGGGCCGCGAGGCCGTACGCCGGGACGTGCACCAGTCCGAACAGCAGGGCCGAGCACGCGATCGCGACCACCGCGCCGAAGCGTTCGAGACGCGCGTACGCCACCCGGCGGAACAGGGCCTCCTCGGCCACGGCCGCGAGCAGCGACAGCGGCAGCGCCGCCGCGCTCCACGGGGACGGCACGGAGGGCCCCGTCGCCCGGAACGTCACCAGCACGGCCGCCACGCCCAACCCGAGCGCGACCACCGGCGACAGGCGCGGACGATCGCGCCCGGTCGGCACCGCCACCGATGCCAGCCCGATCGTCAGGTAGGTCGCGCCGAACAGCGCGATCCGAGCGTCCGCCGTCACCCCGGACAGCGGTCGAAGAGACAACAGGAGCGAGCCCATCACCAGGACGACGGTCGCGGCGAGCGTGTCGTCTCGTTCGGAGGCGGTTCGGATCGAGACTGCGCGGGCGCTCACGGCTTGACCTCGAACTGCACGACCGCGACGACGCGCGGGTCGAACGGCGCGTGATCGCTCGCCACGAACTCGACCTGGATCCGGTGCGGCCCGGGCGGGACGTCGGGGATCGTCTGCTCGACTCCTTCGGTCATGGAGATCAGCTTGTCGTCGAGGAGGACGTGCAAGTGTCCCTCATCAGGGACGATGTCGGTCGTGGTCGCGGGGACGAGCCTGGCGTCCTCGAGCCTGACCTTCAGGTCGACGGACGAGCCGTGGACGATCTGGTCCACCTTCGGCTCGACGATCGAGAGCTTGGCCGTGCTGCTGGGACGCGGCTCGTTCGAGCCGGTGGCACCGGTCGAGCCGGTGATGTCGCCGCCGCCGCCCCCGCCGCCCCCGCCGCACGCGGCGAGCAGCACCCCGCCGGCGATCAGCGCCGCCAGAACCCTCGGTTTCCCCATGGTGTGTCTCCTCACCCTCCGAACGTCTGCTGGAACGATGCCACCAGGTCGGTGCCGTCGCGCGCGTGCGCCTGGATGTCGAACGACCATCGTCCGGCGGTCAGGTCGACGTTCGCCGCGAAGTGTCCTTTCCCGAAGCGGATCATGTCCGGCCGGAACGCCGCGCCGTTCGGCGGCGTGATCGTGAGCGCGGCGCTCTCCAGAGGGAGCTCCTTCCCGTGATGATCGAACGCCGTCACGTGCACCTGGTTGGTCCGGCCCGGCGTGCCCGGGTCGACGTAGGACTGGATCTGCAGGCCGCCCTCGAGCGTGATCGTGTACAGGTCCGGCTGGCCCTCGACCCTCGAGACGCTGACGTGCTGCTCGGGCCTTCGGGGTGTCACGTGCAGCGGAACCTCGACCGAGCTCTGCGGGTCCTCGATCAGGACCGTCACCGTCCAGGTCCCGTCCAGCGCGAGCGACGTCCCGTCGGCCTCCCACGTCCCGCGCGACGTGTGACGAAGGTCGAGCGTCGAGGCGACCCGGGGCTGGGCGGGCAGCTCGAACCGGAGCGAGACGGCCCGCGCCACGACGGGTTGCCCCGTGTCGTAGTCGGTGACGTCGGCGACGAACGTGTTCGGGCCCACGGTGCCGGGCGTGATCGTGAGCGTCACGCGGGTCGTGGTCGCGAAGTCCGAGCCCCGGACCACCAGGGGCATGGCCTCGTGGTGCGCCTCCTCCTCAGGTTGCGGTGGGAACCCGGTGAGCACCGCGGTCGCGGCGAACACCGCCACCGCCAGACCGAGTTCCGCGCCGGCGGTGCGCAGCAGCGGCCGCTTACCGAGATCCTCGAACCGGGCGACGTTTCGGAAGCGGTTCACGGCGCCGAACGCGATCAGCGGCGCCACGATCGCGACCTTGACGATCAGCGTGGTGCCGTAGTCGGTCCCGAAGGGATGCAGCCACCAGCCCCACCCGCCCATCTCGTTGACCGAGCGCAGGACGCCGGAGACGACGACGACGCCCAGGCCGACGGCCGCCAGGTTCGAGAAGCGCCGGACCTGCGCGGCCTCGAGCCGCCGGACCAGCCCGAGCACCAGCCACGCCAGCCCGCCGATCCACGCCGCGACGCCCACGAAATGGAGCCACTGCAGCGTCACCTCGATGGCGGAACCGGCGGCGTGTCCCCCCAGGGCGCGCGCGAGCATCGCGCCCGCCGCGGTCACGCCCAGGAGCGCGAACCAGATCCGGGTCGGCGACAAGCACGCGGCCACGACCGCGACGCCCACGACGCCCACCGCCGCGGCCAGCAGGACGTACTTCCCGCCCGCTTCGGACGAGAGCAGCGTGCCGAGCGAGACGCCGACGGTCGAGCGTTCGGCGAGCGTCATCGCGACGACGCCGAGGGCCGCCAGCGCCCAGGCCGTCGCGAGGAGCCACGGCCGGGCGTTGGTCCGCGTGCCGAACGCGAACAGCCCGGTCGCCCCGGCGCCGAGGAGGGCCGCGAGCCCGATGTACAGGAGCCAGCGGCCGGCGATGCCCAGGCCGCTGGGCGGCGGCGTGTGCGCCCCCTCCTCCGCCACGGGCGTGACCTGTGAAACCCCGACGCCGAACGAGAACGCCCCGGCCGTCACGTGACCGTCGGTGGCCGAGACCGTGCGCCACGTGACCGTGTAGACGCCGTCGGGCACCGGGTCCAGCGAGAGGCGGATCTCCCGGTTGGACGACGGCGCCCGTTCGGGCGGGCCGGTGGGGAGCGGCGCGCCCGAGGCATCCACGACGCCGATGGTCGTGAGCCCCACGTCCGGCGGCTCGCTGAACGTCAGCGAGATGTGGTCGGGCGCGGTCTGCAGGATCTGTCCGTTCGCCGGGTCGCTCGACCGGAGCTCGGCGTGCGCGGAGGCGGACGGGGCGAGCAGGAGCAGGGAACCCAGCGCCAGGGCGGCCGCGATCGCGACGGGGAACAGCCGCCTCACGTGTCGTCCTTCACGAAAACGACGCTCGCCGTCACCCTCGGGTCGAACGGGGCGTGATCGGCGGCGACGTACTCGGCCTGCAGCCGGTGGGGGCCGGGCGACAGGTCGGCGACGGGCACCTTCTGCACCGTCCCGTAGGTCATCGACACGATCGCGCCGTCCAGGAACAGGTGGATGTGACCCGTGTCCGGCGTGAGCGTCGTCGAGGAGCTCGGGACGATGCGGCCGCCCGTCAGTCGCAGGCGGACGTCGAGCTGATCACCGGCGACCGCCTGCCCCTTCGTCGGCGTGACGAACGCGATCGTCGCCGTCGACCGCGGCCGGACCGCCGCGGGCGGTGGCCACAGCCGGGAGGGCAGGACGACCGACGCCACCAGCGCCACCGGCGCGACCGCGATGAGGCCCCACGCCACCGGCAGGGCCAGGCTGCCGAACCCCCGGCCGCGCAGCCGGCTCAGGCCGATCCAGCCCGTCACGACCGCCGCGCCGACAAGGCCGGTCGAGACGAACTCGGGGACGCCCCCCGCGTGCGCGAGCATCGGACTCAGGCCCGCTGCTTCCTCGCCGAGACCAGCGCCACGACCGCGACGGCAAGGCCGAGGGCCCCCACCGCGATGCCGACGATCGCGAAGGTCGTCGCGTTCGAGGCGTCGTCGGCCGCGCTTTTCGCCGAGGTGTTGGCCGCATCGATCGCATCGTTGATCCGCGGGACCTCGCGCTCGATCCTCGCGGCGAGCTCGCCGGTGGAGGGATCCTGCACCGGGAACTGGACCGACGCGGGGTCGTCGACGTCGGCGAACGTCTTGGGGCCCGATGTGAAGGTCTCGTCGACCTTCTCCCCGTCGATCGTGCCGGTGAAGTGGAACGAGTAGGTGCCGGCCCGCGTCGGGATCAGCCAGGCGCGGTAGTCGCCCGGGGTGCCGAACCCCTCCTCCTCGTCGAAGAACGGCTCGATCGGGAACTCCTGGGTCTGGTCGCCGAAGGACACCTCGACCTTCAGCGTGTCCCCGAGATCCGTCACGGGCTGCCCTGCGTGGGTGATCAGGAGCTGGACGCTGTTCTCTGTGCCGGCGTACGCGGGCTCGGTGCCCCAGCCGACCTCCAATCCCAGGTCGCCGAGCCTGCGCCCCTCGTGGGCGAGTGCCGGCCGGGCCATGAGGACCGGGACAAGCATCGCCGCCCCGACGGCGGCGATGATGCATGTGCGTTTGACCACGGTCGAACCTCCGATGTTCTCGAGCGCAGCGAGCCGCGCGGGGGATGCGTTTCGGGGGAGGTTCAGCCGGCGGGCGGAGCCCGGACCTGCCGCGCCGTCAGAGGAACGGGCGGCGACGCCGGGCCGTCGACCGTCGCGAGAAGGACGCGTCCGGGCCGCGGGAGCGAGGGGCGAAGCAGGATGGTCGTCTGCGAAAGGCGGGTCGCAGCCCGCGCGATCCACAGCAGCATCCGGGCCGCCACCAACGCGAGCGCGACCTGCACGACGACGCCGGTCGCCAGCACGTGGTCGTGGCCGAGCGTGTGCAGCGGCGCGTGCGCGACGAGGCGTTCGAGCACCTCCTGTCCCACGAACGCGCACACCTGGATCACGGCGAGCGTGCGGGCCAGGGCGGGGAAGGTCTGGGTCTGCTCCGCCCGGCGGCCGAACGCGCGCGCCACGAGCGCGGCGATCCCGGCAACCATGACCATGAGGACCACCTGGGTGAGTGCCGGCATGTAGCCGTGGCCCGTGTCCTGGAGCACGAACTGCCGCTGGTGAGGCTCGGGGACGGCGATCAGGTAGGCGAGCGTATGGCCGAGTAGCAATCCGGCCATCGCCGTGCCGAACACCGGGAGGCCGCGGAGCCGAGGTCCCTCACGCACGCGTACCTTCTCTGTCGAGGCTCGCCCGATTGTACGCTTGACCACCGACAACTTGCAGGTGGAGGCGGGATGCACGCGGAGGACGTTCGCACGGTCGGGGTCGTGGGGTGCGGCCTCATGGGTTCGGGGATCGCCGAGGTGGCCGCGCGCGCGGGCCAGGACGTCGTGGTCCTGGAGACGAGCGAGGAGCTGCTGCAGCGCGGGCGAGCGCGCATCGAGTCCTCCACGCGCAAGGCCGTCGACCGCGGCGGGCTCTCCGACGCGGACCGCGACACGGCCCTCGGGCGCATCCGGGGCACCATCGAGGTCGAGGACCTGGCCGACGTCGATCTCGTGATCGAGGCCGCGACCGAGGACCACGCCACCAAGGCCGGGATGTTCCGGCGCCTGGACGAGGTCACCAAGCCCGAGGTGATCCTCGCCAGCAACACGTCGTCGATCCCGATCGCCGACCTGGGCGCCGCGACCTCGCGTCCCGACAAGGTGCTCGGGATGCACTTCTTCAACCCGGTCCCGGCCATGGGCCTGATCGAGCTGGTGCGGGCGATCACGACCTCGGACGAGACGATGGCGTTCGGGCGCGCCTACGGCGTGGTGCTGGGCAAAACCACGGTGGAGTCGCGCGACCGCGCGGGCTTCATCGTGAACGCGCTGCTGATCCCCTACCTCAACGGCGCGGTTCGGATGCTGGAGGAGGGGTTCGCCAGCCGCGAGGACATCGACACCGCGGTGCACCTGGGCCTCAACCATCCGATGGGGCCGCTCCGGCTGATCGACCTGATCGGGCTCGACACGCACCTGTTCATCGCGGACGTGCTGTTCGAGGAGTTCAAGGAGCCGAGCTTCGCGCCGCCGCCCCTGCTTCGAAGGATGGTCACGGCCGGACGACTCGGCCGCAAGGCCGGGCACGGCTTCTACGACTACGAGGGCTAGCGGTCACTTCGTCTGGAGCGCGCGCTCGTAGACCTCCAGCGTCCGGCGCGCCGTCTCGTCCCACGAGAAGCGTTCGGCGCGCAGGCGGCCCGCGACCGCGAGACGCTCGGCCAGGGCGACGTCGGTGCAGAGCGTCTCGATCGCGGCGGCGATCTCGCGGATCGAACGCGGGTTGACGCCGAGCGCGGCGTCGCCGGTCACCTCGGGCAGCGAGGACGTGTTCGAGACGACGGCGGGCACCCCGCGCGTCATCGCCTCGAGCACCGGCAGGCCGAACCCCTCGTACAGCGACGGGTAGGCGAACACGTCCGCCGCCCGGAACACCGCGTCCAGGTCTCCCGGGTCGAGCGAGCCCGTCATCACGATCTCGCCCGGCCCCTCGAGCGCGAGCTCGCGCATGAGCGCCTCGTGCTGCCAGCCGAGCGGTCCGGTCAGGACCAGCGCGTGCGGTAGCCCGGTCGCCGCCACCCGCCGGTACGCGCGCACGAGCCGGACCAGGTTCTTCCGGGGCTCGATCGTGCCGACGAACAGGACGTAGGGCGCCCGAACCTTGAGCCGCCCGAGCGCTTCGGCGACGTCGACCTGCGGGCCGGGCGGCGCGGCGGCGAGTGGGACCACGTGCAGCTTGGCCGGGTCGACCTTCGTGCGCGACAGGACGTCCTCGGCGGTGTGGCGCGAGGGCGTCAGGATCGCGTCCGCGCGGCGCACCGCCGCACGCAGCCCCATCCGGTACACCGCGCGCCACGTGCGCGGGAACATCCCCGGGTAGCGCTCGAACGCGAGGTCGTGCACCGTGACCACGAGCCGCTGCTCGTCGCCGGCTGGCGGGACGGCCGAGGCGCTCGTGGCGTGGAGCAGGTCCGCCGAACGCAGCGATGGCGGGAGCGCCGGGCGCGCGGCGAGGTTCCACCGCGGATACAGGCTGCGGATCGAGGCCGGGACCTCCTCGATCGCGAACGGCGCCATCCACGGCTCGGGTTCGGGCGCCGGGTCGAACCGCGCGTGGAACAGCGCGATCTCCAGGGACGGTTCGCGCGCCGCGACCGCAGGGATCAGGTTGCGAACGTACGTGCCCACGCCGCCCGGGACGTCGAAGAACAGCTGGTCGACATGCGCCGCGATCCTCATCGCGAGGCCTCGATGCACGCGCAGCCCTGCGGGCCGACGGTGGCGGCGTGCGGGGTGCCGGGCCCCAGGTCCAGCCGGTCGCCCGGCGCGAGCGTCACGTCGCCCTCGTCCAGGTGGAACGTGATCGAGCCGTCCAGGCAGAACAGCACCTTGTGGTACCCGTGCTCGTGCCGGCCGTACGTGTCGCCGGGGGCGTTGGTCCAGGCCCGGGGATCCGAGCAGCCCTCGTTCGCGAAGGCCTCGAGCGCGTCCGGGCGTCCGCCCACCGCGGACGGCGTTCGGGTCGCGGCCACCCTAGCCGGCGTCGGCGCGTCCCGCCTGCGGCGGCACGCCGCGACGCGCGAACGGCGCCCACGCCCGAAGGCCCCACGGGTCGTCGGTGTGGTGCCGGGCCTGGAGCGCGCCGCAGGCGGTGGCGTCGACCCGGCCGGCGAGCACCCAGGGGTCGGGGTGCGGGCTCTCCTGCGCGAAGTAGCGTTCGAGCGCGCGGATGATCGCCCGCTCCTCGTCGGTCGTGAGGTCCTCGGGCAGCTCGAATCGGCGATCGTCGCTCACAGCGGGATGTTCCCGTGCTTGCGCGCCGGCACGGTCTCGCGCTTGGTCGCCAACATCCGCAGGGCCTTGATCAGGCGCGGGCGCGTCTCGGCCGGCTCGATCACGTCGTCGATGAACCCGCGTTCGGCCGCGATGTACGGGGTCGCGAACTTGTCCTGGTACTGCTGGATCAGCTCGGCGCGCGCGCCGGCGGGGTCCTCGGCCTTCTCGATCTGCTTCTTGAACACGACGTTGACCGCGCCCTCGGGACCCATCACCGCGATCTCGGCCGTGGGCCAGGCGAACGAGACGTCGGCGCGCAGGTGCTTGGAGTTCATGACCAGGTACGCGCCGCCGTAGGCCTTGCGCGTGATGATCGTCAGGCGCGGCACCGTCGCCTCGGTGAACGCGAACAGCAGCTTGGCCCCGTGCCGGATGATCCCGTGGTACTCCTGGTCGGTCCCGGGCAGGAACCCCGGCACGTCGACGAACGTGACCAGCGGGACGTTGAACGCGTCGCACGTGCGAACGAAGCGTGCTGCCTTCTCCGACGCGTCGATGTCGAGCGTGCCCGCCAGCACCTTCGGCTGGTTCGCCACGACGCCGACCGCGCGCCCGTCCAGCCGCGCGAACCCCGTCACGACGTTCATCGCCCAGAACGGGAACACCTCGAAGAAGTCGCCGTCGTCCACGATGCGGCGGATCACCTCGTGCATGTCGTACGGCTCGCGCGCCGAGTCCGGCACGACGTGCGCGAGGCCCTCGTCGCGCCGGTCGGGATCGTCGACCGAGGCGAACGAGGGTGCGTCCTCCAGGTTGTTGGACGGCAGGTACGACAGGAGGTGGCGGACCATCGCCAGGCACTCCTCCTCGTCCTGGCTCACGAACGACGCGACGCCCGAGCGGCTCGCGTGCGTCATCGCCCCGCCCAGCTCCTCGAACGTGACCTCCTCGCCCGTCACCGCCTTGATCACGTCGGGACCGGTGATGAACATGTGCGAGGTCTCGCGCACCATGAACGTGAAGTCGGTGATCGCGGGCGAGTAGACGGCGCCGCCGGCGCACGGGCCCATGATCACGCTGATCTGCGGGATCACACCCGAGGCGCGCACGTTGCGTTCGAACACGTAGCCGTAGCCGGCGAGGCTCGCGGCGCCCTCCTGGATCCGCGCGCCGCCCGAGTCGTTGATCTGCACGAACGGCGCCCCGGTCGACATCGCGAGGTCCTGGACCTTGCAGATCTTCTGCGCGTGGATCTCGCCGAGCGAGCCGCCGAACACCGTGAAGTCCTGCGAGGCCACGAACACGCGGCGCCCGTCCACCGTGCCGTACCCGGTGATCACGCCGTCGCCCGCCGGCCGGTTGCGTTCGATGCCGAAATCGTGCGAGCGGTGCACGGCGAAGGGGTCGGTCTCCTGGAACGAGTCGCGATCGACCAGCAGCTCGACGCGCTCGCGCGCGGTGAGCTTGCCCTTCTCGTGCTGCCGGCGCACGGCGTCCCTGCGCGATCCGTCCATCAGCGCGGCGCGGCGCTTGCGGAGCTCCTCGATCCGATCCTCGACCGTGCGTACGGACGGCTGTGGACGATCCTCGGTCTTGGCCATGGGCCGAGTCTATCCGAGCCTCCTTGGCCGAGCCTCCTTGGCCGAGCCTCCTTGGCCGAGCCTCCTGGGCCGAGCGCCCCCGGCCTAGGGCTCGACGCGGCCGCCGCTTCGCCAGTACTCGCCGTGGTCGCGGTCCAGGAACCCCTCGTCCACGAGGTAGCGGCGCAGCGCCGCGTGGTCCAGCGAGAACCGCCCGACGATCGCGTTCACGGCCCGCTCGTCGTAGCGCACGCCGGGTTCGAACTCGAGCGCGATCCGCTCTAGCACGATGCGGCGCTTGGACTCCTTGGCCGGGATCTCGACGAGCCGGCCGTCTCGGAAGAACGCGCGCAGCACCGACTCCTCGTCATCGTTGGCCGCGCCCAGCGTGAGTCCGGCATCGCGTGGCGGCCCGACCTGCTCGGCGGCCCAGCGCAGCGTCTCGGGATCGAGCCGGTACGTCCGCCGGTCCTCTTCGAGCCGGACCACGCCGGCGGCCGAGAGCCGGTTCAGGTGCCTGCGGACACGCGCGAGCGGGATCTCGAGGATCTCCGCGACGACGGACGCGCTCGCGCTCGCACGGGCGAGGTGTCCGGCGATCGCCAGGCGTTCGGGATCGGCGAGCGCGCGCAGGATGTCGTCGGGCGTCTCGGGCATGTCGGTGGCTACACCTACCATCCGCCGCATGCAGGCGACCGCCGAGCTCACGCCCTCGCAACGACGGACGCTCGACGGGTTGATCGGCTCGGCGGACCGCTCGGCGTTCCCCACCGACGTCGTGCCGCGCCTGCGCGACCGGATCGAGGAGGCCGCCCGCGCGTTCGAGCTCCCCGACCCCTTGTGGCTGGGCAAGGCCAACCTCGCCGATCTCGCGCGCTGCGCGGGGCTGTTCGACGCGGTCCGGGCGGGGGAGCGGGCGCCGTTCGCGTTCTCGGCGCGTTCGGCCGCGGGGCGGCTCGCGCACAAGGCGATCGAGCTCGAGGTGGCCGGCCGCGAGGACCGCGAGCCGCACGGCCTGGTCGAGCAGGCGGCCGAGCGGCTCTCCGACGACGCCGCGTTCGCCGCCTACTGGGACGGCCTGGACCCGCTCCGGCGTGACGAGAACCTGATGGACGCCGCCAAGACGCTCCAGCTGTTCCGCTCCACGATGCCGCCCCTGCGGCGGATGCGGCGCGAACTCACGCCCTCCACCGAGTGGCACGTCCGCGTCGAGCTGCTGGGCGGCGCGCTCGTGCTCTCGGGCCAGCTCGACCTCGTGCTGGGGTGGGGGACGGCCGATCCCGCGCGTGCCACGCGGCTCGCGATCGACCTGAAGACCGGCAAGGCATGGCCCGAGCACGCCGAGGACATGCGCTTCTACGCGCTGCTGCTCGGGCTCCGGTTCGGCGTGCCGCCGTACCGGGTCGCGACCCTGTACCTCGAGTCGGGGGAGTGGCAGGCCGAGGACGTCGACGAGCGCGTGCTGGACCGCGCCGCCGACCGCGTGATCGAGGCGATCCGCGCCGCGGCCGCCTCCTCGGCCGGCCGGCGCGCCGAGCTCACCCCCGGCCCGTACTGCACCTGGTGTCCGCGGGCGCTCACCTGTCCCTCCAGCGCGGCCCGCCGGCCGGACTGACGCCCGCTTGTCGCCGCTCGCGAGGCTCGCCTATCGTCGCGCGCGTCCCTGCTTCCGACGATCGGAGCCGGCATGGTCAAGGACGTCTACGACATCGGTGAGCTCCCGCCGGTCGGCGAGGTGCCGCCGCGGATGCACGCGCAGCTGACCCGACCCGAGCGCTACGGCGACCCCGAGGACTCGATCCGCGACGAGGTGATCGACGTCCCCGAGATCGGCCCGGGCGAGGCGCTCGTGATGGTCATGGCGGCCGGCGTGAACTTCAACAACGTGTGGGCCGCGCGCGGTGTGCCGGTCGACGTCACCAAGACGCAGGCGCGGTGGGGCGAGTCGACGGACTTCCACATCGTGGGTTCGGACGCGGCCGGGATCGTCTACGCGGTCGGCGAGGGCGTGACCGGCGTGCGGGTGGGCGATCACGTCGTCGTGCACGCGGGGCAGTGGGACCTCGACGACCCGTGGGTGGCGGCCGGCAACGACCCGGGCCTCGCGCCCTCGTTCCGGGTCTGGGGCTACGACTCGTGCTGGGGCTCGTTCGCGCAGTTCACCAAGGTGCAGGCGCACCAATGCCTGCCGAAGGCCGACGCGCTCACATGGGAGGAGGCCGCCGCGCCGACCCTCACCGGCGCGACGGCGTACCGCATGCTCCATGGCTGGCCGCCGAACACTCTCGAGGAGGGCGACGTCGTCCTGGTGTGGGGCGCCGCGGGCGGCCTCGGCTCGCTCGCCGTGCAGCTGGTGACGCTCGCCGGCGCGAAGGCGGTCGGGGTCGTCTCGTCCGAGGCGAAGGGCGCGTTCGCGAGATCGCTCGGGGCCGTGGGGACGATCGACCGCACCGCGTTCGACCACTGGGGGGTGCCGCCGAGGTGGGACGACCCCGGATGGAAGACGTGGTTCGACGGCGCGAAGGCCTTCGGCAAGGCCATCTGGGACGTGGTGGGCGAGCGGCGCAGCCCGAACATCGTGTTCGAGCACCCGGGGCAGGACACGATCCCGACCTCGATCTTCGTGTGCGAACGCGGAGGCATGGTCGTGATCTGCGCCGGCACCACTGGCTACGACACGATGGTGGACGTCCGCTACCTCTGGTACCTGCAGAAGCGCTACCAGGGGTCGCACCTGTTCAACGACGAGCAGGCGGCGGCGTTCAACGACCTGGTCCGCGACGGCAGGGTGCGGACCACGCTCGGGCGTGTGTTCGACTACCCGGAGTCGGGAATGGCGCACGCGCTGATGGAGCGGGGCGACCTCGGAGAGGGCAACGTCTCGGTGCTGATCAACGCGCCCGAACGCGGGCTGATCGGCCTGCCTTAGGGCTCCTCGACGAGCTCGACCAGGACGCCGCCGACGCCCTTGGGGTGCACGAACGCGATCCGCGTCCCGCGCGACCCGGGTCTGGGTTCCTCGTCCACGAGCGGGATCCCGTTCGCCCGCAGGTCCTCCAGCGCGTCGGCCACGCTCCGGACGCGGTACGCGACGTGGTGCACGCCGGGCCCCCGTCGCTCGAGGAACCGGCCGACCGGCGTCTGGGGTCCGAGCGCGCCCAGCAGCTGCACGTAGGACTCGCCGACCGCGAACAGCACCTCCTCCACGCCCTGGTCCTGCATGCGTTCCCGGTGCGAGGGCTCGATGCCGAACGTGCGCCGGTAGTGCTCGACGGCCGCGTCCAGGTCGGGCACCGCGATCCCCACGTGGTCGATCTGGGTCAGCCTCACGAGCCCCGCTTCCTCCGCCGTCCCTCGGACAGCGGCGGCTGCAGCCGATCCATGAGCTCGTGCGCCTGCCGGACGTGGTACGCGCGCAGCGTGAGCGCGCGGCTCACCGCGGCCACGGCCTGGGCGCGCAGGTCCTCCTCGGCCTTGACCCCGTCGCCGCGAGAGGGGTGCTCGGCGTAGAACGCGGTCAGGTCCAGGAACTGCTGCAGGGAGGGCGTGAGCCCGCCACGCTCGTAGGCGTAGATCGTCTGCCGGGCAGCGGGGAAGCCGCTCGCGGCCGCCGCGTCCTGCACGGCCCGGTACCCGGCGGCGCGGCGGAGCCCACGCAGGAGCGCGCCGATCGCGCGGGCATCCTCCCTGGTCACGGGCGTGAGCTTCTTCCTGGCCACCGTGCCGCACGATAGCGGCTCGGCCGCCGGGCCCGCTCCGCCGTCCGGACGAGGGCGCGAACGAACGACGGCCATCTAGGGCGAAGGGCCGATGCGACTCCCGGCCCTCCTGCTTAGGATGCCCTCAGGGTCGGAAGGCCGAAAGAGGGGTGACGTGAAGCAGACCAGCCGATCGACCGCCGCTGCCGCCTTGCACGGCGCTGACGCCGTCGCGCAGGGTCGGGCCGACGTCTCGAGGGTCCGCGAGCGCACCCGCAAGCGTCGTCTCACCCGGCTGATCGTCATCCTGGCGCTGATCGACGGGTACCTGTGGTACCGGTTCATCACCGACAACCCGTTCAAGCTGCCCACGCTCGGACCCGAGGCGATCATCTTCGCCCCGGTCGTGCTGATCATGATCGCGATCGTCGCGATGATGGCGATGCCGCTGTTCAGCGGCCGGTCCCCGCACCAGATCGTTCGGCCGGAGGAGATCGAGATCGGGCTGGACGAGGTCCGCGGGCTGGACAACCAGGTGGACGAGGTCGGGCGGACGCTGGACGTCTTCCTCGGCTACGCGACGTTCCGCGATCAGCTCGGCGGCAACCCGCGGCGCGGGATCCTGTTCGAGGGCCCGCCCGGCACGGGCAAGACCTACCTCGCCAAGGCGATGGCCAAGCAGGCGGGGGTCCCGTTCCTGTTCAGCGCCGCGCCGGCGTTCCAGTCGATGTGGTTCGGCATGACGAACGCCAAGATCCGTTCGTTCTTCCGCCGGCTGCGCAAGCTCGCTCGCAAGGAGGGCGGCGCGATCGGCTTCATCGAGGAGATCGACGCGATCGGCGGCGAGCGCGGTGGCATGAGCGCGAGCCCCGACCCCACCGGTCTCGGACGGGTCTCGTCGGCCTTCATGGGCGCGGGTGGATCGGGCATGGTCAACGAGCTCCTGATCCAGATGCAGTCGTTCGACCAGCCGCCGTTCGGGGCGCGCTTCAAGGCGCGGACGATCGAATGGGTCAACGGGTTCCGCAGGCCCGAGAAGCGGATCGCCGCGACGAAGCCGACCTACAGCAACATCCTGCTGATCGCGGCCACGAACCGGGCGGACAACCTGGACCCCGCGCTGCTGCGGCCCGGGCGGTTCGACCGGCGGCTGTACTTCGACCTACCGACCAAGTCCGGCCGGCGCGAGCTGATCGACTTCTTCCTCGAGCGCAAGACGCACCACGAGCAGCTCGACGACGACCACGCCCGCGAAACGCTGGCCCACGAGACGTTCGGCTACACGCCGGTGATGATCGAGCACCTGCTGGACGAGGCGCTGCTGCTCTCGCTCCGTGGCGGGCGGACCGCGATGAGCATGCAGGACATCCACGAGGCCAAGCTCACCGAGGAGCTCGGGTTCAAGCAGCCGGTCAGCTACACGGAGTCCGACCGCGTATCGGTGGCCACGCACGAGGCGGGCCACGCGACCGTCGCCTACTTCCTCGGCAAGGGCCGCCGGCTCGAGGTCCTGTCGATCATCAAGCGCCGGCAGGCGCTCGGCCTGCTCGCGCACGGCGACGAGGAGGAGCGCTTCACCCGAACGCGTACCGAGATCGAGTCCAGCGTCGCGATCGCGCTTGGCGGGCTCGTGGCCGAGGAGGTGTTCTTCGGCGAGAGCGGGACGGGTCCGGCCTCGGACCTGCAGCACGCGACCACGCTCGCGGCCCAGATGGTGGGGTCATTCGGGATGGCGGGCTCGCTCGTGTCCTACGACGCGATCGCCGAGGGGCCGATCGGCTCGAAGAACCTGGTCGGCAAGGTGCTGGCCGACGCCGAGGGAAAGGCCCGCGTCGAGGAGATCCTGACCGAGCAGCGCGCCCGCGTCACCGCGCTGCTCGAGGAGAACCGCGACGTCGTGGTCGCGCTGCGGGACGCGCTGATCGCGCGGGACGAGCTGGTCGGCGAGGAGATCGCCCAGCAGGTCGAGATCGCGCTGGATTCCCGCACGCCCGCGTAGGCCTCCGGTCCCTCCCGCCGCTCCGCTATCGTTGCCCGCATGACGGCGCCTTCGGACGTGCTGCGCTCGATGTTCGACTACCACTTCTGGGCCACCGAGAGGCTGATGGACCATCTCTCGGGACTGCCGTCGGACCGGCTCGACGCGTCCGTCCCCGGCACCTACGGGTCGATGATCGACACGCTCACCCACATGATCGACGGGGACTCGCGCTACCTGCTGCGGCTCCGCGACCCGAACCCGCCGATCGCCGACGATCGCGTCGGCGTCCCGCTCGAGCAGCTCCGGTCCGAGATGCCTGCGCACCGACAGAAGTGGGACGTGGCCCTGTCCGAGCTCGAGGCGGGGACGCTGCACGCGACGATCCGCGACCGCCAGGACTACCCGGACACCGACCCGGCCGAGTCGATGCTGCTGCTCCAGACCCTCCATCACGGCAACGACCACCGAACGCAGATCTGCTCGACCCTGGGCGCCCTCGGGTTGGACGTCCCCGAGATCGACGGCTGGGAGTACTGGGCCCACGGCCGCGGGTAGCTCGGGGGACCCCGGCGACGAGCTCGTCGAGGTCGTCGACGAGTCCGATCGCGTACTGGAGCTCGTCCCGCGACGGGAGATGCGCGGCCGGCGGCTCCTGCACCGGTGCACCTACATCCTGGTCCTGAACGGCGCCGGCGAGCTGTACGTGCACCGGCGAACGGAGACCAAGGACGTCAACCCGGGCTTCTACGACGTCTCGGCGGGCGGCGTGAACGCGGCGGGGGAGACCTACGACACGTGCGCCGCGCGCGAGGTCGCGGAGGAGCTCGGCGTCACCCGGACGCCGACGTTCCGGTTCATGCACCGGTATTCGGGGCCCGACGGCGAGGTGATGGGCGCGGCCTACGACGTGGTGTGGGACGGCGAGGTCGTGTGGCAGCCGAGCGAGGTCGCCTGGGGGGCGTTCGTGCCGATGCGCGAGGTCGACGCGATGATCGCGCGCGAGCGCTTCTGCGCCGACGGGCTCGAGGTGTTCGAGCGCTGGCGCGCCGAACGGCCCTCAGCCGGCGAGCCGCCGGAGCGCGGGTAGGACCTCCGAACCGAACCGCTCCAGCTGCTCCCCCCGGCGCCCGGACAGCCACAGGTTCAGCACCGTGAAGCCGAGCTCGGTGAGCTCGAGGAGGCGCTCGACGACCTCCTCGGGTTCGCCGGCCACCTGCCGCTCGGGGTCGTCGGGCGTCGGACCGCCCACCCGGACGCCCACGTTGTACGCGTAGTCGAGCGCGTCGGGGTCCCGTCCGGCCCGCGACGCGGCCTCGCGGACCACGTCCATCCTCGACGGCGCCACGCGCGGGGGCAGGTACGGCATCGACGGGATCCACCCGTCGGCCAGTCGTCCGGTGAGCTCCAGCGCCCTCGGCCCGTACGTGCCGAGCCAGATCGGGATCGGGCGCGCGGGCTTGGGTTCGAGCAGGGCGCGGTCGGCGCGGTAGCGGCGGCCCTCGAACGTGAACGGCGATCCCGTCCACGCGCCCCGGATGATCTGGAGGCCCTCCTCGAGCGCCTCGACCTTCTCGGCCGGCGTCCGCACCGGCGCGCCGAACCCGGCCGCCTCGCGGTCGTTGCCGCCCCCACCCAGGCCCAGGATCACGCGGCCACCGGACAGACGGTCCAGCGTCTCGGCCATCTTTGCCGTCATCGCCGGCAGGCGGAACGGCAGCCCGAGCACGTTGGTCGCCAGGCCGATGCGTTCGGTCCGCGCCGCGATCCAGGTGAGCAGCGTCCAGGTCTCCAACGAGGGGTGCTCGCCGTGGGGGTGGTCCCAGATCGAGACCAGGTCGAGCCCGAGCTCCTCCGCCCGCCGCGCCTCCGCCACGGGGTCCGTGCGGCCGGACGCCGACGGGACGATCGACACACCTATCCGCGTCACGGTCTCCTCCACACCCAGCCCGCCATGAGCGCCGCGTAGACTGGTCTCCACCGTAACCAACGAAGGGGACGGCATGCCTTCTTCCGTCATCGTGGCCGGCGCCCGAACGCCGATCGGCAAGTTCCGCGGTTCGTTCGCGGATCTGAGCGCGGTGGACCTGGGCGCGGTCGCGATCCGCGGCGCCCTCGAACGCGCGGGCGTCGCCCCCGACCAGGTCGAGTACGTCGTCATGGGCCACGTGATCCGGGCCGGCACGGGCCAGGTCACGGCGCGCCAGGCCGCGGTCGCGGCCGGGATCCCCAAGGAGGTCCCCGCGCTCAACGTGGACAAGGTGTGCCTGTCCGGGACCGTCGCGATCGCGCTCGCCGACCAGATGATCCGCGCCGGCGAGGTCGAGGTCGTGGTCGCCGGCGGCATGGAGTCCATGACGCAGGCGCCGTACGTGCTCCCGAAGGCCCGCGCGGGATCGCGCCTGGGCGACGCCGAGATGGTCGACACGATGATCCACGACGGCCTGTGGTCAACGTTCACCAGGCAGACGATGGGGGAGTCCTCGGACGCGGTGAACGCCGAGCTCGGCATCGGCCGCGAGGAGCAGGACGCATGGTCGGCGCGCTCGCACCGGCGCGCGCATGCGGCCTGGGGGTCGGGCGCGCTGGCTGAGGAGGTCGTCCCGGTGGAGGTGTCGCGCAAGGGCGAGACGCTCCTCGTCGAACGCGACGAGGGGATCCGGCCCGACTCGACGGCGGAGGGGCTCGCGCGCCTGCGGCCCGCGTTCGTGGAGGGCGGAACGATCACCGCGGGCAACGCGTCGCAGATCAGCGACGGCGCGGCCGCCGTGGTCGTGACGAGCGCCGAGACCGCCGAGCGCCTGGGCCTTCGGCCGCTCGCCGAGATCGTGGCCCATGGCATGTCGGCCGAGCGCTTCCCGTACCTGCACACGGTGCCCGCGATCGCGATGCAGCACGCGCTCAAGAAGGCCGGCCTCGACGTCCACGACCTCGGCCTGCTCGAGGTGAACGAGGCGTTCGCGGCGGTGTCGCTGAACGTGACGCGGATCCTCGGGTTCGACGAGGACCTGGTGAACGTGAACGGCGGCGCGGTCGCCCTCGGACACCCGATCGGCGCGAGCGGCGCGCGCATCGTGCTCACGCTCGCGCACGAGATGCGCCGTCGCGGCGTCGACCTCGGCGGCGCGGCGATCTGCGGCGGCGGGGGACAGGGCGAGGCGCTGGTGATCCGCCGCCTCGAGCGATGAGCGACGCGGGCCGGTTCGCCCTCCCCGGGGAGCTGGAGGAGTTCCGCGCGCTCGTGCGCACGATCGCCGATGAGCGCATCGCGCCGCGCGCGGCGGAGATCGACGAGACCGACGAGTGGCCCGAGGACGTCTACAAGCTCCTGGTCGACAACGACCTGATGGGGGTCGGGTACCCCGAGGAGTTCGGGGGTTCGGGGGGCGGGTCGCTCGCGTTCGGCGTGTTCATCGAGGAGCTCTCGCGCGTGTCGGCAGGCGTCTCGCTCACGCCGCTCGTGTCCAAGCTCGGCGTGATCCCGCTCACGGTCGCGGGCGACCGGGACAAGGCCCGGCGCGTGACGGAGGGGATCGCCAAGGGGGAGCTCCTGATGTCGTACGCGCTCACGGAGGCCGGCGCGGGCTCGGACCCCGCGGGCATGACGACCCGCTACGAGCGCGACGGCGACATGTGGAGGCTCGAGGGGACGAAGCGGTTCATCACCGGCGCGGGGGTCTCGCACGGGTACGTGGTGTTCGCGACGAGGGACCCCTCCATGCGTTCGAAGGGCGTCTCCGCGTTCCTGGTGATGAGGGACGACCCGGGCGTCGAGTTCGGGCGCAAGGAGGACAAGATGGGCATCCGCGGTTCGCCCACCCGCGAGGTGATCCTGTCCGGCGCCCGGATCCCCGCCGACCGCCTGATCGGCGAGGAGGGGAGCGGGTTCGCCTACGCGATGCGCACGCTCGACTACTCGCGGCCGGCGATCGCCGCGCAGGCTCTCGGGATCGCGCAGGGGGCGCTGGAGGCGGCGAGCCGCCACGCGATCGAACGCGAGCAGTTCGGCAGGCCGATCTCCGAGTTCCAGGGCGTGTCGTTCATGCTGGCCGACATGGCGATGCAGCTGGAGGCGGCCAGGCTGCTCGTGTACAAGGCGCTCGCGCTGTGCGACGAGGGCGACCCGCGCATGACGTACCACTCCAGCGTCGCCAAGTGCTTCGCGTCCGACGCCGCGATGCGCATCACGACCGACGCGGTGCAGGTGCTGGGCGGCTACGGCTACATGCGCGAGTACCCGGTCGAACGCCTGATGCGCGACGCGAAGATCACCCAGATCTACGAGGGCACCAACCAGATCCAGCGCGTGGTCATCGCGCGGGAGCTGCTGAACACGTTCGCCTGAGGTGCCGGAGCGCCGCGGGCGGCGCGCTCCGGCCGGGTCGGTCCTAGATCGCCAGCTCGTCGGTCAGGTCGTCGAAGCTCGAGAGCTCGCGCAGCGCGTCGAACGGGTTCGGGCGGGCCGGCGCCGGTTCCTCCTCCGGCTCGTCGACGACCGCGTCGAGCTCGTCCGCAGGCTCGGCCACCGATGTGGCGTCGACCACGACCTTGGCGTGGTCGTCCCCGAACGCGTCGGCACCCGCGTCTTGTCCGAACGATGCCGCCTCCGAGGCCTCGGCGGCCGCCGGCTCGGCGCCGCTGGGCAGGAAGACGCGGAACGACGCTCCCCCGCCCTGGCGCTCCTCGACCCATGCTCGGCCGCCGTGGAGCTCCGCAAGGCGGGACAGCAGCGCGAGGCCGGTGCCCGTGCCGTTCTTCCCACTGCCTCCGGTCAGGCCGGCGGGGACGTCGTCGTTCGTGTCGTCCACCGCGATCACCGCGCCCGTGTGGTCGCCGGAGACCTGCACCCACACGGCCTCGCCCGGCTCGCTGCGGCGAGCGGCGTTGGCGAGCAGCGTCTCGACCATCTGCTCGGTGAGCGCCGGGTCGAGCTCGATCGCCGCGTGCTCGGCGTGGACGCGCACGTCCAGCCCGTCCACGTCCGGCGTCTCCTCGACCACTCGGCGCACGATCGCCTTCAGGTCCGCGCGGCGCTTGGTCGGCGTGTAGGAGCCGTTCGCGATCCCGTCCAGCTCGAGCAGCTGCACCACGAGGCGCTCGAGCCTTCGGGCGCTCGCGCCCAGCTGACGGACCATGTGCTTGCCGTCGCCGCTGGTCGGATCCGTGTGCTTGAGGGCGAGGGCCATACCCATGATGGAGGTGAGCGGCCGGCGGATCTCCGAGGCCACGGACTCGCGCAGCTCGTCGCGCTGGTCGTCCACGATCACCGTGATCTGACGAGGCGTCTTGGCCGCCGGCACGCGGCCGTTGGCCTCCTCGAGCTCCGCCTCCAGGGTGAAGGCGCGCTCGAGCGCCTGCTGGAGCCGGTCCTCGGCCTGGGTTGCCCGTTCCTCGGCGGCGCCCACGCGCTGCTCGACGTCCTCGGCGTCCGAACGGGCCGTCGCCAGGAGCTCGCCCAGCTCCTTGGCCTGAGAGCGTGCGAACGTGGTCTCGTCCTCGGCGATGGCGGCTCGCTCCTCCGCGGAGGCCACCCGACGCTCGACCTCGTCGGCGTCCCAGCGTGTCGTCGAAAGGCGCGCGTCGAGTTCCTCGACCCGCGACCTGGCCAGGGCGGCCTCGTTCTCGGCGGTGTGTCGCAGGGCGTCGGCCTCCTTGGCCCGCTCCTCCGCGGCCCTGAGGCGTCGATCGACGTCATCGGCATCCGAACGCGCCGTCGCGAGCAGCTCCCCGAGCTCCTCGGCCTGCGCCTCGGCGAGGTTCGCCTCGTCCACCGCCGCCCGTCGGCGCGCATCGGCGTCCTTGGCCAGCTCCTCGGCCGCGCGCAACAGCCCCGAGACCTGGTCCAGGCCCTCGAGCGCCTGGGAGACCTGGAACCCCGCCGCCGAGACCCGGCTCACGAGCGCGGCTGCATCCGTCACCGCCACGTCCGCGTCCGCCGGATCGTGGTCGAGCGCGTCGATCGGCTCGGGGAAGTCGGACATCGTCATCGCACCTTTCCGCCGGGCCCGCCGTTGCCCCGGATGATCACCGGGTGCTCGAGCGGGTCGTCCGTCTGGTCGTCGTTCCTGTCCTGCTCGATGTCGCGGAGCGCCTCCGAGAGCTTCGACATGTGGAACTGGCCGGCCGTGTACTCGAGGTCGGCCTCCATGCGCGCCATCTCGCCGGCCATGTCGTCGGCCCGGCTCTCCGCTGACTCGAGGCGCGCGCGGAGCTCCTCGAGCTCGCCGCCGCGCGCCTCCGAGGCCTCGAGCCGCCGCTTGAGGTCCTCGACGGCGTCGGCGCTGGCTCGGGCAGACGCGAGCTGGCTCTGCGACTCCTCGAGCTCCTGCTGGCGCAGGGCGAGGCGTTCGCGCAGGGCCTTCGCGTCCATCTCGGCGTGGTTGAGCCGCTCGGTGGTCTCGCCCAGCTGCTGACGCAGCGCGGCGGACTCCGAATCGCTGGTGTGCGTGGTGCTCTGGGCCGCGACCAGGCGGGCCTCGAGCGCGCGGTTGGCCTCCAGGGCCTCGGCGAGCTGCTTCTGGATCCCCTTCAGGTTCTGCTCGGCGGCGTCGGCGCGAGACTCGGCGCTCCGGCGTGAGCGTTCGGCCTCCTGGACGACCTGCCGGTCGACGGGCACCGGCTGCTGCGGGTGGTGGTCGCGGCCGCGGCTCGGTGCGGGGGCCGGGGCCATGGTGGGGAACACCTGCACCGGAACGGGGGCGGGTGCCTTCGGGCGGCTCGAGGCCACGACCAGCGCGATCGCGCCGACCATCAACAGGGCGCATGCGCCGGCCGCCAGGTACCACGGCGTCGTCGCCGAGGAGGCGACCGACCCCGCCGCCTGCGACATCTCGGCCACGACGACGGTGCCGCCGGGGCTCAGCCAGATCGGGACCAGGGTCTGCAGGACGTCCCCGCGCACCTGCGTCATCGGTTCGCCGCTCGCGACCTCGAAGGTCGCGTTGCGCAGGTAGGAGGGGCGCGTCCCCACGATCGTCGGGTCGTCCGCGTACAGGATGCGGCCCAGGGAGGAGTAGATGCGCACGTCGTCGATCGGGCCCTTCGAGGTGATCTGGGACTCGATCGCCGTTCGCAGCTCCGTCGCGCGCTCGCCAACCACCGGCGCGATCAGGTCGCGGGGCTCGAGCAGCGTCGCGAGCTCGGTCTGCGCGGCCAGGCGGGCGTCCGTCGAGGCGCTCTCGAGCGCGGTCGAGCGGGCTCCGGAGGCCATGAGCACGCAGGCAACGACCGCGCCCAGCATGAGCACGGCCGTCCATCCCCAGAGCGGACGCATCCGCCGCCTGGTCAGGGAGCCCACCATCACGTCCTCCCGGTTCGTGTATGCGTGCGTCTGACCACCTATCGGCAGGCACGGGCGGAACCGTGAGTCCCCCGAAGGGGGGATTAGCCCGGAATGACTACCGCGTTCCCCGGTGCCGTCGGAGGACCGCGGTACCCTTCGGCCGTGGCGGATGCGCAGGCACGAGGCAACGGCACCGCCGAGCTGATCCTGGACCTGGTCGAGGCCGGACGGCTGGACCGGGCGGCGGCCTTCGTGGTGGACCTGATCGAGCGCCCGGCCGCGGACATCCACGTGCTGGAGGGTCAGGTCGGCCTCGACGAGGCCCTGGTCGTGGCGGGCCACCCCGACGCCTACGAGCTCGGACCGGTCGAACCCGTGGAGCCGGGCGCGGTGTGGGCCGTGGACGGGGGCTCGTGCACGGTGGCCGACGGCCGGTCCTTCCAGGTCGCGGCCTTCCGGGCGGCGCGGATCCGGTTCGCGGGCGGGCAGACGACCGACGTCGAGCGGCCGCAGCTGGACGTTCGCGCCGTCTCGCCCGAGGAGATGGAGCGCCTGGCCCGCCAGACCCTGACCGAGCTGTGCGGGTCCGAGCCCGAGCGCCTGCCCGACCTCCCGCGGCCGGTGGATGCCCTGCGCGAATGGGCCGAGTGGCGCGAGGTGGCCCGGACGATCGGCGAGGCGGCCCCCGGGGACCTGGTCCTGGTGGACGGCTCGCTGCACGGCGGGCCGCTCGTGCCCCAGCAGGTCGTTCGCCGCGTCCACGAGGACGCGCTCGCGCGCGGGGTGTCGCTCGCGGGCGTGGTCAAGTCCTCGACGCTGTACTGGGGGCGCAATGCGCCGCTCGTCACGCTGCTCAAGCGCCGGGGCGACCGCGAGCTCGGCGACGCCCGGTGGTCGGCCAGGATCTCGACCGATCCGGTGTTCGGCCGGCTGTACGTGGGGGACATCTTCGTGGCGCACCTCGCGCCCACGGCCGCCTACGCGTTCCGCGTCGACGTCGCGCGCGGGCCGGCGCCGCCGGAGGAGACGCTCGGACGTCTGGCGGCGCTCTCGGACGACCCCGCGTTCGTGGGGTACCCGTACCCGCTGGCACGGGTGCACCAGGCGGCGCGCGTCACCGGCTACGACGTGGCCGACATCCGGCGCGAGTTCCGCGAGGCGCTCTCGCGCGGGGGGATGCGCGAGGACGACGTCGAGCTGCTCTTCCAGGACTTCCACGAGGTGTTGAACCGATGAGCGAGTACAAGGGCCGCATCTTCGGCCGGAACGTGCTCGAGGCGACGTTCCGCTCGTTCTACGGCACCGACCTGTTCCTGGGCGAGCTGCTGGCCGCCGAGGATCCCGAACGCGGACGTCGCTTCCTGTTCCGCGTGATCCAGGTGACCTACGGCTCGGACTCCTCGGACCCGTCGTGGTCCGAGCGCACGGCGGGCGCGTACATGAGCGGGGACGCCGGCGGGACCACCTACACGCTCCGCGACCCCGAGCAGCGCCTGTACAAGGTCGCGACGTGCCAGCCGCTCGGCTACATCGACGCGGCCGGCGCGTTCCGAAAGCCCAAGTCCCTGCCGGCGCAGTTCGCGCGCGTCACCGCGCCCACCGCCGAGGACTTCGAGTTCCTGCGCGAACGCATGGGCGACATCCGGGTCGGGTTGCTGCGCTCGGGGGAGGACACGATCGACCTGGAGATCGGGATCCAGGGCGAGACCCTCACCTCGCACGTCGGCGTGTTCGCCACCACGGGCATGGGCAAGTCGAACCTCATGAAGGTGCTCGCGGGCCAGGTGCTCGCGTCGCGCGGTCGATACGCGTGCCTCCTGTTCGACCCGCACGGCGAGTACCTGGAGGGTGGCAGCGGGACGCGCAAGGGGTTGCGCGCCCACCCGTGGGCCGCCGACCGGCTCCGCGTGTACGCCACCCGCGCGGCCGGCGCGGGCGCGACCGCGCTCCGGCTCTCGCTCGCCGAGCTCACGCAGGGCGACCTGCAGACCGCGTACGAATGGAGCCACGCGCAGGAGGACGCGATCTACCGTCTGATCCGCTTCTTCCACGAGGAGTGGATCGTCCGCGTGGGCGAGGAGGACGACGTCGCGACGCTGGCCGAGGACCTCGGGGTGGCCACCAGCACGCTGCAGGTGATCCAGCGGCGCGCGCAACGCATCCTCGACATGCCGTGCATCTCCCGAGATCCGTCCCAGCCCTCGCTCTCGCAGCGGATCGTGGACGAGCTCATGAACGGCTTCAGCGTGCTGGTCGACACCAGCGGCCTGTCCTCGATGGAGGAGATCCTGGTCGCGTCGGTGATCACCCGGACGGTCCTGGACGCGTACGCGGACCTGTACCTCGAGGATCGGGAGCGCTTCGCCGGGCTCCCGCCGACGCTGGTCGCGCTCGAGGAGGCCCAGCGCGTGCTGTCCCGGGTGGCGCGATCGGACGAGAACGTGTTCCCGCGCCTCGCGCGTGAGGGGCGCAAGTTCAAGGTCGGCATGTGCGCGGTTTCCCAGCAGCCCAAGCTGATCGACGACGAGCTGCTGTCGCAGTTCAACACGTTCTTCATCCTGGGCCTGGCCGACGAGAAGGACCGCAACATCCTTCGCGGCAGCTCCAAGCAGGACATCTCCGACCTCGGCCCTGAGATCCAGACCTTGATGCCCGGCGAGTCGATCGTCACCAACCTCGAGGCGCCGTTCGCGCTCCCGGCGCAGATCTATCTGTACGAGGACTACCTCAAGTCGGTCACGGGACCCAACCCGCTCCCGTCCCGACCGGCCGACGCGTCGAAGGGGTTCGCCGAGTAGATGGCGCGGCTCGTCGCGCTCGGCGACGCGCACCTGGGGCGCTCGCACCTGGCCCACCTCCGCGACGACCAGGGTCGCAACGTGCGCGAGGAGGACTTCCTGCGCTCGTTCGCCTGGGCGATCGAGGAGACGATCCGCCAGGAGCCCGACGGGTTCCTGTGGCTGGGAGACATCTTCGACCACGCGCGGCCGACCTACCGAACGTTCGCGCAGGTGCTGGCGGGACTCCAGGGCCTGGCCGACGCCGGCGTGAAGGGCGTCGCGATCAGCGGCAACCACGACACGCCTCGGGTCCGCGGCACCGGGTCGCCGTACGACGCGCTCGAGCGCGTGTTCGCGAACGTCGCGTTCGCGTGGCGGATGGAGGCGATGCACGCCGAGGTCGCCGGCGTCCACGTGCACGCCGTGCCGCAGACGCTGGGCGTGGAGGACCTCCGCGAACAGCTGAAGGTGGCGGGCGACGCCGTCGTGGGCGACGCGACCAACCTGCTGATCGCGCACGTCGCGCTCACCTCCCTGCCCTCCCGCGCCTACCGGGACATCAACGAGCTCGAGGTCGAGGAGGGGGCGTTCGACCGCGCGTTCGACCTGGTGGTCCTCGGGCACTACCACGCGCCGCAGAAGGTCTCCAAGCGCACGTGGTACGCGGGCTCGACCGACACCTTCTCCTTCGCCGACTCGCCCGAGACCGCGAAGGGCCTGATCGTGATCGACACGGACGCCGGGACGGTGGACCACGTCGACAACCCGAACGAGCGGCCGCTCGCCACGGTGTCCGTGGCGGCCGCCGGCATGTCCTCGGGCGAGCTCGTCGACGCCGTGGAGCGGGCCGCGAAGGGCACGCCGGAGGGCGCGGTCGTGCGCGTCTACCTGAACGAGGTCGACCCGGCCTCGTACCGGCAGGTCGCGCTCGAGCAGTTCCAGGAGGCCGTGCCGAGCGCGCTGTGGGTGCAGGTCGAGCCCGAGATGGGCGCCGAGGCGTTCGCGGTGCAGGGAGGGCCCACGGTGGGCTCGCTCGAGCAGGAGTGGATGGCGTACGTCGAGGTGCAGGACCTCGCGGGGCTCGAGCGCGATCGGGTCGTCGCGCTCGGCGCGCGGTTCCTTGACGACGCGCGCGGGGAGACCGTGTGAGGGTCCTCGAGCTCTCGCTGCGGAACTACCGCGTGTTCGAGGAGCTGGACCTCGAGCTGCCGGCGCGCGTGATCGGGGTCTTCGGCGAGAACGGCGCCGGCAAGTCGACGCTGATGGAGAGCGTCGCGTTCGCCTGCTACGGCGTCGATGCCGCGCGCACCAAGAAGCACGACATCCGGACGCACGGCGTGCTGACCGACTGCGAGGTCCGGATGGTGTTCGAGCACGCGGGCAGCCCGTACGAGGTCCGAAGGACGATCAAGGGGCGCGGGCACGCGCCGGAAGCCGAGCTGTTCGGCGGCGGCATGCAGCTCGCGTCCGGGACGACGGAGGTCGACGCCGAGATCCGCCGGCTGCTGCACATGGACGTCCACGTGTTCCGGGCCTCGGTCTACGCGGAGCAGAAGCAGCTCGACGCGTTCTCGGACGTGACCCCCGGGAAGCGCAAAGAGATGGCGCTGCGCCTGCTGGGGATCCGGCCCGTGGAGGACGCCCGGAACGCGTCGCGGCGCGAGGCTCGGTCCACCAAGGAGAGCGCGACACAGCTCGCCGGCGCGATCACGGATCTCGCCGCCATCGAGGCCGAGCTGAAGGACGCCAAGGAGGCCGTGCTCGAGGCCAAGCGGGTGGCGAAGGACGCCGCCGCCGCGCTGAAGGTGGCGACCGCGGCCCAGAAGGCCGCGGCGAAGGCGTTCGCCGAGTCCGACGCGGTCC
>Ga0081455_10001311_pt1 | contig 30844 bp, 27 predicted proteins | sample TabmetS3T2R1_FD_70207 | JGI IMG/M metagenome (GOLD analysis project Ga0081455, IMG submission 70207) | Tabebuia heterophylla rhizosphere microbial communities from the University of Puerto Rico - S3T2R1 | ecosystem: Host-associated > Plants > Roots > Rhizosphere ... | reverse complement strand
CGACCTCCCCGGCGCTACTTGCGCCGCGCATCCAGCGCCGGCTTCACGACGTCAAGCGCTTCCTGGAGGGTAGGGTCACGCTGGCCCAGCATCGGCATCTGCTCGTGGCTGGTGGCTGGTTGTCGGTCCTGCTCGCATGTGTCCAGTTCGACATGGGAGATCGCGAAGGCGCTGAGGAGACCCGCGACGCTGCTTTCCAGCTCGGCAAGGAGGCCGAGCACCAAGAGGTCATGGCGTGGTCGTTCGAGCTGCTGGCATGGTTCGCGCTTGTAGCAGGGCGTTACGAAGAGACGATCGACCACTCCCGAACCGGTCTGTTGCTCGCGCCCAACAGCTCGGCAGGTGTCCAGCTCGCCGTTCAGGAGGCCAAGGGCTGGTCTCATCTCGGCAACCGGGACGAAGCGGAGCAGGCAATGCGTCGTGGTGGAACCACCCTTGCGAAGCTCCCGGTGCCATCCCATCCCGAGCACCACTTCGTGTTCGATGCCTCCAAGCTGTCGTTCTACGCGGCGACCTGCTACGCATGGCTCGGGGAGGCTGATCGCGCGGTTGAGCACGCGAACGAGGTCGTCACACAGTGTCTCGCCGTACCGGGGGCGAACCGGTGGCCCATGCGTCTGGCGGAATCCCGCGTCGACTTGGGCCTGGTCGCCGTACAGCGAGGGCAGGTTGATGAGGCATGCCACCTTGGGACCCTTGCCCTTGCTTCGCAGCGCAGGGCGGGAAGCACCATCTGGCGAATCGCCGAGCTCGACCAGGCCCTCATACTCCGGCACCCGGACGCTCCCGAGGCTCAGGACTTCCACGAGCGCTATCTTGCTGAGCTACAAGTAGTCCAGCACGGGGCATCGCCATAAGCAGGGCAAGTATGGCCCGCCTCGGAGCCCTCGCCGTGCTCTGGGGATCGGGCTTTCTCCTGATCAAGATCGCGCTGGAGGGCATGAGCCCGATCCAGATTGTTCTTGGCCGACTGGTTGCTGCCGCAGCTGTCATGGTCGCAGTCGTGGCCTACCGCCGGGAGGCGCTCCCGCGTCAGCTGGTTCCCTGGGCTCACCTGACGGTCATGGCGGTTGTCACCAACATTGCTCCATACTTCCTGTTCGCCTGGGCTGAGCAGCACATCAACTCCGGCCTGGCTGGCGTTCTCAACGCCACCACGCCACTGTTCACCTTGCTGTTCGCGGTCAGCACCCACACTGAACGCTTAACTGCGTCGCGCGTCGTCGGCCTGGTCTTGGGCTTCCTCGGCGTGGTCGTGCTTGCCGCTCCGTGGCACGACGGGGGAGTGGGCAGCTCGCTCCTTGGGGTTGGGGCATCGCTGCTGGCCTCTGCGTCGTACGCCGCCTCGTACGTCTACGCGCGCCGCTTCCTAAGCGCGCGTCAGTTCTCCCCCCTGGTGCTCTCAACCGGCCAGATGGTCGCGGGCGCCGTCCTGCTCGGAGCCCTGACCCCTGGTATCGCCCTCCAACCCATGACGCTCACGACCAGCGTCATCATCAGCGTAGTCGTCCTCGGAGTACTCGGGACGGGCGTCGCTTACGTCCTGAACTACCGACTGATCACTGATGAGGGTGCTACGGCAGCTTCCACCGTCACCTACCTACTGCCGATCGTTGCTGTCCTGCTCGGCCTCGCGGTCCTTGGGGATGCGAGCGGGCAGATCCAGTTTCATCTGGTTCTCTTCATCCAGCATCTTGAACTCGAGCATGGCCGTTTCCTTGATCAGATCCTTCGCCCGCTTGGGGTCGCGGACACCCGGCAGCTGCACGACGATCTGCTTCAACCCCTGCCGCTGTACGATCGGCTCGGCCACCCCGAACTGGTCGATCCGGTTGCGGATCGTTTCCAACGCCTGATTAATCGCCGAATCCTTGATGCGTTTGGTCTCAGCTTCCCGCAGCTCCCAGACGATGGTATTGCCGGAACCGGCGGATTCGACTTCACTAAACGTCGGGAAGTCGTCCAGCAGCTTTTGAATCTGCGGTTTCAAGTCGGCATTCTGAAACTGAATGGTGATTTTGATCGGCCCCGTCCGTTTCACGGATTCGACGGGAACTTTCTTGTCCACCAGCAGATCTTGTAACGCCACGACGGAGCGATCCACGGCGATTTCCACCGCCCGATCCTCGTCCACCTCCATGACCAGGTGGATACCGCCTTGGAGGTCCAACCCGAGCGAGATGCCTTTGTTCGGCATGATGGATTTGGCCCATCCCGGCAGGGATTGATACAAGTCCGGATAGGAGGGCAGGAAACACACGACCGAGATCACGAGCACCAGGAGCAACAACAGCAGCCGACCACGTATTTTTTTCATAGCGCGTTCATCCTCACCGTCCTCCAACTATGCATCCTTCTCGTCCTCCTCCGACCGCACTCGGGCAATGTATTCCCGCTGCATCTTGATTTTCGTGTTGTCGGCGATCTGTAACGTCACCGTGTCCTTTCCAAGATTGGTCACCGTGCCCCAGATGCCTGAGGCCGTGATGACCTTGTCGCCCTTCTTCAAACCTTCCATCATCGCTTTTTGCTGTTTCTGCTTTTTCTGCTGAGGCAGAATCAACATGAAATAGAAGATCACAAAGATCAAGACGAAGGGCACCAGCGAAAGAATTGTGCTGGATCCGGATCCGCTTCCCCCGGTTGTTTGTGCCCAAGCTACCGATTCCATCCACATACGCGTCTTCCTCTCCTCTCTATCGTTCGTGCGTTTCGCCTTCAGTCTCTACAGGTTCGATCTCTACTTGTTCCTGGATCTGGCGACGATAAAACGCGTCTCGAAAGGCCTCGAAGCTGCCCTCTGCAATTGCCAGACGCATGCGCCGCATAAAATCGGAGAAATAGGACAGGTTATGGATCGTGTTCAGCCGCGAGGCCAACATCTCCTTCACGTTATACAGATGATGCAGATACGCACGGGAATAACGTGCGCAGACCATACAGCTGCAGGCCGGATCGATGGGTGATTCGTCGCGTTGATAACGGGCTTGTTTGATCAAGACGCGGCCGAAACTCGTGAACAGCCATCCGGTCCTTCCATGGCGTGATGGCACGACGCAATCGAACAGATCGATTCCTCGGGCAACCCCTTCCAGGAGATTCTCGGGCATGCCCACCCCCATCAAATAGCGCGGCTTGGCAGACGGCAACTGGGGGACGGTGACCTCGAGCATGCGGTACATGTCCGCCTTGCTTTCGCCGACAGAGAGGCCTCCGATCGCATAGCCATCGAATTGCAGCTGCACCAGATCCCGCGCGGAATCCGCGCGGAGCCGCGCGTCCAACCCACCCTGAACGATGCCGAACAACGCCTGATCGGCGCGGCGCCGGCTGGCCTGGCAGCGAGCAGCCCACAGGCTGGTCCGCCGGACCGCGTCCCGCATCGCATCCGCTTCCGCCGGCAAGGCCACGCATTGATCGAACGCCATGATGATATCGGCGCCGAGCGCTTCTTGAATCTCAATCGCCGTCTCCGGTGTGATGAAATGCGTGGAGCCATCGAGGTGCGACTGGAAACTCACGCCGGCATCGGTGATGCGGCAGAGCTTCGCCAGACTGAACATTTGAAAGCCGCCGCTGTCCGTCAGGATCGCGCCTGGCCAGCCGGTAAACCGGTGCAGCCCGCCCATCTCGGCCACCACCTTGTGGCCTGGCCGCAGGTAGAGATGGTACGCATTGTTGAGCATGAGCCGGAAGCCGAGCTGCTCCAGATCGTGAGGATCGATGCCCTTCACAGGTCCGAGCGTCCCGACCGGCATGAACGCTGGCGTCTCGATCACACCATGGGCGGTCGTGAGCGTGCCCACTCTCGCGCTCGTGTGCTGGTCCGTATGGTGCGTAGCAAAATTCACAGGTCTACATGCGGTCCGGGGCGGATATGCCGAGCACAGACAGCCCGTTCTTGAGGACGTGTTGCACGCCGCGCATCAAGGCCAATCGCGCGGCAGTTCGTTCGGGGCCCAACGTTTCCCGTTTGGCACCTTCGTCGGCCACGATCCCGGGGGCGGCCTGCGCGAACACTTCGGCATCGGCTGCGGGCGGGAGTATCCGGTGCTTGTTGTAAAAAGTATGGAGCAGTGCGGCAAGCTGCTGCAGATAATAGGTCATCCGGTGCGGCTCGTAACCAATCCCGGCGGCCTCGAGCACCGAGGGATAGGCGGCCAGCTTTCGGATTAGACCCAACTCGTCGGGATCGGAGAGCAATGAGAGGTCCGCACCGCTTGGCGGCGGACAAGCGACGCCGCGCTCGGCGGCGACCCGCCAGAGGCTTGCAATCCGGGCGTGTGCATATTGCACATAGTACACGGGATTGTCCGCGGACCGTTGCTTGGCCAGCTCGAGATCGAATTCGAGGTGCGTCTTCGAATCGCGCATCAGGAAATAGAACTTGGCCGCGTCGGCACCGACTTCGTCGATGACTTCACGCATGGTGATGAACTCGCCCGTGCGCTTGGACATCTTCACTTCTTCGCCGGCGCGCAACAATTTCACGAGCTGCACGAGCACGACCTGAAGCCGTTCCTTTGGGTGGCCGTAGGCCTGCATGACGGCCTGCATGCGCGGGATATAGCCATGATGGTCGGCGCCCCAGACATCGATCAGAAGATCATAGCCGCGTTGCAGCTTGTCGCGGTGGTAGGCGATGTCCGAAGCCAGATAGGTGTACTCCCCGTCCTGTTTCTTGACGACGCGGTCTTTCTCATCTCCAAAAGCCGAAGAGCGGAACCACCAGGCCCCTTCCTGCTCAAAGAGCAGCTGACGGGACTTCAACTCATCCAGAACCCGTTCGACGGCCTGTGAGGACAGCAGTGAGGCTTCGCTGAACCATGAGGCGAACTCAATCCCGAACGCTTTGAGGTCTTCACGGATCACATTCAGCAGTTCGTCATAGGCCAGCGTCCGACAGCGCTCCTCCATCTGTTCGGATGACAGGCCTTTCAGCGCATCGAGCCGTGGTTTGAGACGCTCCGCGAGTGCCGTAATATAGGCGCCATGATAGCCATCTTCCGGAAAGGCGGCGGGCTGGCCCAAGAGCTCTCGATAGCGGGCGGCGATAGAGGCTCCCAGTAGCTTCATCTGACGGCCGGCATCGTTGATGTAATACTCGCTCACGACCTCGAACCCGACCGCATGCAACAAACTGGCGACCGCTTGGCCGACCGCTGCACCTCTGCCATGCCCGACATGCAAGGGACCGGTCGGGTTCGCGCTCACATATTCCACTAGCGCCCGCCGTCCTTTGCCGAGGTCGGTCGTGCCGTAGGAGGCGCCTTGTGCTTCGATTTCCCTGAGCGTTTCCTGCCAGAGGGCCGGCTTGACGGTGAGATTGAGAAATCCAGGCCGGACGATTTCCACGCGATCGAAGAGCTGATCTCGCTGGGGAAGATTCTCGACGATGATCTGCGCAATGTCGTGTGGCGCTCGCTGCTCGGATGAGGCCAGTGACATCGCCACCGTCGAAGCCAAATCCCCCCATTCAGGGCGTTTCGGCGCATCAAGGCTCAAGGCCGGCCAGGCTTCCGTTTTTAATTGGCCTTTTTGCCTAGCCCCGTTTAGGGCACCCAACAGGGCACTTGTGACCTTCTCTTGCACGACACCGTGAGACACGTAAGTCCTCAGCATTGAAGGGAAAAAATTAATTTGCCACTGTAGCATACGGCTGAATGAGGAGACAAGGCGCGAGTCAGGAAATTCGAGGGTTTACGCCGACGGTTCGTACGCTTCGGCATGCGGTGAGAATGGCCGGAGCTGAAAACTCCAGGCAAGGTTTCTCGAGACAATTTCTGACGGCGTCCCACGAAGGGCAGCCGCAAGGCTTCCCTTGTATCACCGTCACGGCCGCCCCTCGTGGCGCCCAGCGCGCAGGGTCGGTCGGACCGAATAAGGCGACGGTCGACGTCCCTACCAACGCAGCGAGATGAGTGACACCTGAATCATGACCGAGAAAGAGGTCGACCCTCGACAGCACGCCGGCCAGCAAGGGCACCGACAGACCGCGAACAAGAACCGGACGCCGAGCCATGTGTGCTAGAAGCTGGGCAACAAACTCGTGATCCGCGGGACCTTCCAACAGCAGCAGTTCGAAACCTTTCGCTTCCAGCCCTTCGAGAACAGGCAGCAACAGCTCCGGTGCCGCACATTTGTGCCGGCTGCCGCTGCCCGGATGAACCAATGCCAGAGGACGCCTGCCAGCGATTCCGCAGCTCGCCAGATACGACTCCGCCTGTGTGCGTAACACTTTGGGCACCGAAAGTGTGGTCATTGAGACCTTGTCCACCTGCCTAACGATGATCTCACTGAATCGGTCGCCTTGATGGACGCTGGACAACGTCGAGGCGAAGGGCGATCCGACGACGACTGCCGCAGCACCGCAGTCTTTCAACGTTGCTGCCAGGACTCCGGCGTCATCCTGCGTCCAAGCGACAGCCAAGTCGCAACGACTCAACCAGTCTCTGAGACACGGGTCATCTGGGGACGAACCACCGAACAATGCGGTGCAGGCAGTGGACTCAACGGAACTCCACCGATCGACGAAGCCACACTCGTGAAGGAGTTCCGCCGCCTGGGTCTGTGCATAGAGCAAGAACTGATGGGATGAAAAGCGCTCCCGAAGTGCGCGAATCGCCGGAAGGGCGAGCAGGAGGTCGCCCAGCCCTCCCGGATGCAGGATGAGAACCGTGCGTGACATGCTCTTCAGGAGGAGGATGGCTTGACGGCCCGCTCCAGAAGCGAACGAGCGGCGGCGAGGTCGGCGGGTGTGTTCACATTATAGAAGGAGCGCTCTTGAGGGTCGAGTGGACGGAGCTCCTCCGGCATCACGATACGGACGCGGAGCGCAGGGTGATCGGCCAACCGGTGGATTTTGAAGTCCTGCGCCTGAATGAGACCCTCGATGATCGGAAGACAATGGCGATGATACAGTGCGTGCATTGGGTGGTACCCATTGTTGAGTTTGGCCATGACCACGTCGGCTTCGTGCCTGAGCTCGATGAAATACTTGATCGTGGCGGGATCCAGAAACGGCATATCGCAGGCGACGGCAAACACCCATTCGGTTCCGGCCTGCTTCAACCCGGTATAGAGTCCGCCGAGACTTCCACATTCTGGAATCAGATCCCGCAAGACCGGAAGATCGGATTCGATAGAGGCACTATCCTGCGCGATGACGACCACCACGCGCTCGAAGACGGACCGCAGCACGGCCAGACTTCGAACATAGAGCGTCTCCTCTCCGATCGAGATGAAGCGTTTATCCTGGCCCATTCGTCGGCTCTTCCCGCCCGCCAGGAGCACACCCGCCACATCGGAAATCAGGGTCGTCTTCACATGAGCTCCTCACAAAACAAAAGGGGGTGGGTTTCCCCACCCCCTTCGTTTTGTATTCCTCTGCAGACCTTCGCGAATTAGAGGGTCTTACCCTTCTTCTTGTTCGCGCGGCGCGTCAAAACCCATCCTTCCAGCAGCACAACGCCGAAGGCGATCACGGCTGGATAGATGTAGGTCTCTTTCGGGATCGGGGGATTCATGAACGTGTAAAAGAAGGCCGACACGGCCATCTTTCGTCCGGCGTCCCCGTTGTGTCCATCCCATGCGAAGAACACGGTCGGAATGTACTGGCCGACCTCGAAGAACGTGTCTTCGTCATAGTCCTGATCCTTCTTGTTTCCGACCGGACGTTGAATCATCACGTACCAGCGCCCGTTCTTCCATTCGCCTTTGAGCACCTTGAGGTTCTCCTCATAGGTGTCGCGCTCTTCGAAGTCTTTGTCCCAGCCCGTGCCCTTGAAGGCACGGATGGAGCCATCCGCTTCCCACTTGACGATGTCGACCGGGAACTGATCGTTGGTCCCGAACAGATACCGCGGCTTGATCGGCGCAGGCAACTCCTTCCACTTCACCGGAGTCTCCATGGCAATGGCGTCATTATAGACGGTGTACTTATTTTGGTTGGATGCGATAGATCCTTCTTCTCCGGTCTTCGGATCCTGTTCCTTGACATCGACGTTCACCTGCGTCGGGGCCCAGGGCAGTTTGCCCTCGGCCACGCTCTTCGTACGGTCATCCCATTCCAGGAGGTACACGATGTACTTGTCGTTGTAGAGTGAACTGACCCAAATGTCGTCGATACGGTTGACGAAGTTCCGCGGCTTGTGCGTGATCTGTCCACCCATAGCGATATAACGCCGGGGGGCCTTCTGCCACGCTTCGTTTTGCAGATCGGTCGGAATTTCTCCCTCGACGGGATCTGATGGGATGACGAAGTTGATCTTCGGCTTGTCCGTCAATGGGTCGATCGCAAGTGCATTTCCCGCGGCATCGCGTTCGCAGAGCGATTGGACGAAATTCGCAATGTCCCAACGTTCGTCGATGGTGGTGTTGTCGGCAAACGACGGCATCGGCGTGCCGTTCACGCCGGTTGAGAAGGTCCGGAAAATGTTCTTGACGTTATAGGGATCCTGCCGGCTGCCACGGAAGTTCCAGCATTTGTGCCAATCGGCCGGCTGAATCGCAAAACCCCAGTCATCCTTCAGATTGAAGGCGTTCCCGTCGCCGCGTCCGTCAAGACCATGGCACTCAATGCACTTTTTCTCCACGATCAGTTCGGAACCGCGCTTGAGGCTCTCTTCGTTTGCCGCCTTCTGCTTGATATCGCCCAACTGTAAGATAGTCTGTGTTTCCGACTGCTTATCGGTAAACTTCCGATCCTTGACCAACTGGGTGGTCACAAAGGAGAGGACTTGGAGCCGCTGCTCCTCGGTCAAAATACCCTCCCAGGAGGGCATGGCCGATCCCGGTAACCCGTGCGTCACGGTCTCGAACAAGTCGTTCTGGCCGGGAACGGGCTTCCTGGAATCGAACAAGGGAAGCTCTCCACTCGCCGTATGACGGATTTTGAAGGTGCCCTGGTTGAAGTTGCGCGGCCGAGGCCACAGACGATCGGCACCGGGTCCATCGCCAGCCCCGTCGACGCCGTGACACCAGACGCACTTCGTAAAGTAGACGCGCTTGCCCGCTTCGATCATCTCGGCGGCAGGTTCTGCGGCCAGGTCGCCCTTTTTAAATCCTTCGGGCATGTCCTCGGCTCCGATTAGCGGAATTCCGACGATTCCCGATGCCAAGATCATTCCGAAGGCGGCAGCGGCAACCACTCCTGCCTTCTGACTTGAACGGTTCTTCATGTTTGCCCTCATCTCAATATATCCAGGTTATGAATCTTTTCAGACGATTAGTCCCAGGTACGGGGATAGTAGCCCGTGTGCCAGTACTCGAACAGAATCACCTTCCAGATCTCATCGACCGTCAGGTGCTGCTCCCACGGCGGCATGACCGAGGCCCAGGGGAACCCTTCGTTCGGCAATCCGATTCCGCCCTTCGATACGCGCCAGAAGATGAATGTTTCTTGTAGTTGGGCGATCGTCCCCGGGTCCGTGAAGTTCGCCGGGATCGGGTTGAACGCGAAGGCATGCAAGCCGCGGCCGTTCAAGTTGTCACCGTGGCAGAAGTGACAGTTCTGGAAGAAAATCTCTCCGCCCTCGCGCACGTACTTCAAATAGCCCTGGCTCTTTTCATCCCAGGGGTTAGCGTTGGGCTTCATCAAGCGTCCCATGCCCTGCTCGACGATGTTGGCGTTCGTGTATTCCTGATCGTACTTGCCCTCGGGATTGACGCGATACGGATTCTGCGAGGTCTGCAAGACGTACGTCTTACCGTGCACCTTGGTGCTGGCCGGCGGCGCAGGGTGCACCGTGCGCAACTCGATCGGCTCCTCGGACTTCGGCTTCATCGCGTTGTAAGAAAATCCGCCGATGAGAATCGGAAGCAGGAACAGATACGCGTAGCGCAGCACCTTGTTGCCGCCGCTCTGCGCATCCATGACATTCAGGATCGGTTGTTTGAACTTCTTCCAATCTTCCTCGTTCGACGATACCCACATGAACACCGCGACGAGCGACACGGTCCCATACATGGCGCGCACGCTGAACGGAATGGGCGGATAGACACGGTACTTGAGGTACAGCAGGATAAACGCCCAGAATCCGACCCCTTGCCAAAAACGCGGAAGCGGCATGCCCATCGAGGCGAGCATATAGCTCAGGCCGGCGAATCCTGCGACGAAGCCGGTAAGCTCGATAAGCATCTGCATGGGCATGTAGCCCTCGACCAAGCGCACGGTATTGGCCGGAACGATATCAACGATCATCCCCACCAGCAGGAGGAGTCCGACGACCCCTACCAAGGCGCCAACTGACATCAATGCTTTCATGGGTAAACTCCCTTATGTCTACAGATAGACGGCCAAGATTACGAAATCTTCGGTGGCGGAGCCCCCGCCTTCACCTGTGACAGATAGTCGACAATCTTCTTCAGAGCGCCAGCGCTCAGTTTCTGTCCGAACACCTTCGGCATCAGGTTGTCCGGGAATCCCTTCACGACATAGGTGCTGGGAGCGACCACCGATTCCATGATGTATTCAGGAGTGCTGTGCGCGGTTCCCTTGTACGCCGGATCCTTGATCCGGGTGGGTGCATTGGTACCCTCTTCGAGCTTCGGTCCCTGGGTACCGGTCGCGCCTGGAATGCCAGGAATGGTATGGCACACCACACACTGGGCCTTTGCAAAGATCTGGTCTACCGGCTCGGAGCCGTCGGCCAGCAACGCACTCGCTGCAGCAGGCTTGTCCTCCTGCATCTTCGGACGATCAGCCTCGGGGATGAATTTCTCGTAGGACTTCGTGATCTCCTCGAATGACGGCGCTTCCCGTCCTTCACGCACGTAGAACCAGGTATCGACCGCCGCTAATTCGGGAAGCGAGAGTGAGATTGGTGGCTTGTGGATCTTCGGCATCGGGCTTTCTTTGTCGTTGGTGCCCTTCACGCCGTAGCCTGACACAACGTAGCAGTTCGGACAGGAGTGAGATTCGGCAATGTACTCCTGACCGTTCTCAGCCGTGCCGCAGCCGGGACAGGCTTCTTTTTCCACGAACTCACGCTTGGCCGGATTCCCCTTTGAATATTTTGGATCTTCGAGCCGTTCCTTGCCTGCCCGTTCCGGCAAGCCCAGCAAGTTAGGCGCACGCTCTCCAAGCATGCCGGCATGGAAGGCATGACAGAGCGGACATTGCCCCTTGCCGATGGCGCCCTGGACCTTGTTTTGGCCGATGCCTCCGAAGATGATCTTTTCACCCTCATCGGCCAATTGCTGCGGGGTCATCGAGCTGAAATCCAGCTTTTCTTCCTTGGGAGGAAAGCCGCCCTCGACCTGGGGTAGCCAATTTCCATATCCCGACAGAAAGGCGGCCACAAAGAACATGAACCCGCCGATCTTCAGCAGCGCGGCGAGATTCGTAAAATAGAGGGCCATGACGAACGTCGTGGCGGTGATCATCACGAGCGAAACCGGCAGGAGCCGGTTTTCTCCGTAGAAATTGTTCTTGTAGTTGGCGATGGCGATGAACATCAGGAACGCGGCAATGATACCGATGAAGGTCTTGAACGTCGCCCGCTTCTTGGCAGCGGGATCGCTGATGGACACCTGAAAATAGATCAGCAAGCCCACCAGCAGGGCCAGGACCATCCAGCCCATTGAGAGGGCTTCGTTAATCAGATTACCCACGGTTTTAACCTCCTGCGGCTACACCGGTGGGAGATGTGCTCACATCTCCCACCGTGAGCCAATGCTCAATAAGGGATGATTAGTGGCTGCCAGCAGGTTGCGGTGCACCGCCAGGCACTCCCGCTTTCTCGCCGACCGGCACTTTCTTCGCCGTCAAGCTGCCGAGCCAAAAGACGAAGAGAATGCTGATCCAGAAGAAGAGCACGTTGAACGAAATCATGTTCGCGGCAAAACCCACCGTATGGGTGTAGGCCCATGGCGAGTTGTCGCGCATGATCTCATTGACGTGCCAGAACAACCGGACCGAGGAGCGGATATATCCCATCAATCCCATCATCCAGGTAAAGGCCGTGGCGAGCATGATGAGCGCGTACTGCGAACGAGCGGAGATCTTACCCCACTCGATCGGCCCCATCTGCTTCGCTCCTTTCATCATGAAACCGTTCAAGGCTGTCATGAAGAACAGGCAGGACAACGTCGTTGCCACCTGAGGCACCGACAGGCCAACCCGGACGTTGGCGGGAATGTAGTATCCGTAAATGGCGAGCCAGATAATGTTGACGTACGCGAAGAAGAAAAACACACCCATGAAGATGTTGCCGAACTTCGACCATGAGACGGTCGAGACCTTGTTGCCACGCATGTACCAGATAAAGCTGAGCACCGTCGTCGTGATGATGACGTTAATGCCGCCGTTCTTGGCCGACATGACGCCGTAGTTGCCGAGCACCGGATGCTGCTGGCCGCCCATGGCCTTCAATTCCGCGGGCGACATGACCATGGTATGCGGGGTGATGAACACGAGAAATCCGCACACGAGCAGGAAGACAAGATACTTGATGTAACGTTGATACTTTTCGGCGCCGCGCATACGGCCCAGCGCCTGCCAGAGATAGTAGTTGGAACTGAGGAAGAGAATCCCGATCATGGTGGCTTGGATGATGAACAGCCAGGCAAGCAGACCGCCCATGAGTGTGATACCCATCTGTTGGCGGTAGGCATAGACTTCGCGCATCAACCAGTAGCCGGCAAACGGCAAGGGAATGAGGAAGGCGACGCCGATGGCCATCGCGATGTAGCCCATCCAGTCGTAGTGAGCGCGATCTTCGTCCGTTTTCGACGCCAGGAACCGATAGGCGGCATAGGCTGCAACGACACCGCCGCCGAACGCCATGTTGCCGAGAATGCGATGCACGTTGAGCGGGTTCCACAAGGCGGTATGAATGACGTGCCAGATGTTGCCCAGGAAGCGCCCTTGTTCGTCGACACCGGCGGGCGACATCATGAACCCGATCCAAGAATTCGCCAAGAACATCAAGAGAGTGCCGATGACGTTGAGCACGACCGACATGCTCAGGTGAATCCACTTCAAGAACCCCTCTTTCATCTTGTCCCAGCCATAGTAGTAGATGTAGAGGGTGCCGCTCTCGGCCACGAACATCAGCGCATAGATGTGCATGACCGGTCTGAAGATGCTGGAGAGATAGCCGAAGAATGCGGGATAAAGAGTCAGGAACGTGAAGATCAGGATACCGCCGAGGATGGCTGTCAGTGAGTAGGCCGTGAGGCTGATCTTTACGAAATCATAGGCCAATTGATCGTACCGTTTCGCCAGCGCTTTGTCCTTGCTGACGACTCCCATGAATTCGATGATCATGCAAAAAATCGGAACGGCCAGCACGAAGCTGCCGTAGTAGAGGTGCTGCTGGTTCGCAAACCAGAGCAACACACGGCTTTCGAAGTTGTACCGCGGATAGTCCTTAGGACCATCCGTCGTCTTCGGGGCCGGGGCCCCAACAACGATGCCTTCGGTCTTGTAGTAGACATCGCGTCCCTTCTCGACCTTGTCTCCTTCCTTCTTTGCTGCATCGGCGGCCGCTTCCTCACCGGCTGCCGGCGAGGGAATCGAGACGACGACGGGGAGCAAGAGAAGGCTGATCATCGCGCAGAGCGCCATGATGGAAAACACCTTCTTGCGGGTTATAGGGCCCATGGGATACCTCCTTGAAGCATTCCGATAAAAATTCCTCAAAAATCCTATAGAGGGTTCGACTCTCCGCAGCTGCTACTTGCGGAACAGGTACCAGTAATCCAACCCCTGCATATCCATCAGGGAGTGATCGACGAAAGTGAAATACGCCACGCAGATCACGGTCGAAATCAAAATATAGAGAATCGTCTGCCCCATCTTCAGCTCCTCCTCAACTTCAACGAACGCGACAGGTGAATTGCGCAATGCAGCGGCCCTGCGCTCAGCAGGGGCACTGAATACCGGCGAACCAATAGAAGAACCAGAGGCCGACCGCAGCCGTGATGTAGAAAATCATCTTCCCGATCTTGATCTTGATTGGACTATCTGGAGCGGTTGCGGTTGCCATCAATGTCTCCTTTTGGCAGGGAATAAAAATGCGTGTGATTTACCTCGGCCCGTTTCTTGACACACAGTGAGTCGTGTGTTATTCCAACTTCGTCGTTGGGCGCGTAAACATAGGGAAAAACATGAGTAAAAACTCGAAAGTGTTCGACATTATAGTTTTGGCTGGAATGGTTGTCAATATCATTCTGGCCGTCTTCCTGATTCTGTATTACTTCGATTTTCTCTAGAGTTAGCTTCGTTTTTCCCTAGCTCCAGACCCCGCAAAACTTCCCGAAATTGCGCATCGAAATCCGATGGTTTCGTCGCGAAAGTCGGGCACCATTTTGCTGCGACTTGTGATGCGAACGTCACCCCCGGTCGTCGTGTACCCTCCACCACGCATGACTCGGAAAGTCCCGAATTCCGGACTAGGGGGATCCTTGTCGGGAGCTTCCTTGTAGTACGCCTCTTGATACCAATCGGCCACCCACTCCATCACGTTGCCCGCTCCATCCATGACGCCATAGGGACTTTTGTCCGTTGAAAACGATCCGACACGAGCGCTAACCTCGTGGCCGTCCTGCACGCGAGCCCAGTTCGCCCCATTGGGTTTTTCCTGGTTTCCCCAGGGCCATAGTCGGCCGTCGGTCCCACGCATCGCCTTTTCCCATTCGGCTTCCGTCGGCAGCCGCTTGCCTTTCCAGCGACAATATTCGTTCGCATCGTCCCAGGACACGTACACCGCCGGCTGATTCGGTCCGCGCATTTTGCTGATGCTCTTTGCGTAACGTGAAGGAGGGCCGGCCTTGCGGTGGCTCGTGGCGAGGACGAATTGCTGGTATTGATGGTTGGTGACCTCGTAGCGGTCGATCGAAAATGTCTCGAGAGAAATTGTTCGCTGCGGCTGTTCATCAAAGCCGCCGTTCGTAGTCCCGCGCACAAACGGTCCGGTCGGAATGGTGACCATCTCTTCCGGGAGCGGTTCTTCGCTTGCTGCGGGCTCAGGCTCGGAGGCGGCGTCTTCCGTCACCTCCGGCACCGTTTCATAAGGGGTCATGATCGTTCCGCGAAGGATGCCCATGATGGGGAGCGCAGCGAAGGCGAGGACCACGAGGAGAAAGGCGATCTTAAACTTGGTTTCCAGCATGGCGTCCCATCAAGAGGCGGGGGCGTGACCTCCCGGCTCGAGGTCGCTCGCACAGCGGATGCCGATCGTAATGTCGGTGCGCCAGTGTTTTGCCGCAAAGCGTTTGGACAATCGGGAATTGTGCTCGGTTTCGCGCCACGACCCTCCACGCACGACCCGTAGATCGCTTGTACCTTCCGGACCTTTTGGATCGCGATACGCAGATTTCTTGTAATAATTCTCGTCGTAGGTGTCGTTGACCCATTCGGCAACGTTGCCGGTCATGTCATACAATCCGTATGGGCTCCGGCCGGCGTCAAACGAGCCGGGAGGAGCCAGATATTTGTAGCCGTCTTCGCTGCCGTCGACGTTCGCACCGTTGGTGACGAACTTGTCGCCCCAAGGGTACTTTCGCTTGCCTTCACCGCGACCGGCCTTTTCCCACTCGGCTTCTGTGGGGAGACGTTTTCCGGCCCAGCGGCAATAGGCCAGCGCGTCATCCCATGAAACGCTCATGGCGGCGAATTCGGGCTTCAGCAGTTTGGTCTGATCGTCCTCGAACACCTCGATCTTCGGCATCGCGCGCTTCGTCATTTTGGCGAACCGAATGTATTCTTCCTGCGTCACTTCCTTCCGATCGAGAAAAAATCCTTTCAGAAACACTTGGTGCTCTGGCACTTCGTCGGGATCGCCGTCCTGACTGCCCATCGTGAAAGGCCCTTCGGGGATTTGGACCATTTCGCGACCTTCATCCCCCATTTTGGTTTTGTACATCGAGTAGTCTTGGGCAGGAACGTTGCTCGCTGTGGGCCGGCTCTCAGTTTTCACCGACTGGGCAAGCTCTTTCATCTTATAGGCTTTGTTCGACTCATAGAGCATCATCCCGATCATGAGGAAGAAAGAGCCGAACACGAAAATGATGGATCCGATCAACACGCCTTTATTTTCCATGCAATGTATCCTTCACGCTAAGGGCTCATTCAGAAGGATTTACCGGCTCCGACTGGGCCTTCCTCGCGGCCCGAACATCTAACAACATGGAGATCTGTACACCGAGAAATCCGCCCATTGCCGCTCCGGCGCCTGCACCGACCGAAATGCGCTCGGCGCCTGCTACGAGCCATGCCAACGCGCCACCCAGCAGGCTGCCGATCAAAATACTGACAAGAAAACGCCTCCCGCCCAGATAGCCAATGACTCCGCCCATGGCCAAGCCGATGGCGATCGCCACCGGCATGAGGCTTCCCCCCATGATCAGACCGATCAAGACACCGACGGTGCCCATGACGGCCAGTCCGAAGGCAATATCAAACCACCTGTGAAACGGCATGGTTTCCGCTGTCATGACATCCAGACTCACAAGCGATTATTTTCCCGACGTCGCGACCATCGGCCCGAAATCGATTTCCACACCGGGACCGGCAATGATGGAAATGCCCCACGCCTTTGCGGCCGGCTCATGCTGATGGATCCGTTTAAAGTCTTCGTAGGCATTCACCTTTTCTTCCACCCATTGTCCGACCTGTGTCGTGCCGCTTTGGACGACGATTTCTGATCCGCTGAACATGCCGCCCTCGATGAGCGTGCCTTCGGGCTTAGTTGCACTCCAAATATATTTGGTGAATACCGGGATGAACATGAGATCGGTATCCAGCGATGCATAGACGGCGGCGAGCGGCTCCGTGCCTTCGAATGCCTTGTTCAACCGCCAACGCCAGGTCAGGACGGGATAGGCCTTGGGGTCCCAGTCAATTTTCTTTTTTTTGATCCGTTGGCCCGCATCTTTTGCCGAAAGGAAATTGGAGCCGTTTTCGGATTGCACCTTATAGGCTTCTCGTCCCTTCGTATGACTGCGCTGGCTCTCATGATCCCAGCTTGTGGGAAAGCCGTCCGCTTCTTTCGTTTGAAAATCTTCCAAGATCAACTGCTGCCCCTGCGCGGATAGCGGCCCTGAGGGAAGAGTCAGCAGGACAAACAGCGCCGCCGCCATGACCACAACGACACTTCTGCTTCTACTCATGTCTTTGATAGTCCTTTCAGCTACTTCAAGCTTCTTGCGAAGGAGCCGGTGCGAATGTTTGCGAGGGCGTATCGGAGAGTTCTTCTCCCAATTCCTGTTGCTGTCCACGTTGACACATCCAGAACAGGGCGAGCACAGCAGCCCAAAACACGACCATGTTGAGGGTCACCATTTTTGCAGCAAACCCCAGCTCTGGCGTGAAGGCCCACGGCGAGACATCCGCCATGACTTCATTGACGTGCCAGGACAGCCGCCCCGAGGAGCGAATGTACCCCATGAGACCCATCACCCATGTGAAGGCGCCGGCAAGGCCGAACAGCACCACCATGCCTCGAACAGAAATTTTGCCCCATTGCACTGGCCCATGAAGCACCGACCCCTTGAGCATGGCACGATTGATCAGGAGGCTGATGACAATGACGGTCAAGGTGGTGACGGCTTGCGGCAACGAGAGACCGACACGCAGTTTGGCCGGCAGATAGAAGCCGTAGACCGACAGCCAGATCACATTCACGAGTCCAATGGCAAAGAGCGTCCCGATCAATAGATTACCGGTCTTCACCCAGGACACGGTCATCGTGCGATTGGCCCGCCGATAATACAGGTAACTCAAGGCCGTGAGGAGAATCATGACGTTCACGGCGCCGTTCTTCGCGGACATGACACCGTAATTCCCCACGACCGGATGTTGCGCGCCGCCCATCGCTTTCAGTTCGCCGGGTGACATCAAGACCGTATGCGGCGTCAACCAAATGAACAGCGCGATCGTCAGGCCCCCAAGCACGAATTGATAATACGACTGGTATCGCTCACCTCCCTTGATCCGCGCCATGCTTTGCCAGAGGTAATAGTTGATGCCAAGCAACAGCGCACCGATGAGCAGCGCTTGGACGACAAAGAGCCAAGTCAACAGACCTCCCATCATGGTCACGCCCATGCTTTGGCGGAATACATAGACGGAACGCATCAACCAATAACCGGCAATCGGCATCGGCAGGAGCGCACACACGGTCACGAACAGAAAAATGTAGCCGACCCAATCGAAGTAGGCCCGCTCGCCGTCCGTCTTGCTCGTAAAAAACCGATAGCAGGCATAGGCCAGCACCACCGCGCCGCCCGACATGATATCGGCCAGGAAGCGATGGACGTTCAACGGATTCCAGAGCGCGGAATGCAGTAGGTGCCACCCGTTCCCCAGGAATCGTCCCTGCGCATCGACGCCGGCCGGCGACATCATGAAGGCGGCCCATGAGTTGGCGAGGAGCAGGAGCGCCGTTCCAAAGATGTTGGTCAGGATGCCGATGGCCGCATGGATCCACTTCAAGCCGGGCTCCGCCATCCGGTTCCAGCTGTAGTAGTAGAGAATGAGCAGCAGGGATTCTCCGACGAAGACGATGGCATAGGCCGGCATGAAGGCCTTGAACGTCCCGCCCATGTACTTCATAAAGCTGGGATAGAGCCACAGAAACATCCCGAGCATCAGACTGCCCACCACGGCTGTCACCGACAGTGCAAGCAACGCCACCTTTGCCAGATCCCTGGCCAACCCGTCATAGCGCAGCGATAACGCAGGCTTCTTCGTGAGCAATCCCAGAAATTCCAGCAGCGCACAGAAGAGCGGCAGCGCCAGCACGAAGCCGCCGAAGTAGGTGTGCTGTTGAGTGACGAACCAGACCACCAAGCGGCTGTCGAAGGAGCCTATTCGCGGATACACTGTCTCCGTCGGTGAAGGTGCAGCCGGCCCTTGCGGAGTTCCCGGTATTTGATAGTAGAGATCCGCAGCGCCTTCTGCATGACTAGAAAGCGGTAGCGCGGCACCGGCCACAAGACAGGAAGTCAGCACGGCGAGCACAAGAACCGAAAACAATGATCTCGTTGTCGACATCGTTGCCTTATCCCTTCGAAGCACCAGCAACAGCAGACCCGGACGGTTTACTCAAAATTCCCATCACGAATGGACAGCGAAGCAAAGAGGGACTCAGACTCACCCCTTGGCGTTCCTCGACCTGACGCCGATAGCCCAGGTAATATCCATAGAGCGCCATCAAGCCGGCCACCAGGGCGCCGCCGCAGATGGCGTAGAACGTTGGAACGCCCGGCTGCTTCAACAGAAAGATGACGAGTCCCACTACAACCAAATAGTAGGTCGAGGCGAACGCCAAGCCGGGCCACCACCAGTACTTGAGTAACTCTGCCGCTCTCGTTTCCATCAACCCACCCATCCATGAGCCCGACGGTCTCAGCCCACCGAAATAGGCGCAGAGAGCAAGTCCCCCGGCGAGCAGCGTCACGGCCAACACCTGCACGAAGGTCGCGGCCTGATGATTGTCGACGAGCGCTCCCAATGAGGCGCCTACAGCGCCGACCATGAGCCCCGACGCAACCCACGGCCCGACAATCATGGCGTGAGTTCCCAGCAGACTCCGCAGCGCCACTCCGTTCGGAAACGTCGGACAGGGCCGTCCCATCAGGGACACCTTGCGCACATGACCGATTTCAAATGCATCACGTGCCACGGCCGTACAGGAAATGATGATGGCCATCATCGCGGGACCGTCCGGATGCTTCAAATAGTCATAGCCGACGAGCCAAAGCAGGGCGAGGACGAGAAGCGAGAGCTGTACGGCGTAGACAAACCCGATCCATCCGGCCATCCAAATCAGAAGGCCCCGACCATCCTCTCTGAGGACCTGAGCCCAGTCCGCCCCACGTCCCACGCGATACGCCAGCAACGCCGTTACCAAGCCCACGATCCCGCTGACCAACAGCAGCACCACCGGTTCCGTCAACGGTATCAGGTGTTTGGCCAGCCGATACATTCCAAAAGCGACGAGGCCCGGTAGGACCATCACCCAGCGCTTCTGTCTCCGTACGGAATCCTCCGTTACAGCAAGGCTCAGACTGGGAAGAACCCGCAATGCCATTCGATGGAGCATCGTTCAGCCTCTAGCTCCCAGTCCGAAATATTTCGCCTTTACTTCTTCCATCAGTGCAACCGTAATCCGACTGGTTCCACGCTCTGCGGCCGTTCGTTCCAGCTCGATTTTCGCCATGGCCCTCACGGCGGCAGGCACATTGTTCAATCGACTTTCTGCATCCTTGTCCCATTCGATCCGCTCACCACTTCGGGAGCGCAGCAGGCTGTCGTAGGTCGCAACCCGTTCGCCACGCGCGCGCATGTCCTGCTCAACCTCGTCCCGAAACAGCGGAGCCAGATAGGGCGGCATGCGTTCCAACCGATGCAGTGCGTCATCGGTCCAAACCATCCGATCCACCAGTCCACTCAACTGTTCTGCCGGCACATCGACACCGATCTTCAAGCCACAGCCTCGGCACTCTGAGCGGATGAACCACTGCTGCGAGCCGTCCTCGCAGCTCCGTTCTTCAATGCCTTCCGTATGCATCCAGCGTCCGCAGCCACAGGTGAGCATAGCCGCACGATTATCCAATTTTGCCCGGGTAGAGGATGTACAACAACGTGTAGGTTGTGGTGCCGGTGACGAACAGAATGCAATAGATGATCATCGTAAATCGACCAAGCGTCCGATGGCGCTGTCCGCCATCCGGCCAGATACGTTGGATCCCCATCTCCACGGCAAACACGAGCCCTATGAGAGAGAGAAGTCCGACCCACACGACGAGCCGCCCCATTCGGAAACGATCTGCTGTCACCAGATACAGCAAGTACATCGCGACCATCGCGCAGAGGACACCGAAAATCATGCCGATCTTTCCCCAAGATGTCTGCAGTACGCGACTGCTCAACATCCGTCGTCCTTGCTCGACGATCTGAGCGCGAAACCCAAGCACAATCATGTAAATCGCCATGACCAATCCGATGACCACGAGAATGATATGGAACGTCAGTAGAGGAATAAATACATGACGGTAGAGGGCTTCAGATCCTCCGAAGCCTTCTTTCCCTTCGAATGCCAGTACACCCAATTGCCGAAAGAGATAATAACTCACGAAAAAACCCAGCATTGCTGTCATCCCACCCAACATGAGCCAGTGATGGGCATGCCCTTCACGGCGTTTCGCCTGAACCCAGCCAATGATAAAAAGCCCGGTAAAGAGGGTGGCCATGAGTTGACTCAGATCTGCACCGATGGTCGCATGTGTTCCAAAAAATCCAGATTGCTTGAGCCACTCTGCCATTACTTCCCCCCGTTCGACCGTCCCCTACAGGTCCGGTTCACACTTCATGAAGACTTGACACCCTGGACCACGGCGGTCTTCTCTAATTCCTCAAACGAAAGAAATCCCGCCTTGGTCATCCATTGCATCGCATCGGCCGTCCTATAACAGGCACCCTGCTGCGTGTTCACCAGAATGTGCACAGCGAAAGCCGTTGTCCAGGCCGGGCCGGTCCCCGTCTCATCGAGGAACCGGTCCTTGATCACGAGTCGCCCGCCCGCCGACAGATGCTCATACACCTTCTTGACCAAGGCTTGATTGGTCTCAAACGTCTGGTAGTGCAGGATGTCGGACATCAGGACGATATCGTACGGGCCGCCCAGGCCGTCCTGGTTGAAGTCACCGCCGCGTAATGTGATTCGAGATTCAAGGCCGGCATCTTTCACCGTCCTTTCCGTCAGAGGAAGCGTTGCAGGAAGATCGAACACCGTCGCGGTGACTTTCGGATACACCTGGCAGAAGGCAATGGCGTTGGTGCCGGCTCCGCCTCCCAGATCCAAAAGACGCAGCGGTCCCTCGAGTCGCAACCGCTTGGCCAGCTCTGGCCCGCTTTGTCGCCCAATCCGATGGAGCACAGCCAGGACGTTCGACCCCAACGCAGGGTCGGTTTCGAACACATGGCGGTCGACTGTCCGTTCTCCCGAACGAATGGTCTCCTCCAACTTTCCCCAATTATTCCACTCAGCGTCATGCAGGAGCAGGAGATGACCGATATACTGCGGCGAGTGGCGGACGAGATGGGTTTGGGCGGCAGAGGTGTTGTCAAACCGATCGGCAGTCTTGCTCAGGAGGCGCATGGCCACGAGCGCGTTCAAGAGTAGCAAGAGGGTCGGCTCATGAGCGCCCAATCGAGCAGCCGTTTCCGCTGCCGTCTTCGGCTTACCGTCCAGGACCGAAAAGACATCGAGCCGCACCGCGGTCAGCAGAATTTTGGTTTCCCAGTAATAGCCCAGCTGGAAGATTTCGGCGAGGCTTAGTTCCCGTGACACACTCGTCCTCTAATCAATAATAATGCTGAAAGATCGGCATCTTACCCAGTTCAGAAAGCGAAAGGCAAGGCAGGGAGAAGAGTGCGTGACGGCGGATAAAACACGAAGGGCAGCGGATCTTCCGCTGCCCTTCGACGGTTGCTGCCGTTGTACGAGACGACTACAACTTACTTGATCTCAGCCTTCAGATTGGCCGTTGCACCATCCGCGACTTCGACCTCAAACTCGGTCTTCTTGCCCTTTGCGGCAAACGGATGCCAGGCCACGACCTTGTGCTTGCCGGGCGGTACATCCTTGATCTCGAACGTCCCGTCTTCCTTCACCACGGCAAAGTGGGGACTCGAAACCGGGAGGAAGAACGACTGCATGAACTCATGCTGGTCGCACTGCAGGCGATAAAAGCCGTCCTTTTCGGCACCGCCACGGAAGGTGACCGGCTTATCCAGCTTGTCACCCTTCTTCGCGAGACCGATGTTGAAACCGGTCGCCGACGTGGCACCCTTCACGGTGAAGCTGTGCGGATTGTGGAGCACGCCCTGGACTGACTTGGGATCGTCGGGGTCCGAATCATGATTTTCAACCTTAAACGGGCGTGTGTTCACGACGACGCCGCTGTACGGCAGGAATTCACAAAACTCCGCCACGACTTCCGTTCCCGCATATCCGTCCATCCATGCCTTGTCTTCGACATCCACGACCGCCACGACGGCATTCTTCAAGCCGCCGTCCTTGCCGACTTCAATCGTGGGCATGAACCGCTTGTCTCCGTCCATCAGTTCCTTATGGGGGTTCTTCGGACAGAACTTCGGGTTCGGGAACTTGGCGAAGGAAAATTCCTTCTTCTCGGCCTTCCCCGCGTAGGTGACTTTGCCGGCGATCGTGCCGCCTGCAAATGAGGTGAGAGGCGTCGCGACAAGCGCGACGGCTACCACTCCAAATACGATTGATAACGCACTCTTCATGTTACTGCCTCCTTGTGATTGAGGAAAAACCCGACATTAATAATTATTAGCTCGCTGTTCCCCGTCTTCATCCACCGGCTATGAGAGGAATTTGGGAACCCGCTCCCCTCTGGGTGTTCGGTTGACGACTTGCTGGCGAGGCTGGCTAGGGACCAGTACATATACAGAATGTCACTGTGGCATGTCAACCGGTTGCAACGCCGCCCCTACGGCCCCTTTCACGGACGGGAGCACATGAAGCAATGCGCCGGCGGCGGTCGCACGGACGGCTTCATTTGGATCATGCAGGGCGGCTTTGAGATCGGGAGCGATGCCTCGGTCGCCGATATGGCCAAGGGAACGGAGCGCGACTGTTCTGGGTCCCGGAAGCGGATCTGCGGTGAGGCCGGACAACAGAGTGATCGCCCCCTGGCGGTTCGGCTGAGTGGCCTTCCCCATGGCAAACGCCGCCGACGATCGCGAGGCCGGGTCGTTGTGCTGCGCAAGCGCCAATAGCGTGGGGCCGACCGTCTCGAAGGGCTGACCCAACTGCAGCAAGGCTGCGCTTGCCGCGGCTCGCACGCTGAAGACGGCGTCATTGAGCTTGCGCGTCAACGCGGCCACCGCGTGTTTTCCGCCAAGATCGGCGAGTGCCGCAGCAGCGGATTCGCGAACGGGAGGCACCGGGTCGTCCAACAGTTTCTCGATGTCCCCTCGCGCCTCGTTTCTATGGAGATGGCCGAGGCCTCTGGCAGCCGCAGCACGGACGGACGGCTGGTTGTAGGTCAAGAGTCCCTGCATCAACGGCGCAGCCCGCTCATCGTTCAGGTCCGCCATGGTGCGGAGGGCTTCTGCGCGCTCTTCGGGATTGGCAGCGTCGGCCGCCTTGCGCAATTCCTCCCAGGCCTCAGGGCGCCCGAGTCGAATCAACGCGCCGAGCGCGGCAATGTGCACGGTCGCCAGTTCATCCCTCGAGGCTTGTTCGATCAGCGGAAGCACCGAGCGGTCGCCGCTCTTACCAAGCGCTTTTACCGCCCGTGCCTTGACCATCCCCGCTTGATCGTCAAGGGCGTTCCGAAGCTTTTTCGACTTGCGACCCTTCTCGGACCGTCCCAATCCTTCGACGGCCAGCACTCTTACCGGTCCGGAGCCATCGCTCAAGCCATCCTCAAAATATGGAACCGTCTCGTCCGAGTCGACTTCTTTGAGTGCCGTATAGGCAGCTCCACGCATTTGTTCACGCATGTCTTTGACGAGCGCCAGGATGAATCCCAGCGCCACCTCTCGCAACAACGGGATATCGTCCTGACGAAGGCCGGCCTCGAGTTTGTCATATTCGGTCAAGGCATCTTGCGACTTCCCCAGTTTGACCAGCGCTCGCACTTTCAAGCGCCGCACGTCCGGAAATGCCTGCGCGTCCTGACTCAGTTGGGAGACGCCATCGACAACTTTCTGGTATTCCTTCTGGTCGTACAACGCCCTGAGGTCCGACGGTACGGAAGATGGTCCAGCGCCCAGCGCGAAAAAGCCAAGAACGGCGAGCGCAGCCCATGTCATGTGACCCATTGTGTTATCCCCGTTGCGCTCGAACCGTCGGAACATGCCGCCTTTGATAGCCCAGTGGCTCGTTGAAATACTGGGCGGGTTGTGGAGACCATCTGATCCGTTCATACGCGAACGACCAGTCGCGATCGCGACTGACCAGCTTGAGCACCATGCCCGTTTCGACATCCACCCATTCGTACCACTGCTCCGTTCGACCATGCCGGTCTGTTTGGACTTCATATAATTGTGCGGCCCGATCGACGGCCGTTGCTTCACCGACCAATGTCCGACTGCGCTCTCCCGGAAGAATGGGCTCAATGGGCAGCACATCGTCCGGATCGAGCGGCGTAACCAGCAATTCCTTCCGTTGCGCCAGCAGATACCACGCCTCTACAAGGTCCAGCCTGATGATTTCGATTCCGGCGTACCCATAGTCGGTGCGGATTGCATATTTGTACTCCAGCCTCAGACGGTCTCCCTTTGCAAACACCTGTGCCTGATATTTTTTTCCGTTCACCTGTTTGATGATGCTTCCCGAGAACTCGTGATGCGTGGAGAGATTCTCTTCCGAAGTTGCAGAGGATATAGGTAGCAAAAGGGATATCAGAAGAAGGACAAGTAATAGGAAGTGGATTTTCCGCACATCATCCATGGACGGATGTTCAAAAAGACCGTTCAGCAAGGCCGCAGTGAGCGAAATGCCCGAAGCGTACGGTTCTGGGTACGTTGAGGGTTTGAGCGAGCGAGAACGCAGCTGACGGTCTTTTTCAACATCCGGTTAGTGTTGATGCTCGACGAACGGTTCGATGTCGATGGAGCGGCCGAGCGATTCAGGACCGAACCGGGGATTGTCGATCACTTTGAAGGCAGAACGGTGGCCTTTGGGTGCCGGTAACGAGAGTTGCTCCGTCACTTTGCCGTCGGGTTTCACGGTCACCATCTTCGTCATACCGGGGCCCGTCTGCGGATGCCAGACGACGAGTTGATAGGTTCCAGGAGGTACCTGCTCGAGAGAAAATTTTCCGTTTTCATCCGTAAGCGCATAGTAAGGGTTGTTGACTGCCATGGCCCAGCTTTCCATGTACGCATGAAACCCGCACTGCATATAAAAGGTGCGCCGCCCCTTGTTTAGATAGATCGGCCCCACGAGCGACTTACCCGGCGCATGGTTGTGAATCGCATGGAGGTCGCCGCGGTTATGCTGATGGTTCATGACCAGGGGAGTATTGAAGAGCACACGGGCGCCGGCTTCGAGGGAGGTCTCATATCCTTGAATGTCGTGCATGACCGGATCCATGTTGACGACCTCGACAGCGTGTCCATTGCGTACGATCGTCATAAAGGGCTGAAACATGCAGTCGCGAGCCTCGATTAACGGAACGGACACTTCAAAGGGCTTACCGGCTTCCACGCCTTCGAGCAGCACAATGGCGTCCTTCAGACCGCCATTGGTACCGACCACAAAATCATGGAGCAGCCGCCAACCCCGCCCGTTCGAAATGCGGCCGCAATACTGCGGATCAGGAAATGTGATCAGATTGAAGCCTTTGGGTTCGGGAACTGCTCCTTCCAACGTGACCGTCCCTTCAACGAGGCCACCGTGCTCCACATCGATGACGTCATACCCGAAGGCGGCCCCGGCGCTGACAACGACCATCAAGGCGAGACTCACACGCAACACATGCTTGATGAGGCTTACACTCACGATGCTCTCCTTAATCCCCTGATCCCCTCAGGGCGTTTGCAATTCGAGCGTCGGACGAATATCGAGGGTCCTGCCGAGAGAATCCGGCCCAAAATGCGGGTTTTCTTCGATTTCATGGGCGCTACGTCGGCCCTTCGGAGATTCAAACACGAAGTCCGTCTGAGCCGCTCCCTTGGCTGGAACTGTGATTTTCTTTTCCAGGACCGTCCCCACTCCGGGATGCCAGGCCATGAGCGTATACTCTCCCGGCGGCACGTCGGTCAGCGAGAAACTTCCCTTACTGTCGGTTAATTGATAGTAGGGATTGTCGACGGCGAGACCCCAACTTTCCATGTAGGCATGAAAGCCGCACTGCATGACAAAAAATTTCCGCCCCTTCGTCATATGAATTTGCTCGGTGACCGGCTGACCAGCGAGGTGCTCATGGGTTTCCGCGGTGACGAAACGCTTATGGTGCGGGTTCATGGGAAGCGGGGTATTGAACAGCACACGAGGGCCAAGCTGCGAGGTTTCGTACGCTTGGATGTCGTGCATGACGGGATCCATGTTCATAATGACCACGTCAGATCGATCGCGCACAACCGTGACGAAGGGCAAAAACCGGCAATCCCGTGCTTCGATCGTCGGGGCGTCGAATTTGAAGGGTTTGCCTCTGGCCGCATCGGCCAACCACACGACGGTATTCTTGAGTCCGCCGTCCCCTGCCACTTCGAACTCTTTTAGAACCCGCCATCCGGTGCCCGTCGAGATCCTGCCGCAATAGACGGGGTCGGGAAACGTGATTAGGTTGAAGCCTTTGGGAATCGGCTTCCCGGCGGTGATGGTCACTTTCCCCGTGACCGTCCCGCCATCGGCGACCTGAATTTCCTCATAGGCCCATCCGGTTGCGCCGGCCATCATCAGCCAAGCGCACAACAGCAGCGTGAGCTTCATCATGCCTCCAGAGATGAATCCGAAACAGTGCGATTTTGTCATCGTACCAAATGGACCCCGCAAAGCAAAAGGGGGAGGCCTTGTGGCCTCCCCCTTCCATGATAATGTGCCCTCCGTTTGGGAGAGCACCGATGCTTATTTTGCTGCGACCGGGATCACCTGTGTCGCAGTTTCGAGCGAGGCGCTCTTCATCCCCGCGCCTGCGCCCGCGAGTGGCAGCAGCCGCTGGTCGCCGGCCGGCAACACGCGGAGGTAGCCCCATTGTCCGGACTGCGAGTACGGCAACCGCTGGTTGCTGTACACATAATCACCGGGCAAGCGGTACGGTCCGCCAGCCGACGGCACGAATGCGTCCAGCACTTCGGAACCGGAGAACTCGACCACGCTGATCTGGTCTGCGCCGCGCATGAACGGCTCAATCGGCCACTCATGTTTTTCGACGCTGAACATGCCGTTTTGTTCGTTGTTCGCACCGATCACGTGAATGCGCACGGGATCGCCCGCATGCGACTCGATGATGGGCGTCGCCGGATCTTCCGGCTTATCCGCTTTGCACGGCTGGAACACCTTGCCGAGCGAGCAGCCCTGCTCTTCGCGATACTTGTACGGCTCCGACCGGTAGTTGACGCCGGTCAAACCCGCCACGTTCTGAACGTAGGGCATGAAGCTCGTCCCGATGATGTTGTCCTCGTCCTGGAAGAACAAGGCCACGTCACGGTAGTTCGGCCTCGACTCGTTACCCGGGATCGTGCGGTCGATGATGACATCGGCGGCCCAGGCATTCTTGTTTGACAGATCGGCACCGGTCTTCGGGTCACGATACTTCGAACCCTTCGGGCCGACCACTACGGCGCCGAACAAGCCGTTGCGCGGATTGGTCATCACGTTCCCCCAGTCCCAGACCAGCGAGGTGGTCTCGCCGTTGAACGGATCTGCAAAATAGGTATAGGTCCGTTCCCCGCTTGGAGCGATGGTCTGATCGCCGGGGTTATTGCCGACGTTGGCGCCCATCGAATCCTTCGGATCGAACACCAGCCCGATGGCTGAGAAGGACGCCTTGCTTTCTTTCATCTTATTTTTCAGATGCACTTTCACGCAATCGCCGACGTTCACGCGGAGCGTGAGCGGCATCGGATGCGAGCCACCCGAGACCTTTGCCGCGTCTTCTTCCAACGCGTAGATCTTGGCATCGGGATTGGTGATTTGGATCTTCCGCTCGAAGTCCACTTCGATGGCCTCGGGCGCCTTCGCATTGAACGTCATGGCGGGATAATCCATCGCCACGACATTGAAGGTCTTCACCGGGGCGTCCGCCGGACAAACCGGCAACGCCTTCGGGATTTCACCCTTGACCGAGAACCCGGCCGGAAGTTTCTTCAGATCCCCCTGTTCCTTGTCGTACACCCGGATAATGCCCCAACCGCCCTCGGAGAATTTCGAGGAACGTCCATTGAAGTGGATGTAGTCGCCGGCTAGATGCCGCGGCCCACCCGCTTCCGGCACGACCAAGTCGTACCGCTCGGCAATGCCGATATGAATGGAGTTCTTACGGTTCGCATCGGACGCATAGCGCTCCGACCAGAACGTATGACCCGACAGTGTCCAGGTCATCGTCTCGTTCATGAGCGTATGCAACAGCCGGAAGACCATCGTGTCGCCCGTGTACGCACGCAGCAACGGCGTATAGGGATCGCCATGGATCTGGCTGTTGAACGCCTGCGACACATCCGGATTGGTCGCCAACCGCTGCGCGATCGGCCCTGCCCGGAAGTTCAGACCGCTGCCTGTCGTGTGCGTCCCCCCGTTCAGGAACGGCATCGGCGTCATGTACAGCTTTTCCGGCATCATGAAGGAGACGGTCTTGCCCGCCTCCAGCGCCACTTCGACAGGCTGTCCGGGAGGATTGCCTGCCGTCACGATATTCACGGTGTGCGGCACGGTGTCGTGCACCTGCACCATCAACTCGCGGAAGCTGTTGTTCACGCCGTGACCCACCGGCTCGTTGGTATGGATGTCTGCGATCGGACCGCTTCTCACCAATTTGCCCGTCTTCGGATCATGATAGGTCGAGCCCACCGGTTCGGCGATGAACGTCCCGAACCCGCCGTGCGGCCATGTGGTGGCGCCGAACGCATGGTCGTGCCAGAAGACCGTGCCGACGTCCGCATCGACCCAGAACCGCTGCCTGACGAATTCCACCGTCACGATGTCGTTCGCCGGATGATCGTTCTTCAATCCCTTCGCCAAGGTGATGGTGTTTCCATTAATCGCCTTGATGCGCGAGATCTCGTTGCCCTTCACATTGTCGGCTCCGACGAGGATCAGGGTCCCGACGTGATATTGCTTTGCATTCTTTACGGAGAGACTGTTCGAGCCCTTCTTCGCCGCCGCTGTCAACGTCGTGTTCATCGGCATCGGCAGGCCCTTCTTGTTCTTTTTCTCCAGCATCGTGAACGGCCGTACCGACTGTTCATAGGAGAAGCCGGTGATGACCCCGTCCGACGCCTGGTTGTCGAACTGCAGGAAATGCCAGTGGGTGTTGATCTTCGACGACTGGAAGTTCGTGTAGTCATCGTCGTCCCACTCGCTGGTCAGCGTCCAGTCCACGCAATCGTAAATATTGCCGCGGACCACCAACGGATACTTGAGATCATCGTTGGCCCGAATCGCGGCTTCTTCTTCATGGAGCACATAGATCAAGCCGTTGGGATCGACCACGGGCGGCTCCTTGCCCTGGGCCTTGGCGATCTTGATCGGCAGCTTGATGAAGTGCACGTTGTAACTCTTGCGGCCGGCGTTCACCGGGCAGAGACTCCAGTTGCCCTGTTCGCCCGGCGCCGCCTGATCAACACTCTCTTCGCCGTTGGCGTCCCGCCTGATCATTTCCAACCAGGGCGCACCGACGTGGTTCGGAGAGAACATCACGCGCTTGCCGAAATGCGGCGTCAAATGAGGCCACGCCACTTTCCCGGTCAGCGGTTCGAACATGATCGGATGCCGCTTGCCCGGATGCGTGGATTTGTACTTCGGATTGTCGATCGTGCTTTCCTTTTCGCTCATCGCCACGTTGCCGTTCCAGGTCCAGTCCAGCACCGTCGCGTCATAGGACACGATCTGGCCCTTCTCATCATCCTTGTGACCAGGCTTCCCTGGCGTAGGCAGCTGCATTTCCACCCAGTCCTTGATCGTGATCGTGGCTGGGTTGCTCTTCCAATTACTCTTGCCTTTGTCGACGATCTTGAACTGCGTGCCGAACCAATCGACCGTTTGGCCGATCAGCTTGTCGGACGAGATGGGCGTCTTGATGCGGCCCTTGCGATCCGGCAGTTCGCGCAGATCCGGCATCACGTCGTTCCGCAAATCACCCTGTTGAATGGTGTTGTAAACCCGCCAATAGCCCCACATGCCCGCCACATAGT
>Ga0081455_10001310_pt1 | contig 30846 bp, 26 predicted proteins | sample TabmetS3T2R1_FD_70207 | JGI IMG/M metagenome (GOLD analysis project Ga0081455, IMG submission 70207) | Tabebuia heterophylla rhizosphere microbial communities from the University of Puerto Rico - S3T2R1 | ecosystem: Host-associated > Plants > Roots > Rhizosphere ... | reverse complement strand
AGGACTGCGGCCCCGAAACGGCTCATTGTTCTTAAGCATCGCGGAGATGATAGTCAGAATCTTTCGCCCACAGCCACTTTAGCTGTCGCCAAACCCCGGCGCCTTAGGATCCAAGGAGCAGAAAGGGGACGCTGTTGACTAACTGGACAAACTGGGATACGGACAGGGAATCTGGAGGAAGTAGAAAGGTATGCCGAGGCAAGCAAGACTCGATAGTCCAGGCACCCTCCACCACGTGATGGTTAGAGGCATTGAAAAGCGGTGGATTGTCGATGACGAGACGGATCGAAGAGATTTTGTAAGACGACTCGGAGCATTGGCTGAGGAAACGAGGACGCCGATCTATGCGTGGGCGTTGATGAGCAATCATGTTCATATCTTGCTTTGTAGCGGGGCTTTGGGATTAGCCAAGTTTATGCGGCGACTTTTGACCGGTTATGCGGTGAGTTACAACCTGCGGCATCGCCGGCACGGGCATGTCTTTCAGAACCGGTACAAATCGATCGTCTGCGACGGCGATAGCTATTTTACCGAACTCGTACGCTACATTCACTTGAATCCGTTAAGGGTGGAGCTGGTGAAGGATTTGAAGGAATTGGAAAGGTATCCGTATTGCGGGCATGGAACGATCCTGGGAACGCCGGCAAGACAGTGGCAAGACTGCGAGAGTGTGCTGGCGCAGTTTGGGAGGCGAGCTTCCGATGCGAAGGAGGCGTACCGGCGATTTGTTGCGGAGGGAGTTACGTTGGGGAGGCGACCGGAGTTAGTAGGCGGTGGACTGGCACGATCGGCGGGGGAATGGTTTGCAGTCAGATCACAGCGACCGCGTAAAGCACGGGAGTTATCTGATGAGCGGATTCTGGGGAGCGGAGAATTTGTGGAGCGCATTCTTAGAGAGGCGGATGCACGAGCACTGCGGCAACATGCAGCGAAAAGGGGAAATCGTTACGCCGAACGTGTGGTGGCTGAGGAATGCAAGAAGAGCGGAGTATCGCTAACGGAACTCCGAAGCGGGAGTCGTCGGGGCCGGTTACCTGCGGTGAGAACGAAGATAGTTCGCGGGCTCGTGGAGAATTACGGAGTAGGGGTCGCCGAGGTCGCTCGCCAAGTGGGAATCTCGACCTCCGGGGTTTCGAAGATCCTGACGAGAACTTTGTCCAGCTAGTCAACAGCGTCCCTAGTCCCAGAGTGCTGTTTATAGGTGGACGGAACGCGGCGCGGACATGGTTCGCGTTGCAGCTTACCACTGACCTCAGGAGGGAGCTATGATGCCGACTAAAAGAAAACCAACCAGCCCGGGCGAAATCCTAAGAGAAGAGTTTCTGATTCCTTTACACATCTCCCAAAAAGAGCTGTCGGATCACATTGGATGTGACTTCAAAGTGACCAACAGAATCATTAACGAAATGTCCCAAGTGACACCAACAATTGCAATCAAGCTTGCGGCGGCGTTCAATACCACCCCGGACTTCTGGCTCAATGCTCAGAGAGCGCTCGATCTTTACCACGCCTCTCGTGCCATCAAGACGCTGCCGAAGCCTTTGCTGCGCCGAGCGGGCTGATTCATTCCAGCGCGATCAAGCGGTGGCATACGGTTACGTCAATCGGAGGATTCAGACGGCGGGGGCAGCACAGGGGTCACCCATTGGACGGCAGGTCAAGAGGCAACGACAATCCGCAAGAAATAAATTTCTTTATTTCCGTTTCGTCAACTCGCCTGAGTGGTGATCTTTAGTGACGCGCCCCTGTTCTCAGTCATTCGGTGTCGGATCTTAGTCCGCACCAGTCACCCATCAGGTTCAAGGCTTTTGGAATTCTCCCGCCAAGGGAGATCTTTCCCGCCCGTGGCAATCTTCAATTGCCCCAGAAAACTGTCGGTACCACGCCGTGTCCAAGGTTTAGGATCACAGATCCACTGGCTCTCCCTTTCGGGGGCCAACCCCATAGTGGCTCACGGTGTGGGCGTCCATCGAATCACAGCACCGGCGAATTGTCTATGTCTTTAAGGGATGGGGACAGCGGCCAATCAAATCTCGTGGTTCTAAGCCAACCCCTAAGCGAGCTCACTGTCCCATCCCAACCGAAAAACCTTCCTTAGGCAAAGGCCCGATCGACATCAAACGGCACTTCGTCGCGCATCACATAGTAACAAGCCCGCGCCAGCTTGTGCGCCACCGCTTTGATCGCCACCACGCGGTGAGTCTTAGCCTTTTTTCTCTGATAATAGCGAGCAATGAGCGGTTCAAAGCGAATCGCAAAGTTGGCTGCTTCCACAAACGCCCAGGACAGATACTTGTTTCCGTTTTTCGTGTTGCCCGTTCCTTTGCGTTTGCCGTTGGAAAGCTTTTCACTTCCCACACACCGGCAGTACGAAGCAAAGTTTCCCACCTTCGCAAATCTCCTGATGTCTCCGGTCTCCAGCATAATCGTCAGTGCCAGGATCTGCCCGATCCCGCTCACCGTTAGCAAATACCGATAGGCGGGCTTCAGTTTGATCCGCTCCTTAACCACTCGCTCAAGAATCGCGATCTCGGTTTGTAGACTTCGCATCACCGTGAGATTTGCTTTAACCGCAAGGGCCAGGTCGGCGTTGGGGAACAGGGCGTCAACTTGTTCACTGCTGAGTTGCTTGATGCGATTGGCGCTGATCGAGGACCCCGTGTTTCGGGAGTAGAGATTTTGGATGCTCAAAAGATTGGCGGTCTTTTGCCGTACCAACTGGCTGCGCTTTCGCAGTAGATCCCTCACCGCTCGCTCTGCTTTGGGGTAGATGTAACCCTCGGGTAACACTCCCAGCCTAAAGAGGTGTGCCAGCCAGCGCGCATCGGAGTCATCATCGGTGTACTTTAGTCCCCCGTACTGCTGGATCGCTGCGGTGTTGGCCAGATGCACTCGATGGCCCTTCTCCATAAGGCCATCGACCAGCCAGTACCAGTTGTACGTTGACTCCACCACGATCCCTTCGATCGATGATGCATACGGTGAGAGCTGTTCAAGAATCAATGGTAGATCGTTCGTCAAGCGTTTCTGATAGACGACTTTATCTTTCTCGTCCATCAGCACCGTGACATTGTTGTTGGAGTGCAAATCAATGGCTCCGTACAATTTCATCTCGTCTCCTCCTTTGAGTGGTTTGGGGTTGGCTTATTCCGCCAACCGTACTGCCTCTCGGAGAAGCCGTCTAGATGATTATCAGATCTTGCAATCACACATTGTCCTAATCCAAGTCGCGACCCCAAACGAACGCGCTCAACCTTCCTCTCTCGTCCTTCGGCACTCGCCCCCCCGTGGCTCGCCAGCCGTCACTCGTCCCGGCCGTAATGGATGCGTCGGTATGGCAGGGTGATCACGCTGCGGGAAATCCGGACGTCAAGCATCGTCGGCGCAGGATTCTCCAGGAACTCTCTGGCCGCGGAGCGAAGCTCATCCACGCTGCGCACTAGCCGGCCCCTGCCGCCGACGCAAGAAAAGAAGAATGTCCCCTTTATACTTTCCCCGACTGCGATCTTGTATTCTCCCTGCAGCTCGAATAGCTTCGGCTCTACAAATCGAAAGTAAACAGGAGGAGCTATCGTTCTATGGCCATCAAACGCTACAACGCCGGCATTCAGCGCGCCAAAGGTTTGTTGGAAATCGCTGCCGCGCTCTACGACACCTCACTGTCCTATAAACCCCGCCGCGCCGCGGAAGGCGTGTTGCAAACCGATTCCCGCGTCGGCCGTATCTTGCGCCTTTCACTAGGAGTAAGCACGAGCGCGCCGGAAAAACGCGTGCCTATCTCTTTTGCTACCGGAAGTTTTCGGGAGATTATCGCCGTCGCCCAGGGCGCGTACTCTCTAGCCTGGGTAAACCCCTCGGTGCTGTTAACGATGGCTTATCGCGGCAAGGGACCGTTCAAGAAGCGGCTGCCGCTGCGCACCATCGCAGTCTTTCCGTCTTTCGATGTCATGGGCTTTGCCGTGCACGAGTCGACCGGCATCACGTCGCTCGCTCAGATCAAGCAAGAGCGCAAAGCTCTGCGGGTTTCCACGGGGACTCTGCCGCGCAACGACATCGAGGGCAGCGCGACGATGTTCACTGTTTCGGCGGTGCTCCGTGCCGCCGGGTTTACACTCGCCGACATGCGCAAATGGGGCGGCAAGATTCATTCGGTGCCCCACCCCAGCGATCCCGCGCGAAGGGCGGCGATCGAGAGCCACGCCATCGATGCGATCTTCGACGAAGGGATCAAGAGCTGGGGTCAAACTGCTTTGGACAATGGCTTTCGCTATTTGCCCATCGCGGGAAACGTGATGAAACAAATGACCTCGCTCGGGTACCGGCGGACCGACATGTCACGCTGCAGCTTTCACGGCACTAAAAGCGAAGTTCAAACCCTCGACTTCAGCGGCTGGCCGATGATCGTGCATGCTGGCATGCCCAACGATGTCGCCTACGCTCTCTGCGAGGCGATCGCAAGTCGCAAAGATCTGATTCCCACGGACAACTACAAACCGCTAAACCTCCGACAGCTCTGCGCCAACGACGATCAAGCTCCATTCGACGTGCCGCTGCACCCGGGAGCGCGGCAGTTCTACCGCGAGCGGGGATACATAAAATAGTTTATGGGAGAAAAATCGATGCGCAGGCCTTCGTTTCTAGACAATTCCAGAAATGGAAACGTGAGAGGAATTTGCTTTTTAGAGCATTGGCCGCCACGAGAAGAGAGCGAATTTCTCATCGGCACCACCTGAACCTATGCCCTTAGCAGCGGGCGGAGGTCCCGCACGCTAGCGAGGGTTTCTAGCTTTCCAATGGCGTCCATCAACTGCCGGCTACGCGACTGGCCAAGGACCGGCTCCATCAGTTCCAGGGCTTTTTCCTCGACTTCGTAAGTGGACAGTGGATTCTCCGACCGCCCCTTGAAGGTGGTCACCCGCTTTTCCAACCGGCGACCGTCTCGTGTGATTACCTGGACGATGGACTGGCCTTCCGGTCGTGCGCGGCTCAACTCCGGATCGCCAACAAGCGCGACCTTCTTCTTCAGATCGAGCACCCTGGGGTCTTTCATGCGCTCAAAGGAATGGGCCGCCTCGAAGGTAAGCTTGCCGTCCAGCAGAGTCACGGCGAACGCGTATTGCAAGTTGACATCGGGCATCTCCCGGTCATTTACGGTGCGAGCGCCGCTTTCGGGAAGGCGGGCGGTGAGGTGCTCTACTTGGTCGGCTCTGAGCTCGTGCTCCGCCATGATGCCGAGCAGCCCTTCGATCGCCGATTGGATGGGGAACCCAACGCAGTACTTTTTGATGTTGGTCAGCATGACCTCGTAGCGGCTGCCCAACTCAGCCGTCAGCTCCTGCGCCCTGGCGGAGTCGGCAAAGGCCGCCAGGAAATTGCCGTCCCCGACAAAGACATCGTCAACGCCGGTGTAGCCGCTCTGTAGCATCGTGGCGGCAGTCACGCCATTGCGGGCGGGCATTCCGCCAAAGATGAAGGCCTTTTCGATATGCTCCGTATCTCGTGCGTAGGTCATCACTCCGGAAGCCTGCTGGGCGCCGCAGGAGAGCAGATGCCGAAACTGCTCTTCGCTCAGGCGAGCGAGCGAACCCGCCGCCGCGGTAGCGCCCAGGGTGCCGCCGATGCTGAACGGCAGGTGATTTCTCGCGCGCATCGCGTCTCGACCTAGGGCCTTGGTGGTACGCGAGCCGATGTCGTAGCCCAGAATCACCGCCCGCACGAAGGCCTCACCGCTGGCGTTTTCCCGCTCCGCCATCGCGAGGGCAGCGGGGATTACGGCACAGCCTGGATGAATCCCGGCCGAGCCATTGGAGTCGTCGGTCTCGTCGGCGTGGGCCAACATCCCGTTGGCCATAGCGGCATTGATAGCCGAGGTAACAATCCCGCTGCCCACCACCTGAGCTTCAGGATTCCCTCCTTGTTGCCCGATGTAGCGTATCGCAAAAATTCCGGGTTTGATGGTGGTGCCGGAGACCATGGCGGCAATGGTGTCGAGTACGTGGTTTTTGGCTTTCACCAGCACCTGGGATGGAACAGGAGACGTGCTGGCATTCGCCATGTAGCGGATCAGATCGGAAGTAACGCTGGTGGTACTGGTCGTCATCGTTTTCTCTCCAGATGGGTGGTTGTTGCGCAGCAGTCAATTGCCGAGCAATCTGTATTTCAACCGCTAGAGCCGTTTTGGGCGGAGAGTATCCGATAAGGTGCTCTCGGTCAACTTTAGTCGGCTTGAGTGAGCAAGGATCGACATTGGCTCCGGGTTAGGGTACAGAAGCTTTTAAATTAACTTCCACCTGAGGCGAATCATGGCGCAAGAAACAATTGTCTTTACACAAGGGGGTGAGTTGCCAGCGGACCTGCTGACCCAGGCGCAGGCGATGAAGCCACCGGGATTTATGTTGCATGTTCTGCCAGCGGACGCCAGTGCCGAGGACATTGCTGCTGCTATGCAGGAGGCGGAGTACCTTATGGGATTTGTGCGCTTCCTGCCGGATCAGGCCTATGCACGGGCGTCGCGGCTTCGACTGGTGCAGGTGCTGAGTGCCGGCTATGATCGCATCAATATCGCTGGCGCGCGCGCCGCACGCATCCCCATCTGTTCTAACGGTGGTGCCAACTCAGTGGCAGTGGCGGAGCATACGATAATGCTCATTCTGGCGGTATACCGTAAGCTGGTAACTTTCCATCCCAATGTGGCCGCTGGCCGGTGGCACCGGGGAATACCACGCACCGTGGACGTTCTTGAGCTGGAGGGGAAAACCGTCGGGCTGGTGGGTATGGGCAATGTTGGCCAGCAGGTGGCCCGCCGCCTGCAGGGTTTTGATGTCACCATCATTTATTACGATCCGATCCGGCGCAGTCCTAAGGAAGAAGCGCGCCTGAACGTGCGCTACGTTCCCTTCGAGACGCTGCTGGAAACGGCCGATGTGGTGAGCTTGCATGTGCCACTCAATGACGCCACGCGACACATGATCGATGCCAAGGCCCTGACACGCATGCAGCCCAAGGCGATTCTGATCAATACGTGTCGCGGTGAGGTGGTGCAGGAAGCAGCGCTGATTGACGCCCTACGCCAGGGGCGCATTCTGGGAGCGGGGCTCGATACGCAGTCCAAGGAACCGCCTGATCCAACGAACCCGCTCCTAACCCTGCCCAATGTTACCTTGACGCCACACAGCGCCGGCCCGACTTTCGATAGTTTTCGCAAGCGGTTTCACAATGGCTACGCGAATATTCAGCGCGTGGCCAATGGTCAACCCCCATTGTGGGTCATTCCTGAAATGCGAGACTTGTTCCCCGAGGGGTAAGGCAAAAGGCAACTAGAAAGAGGAAGGAAAGAGCGATGGACGTTACCCCAATGCCAGTTATAGAAACAAATAAGCGGGTCTGTTTCAACGGTAACGAAAGAGGACTATGACCATCAATTTCGGAACGTTCCTGCTGATGCAGTCGCCGTCGGCGCGCTCCTCGCAGGAAATCTACGCGCGCGGGCTCGAGATCGCCCAGGCGTCGGAGACGCTCGGCTTCGGCAACGTCTGGCTCGCCGAGCACCACTTCTCGACCTACGGCTATCTCTCGCGTCCGGCGCAGCTCGCCACCTACATCGCGGCGCGAACCACGCGGATCCGGGTCGGCACCGCGGTCATCGTGGTGCCGCTCCACCATCCCCTGGTGATCGCCGAGGAGATCGCGACGCTGGATCTCCTGGCCGGCGGGCGCGTCGACGTCGGCCTCGGGCGAGGCTATCAGCCCTACGAGTTCGAGCGCCTCGGTCTCGATCTGGAGAGCGGGCGGGCGCGCTGGGAAGAGTCGATCGACATCATCCTGAAGGCCTTCACCGGTCAGCCGTTCAGCTACGACGGGAAGCTCTTCAAGATTCCCGAGACGTCCGTGTTCCCGCAGCCTCTGCAGCAGCCGCACCCGCCGATCTGGATCACCGCGCAGAGCCCGGAGTCGGTGGAGGCGGCCGTACGCCGCGGCTTCAACGTGCTCACGGGCGGCTTCGGCGTGCCCATCGAGCTGATGGGCGAGTTCCGCCGGCTCTTCGATCGTGTCGTCGCCGAGAACAAGCCGGTGCATCCGCTCCGGCTCGGCGTGCAGCGCGCGGTCTACGTGGCTGAGAGCCCGGCCGACGCCCGCGCGGCCGCCGAGGAGGCCCGCTGGAACATGCGGGTAACGCTCTCTCTGCGCAACCAGTACGAGCGCGTGGAGCATGGCCGCGCGATTCCCGTGCCGGCGCCGAAGGAGCCGGACATCGACGACCTGCTGGACCGCTTCCTCGTTATCGGGACCCCGGACACGGTGATCCGTCAGATCAAGCGCGTCGAGGAGGTCGTGGGCATCACGCACTTCAACTGCAGCTTCTGGTTCGGCGACCTCGAGCACACGCGCGTCATGCGCTCGATGGAGCGCTTCGCCCGGGAGGTCCTGCCGGCGTTTCGGTAGCGGGTGCGACCGAGGCGGGCACGCATGCCCACACTGTTCTAGAGCATTCAGGGATTCGCGGGCGCCTCCGGCGTCAGCATCTTGTGCCTGGTCGGACTGTTTCTGATCGTGAGCGTATTTGAATGATAGGAATTTGCTTTTTGGATCTCGACGCGAATAACTGAACCCCGGCGCCATCAGCCGCTTGCGAGCCAGCTGTCAACAGCTGGATAGCGAGTCGGACAAAGAAACGCAGCCTCCATTCGTCACTTTGGGCGGAGACTATCCGATAAGGTGGTCTTACGTCAACTTTAGCCAGTTAAGCGGGGTGCGGCTGGACAACTTGGACAACTGCTCCCGATTGGCTTTTATATCAGCTTCCACCTGAGGCGGATCAGCCTTTGGCTGAGGCTGTCCTTTGATCTTCCTCGGGACGGTGAGTTTACCCTTCGATCCTCCTCAGGGCCGTGAGGGACTCGAACGGTCGAACCGTAGGATGGATCAAAGGTAATCTCTTTTATGGGCGTCTCTTTCAGGACGAGCGTGGGACTCTTCCCATAGACCAATGTGTTTAAATGATTTTGGATTTTAGATTGCCGATTTTCGATTACGGAGAAAACAAATGCACCAGAAACATCGAATTCGGTTTGGTTTCTCATGCTCCGATAATCGAAAATCCAAAATTGAGAATCCAAAATGGGTGGCGGGTCTGTTTCATAGACTTTTCGAATGAAGTAGGACTAGCGCTTTTTTAATTCCTTGGATACCGGCGGGACATCGACTTCGCTAATCTCGGTTTTGTCTTGATCCCCGAGATGCCACGGCGCGCTTGCTCGCGATAGCGCGACGCGGCAATCCCGTGGCGCACGAAAAATTACGCCGGCTCGAGGCCCTTCTTCCGCAACACCTTGCGCGCAGGTTCCGAGCGCAGGAACTTCACGAAGTCCTGCGCCGCCTCGCGCTCCTTCGACTGCAGGAACGCCGTCGCGCCGTAGACGATCGTCTGCTGAAGCTCCGGCGGCAGCGGCCCGAGAATCTCGATCCCCGACACCGGCAGGAGCTCGCTGAACTGCTGCGCGCCGATGTCGGCGGCGCCTCTCGCCACGACTGCGCCGACGAGCTCGCCCGGCGCCGGGGGAACGAGCTTCGCCGCCACCGCGTCGGCAATGCCGAGCTTCTCCAGCGCCTTCACGAAATGGATGCCGCTCGCGCCCTTGCTGTACGACACCGCGCCCGCGGCGAGGAGGGCGCTCTTCAGTTTCTCGGGCGTGCTGATGTCCGGTTTCGGACCGCCCGCGCGCACGCAGAGGCCCGTGGACGACCGCGCGAACGCCGTGCGGCTCGCCCCGGCGAGCTTGCCTTCGGCGATGAGCGGATTGGAGAACTCCCCGGGACCGATGAAGAGATCAGCGGTCTTGCCGCCGCGGATCTCTTCGGTGAGGCCCGGCCCGCCGGCGTACGTGACGTCGAGCTTGCGGCCGCTCTCGTGCTCGTACTCGGGCACGAGCTCGATCAGCGCTTCCTTGCAGGAGATGGTACTCAGTACGACGAGGCTCATGAGCGTTTCGCCAGTAAATCCAGCACCGGACGGATGCTGGCAAGGATTTCGATGTCGAGCAGCATGTCCGCGGTGCGCTTCGCCATAATGATAGGAATTTGCTTTTTGGATCTCGACGCGAATAACTGAAACCCGCCTCCATCAGCCGCTTGCGAGCCAGCTGTCAACAGCTCGATAGCGAGTCCGGACCAAAAAAAGCAGGCTCCATTCGTCACTTTGGCCGGAGACTATCCGATAGGTCGTCTTAGGTCAACCTTAAGATGCTTGGTGGTGTGTTTGTTATTTGTTGGTTGAAGCTCGTGTCTGGCCTCACCCGTCAGTCGTAGCTCATCCGACGCGCAGCTTCTTGATGACGGCTGGGTCCGGGTCAACGCCCAGCCCTGGCCCTTGCGGTACTGCTAGGCAACCGTTCTTGTCCGGCAAGATGGCGTCGTGCATCGGGTTCACCGCGAAGTCGGCGTCGTAGCGTTCCACCAGGCTGTCGCCCGATAGGGCGGCGATGCAGTGGATGGAGGCCATGAGCCCCGGGCCGAAGTAGGCGGAATGCGGCACGACGGTGATTCCGAAGGCGTCCGCCAGCGCCATCACCCTGCGCATCTGCGTGACGCCCCCCACCTTGGTTACGCTGGGCTGCGCGTAGGTGATCGCGCCGGCTTCAAGCATGCCCTTGAACTCGGGCAGCATCGCGTTCTCGCCCGCCGCGGTTGGAATACCGCCCTGTGCCTGCACGCGCGCTAGCCCGGCGTGGTCTTCCGGCGGCCACACCGGCTCCTCCAGCCACTTGAGATTGAACGGCATGAACCTGTGCGCCATCTCGATCGCCTCGCCGATCCTCCACGGACAATTGCAGTCCACCATGATTGCGATGTCCGGGCCGGCTGCCTCCCGCGCCGCTTGGATCGGCCCGATGGTAATCTCGTGCAGCTTGATATGGCGATAGCCGCGCTCCAGTGCGCGCTCGACGTAATGGCTGACGGCGCCCGGCTCTCCGTAGCGCAGCAGGCTCGCGTAGGCCGGCAATGTCTTGCGCGCCGATCCACCTAGGAGGCGGTAAAGGGGTAGCCCAGCGAGCTTGCCGGCGATGTCCCACAGCGCGATGTCGATCGCCGAGAGCGCGTACATCGCGGGACCGTTGCGGCCGACGCCGGTGAGATTGCGCTGCAGCTCGCCCATGAGCGCGGCGATCGCCGTGGGGTCGCGTCCCACGCACATCGGGCCGATCAGGGTATCGAGCGCTGCCTTGGTCGCCGGGAAAATACGGTGCCCGAAGCCCTCGCCCCACCCCGTAATGCCCCCGTCGGTGTCTACGCGCACGAGCAGCGTATCCATGCTGGTGCGCGGCCGCCCGCCCTGCCGTGGGAGCACCGGGCCCTCGATGATCATCGGCATGTTGACGACGATAGTCTCGACTTTGGTGATTCTCATTTCGGCCATACTCTTATCACTCGTCCCTCGACACTCGCCCCTTGTGACTCGTCAACCGTCACTCGTCCCGGCCCGTAGTGGATGCGTCACAGCTTAGAGGTCAGGACTCTTGATTCTTGAATTCGCGCTCCAAATCTTCCAGCGGCTGCGCCATCGTGCGGGTCGGATTGTCAGCCACTCGCAGTTAGCAAGGATGATTATGAGAATCAAGAGTCCTGACCCGTCTGCTTTCAAGTCGGGAGTCCACGTCGGTTAGCGCGGCATGATCCAGGTCGGGGCGGGGTCCTCGGTCCCGATCTTCACGTGCAGCTCGCGCATGCTCTCGTCGACCACGCCGAAGATGGTGATGCTCGATTCGACTAGGTAGGCGACGTGGCCGCTTTGCTCGCGGCGGAAGGGACGGTCGTGGCCCGGGTAGATCACGTCGGCCGCGTCAACGATCTTGTCGATGCTGGCGCGGGCGCGGGCCTCGGTGTCGAAGATGATCGCCGGCATGCGAGTGAAGACCGAGCGGGCGTGTGGCAGCGCGTCACCGCAGACACAGATCCGCCCGTCGGACGTGTCGACTAGCAGCGAGATCGAGCCGACGGTGTGGCCGGGCGTGTCGATGACCGTCAGCCCCGGCACGACCTGGTCGCCCTCGCGCACCTCGCGCACTCGCAGCCGCTCGAGAATCGCATTGGTGTACTTCGGGGTGGCCCAGTCGTTTGGATGCGGCTCGCGGGCGTAGGCTCGCTCATCTTTGTGGACGACGAACTCCGCATGCTCGAATACGTCGGCGTTCAGCAGGTGGTCCCAGTGGGTGTGGGTCATCACAACCGTGTCGATGTCGCGCGGGGACAGCCCACGCGCGGCCAGGCGTTCGAGAATCAGCACGCGGCGACCGACCTGGGCGACGTCGACCAGGATCCGCCGCCCGCCAATCTCGATCAGCGTGACGCCGCAGAAGCCGAGCCGGCCTTCGTTGGTGTTGAGGGTCCAGCCCTGGACGAGCAAATCAACCTTCGGGCTCGCACTGTCCGCCATCTCGCTCTCCTCTCGGTCGTTACTCCGTGCCGTGGCTATCCCGCGCAAGGCATGGTCGTGAGTTAGCCTAACAGAATCGTGGACACTGAGAAAGCGACTGGTGGGCTTGCCATCACAAGCTCTCGGTGTTTGCCGTTCCGGTTCTCGATGTAACAGTAGTCTCGCTTCAAAAACGCTTCCTTCCCGTCACTTGAAGATGACGGCCAAGTGTTCATTTTCCGTTTCCCCGATGTTTTCTCGCCACATGTGGTCAGCCTTACGGAAATAGACTTTCCCCGCCTCATGCTTAATTTCCTCTACCCTCCCATCAAGATGGTTGTAACGGATGAAACAACTCGTGAAGAAGTATTGAACCCTGTCGTTGCGTTCTTGCAACTCGTTCCTTTCGCCGGGCCGTACCACATGTCGTATCACTCTGACTTTCTCGTTTTCAAAAAGCACCGTCGGTTCCATGTCGCCCTCCCTTTCCTGTTGTGCACGTTGATTGACAACAGCTTCGCTCATCACGTGATCAATAAAAAAGCCCTTGGCTGCATCTGTAATCTGCCGATAGGAAACTGCCTTTCATGCGCCGGTTCGGAACGTAGATGAATTGCGCCGCGACCAGTGGCTTAGCCCGGATTCGAACCTAAGCAGTTACTGCAAAGAGCAAACGAGCCCGCCGACGGCCGTTTTGGGCGGAGAGTATTCGATCACGTCTAGTCATATCAACTTCGCCTTGGCCGACGTGCGCACGACCACCTCGCACCCCTGCGGCTGTCGAACTCGACTGACTCGCTCGTCAACGGCTCGTGTACCTTCCGAAAGACGGCCGCCTGCATGTTCATGCCGGTCTCCCCGTCGTCGCCTGGGCGTATCGCGGCATCACTTCGGTAGCGAACAGCTCGATGGAGCGCATGGCCTGCTCGTGGCTGAGATCGCCCCACTGGAACGAGCAGACGAAGTAGTTGGCGCCGGTGGCTACATACTCGTCCATGTACTCGCGTACCGCCGCAGGGGTGCCGGCCAGCGCCACGCCGCCGAGCCGGTTGGGATGCTCGCGTCGTCCCTGCTGGTCGAAGCGCTCCAGCTCGGCGTCAATGTCCCGCCGCATTTCGCGTGTCGGTAGTCCGGCCGGACGATCACCGACGAAGCCAAACGAGCCGTCCTTCGTCGATTGGAACTGGGTGAGGCTGCGCTTCTCGGCTTCGAGCCGGCGCGGCGCAGCGATGTTCCAGCGGTATTTCTCCCAGGCCGGCTTGGCCGCCGCCATCGCCTCCTCGTTTGTCTCCGCCACGACCAGGTGCACGACGAGGCCGATCATCGGCTCCTGCCCCTGCACCGTGAGGGTGCCGGAGCCCTGGTGCTCCTCCCAGGCAGCCCGGTATCGCGGCACCGCCGCGGCGAGGCCGTCGAGCGAGCCGACTATGATCGTGTGCATGCCCTCCATCGCCGCCGTCACAGGATTGCGCATGTACCAGAGCGGCGGGTATGGCTGCTGCAGGGGGCGCAGGTACATCGGCAGGCTCTCGAAGCTGTAGAAGCGACCGCCGTAGGTGAGGTGCTCATGGCTGAGCCCCTCCTTGATGATCGCCAGCGTTTCCACGTAGCGCGTGTAGTTCGTCTCGGAGTCGCCCTCCTGGCCCCAGAAGTAAGCCTCCAAGACACCGCCACGCCCCACACCGATTTCCAGCCGCCCGTCGCTTAGGTGATCGAGCATACTGATCTCTTCGATCAGACGCAGCGGGTGGTGCAACGGCAGGACGTAGACGCAGGGGCCGAACCGCAGGCGCCGGGTGCGTTGGGCGACGGCCGCGAGGAAGACATTCTGCGAGGGGGCGAGACTATGGATGGCCGGCGTGTGGTGTTCGGCTAGGTGATACGCGTAGAAGCCGGCCGTATCGAGCCGCTCTATCTGCAGCAACCGCTCGCGATAGATGCGGTCCAGGCGCAGTCCCGGCACTGGCTCGATATGGTCGAAGACGCCGAATCGGAGTGTCATGGAGCCTCCTCGCTCGTCCGCCGGCGGAGTTGCGCGGACGCGCGCAGTATAAACCTGATCGACAGATGACAAAGTGAAGGTATCTTAACACCGGCATAGCCGGCTACTCTTATCACTCGTCACTCATCCCTCGACACTCGCCCCTCGCCCTCCTCGTGGTTCGTTACTCGTCCCGGCCGTAGTGGATTCGTCGGTACGGCAGGGTGATCACATTGCGTGAAATCCGGACGTCGAGCATCGTCGGCGCGGGATTCTCCAGGAACTCCCTGGTCGCAGAGCGGAGCTCATCCACGCTGCGCACAAGCCGTCCTCTACCGCCAAAGGCCTTGCCAACTGCGCCCAGGTCCGGCGATCCGACGGTCGCGAGCTCGGCTTTCATCTTGCGCGCTTCGAACTTGTAGTACTCCGAGCCCAGCGCCTGGTTGTTCAGGCAGACCACCATCAGCGGCATGCCGTAGCGCACCGCCGTTTCGAACTCCCCGACGTGCATCATCACGCTCGCATCGCCGTCACACAACACGTGCGGCTTGTTACCGCTCGCCGCGACCGCCCCTATCGCCGCCGGCAGCATTTGCCCGATGCAGCCGAAGAAATGCCCGGGCAGCACCAGCGAGCGCGGCTTGTTGAATAGCATATTCGAGAAACCCGCGGTGGCGCCGCTGCCCGTGATTACGCCTATTTCGGGAGGCAGCATCTCGTCCAAGGTCAAGCAAATCTCCCGCGGATCCATCGCGCCCGGCTCGATGGGGAATTCCGTGCGGTCCACATGCATGACCGCGAGCTGCTGCTTCACATCCTCGGTGTGAAAGCCGGTCATCCTGACCGAGCGCTTCGCCAGCGCGTTTTCCAGCGCTTCTACGCCGGCTTTTGCGTCTGTCTGCACGTAACAGTCAGCGGCACGGCCCCCGCTCATCACGAGGTGCGGCTTCGAGTCGAGGTGCACGAAAAGCGCATTGGGATAGAGATAGCCATGCTCGGTAGTGTAGCGGCCCATGCTGGCGCCGACGGCGATGACGCAATCGGCTTCCTCAAACAGTTTCATCGAGGCACGCGTGCCGTAGGTCCCGGAGATGCCGGCGTGAAATTCGTCTTCGACGAGCCAGCCCTTCACCATCAAGGTCGTGGCGATCAACGCGCCGATGCGTCCAGACAGTTTCTTCACGGCGTCGCCTGCCCCCGACCACTTTGCGCCGCGCCCGACGAGGACTACCGGATGTTTCGCTCCGGCGATGATGTCGGCGGCTTTTTCAATCTCTGCGGGATCCGGATGGACCACACGCTTCGGGAGCACCGTGGAGGACGGCTTGTACGGCTCGTCGTCGTCCTCGAACGCCATCTGCTGGACGTCCATCGGCGCGCTCAACATGATCGGGCGGGACTCGAGCTTGGCGCGGTAGAACGCCTTGCGCACGCAGTCGTCCGCCAACTCCGGGGACGTGACGCGGATGAAGCCGGTCTCGCAGCTGGCTGCGAACGCCGCCTGGTCCATACGTTGCAAGTACTCGTCGTCATTCGTGGGATATTCGCCGCAGAACGCAACCAGCGGCGACGCGGCGCGGCTGGCCGTCAGCAGCGCGGTCGCAAGCTGCGAAACGCCCGGCCCACAGGTCGTCGTGGCAACTCCAGGCGTGCGTGTCACGCGCGCCCAGCCGTCGGCCATGCCGAGTCCGGCGCCCTCATGGCGCACTTCGAGCATCTTGACGCCGCCGAGCTTGTCCAGCTCGTGCATCCAGTACATGTTGCCGTCGCCCATGATGCCGAAGATATGCGTGACGCCTTCGGCGACGAAATCGGCGGCGAGCCTCTGGTAGACCTTCATGCTTTCTCTCCTTTATCCTTACGATGAGCTATACGAGTACCGAGGGACGGGTGTCGAGTGTCGAGGGTGTGTCGGGTATCGAATTGGTTTTCCCTCGACCCTCAATCCTCGACCCTTCCTTTCATCCCTACGCAGTTCCCTTGGCGCAGCGCGCGGCAAGTCGCTCCGTGAATTCGCTGGTCATGCGCTTGACCACCAAGGTGGCACCGGACTCGACCAGCGAAGCGAGTCGGCCGGAAATCTCGACCTGCGCGTCGATGGGAACGGCCGACGAGCCCGCTGTCTGTCCGGCCACGACCTTGAAGGTCATCGTGGTTTTCACCCGCGTACCGCCCTGGTCGTCCCTCCCGCGCGAGGATACGTGCCCGGTCATCGCTGTGCCATCCAGTTCGAGCGCGACCTTGGCGCGAAAAGTCACTCTGGCCGGTCCGAACTTCACTGTCAGGGCCGCGTCGTACGAGCCGTCCTCGAGCCGGTCACCCAGTTTGGCGCCAGGCATGCATTCGACCACGGCACGCGGGTCCGACAGCACGCCCCACACGATTCGCGGCGCCGCTGGCACCTCTACACGTTCGCTGATTGCGATCACGATGTGGACGGGGGAAGAACGCGCTTCGGGCCGCCATTGTTTTTGTGCGTTCGTCGCAGTGAACTCATATTTCGTACCCAATTCTCGGCCCAAGCCCCCTGAGGAACTCGGCGTGCCCGCTGGATGGATCCAGCACGGCCTGCTTCCTGTCTTCTGCGGACGTACAGTATTCGATAGCGTGCAGTCCTGTCAACTTTTCCGGCTTGCAGTCCGCCGTTTCGTGGTCCTGTGATAACTTGCTTCAGGCTCAAGGCTCTCGGCGTTCGCTGCTGGAACGACTCCGGATCCGTATTGACTTGCGTAAACCTGAGTAAACTCGGCTCCCAAAAAGAATATCAGCGCTGAATAGTAAACCCAGAGCAAAACCGTAATCAACGAACCTGCAGCTCCGTAGACCGAAGTCACACCGCTATTACCCAAATAAAAGCCTATGAGAAATTTTCCAGTCGTGAATAGGATCGAAGTTAGGGCGGCGCCGATCCAGACATCTTTCCAATGGATCTCAACATCGGGTAAAAACTTGTAAATCATTGCGAAAAGCAACGTAACGAGAGCGAAAGATATTACAACGTCCAGCCAATGCGCAATCAAGGCAACACTTTCGTGCAAGCTTCCCACGAACTGGGTCAGGCCGGTGATGAAGGCGCTGACGGCAAGGGAAACCAACAGCAGGAATCCGACCCCCAATACCATGGCGAAAGAGATAAAGCGCTTGTGAATGAAATCTCGTAGGCCGGTTCCTGGTCTCGGTCTCACTCTCCAGATCGCGTTGAGTGCCGTCTGCAATTGTCCGACAACGCCCCCGGCTCCAAATAGCAAAAATATCCCGCCCAGCAAAGTCGAAGCCAACCCTGTTTCAGGCTTGTTGCTGGCGGCTTGGATCATGGCTTGCACGGCTTCGGCGCTTTGGCGACCGATCAATCCCTGAATGGTTCCGACAATTTGATTGTGTGCCGCTTCATGACCAAAGACGAAGCCGGCTACGGCTATTGAAATAACCAAAAGAGGAGCCAGCGAGAAAAGCGTATAGTAGGATAGCGCGGCCGCCAGCTGGAAAGGGTCATTCTGCGACCACTTGGTAAAAATAGTTTTGAGGAAGTTCCACGCAGACTTTTGTTTCATCCGCCGACCTACGGCTTGACCATTCAGCTGAACCCGTAAAATTTGACACAAACACGTCTAGTTGCCAAGGCGGGAGCCGCGAGCGCTTTTTGCTTTTGAGCCTTTGTCAACAAAGGAAAGGGAGTTTATAACGGCTTGCCCCGCAACTTGAGAGACGACTGGAGGAAGCGCGCGGAAGTCTCATCGGCGCGGTTCGACGATCCGAAACAGCCGCAGGAAGTGGTCCGCCTCCCGGGAGCCCGGCTTCTTCACGTTGAACGTGCCGTCCGAGGATCGCACCTCGGCTCGCACATCGGGTTCGATCGGCTCGGCTCGGTAGAAGGACGCCGTCCGCTCGAGTGCATCCTTGAAGCGCTCGGTGACCCACACCTGGCTCGGATCGACGAGCGGCTCGATTCGCGCGACGTTCCACAGCACGTCGTGGCCTCGGCGGATGCCGACCGCCGTACCGGCAGCGTCCCGCTCGAGGCCGATCAGGCCGTAGTCGATGGCGACCCGCAGCTCTGCCTCCCCGGTCGCTTCATAGAGGTCGACCTGGATGCCCTTGACGACGCTCAGTACCTGCCGCGGGTCGCGGTGGACGAGGGTAAAGGCGTCGCCCTCGTCGGTGACGAGCAGGCAGCCGGATCGCCGCTCATCCAAGGCCCTTCGCAACGCCCTCCGGACCTCCGACTCCCGTACGGCGTCGCCGAGGAAGGCGCTGAAGTGGAGGATGTCGGCACGCACGGCGCAGAGCAGCTCATCGCCGCTTTGCTCGATCCAGGGACGCCCGCTGCCGATCTCGTTTGTGTGGTCGCGATTGCGGACGTAGCGCGGATTGGCTTCTCCGATGAGCAAGGTGAGGACCGGATGGATGAGATAGCGCGACGACTGGGGCAGGGCGTCGCCGTGTTCGAACGCTCGCTCGCCCGGCAGGAGGAACTTCTGCACCATCCGTCCGGTCGCGAGGTCGACGTCCACCCATCCGAGGAGCCCGGCACGGAAGAGGGCTGAAAAAACGTGCGGTGGCTCGTGCGACCTCCCCGTGGCAATCGCGTATTCGAGGAAGATGGCCTCGCACTCGGCGCGCGTCAGCACGTTACGGTCGATCAGCCGGAAGAGCGCATAGAGGTCGATTCCGCCAAGGTAGGGATGGATCTCGTTGATGTATTCCCGCGCGATCGCGGTCGCCGCGTCGTGGACGGCGTTCTTGAGCGCGTGCTCGCGCCGCCGCTCCTCGGGGCTCAACTGGGAGAGCTTGCGGCCCACGGTCATGAAGTCGCGCGGGCGGCGCAGCGTGTGGCGGCAGACGTATTCGAAGACCTCCTCGCGTTCGCCAGTATGGTCGTGGGTGACGACGTCGGTACCGAAGAACGCGGCGAGTGGGTCGCTCTTCAGCCGCCCCGGGTTGACGAGATTTCGCGGCGTCTCGCGGCGGATGTTGTTGACGAAGATCTCGCGCAGGCTCGTGGGCAAGTAGACGATGTCGACCGTGCTACCCCGGTACTGCTGGGCCATCGAGGTCGTCTCGTCGAACTTGGCGAACGCCTCCTTGCGGATCGCGACGAAGACCTTCAGCTGGTGGCTCACCCGCCGCAGCTGATAGGCGACCTCGACGAGTCCCATCTGGGAGAAGTACCAGACGTTCGGCGACAGCTCGCCCGCATGGCTCGCCCGCGTGGTGGCCTGCGTCGCGATGTGCTTGTTGAAGTACTCGTCGACGGAGTCGATGAAGATGGCGACCGGCGAGGAGATGTTCCTGATGCGTGGGATCAGCTGGCTGTCTGTCTCGCTCGCGGACCGGAACAGGGCCCCGCGCTCGAAATCGAGCAGGTTGACGAAGTGGTCGATGACGCCGCTCAAATTGGGGTTTACGATGAGAGCGTGGAGCTGCGGGTTCACCTTGAGGCCGTCGACCATGCCGAGGCGCTTGAGGACCGCCACCACGATCGAGATCAGCCAGACACGCTTCCAGTTGTCGGCCGATTCGCCGTAAAGAGCGATCATGCCGGCGTTGAAGACCTTATCGCCGATCGGCTTGTCGAGAAGGCCGTTGCCCGGAATGCACGTCGTGGCGCCATCGCCGTAGGAGATCCGTTTCGCCTTGAGCAGCAGGGTCTTCCCGAAGCCCTTCGTCGCGGTGACGATGAACTGATCGCTCCGCTTCTGCTCGAGGAAGCTCTCGATCCATGAGGTGCGGTGGAGGAGCGTGGCATCCAGATCGTCGGCGATCTGGATGTCGTCGGCATCAACCGTCCAAGCTCGCATGCCGCTGTTCCGAATGATACGAATTTTGCTTTAGGGGGTCGCCACTCAGCACCCAAAATCGTTACCGCGACGACCTCCGGCGGCTCACTGAGAGAAAAGGCCCGTACCTTATCTTTGTGTCGAGACTATCCGATAAGGTGGTCTTACGTCAACTTTAGCGACTCAAGCGGGGTACGGCTGGACAGCTGCTCCCGATTGGAATAGAGGCTTTTATATCAGCTGACTGTAGGATGGATCGAAGGTAAGGAGAGGTGTCATGGCTGAGTTCGAGAGTCAGGACAGCAAGAACGGATTCTCCATGAAGGTCTGGCGCGGAGAGCGGATGTGCCTGGCCGGGTTCGACGTGGATGTCCCGGAGCCCGATCTGGTCGGGTTCGCTATCGAAGTCAAGGAACCCGGGTCGAACGGCTTCGTCCCGCTTCAGAACCGGCTCACGTTCGATCCTCCCCCCGGCTCAGTGAACGGCGACCGCAAGTTCCCCTCCACGGAAGCGCCGTTTCAGAAGTTCCGTTGGATCCATTTCCCATTTGATCCCAAGTCCGGCGTGTATACCTACCGCGGCACCAAGATGCACATGCCGACCGACGGCACGCTGAAGAAGGGGAGCTCGATTCAACTGGACATCTCGCTGGCCCCAGTGACCTTCGACAGTTTCCTAGATGTCGGATTCACCCGGAACTTTGCGTCGTCGCAAGCCTTCCGGGAAAAGTTGGGCGATCCGCCAGACATCGATGCCATCGGCGCGAAGATCATCCCGCTGACGGCTGACCAAGGCCTGTCGTTCCACAAGATGCCGGGAGACATCTACGACTGGCTCGGTTTCGAGGCCTTCGATCTGATCTTCGGCTTCCTGGACCAGGCGATCGCGGATCCGTCGATCACCGTCGACCTCTTCGCCTTCGACTTCAACGAGCCCGACATGTTGACGCGACTGGAGCAGCTTGGGCCCCGCCTGCGGGCGATCATCGACGACTCAACGGAGACCAAGAAAGGCGTGACGAAAGGGCACGGGGTCACCAGCAGCGCCGAGTCGAAGACCGCCAAGCGATTGCGCGCATCGGCGGGCAGCAGCCACGTCAAGCGAACCCACTTCAAGAACCTCCAGCATCACAAGGTGCTCATCGCCAGGCGAAATCTCAACGCGTTCAAGGTGCTGGTCGGTTCGACGAACTTCAGCTTCCGTGGGATCTACATTCAGGCCAACAACGTACTGGTCTTCGATCAGCCGGACATCGCGGACCTGTACGGCAAGGTCTTCGATGCCGTCTTCAAAGATCCCTCGGACTTCAGCGCCGATCCGCTCGCTGGAAAGTGGCATCTCGTGCAGGCCACGGGCAAGCCTCCGATTCACGTGGCGTTCTCGCCTCACGCGTCGTCGGATCTCACGCTCAACCCGGTCCGAGGCGCAATCGATCAGGCGAGTTCATCGGTTCTTTACGCCATGGCGTTCCTCAATCTGATCAAGTCGGGGCCGACCAAAGAGGCGTTCGACAGACTGCTCAAGAGACCCGTCTTCAGCTACGGCATCTCCGACGAGACGGGCGGGATGGAGATCCGAAAGCCCGATGGCTCCGTTGGCCTTGTGGACTTTGCATTCCTGGCCGACAAGGCGCCGCAGCCGTTCAAGCGCGAGTGGAGCGGCGGCAAAGGTATCAACATCCACCACAAGTTCGTGGTCACTGACTTCAACCTCCCGACCGCCAAGGTGTTCACCGGTTCATCCAATCTGTCTCCGAGCGGCGAGAAGAACAACGGCGACCACCTGATAATGATCGAGGATCGCAAGGTCGCAATTGCATACGCTATCGAGGCGTTGAGGGTGTTCGATCACCTGCATTTCCGCCTGCGCATGCAAGACGCGAAGCGAGGAAAGACGAACGGTACGAAGAAAAAGGCGGAGACGAAGACGCCCGAGGCGTTGAAGCTGGCGAAGCCGACCGCTATCAGCGGAAAGCCGGCGTGGTTCGAGCGGTTCTACGTGCCAGGCTCGCAGAAGGAGCGCGATCGGAAGTTGTTTTCGCGATGACGGTCACTTTCGTATCGTGCCGGTCACTCTCTCAGGCGAGCAGTTGACCGGCTCGATCTTCAAATCCGATGGCGCGTACTCCGTTGTCGAAGTGGAACGGCTGCGTGAAGTATTCGGGGTCCAGGAGATTGATTTCGACGACGAGCCGTTGACGGGCGGCGTCGAGGTGTACGCGCTCGACCGACGTGAGCGCCGCGGAGTGCAGTAAGCCCCCGGTCGGCTGACCCGCCTGTTCCACGTACTGATTCAGCACGCCTGCAGAATAGTTCGCAGTTTCGATGACGAGCGTGTCGCCTTCGAAGTGACCGATCGAGTGTCCGAGCGAGCTGCGCGGACCACCCTTGGGATGGTCCTTCATGTTCAGATGAACGATGCGGCGCACGTCTCAGAGATAGATTGATACAGGAGAGAAGCCTTGGGCTTTCTTGGCTTGTAGATAACCTCGACGATCCGGTGTTTTCTCCCGGAGGATCGAGAGTCCAAAAGATCCTATCAGATGGGATCCTTCAAAAGGACCAAAGCCGATTCCCTCTCAGACGAACGAATCCATCTCATAGAGAATCGGGCTCCCGTCCTCCCTTCGATAAACTCAGGGTGGTGAGGAGACTCGAACCACAGTCCGATCTGGTGCTCGGGCAGATCCTTCACCGCATCAACGAGGCAACTTCCATATTCCCTTCTGCCCTACCTACCGAAATCATTTAGACGAAGGAGAGTCTTAAAAATTCGGCAGCCGCTCCAATGGACGCACGCTTGACGCCTCCAATGCCGAAAAGTTATTGTCAATTTGATGAAAAAAACTATCAACGTAACGATCAACGGGCGCCTGTACGAAGAGGACGTTGAACCGCGCTTGCTCTTGTCGCACTTTCTTCGCGAGAATATCGGCCTCACTGGGACTCATATCGGCTGCATCGTCGGCGAGTGTGGCGCCTGCTCCGTGTTGCTCGATGGCAAAGTCGTCAAATCCTGCCTTCATTTCGCCGTGCAAGCGGATGGCCGCGAAGTCACAACCGTCGAAGGGTTGGCGAAAGATGGCGAATTAAGCCCGATCCAGGAAGCGTTCGTCAAGCACTACGCTTTTCAATGCGGCTACTGCACGCCGGGAATGGTAATGACAAGCTATGCTCTTTTGCAGCGAAACCCCAATCCATCTGAAGACGAAATTCGCAAAGCGTTGGCCGGGAATCTGTGCATGTGCACTGGCTACGTGCAGATCGTTGAAGCGGTCAAAGACGCTGCCGAAAGGCAAAGGAGTGCCAAGCAGTAAGCTCGAAAACTCGAAATCCGAAATTCGAAACAATGTTCAAATGCTCAAAATCGAAATGTCTCAAACCGACTTGTTTTGAGTTTGGTTATTTTGGATTTGGCTTTCGTGTTTGTTTCGAATTTCGAGCTTCGAATTTCGGATTTATCCTGTAACTAAGGTAACCATTTTATGGCTGATAAAAAATACATCGGTGCGCGCACCCGCAGCAAAGAAGGGCCCCGTCATGTGACGGGTCGCGGTCTCTATACGGATGATTTTAGGTTGCCCGGCATGCTCCAAGCAATGATTTTGCGGAGCCCCCACGCCCACGCCAAGATCAATTCCGTCGACCCATCTGAAGCGCTCAAGAATCCCAACGTGATGGCGGTGATCACGCCGGAGGACGTCAAACGGCTTACGAAGCCGTTCAAGCCGGGAAGATATGCCGCCGGTCTCAAACGGCCCATCGACGAGTATGCCGGCGCCGTCGAAAAAGTCCGGTACGTCGGCGAGCCCATCGGAGCCGTAGCGGCGCGCGATCGCGGCACGGCGGAAGACGCGCTGGAATTGATTCAAGTCGACTACGAACCGCTCAGAGCCGTCGTCGACGTCCGCGAAGCGATCAAGCCCTCGTCGGCAACCTTGTTCGACGAATTGGGCACGAACCTCGCGTGGCAAGGTTCGCTCCAATATGGCGATATTGAGGCCGCGTTCAAATCAGCCGACCGAGTGGTCAAGGAAAACTTGAAGATTCACCGCTACAGCTCAACGCCGCTCGAACCGTTCGTCGTCATCGCCTCCTACGATGCAGCGAGCAAACGGTTGACCGTTTGGGTGACGGCGCAAGTGCCGGAAGTCATTTACGACGGCTTGCGTGAAGCTCTCGGCTTGCAAGATATTCGCGTGATCATTCCCGACGTCGGCGGAGGTTTCGGTCAGAAGATTCACTTGATTCGCAAATACGTCGTGTTGGTTTCGCTGCTCGCGATGAAAACCGAACGCCCAGTCAAATGGATCGAAGACCGCAGCGAGCATATGATGGCCGGCGGCCATGCCTGCGCTCAGGAGTTCGAAGCCGAAGCCGCGGTCAAGAATGACGGCACGGTCCTCGGCCTTCGTTTCAAGGAGTACGACGATGTCGGAGGCTCGGTCAGCACCCTGACGATTCACTTCACCAACAAACTCAACAATCTTTCCAATACGTACCGGACGCCGGCCATTCACATGGAAGGCTACGCCGCCGTCACCAACAAATGTCCGGTCATCCCCAACCGCGGCATCGGCAAACCCGGCATGTGCTACATCTGGGAGCGCATGATGGATCGGGTCGCTCAGGCGCTGGAGCTGAGCCCCATCGAGGTACGGCGAAAGAACCTGATCCAGCCCAACGAAATGCCCTACCGTACGATCAGCGGCAATGTTTACGATAGCGGTGATTATCCCGGATTGCTTTCCACCCTGCTGGAAAAAATCAACTACGACAAACTACGCGATCAGCAGATGAAAGCGCGCGAACAGGGAAGGCTCATGGGCATCGGCATTGTCATCGGAGTTGAACCCGGCGGACGGAACGCCGCCCGAGACATGGCGATCTTCCCCGAGATGAAAGAGCCGCCTGGCTCCGGCGGCATCAACGGTGCCACCATCAAACTGGAAAAGAACGGCACCTTGACCTTGCACCTGGGCTCGCCCAATTGCGGTCAAGCTCATGAAACCACGACGGCACAAGTCGCTGCCGAGATTCTCGGCACGACTCCCGACCAGATCAGCACGAGCATTCCTTTCGACAGCGATCTGTCGCCGTGGGGCGTCGCCGCGGCCAATAGCGGCAATAATTTTCATCTCTACGATATCGGCGCGATCCACGGTGCCGCGAGCAAACTACGAGAGAAGGTCTTGCAGCTCGCCGGTCATGTCTTCAACGCCGACACGAAGGAATTGACGATCGAGAACGGAGTGGTTCAGGTGCCGGGCTCCGCGACGAAGAAAGTCACTTTCGCGGAGCTGGGTCGCATCGCCTACAACAATCAGCATCTGATTCCCGACGGCATGGAAGCCGGCTTGCAGGCCACCCATTACTATACGTTTCCCCATGCCAAGCCGAATATCGTCCCGGGCGCTGATCGTCTGGTGCGGGCGCAGTTTACGTTTTCTGCCGGCGCCCACGCTGCCGTCGTCGAAGTCGATAAGGCCACAGGTAAAGTTGAAGTGTTGCGCTATCTCATCGTCGGAGACAACGGCGTCGTGATCAACCCCGATGTGGTCAACGGGCAAGTTTACGGCTCCGCCGCCCATGGCATCGCGATAGCCCTCGGCGAGGGATTTATGTACAGCGCCGAAGGACAACCTTTGACCATAACCTATCTCGATTACGGCAAATGCTCCACGGCGGAAACGCCGCGGGTCGAAGTCATTCATCGGCCCTCGCCTTCACCGTTCACATCGTTGGGACAGAAGGCCGCCGGAGAGGGCGCGGCGATCCCCTCGCCCGCGGCCATCGCCAGCGCGGTTGAGGACGCGCTCAAGCCATTTGGCGTAAAGGTCTGCGACCTGCCTCTCACTCCCGAATCGGTGTGGCGCCTGCTGAATCACAATCCTGAAACCGAGCGGAGGTCCTTCTAGTCATGATCCCCGGTTCCTTTGAGTACTACGCTCCTCGCTCGTTAAGCGATGCGGTAAGATATCTGACCGAGCACAAAGACGATGTAAAAATTCTTTCTGGCGGCCAGAGCTTGTTGCCGCTGATGAAGATGCGGCTATCGAAACCCGCTTACATTCTCGATATCGGCCGCATTTCCGGTCTCGATGCGATCACCGAACAAAGCAATAGCCTGATCATCGGCGCCCTCGTCACTCATGCTCAGATCGAAGATTCCGAGCTGCTGAAAAAGCAATGTCCGCTGTTGCCGCAAACAGCGACCACGATCGCCGACGTCCAAGTGCGTAACCGCGGCACCCTCGGCGGCAGCATCGCGCACGCCGACCCGGCTGGGGATTGGCCCCCGGCGATTGTGGCGCTGGATGCGGAAATCAAGGTGGTCGGGCCCAGCGGCGAGCGTTGGGTCAAGTGCGATGATTTTTTTCTGGGACTGATGACGAGCGTGCTGGAACCGGATGAAGTCGTGACGGCGATAAAAGTACCCATAACCGGCAATGACAAAACGGCTTACCTAAAAGCTGCGCCCAGATCATCAGGCTTTGCCGTCGTTGGCGTCGCCGTGCGACTTGCAATGGATGCGTCGGGCGTTTGCAGCCGGATCGCGTTGGGAATCACGGGGATAACGGATAAAGCTTTTCGAGCTGGCCGGGTTGAGCAAATGCTCGCCGGGAAAAAGCTTGATACGAAACTAATCGAGGTGGCTGCGGCGGAATCGACGCGCAACGTCGATGTCATCGAGGATATCAACGGCTCCAGCGAATACCGCGCTCATTTGACCCATGTCTATGTGGCGCGCGCCATCCAGGCGGCGATGCAAAGCTGATCGCCGCAATCCACTCCGAACTCCGACCCAGAAAAATATTAGGCTCGTCAAAAAATCAGAAAACTCATCGCGGAGACAGTGAGCGCGCTGAGCAAAGCATTTTGATCAAATACTTCGAACTCCGTGTGCCTCGAGGGTGAAATAAAGTTTGCTGCTCTGGTAACGACTCTGCCCCCAAAAACGGCAAGGCCCCCAACGGCGTGGAGGCATTGCTGTGTACGTGCCTAACTTTCGCGTTTGCAGATCTAAACTTCCTTAGATTTTATCGTATAGGTAAAACTTTTCGGATCGAGACTGTCTTTTCTCCCGTTGGCGGTTTCCGCCTGGGGATACATCAAGAAGCCCAGTTCTGGCCCATTGGAATTCGGCAACTTGACATCGTGAGAATAGTTGTAAGGTAGCCAATTCATCTCCCAAGCACCGAACAGCTTGGCCCGTGCCTTCTTCACTTTTGGATCGTCCAGCGGAAGCTGCTCTCCTGGCAGGTTCTCCTCCAACACAACTTTGCGTACGTCCGCGGGATCGACCGGCACCCAGCCATAGCCGTTGAGATAAACATCGGCGCGGCAATGCTGCGCGCCGGTAATATCATCCGCTCTGCCGAGACTCTTGAACTCACTCGAGTTCGCCACTCGAATGCCATAAACGTCCCGGGCCGGAAGTCCCGCCGCGCGAGCCAACCCAACGTAGAGGGCGTTCAAGTCAGCACATTTGCCGCCGAGATAACCGGTTTGGAGCATCGTAGAAATGTCACCAATCCCACACCCCTTGACTTTGGGATCACGGAAGGTGTTGTCCACGATCCACTCGTAAATCGCCCGGGCCTTGTCTACATCGGTCTTGTACCCCGTGGTAACCTGGCGAGATGTCTCCCCTACGATGCCATCCGTCCGTATGAGTTTGGACGGTTTACGGAAATAATCCAACACAGCTTTATCTTCCCGGGTCGACGTATCCGCTTTCTTGCCCAGGTCGACCTGTCGGTCACGGGTCACAAAACGACTCGTCACCTCCAGCACCGGAGCCTTCTCTCCCGCTGACCACTCGGCAAAAACGAGCCCAGTGCCGTACTTATCGTATTGCACCGCACGGACCGCTTTGTAGTTTCCAGTCCAGCTGTCGCCCTGGCGCTTAAAATAATCGGTGCTATTCAGTAGCGGCACAGGCACCCACGCTCGCACGGCGCCCACGGGGTCGCTAACTTCAATCCTGGTGATGACCTCGAAAGCGCGCCAGTTTGGGGCTTCTTGCGCGCCCGCAAACCGGACCAGCTTCGGAATTCCAGCGAGAGCGACTCCGGCCGATACCGTTATCCCCTGCTTCAAGAAATCTCTTCGCTTCATAGCCCCTCCCTCTTCGACTAATAGGGTTTTTCAATACGCTTACAATAACTGAGGTTGTGAGTCAATTTGAGACCCCACAAAAGATTAGCCGGACTTCTGGGGTTGACGTGAGCGAATTACTCGGCTTTGGTCTTTAGGAAACTAAGAACTTCTTCCGGATGGGCTTCCGCTTTCTTTACGGTTGACCAGTGCTTGACAACATCCCCCCTCGGACCGATCACCACCGTGGAACGTATCGTACCTTCTACGGGCTTGCCGTACATCAGTTTCTTTCCAAACGCGCCGTACTTTTTCATCACTTCCGTCTTCGGATCAGACAAAAGAGTGAACGGTAGCTTATATTTTGAGGCAAATTTATTATGCGACTCGATACTGTCTTTGCTCACACCTAATACAACCGCATTGCTCTTTTTCAAGGACGCCCCTAGGTCACGAAACCCGCAGGCTTCCTTCGTGCATCCAGGCGTATCGTCCTTCGGATAAAAATATAGGACCACGGTTTTTCCTCGGTAGTCCTCCAGCGAATGCTTCTTGCCGTCATTACCCTCAAGGTTGAAGGCTGGGGCTTTCTTTCCCTCCAAATTGCCCATCGATCGATTCCTCCCTTGGTTATTCAGCGGCGCTGACTTGCCTCACGCCACTGACGTGGCGCAATAGTTCCTTATTGCGAGACTTTCACGCCGCGCCAGAAGGCGACATAATCTTTAATCGATTTCGCCGCTTCTTTCGGCTCGGGGTAATACCAGGCAGCATCCTGATTGGAGTTATCGCCGACCCGAACATGGTAATAGCTCGCGATGCCCTTCCAAGGACAGGTGGTATGGGTCCCGCTTGGAGAAAAATATTCCCGCTTGATCGAATCCGGCGGAAAATAGTGATTGCCCTCTACGACAACAGTCTTGTCGGATTCAGCTATGATGGTATCTTCCCAGGTCGCTTTCATGAGATCTTCCCCTTCGATTATGAGCGCCTAACTCGATACGCAGCGAAATTTCGCGAACACGTAGGAATAATGAACTTGATACCAATTGCGAAAGGTGCGGCGCACCAATTCCGCAGGCGTGGCCCAGGAGGCTCCTTTAACGACGAAGTGCTTGCCGTCGAAAAAATCCCTGGAATAGTCCGGATAGCTGGTCATGTAAGGAACGAAGCCCGGAAACGGTGCGAATGGGGTATCTGTTAGCTCCCAGCCGTTGCCAATGAGTTCCCCTACTCCCCACCGGCTAGTTCCCGCTGGATGCGATCCCACCGGCGTGGGAGACCAAAAAGCGAAATCAAAATTGCCGTGGCGCTGCATCGGAGCTGATTCTCCCCAGGGATAGGAGGTCTCTCGCCCGTCGGGGCCGTAGAAAGCAGCTCGGTGAAGCTCCGCTTCCGATGGGAGTCTTTTGCCCCGCCAACCTGCGAAGGCCCGCGCTTCGGCGAGGCTGACATAGACCGGCCAATGCACCACCTGTGACAGCGGCAAGTGATCGAACATCGCCCGGTAAAACCACTGGTCATCTTTTTTCAACCAACAATTCGGATGTCGCTTGTTTTCAAGTTGCTTCCACTTCCAATCCTCGGACCGCCAGAAGCGCTCTTCATCATAATTGCCAGACTCGACGAACTCAAAGTATTCGCCGTTTGTCACCGGCAACGAGTCGATGTCAAAGGCCGGCACATCAACAATGATTGTAGAGAATTCGTTGTCCCATCCGAAATCGCTTTCGTTGAATCGCGCACCCAAGCAAGCTTTCCCGGCGGGGATATGAACGGAACGTGAAATTGGTCTGCCATGAAAAGAATAACGCGGGAACCGGGACGGCCGATTCTTTTTCTCAATGGGCAACTCCTGCATCATGTATAGGAGCGTCTCCTGGTGCATATATTCGTGCTCCAGCACCATGTCGAAGGCTCTTCCGCCATGCGCCATAACATCTTCGGAAAAGCTGCGCGGCATCATGTCAAGTGATTCTAAAATCGCGTCACGTACTTGGTCCCGGTACTTCACCGTTTGCTTCAAGGTCGGCCACTTATCGGGAACCTCCGGATGCCAATGACACTCACCGGTATCGACATCCGGATCAATACCCCGGCTAAAGAGCTCGTCGAACTGTGGATTAAACGACCGCCATTTGAGGATGCCGCCACAAACCTGATTCCAGCAAAACGCCGCCAGGTGGCCCACATAAAAAAGAAACGGATGGCGCCAAACTATCGGTTTGGCCAGCAACCGCTCATCTCGAATCAGACCGAACAGCTCATCGCTTCTCGCCCAAGCCGATAGGAAACGCGCTTCGTATTGCGCTCTGACGTCGTTGAATTCGCGTGTTGCCGCGTTCTTCATAGGCGCTCCCCGCAGTTATTTTTTTAGAGACTCCAAAACTTCCGCGGGATGAGCTTCAGCGTTGGCCACCGGAATCCAATGGCGCTTGACTGTCCCATCGGGTCCGATGAGGGCCGTGGAGCGGATCGGTCCCTCGACGGTTTCGCCCTGGGCATTTTGCCGCGGTCCCCAGGCGCCATAGGCCTTCATGACCTCAACCTGGGAGTCGGACAAAAGTGTAAAGGGTAAG
>Ga0081455_10001309_pt1 | contig 30858 bp, 31 predicted proteins | sample TabmetS3T2R1_FD_70207 | JGI IMG/M metagenome (GOLD analysis project Ga0081455, IMG submission 70207) | Tabebuia heterophylla rhizosphere microbial communities from the University of Puerto Rico - S3T2R1 | ecosystem: Host-associated > Plants > Roots > Rhizosphere ... | reverse complement strand
CCCTCACCCTAACCCTCTCCCTATGGGAGAGGGAATCGACCGCGCTCGTTGGAGCAATACGTGATCCCCGAACAGAAACTGACGCAGCTCGTCGAGCGCTACAAATCCATCGAGTCTTCGCTCGCGACGGATCTCGCGCGCGAGGATTTCGTGCGGCTGTCGAAAGAGCACGCGGAGCTTGGCCCTGTGGTCGAGGCAGCGCAGCGCTGGCGCGCGGCGAATGACGAAATGAAAAGCCTGCAGGAATTGCTGAGCTCCGGCGACACCGACCGCGAGATGGTTGCGCTCGCCGAGGAGGAGCTTTCGACCTTGAAAGCGCGTCTGCCCGAGATCGAGCGCGAGATTCAGGTTTTGCTGCTGCCCCGCGACACGGCGGACGATCTCAACGTCATCATGGAAATCCGCGCCGGCACCGGCGGCGACGAGGCGTCGCTGTTCGCGGCGGATCTGCTCAACATGTATCAGCGCTACGCCCAAGGAAAGCGCTGGAAGGTCGAAACGCTGTCGCTCAGCGAAAGCGGGGTCGGCGGGATGAAGGAAGCGATCATTTCCATCTCCGGCAAAAACGTCTTCGCGCGGCTCAAATTCGAGTCCGGCGTTCATCGCGTGCAGCGCGTGCCGGCGACCGAGACGCAAGGGCGCATTCACACCTCGGCCGCGACGGTCGCGGTGCTGCCGGAACCTGAAGAAGTCGACATCGTCATCGACGAAAAGGATCTGCGCATCGACGTCTTCCGCGCGAGCGGCCCCGGCGGTCAATCCGTGAACACAACAGACAGCGCGGTGCGTATCACGCATTTGCCGACCGGCCTCGTCGTTTCGCAGCAGGACGAGAAATCCCAGCATAAGAATAAAGCGAAGGGACTGAAGGTTTTGCGCGCCCGCCTGTTCGAGATGGAACGCGATAAGCTTGACCGCGAGCGTGCCGCGCAGCGCAAAGGCATGGTGGGATCGGGCGATCGCTCCGAGCGCATTCGCACCTATAATTTCCCGCAAGGCCGCGTCACCGATCACCGCATCAACCTTACGCTCTACAAGCTGCCGCAGGTGCTCGCCGGCGAAGCGCTGGACGAGTTGATCGATGCCCTGATCACCGAGCACCAGGCCAGCCTGCTGGCCGCCGAAGGCATGGCGTGAGCGCCGATCCGCGTCTTGCCGGCCAGACCATCAAGAGCGCGCGGCGCCGGCTGGCGCAGCTGTTTGCCGAGGCCGGTCTTGACACCACCGAACTCGATGCGCGCCTGCTTGTCGGCGGCGCGCTTGGGCTCGACCTCACCGCGCTGATCGCAAATGGCGACCGGCCGCTGACCGAGGCCGACGCGACGCGGATCGCAGCATTCGCCGAGCGACGTCTGGCTGGCGAGCCGGTCGTGCGCATTCTGGCTGAAGCGGAATTCTGGGGGCTGCCGCTCAAACTGTCGCCGGATACGCTGGTGCCGCGACCGGATACCGAGACCCTGGTCGAGGCCGCGCTGGCCTTCGCACGACAGCGCCCCCTCAGCGTTGCGCCCCTGCGTGTGGCCGATATCGGCACGGGGTCTGGAGCTATTCTGCTCGCTCTGCTGTCCGAATGGCCCGACGCAAGCGGGGTCGCCTCTGATGTCAGCGCCGCCGCTTTGGCCATGGCCAAGGCCAACGCGGTCCGGCTCGGCCTGTCCGATCGGATTTGTTTCGTCGAAAGCGATTACCTCGCAGCGCTCGACGGTGCTTTCGATCTGATCGTTTCGAACCCGCCCTACATCAGCAGCGGCGAGATCGCGTCACTGGCGCGCGAGGTGCGCGATCATGAGCCGCATCTCGCGCTGGATGGCGGCGCCGACGGGCTTGCCGCCTATCGAATTCTCGCGCGCGGCTCCGCCTCTCGTCTCGCGCCCGGCGGCGCGCTGATGGTCGAGGTTGGACATGATCAGGCGGACGAGGTGGCGCGTCTGATGGCGGCGAGCGGGCTCGCTGTGACCATGCCGTTCCACCGCGACTTGGCGGGGATTGCGCGTGTCGTCGGGGCACGAAAAAGCCACGAAAAATGAATGATTAAGAGGTGCAAAAAGCCGAAAAAACCTCTTGGAATATCACCCGGGAGAGACTAGGTTCCGGGCATATGATTGGTGCAGGGCCAGCAAGCCCGCAGACGCTGCGGGCGGGTCCAGAATTCTCCGAGACAGTCTCGAGACGGTCTTAAAGACAGTCTTTGGAGCTATCCGCCGATCCAAGGTTCCAAGGCAGGTCATTTGGCAGGCGCACGGGTTGAAGGTCCCGGTGCTTCGGACCGCAAAGCGAACGAAAGCCTGGTATTGCGGCAAGAGAACGAGACCCATTTTAGCGCTGAATGACCGAGGCCGGCGTGCGAGGGCGCGCGCCAGTGCGACCGCCTCATGACAGCTTGCTGAAGGGCTCCGTCGCCGGGCCGGAGGGATTGTCGAATTGCCGAGGCGGTTCGTCGCGTCGCGTGAAATGGGTCACGGGACACAGACGGCAGACAGGCGACCCGATCCAAGACCCCGATTCAAGACCCGGACATAACCTGGACGACCTTTTGAACGATGACTGGAACACGATGATCCGGACGTAACGTTCTGGAAACCACGACCTCCACAACGGCAACCTCCAACCACAAGCTCTGATGCGAGCTTGTGGACGATCTCTCGACGAAGACGATCTCTCGAACGAAGACGACCTCTTGAACGAAAAGGGCTGGCGAGACACCAGATGAGAAACGGTCAGAACAAGCAGCGTATGCGCAACCGCGGCGGCGGTGGCGGCGGCGGTCATAACAACAATAACAATCGGCGAGGCCAGAACCCGCTCACCCGCGTCTACGAATCCAATGGTCCCGAGATCAAGATTCGCGGCACCGCCTCCCACATTGCGGAAAAATATCTGCAGCTGGCGCGCGACGCTCAGGGCTCAGGCGATCCGGTGTCCGCAGAGAACTACTTCCAGCACGCCGAGCATTATTTCCGGATCATCGCCGCCGCGCAGGAGCAGTTCCGGCAGAACCAGCCGCAGCAGCAGCCGCATCAACGCAGCGAGGGCGAACCGCGCGATGAGACGAGCGAAGACAGCGACACGGCTGACTTCGCCGGCTTCGGCGAAGCCCCCGGCCGGGAGCCGCAGCCTTATCCGATCCGCGAGCCGCAGCCCTACCAGGCCCGCGACCAGCAGCCGCGCGAACAACAGCCGCGTGACCAGAACTGGCGCGACAATCGCAATCAGCAACAGCCGGCCACGCCCACGGATGAGCGCGGGATCGAACGGCTGCCGTCGTTCATTACAGGTGGTGGCCAGCAGCCGAATTTCAGCGGCTTCGACAATGGCGGCGAACGCGCCAATGGCGGTGAGCGCGGCGATCGGCCGGATCGTTATCCGCATCGGCGCCGACGGCGCCACCATGGCGGCCCGCGCCCCGAAGGCCAGAGCCCGCAGGCGGCCCCATCCGACGATTTCGGTGACTGATCGGATTGCTGCGCGAGACTGATGCGCTGGTGCTTCCGTTCAATCAGAAGCGCCAGCGCCTCGCGCCGTTCAGCGGCGTTGCGGACGGCACGAGCACCGGATCGAGCGCCGGAATCAATCGCCGCCGCTCGCGTCGCTCCAGGACAGGACGATAGACCTGCTTGGTCGCCTCGACGATATGAACGCCGGAAAACGGTGACGAGATCGCCGAGCCGGCGCGCTCCCACGCCGGCGCCGAACGCAGGAACCAGCCCGACCGCACCGGCGGAACGTACAGGGCTTCGGTCCATCCCACCGGCGTGAACCAGGTCTCACGCAGCAACTGCGTCACCTGCGAACGCGAATAGGGCCGGCCAAAACCGAACGGCGTTGCGTCGGTGCGTATCCACAGGCCGCGTCTGTTCGGAATTACCGCAATCATTCGCCCGCTCGGCGCCAGCACCCGCCAGACCTCGCGCAACAGATCGGCGGGATCGTCGGACATCTCCAGCGCGTGCACCAGCAGGATGCGATCGACGGCCGCATCCGGCAGCGGCAGCTCACGTTCGTCGACCAATGCCGCCAGCGTCGGCCGCGCCGTCGGCCATTTCAGCACCCCCTGAACGGCCGGCATCAGCGCGATGCAGCGCTCGGCGTCTTCACGAAACAGCCCGAGATACGGTGTCGGATAGCCGATCCCGAGCACGCGCTGCCCCTGCGCCTCCGGCCAGCGCGCGCGAATGCCGCGATTGATCAGCCGCCGCGCTACCACGCCGAGGCGCTGCGAATAGAAGTTGCGGAGATCGATGACGTCGAGCGACATGATCTCACCCTAGCACGGCCGGCCGGGCTCGCGCAGCATGCGCAAGGCCGGTGTTTCGCCGCAAAGCGCGGACATGCTAAACAACGACCAGCCATCATGGACCCATCATGCCAAGCGAAATTCGCGTCATCCCCTGCCTTTCCGACAATTACGGCTATCTCATTCATGATCCGTCGACCAAGGCGACAGCGTCGATCGACGCGCCGGAGGCTGCGCCGCTGATCGCCGCGCTCGAGAAAGAAGGCTGGCAGCTCACCGATATTCTCGTCACGCACCACCACGCCGATCATGTCCAGGGCATCGCCGAGCTGAAGCAAAAATATCGCTGCCGCGTGGTGGCGCCGCATGATCGGAAGGTCGCCATTCCGCAGGTCGACCAGCGCGTCAGGGATGGCGACGTTGTCAAGGTCGGCACGCTGGCCGCGCGGGTGTTCGAGACACCGGGTCATACGCTCGATCACATCTCCTACCTGTTCGAGTCCGAGAAGGCGCTGTTTGCCGCCGATACCATTTTCTCGATCGGATGCGGCCGCGTCATCGAAGGCGATGCGGCGATGATGTGGGCGTCCTTGCTCAAGCTGCGCGCCCTGCCCGACGACATCAGCCTCTATTGCGGCCATGAATATACGCTCGCCAACATCAAATTCGCGCTGACGATCGAGCCTGATAACGCTGCGCTGCAGGCCCGCGCGCGCGCCGCGGCGGCGCAGCGCCAGGCCGGCCGGCCGACGATCCCGACCCTGATGGGCGAGGAGAAGGCGGCGAATGTGTTCCTGCGGGCCGATGTGCCGGCGGTCGCCGCAAAAGTCGGTCTGGTCAGCAAGGGCGCGGCCGAGGTGTTCGGCGAAATCCGCCAGCGCAAGAACAATTTCTCATGATCGAGAGCCGCTCATGACAACGGCACACCAGCTGATCGCCGAGCTCGATCTCAAGCCGCATCCCGAGGGCGGGCATTTCCGCGAGACCTTTCGCGATGCGCCGACAACGACCGGACGCGCGGCATCGACGGCGATCTATTTTCTGCTGGCTCGCGGCGAACGCTCGCATTGGCATCGCATCGACGCGGCCGAGGTATGGCACTACTACGCGGGCGCGCCGCTTCAGCTGCAAATCGTCGAGGACGGGCACAACCAGACCATTCGACTGGGGCCCGACATTGCCGGCGGCGAACGCCCGCAGGCGGTGGTGCCGCCTCATGCCTGGCAGTCGGCGCAGAGCACCGGCGACTGGACCCTGCTCGGCTGCACCGTCGCGCCGGGTTTCGATGTCTCGCAATTCGAGCTGGCCGACACCGATTTTGAGCCCGACACGCGATAAACTTGACGCGCGTCAGCGCCGCGTCCGCAGCAGCATGTCCTTCGCCGCCAAGAGCCCGCCACCTGCAATCAAGAGCGCGGCGAGCGCAAGCGACAGCGCCGGCTCGGCATAGCCGGCGAGAATCAGGAAGCCGGTGGAGAGCAGCGGCGTCGCATAGGCGGCGGCACCGATCACGCGAATGTCGCCACGCTTCATGCCGATATCCCAGGCGTAAAACGCGGCGCCGACCGGGCCGATGCCGAGCGCGATCACCGCAAGCCATTGCGGCAGGGTCTGCGGCCAGACCGTGCGCTCCAGCAGAATATGACAGATCGCGGCCAGCAGCGCCGTCACCGCGCAGAAGCCCGCGACCGCCGACGTCGGCACCGCGGCGAGCCGCCGCGACAGCACCGAATAGGCCGCCCAGATGAAGGCCGCGACCAGCGCCGCGAGCAGACCGGGCGCATAGCCGAGCATTGCCGCCGACAAGCCGCGGCCGGCGAACAGCACGATGGTGCCGGCAAGACCAAGCAGCGCGCCGATCACATGATGCGTCGTCAGCCGCTCACCCGGCAACAGCGCGGAGAACAGCACGATCAACAGCGGCCAGAGATAGTTCAGCAATCCGGCTTCCGCCAGCGGCGCGAAGCGCAGCGCCAGAAAGTACAGCGCATGATAGCCGAACAGGCCGCCGACGCCGACGACCCAGGCTTTCGCGGGTTGGCGAAGCGCGCGCACGCCATCACCGCGTACCAGCCAGCTGAGCGCGCCGACGCCGGCGCCGATCGCAAAGGTGACGGCGGCCAGCTGAAACGCCGGGATGGCGCCGCTCGCCACGGTGAGCACCGCGAGCAGCGACCACATCAGGATCGCGGTCAGGCCGATCAACGTGGCGAAGCGCGTGGTCATCGCCTTGCTATAGCGTCATTCGGGAAGCGTATCACGTCAATCCGGCAACCTCCTGCGACAACGCAAACCTTCGCCGACCCCGATATCAACCGATCGAGCCGACAAGTCGAAGCGACGGCCGGCGCGCACCAGAAGCGTCGCGACGTTCATTCCGGTGAGGCTTTCAGGACCTCGTCATAGGCGTCCAGAGTACCGGCGGTCGCAACCGCGCGCTCATACCGCCCATAAACGTACGATCGTCCCGCTGCAGCCACGCGCTCACGCGAGTTTGGGTTGCGTTCGACTTGATGCAGGATATCAGCAAGGCTCCCTGCATCTCCGGGCGGAACGAGCCATCCGGTTTCGCCGTGGGTGATAAGCTCCCGTATGGCATTGATGCGCGTCGCGACGCACGCCTTGCCAAGAGCCATCGCCTCGACCAATGCCATTGGCAATCCTTCGATCAGGCTCGGTAGAACGAACAGGTCAGCTATCCGGAAAACCGCTGCGAGATAATCTTTTCGCGTGCCCCCCAAGTCCGCCTGGGTGCGACATTGGAACGACGTGCCGAGGCGAGCGGTTTCGATTGCTCGCAGCAATTCCACGGCCGGCGGACTCGGACTGATCCAGAGGCAATCCACGATCTTGTTTTCCGCGGCCAGACGCCTAAGCGCGTCGATCAGCACGAAGCAACCCTTGCGTTCGAGGAACTGTGCGCCCACGACGATGCGGAAGGCCGAGGGCGCGAGTCCGAGCCGCTGTTCAAGGGCAGCGCGGCTCGGCGCCGACCCAATGCTGCCCTCTATTTCTTCTTTGACGAAACAGGATGGGCACTCGCGGACACGGCTGCGTTGCTCAGGCAGCAGGTATTCTGCCAAACTCGCATGCACGTCGCTGTTCGACGTCAACAGCCGAAACCGCGGGTGCGCGGCCAGGGATCTAATCCGGCGGCGCCAAAGAGCACGGCGCAAGGGCGTAACGGTCGCGAGGGCCGTATGCACCGTGACGAAAACGCGAAAGCGCATCAGGAGCGCCTTGTAAAACCACGGCGACGCCCATGGAGCGATATCAATGTGGACAAGCGTGCGGCGTGGATCGTGGCGCCAGATATGCGCGAGGATCGCCAATTCCGCACGCCACTTGCGCAGACGGCACAACAAGCGTCGCCTGAGCGACGTCGCTGGGTCGAAATCGTAGCGATAGGTAAATCCTTCGATGGACACACCATCCTTCAGGAGCATGCGGTGCAGGGTGGCCGGCGTCGAACGCGGCATGAGGACCGAGGCGGCGATTCCGCGTTCACGTGCACCCTGCATGAGAGCCATCATATAGATTTGGGCGCCTCCCCATTCGATGTAGGGCCAAACATATAGGATGCATGCCGTTCGGACATCGCCGTTCTGGCTATGCCGGCCGGGCTCCTCAAATGGTTCTGAGATCACGAGCCTCGGCTCAATGCTCAAGGTGATCGCCTTTATCGGCCAAGTGGGACTCAAAGGGTTGGTCGCGGGACTCGATCCGCCGCGCCCAGGCGGCGACAGGCTGTTCCGGCCACCCGTTCGGCCGTGCGCCCGCCCGGCCAGCTTTTTTCAAAGCAACTCGCACGAGGAAGACTATGCATGCGATTATCGCTTGCATTTTCGAAGGCGCGGTGCGCCACGCCAACAAGAAGCGGGCGCGCAGGTTGTATGGACTGCGTCGGTCGACCCACAGCATTCGCCAGAGCTCGGCTGGCGACGATCCGGACAGGCGCCGCGGCGGCGAATTCGGCATGCACCAAAGCTGCGCACGAGGTTCGACTATCAGACGCCAACCTGCCCTTCGCAGGCGAACCGTATATTCGGCGTCACCGAAGTATTGAGGCAGCCATTTTTCCAGCATCAGCCCCTGCTGACGGATCGCGTCTGCCGGGATCAGCATCGCGTTGCCGACGATCATTTGGGCTTCGAATGGTTCCTCCGGCACTGTATCGACAGTTTGCTGAAGCCAATGCCGCCATCCGCCATACCAGGTGGACCAGATCGGCGCGATCTGAAAGACGGTGCGGTAGTCGTCCCATCTGACGAGCAGCGGGGTGACGACCGATCTCGGGTGTTTTCGAGCACACGCGATGATGCGCGGCAGGCAGGACGGGGGTACGACAGCATCATCGTTCATGGCTAATACGAAATCAGGATCATGTCGTAGGGCCGCGCTCAGACCGCGATTTGTTCCTGCCGTGTACCACAACGAGCCGTCGCCTTTAATGATTTCGACGGTGGGATGAAGGCGGCGCAGCGCCTCGCCCGTTCCATCGGTCGACCCATCGTCCACGACGACAATCCGCAGGTCGATGCCAGCCACGCGCGAGCGTTCGAGGCTCTCCACGCATTGCAGTGTCGTATCCCGCCGATTATGGACCGGCATGACAGCGACGACGCGGCTTGCCGTGTGGCTGTGTTGCTGGTGACCTGTGTCCATCGGGCGAAATCTGGAAGAAACGTTATTGCGTCGCAGTCCGTCTCGCCGAGTTTGAGCCGGCGATCCATCCATCTCAAAAGATGGATGCGCGGGTCAAGAGGTGCCGCGCTGATCCGTCGCAACACTCAGGCCAGATACTGCCCGCCATTGATCGTCATCGTCGAGCCGGTGATGAAGCCGGAATCGTCGGCGGCTAGAAACACCACCGCACGCGCGATTTCCTCGGGCTCGCCGAGGCGGCTCACCGGAATCTGCGTCAGGATGTTTTTCTCGAGCACGTCCTTCGGCACGGCCTGCACCATCTCGGTGTTGATGTAGCCGGGGCAGATCGCGTTGACGGTGACGCCGGTCCGCGCCGTCTCCAGCGCGAGCGCCTTGGTGAAGCCGAGATCGCCGGCTTTCGCCGAGGCATAATTCACCTGGCCGAACTGGCCCTTCTGGCCGTTGATCGAGGAGATGTTGATGATGCGTCCGTATTTCCGGCCGCGCATGCCCTCGATGACATGACGCGTCATGTTGAAGAGCGAACCGAGATTGGTCCCGATCACCGCATTCCATTGGTCGGGGGTCATGCGGTGGAACGGCGTGTCGCGCGTGATGCCGGCATTGTTGACGAGGATGTCGATCGGTCCGATCTCGGCTTCCACCGTCTTCAGGCCGGCGCCGCAGGCCTCGAACGAACTCACATCCCATTTGTAGACGGGAATCCCCGTCTCTTGCTTGAACTTGGCGGCGGCGGCGTCATTGCCGGCATAGGTCGCGGCGACCTTGTAGCCCGCGGTCTTCAAGGCCTTGCTGATCGACGCGCCGATCCCGCGCGTGCCTCCGGTGACCAATGCTACCCGCGCCATGAACGCCTCCCGTCAAAGTTTTTGACTTCAGTTGATCGTATAACAGTCGTTTGTAGACAGTAGTTTCACGGACGGGTTCGTCCAGTCCTTTTCTTTTTCAAATAAAAATGCCCGGCATGAAGCCGAGCATTTTTATCTCGCAATGGCGAAACGATGATGGCCGGCGCGGTTACCGCTCCAGGCACATTGCAATACCCATGCCGCCGCCGATGCACAGCGTCGCAAGACCCTTTTTCGCGTTGCGCCGCTGCATCTCGTACAGCAACGTCACGAGAACGCGGGCTCCGGATGCGCCGATCGGATGACCGATCGCGATCGCGCCACCATTGACATTGACCTTCGAAGTATCCCAGCCGAGATCCTTGTTGACGGCGCAGGCCTGCGCAGCAAAGGCCTCATTGGCTTCGATCAGATCGAGATCGGCGGTCTTCCAGCCGGCCTTCTGCAAGGCCGAACGCGACGCCGGGATCGGCCCGGTCCCCATGATCTTCGGGTCGACACCCGCCTGGGCCCAGGACGCGATCCGCGCGAGCGGCGTCTTGCCCTCCTTGGCGGCCTGACTTGCGAGCATCAGCACCACGGCTGCGGCGCCGTCATTGATGCCGGAAGCATTGGCGGCCGTCACCGTGCCGTCCTTGTCGAAGGCCGGGCGAAGCTTGGCGATCGAATCCATGGTGACGCCGGCTTTCGGATATTCGTCGGTGTCGACGACGACGTCGCCCTTGCGGCCTTTCAGCGTGACAGCGGTGATCTCATCTTTGAACTTGCCGGCCTTCATCGCGGCCTCCGCCTTGTTCTGGGAGGCGACGGCGAATTCATCCTGCTGCTGGCGTGTGATCTGCCATTGCTTGGCGACGTTCTCGGCGGTGTTGCCCATGTGATAGCCGTTGAAGGCATCCCACAGGCCGTCCTTGATCATGGTGTCGACCAATTCGAAATTGCCCATCTTGACGCCGCCACGCAAATGCTGGGCATGCGGCGCCATGCTCATCGATTCCTGGCCGCCGGCAACGACGATTTCGGAGTCGCCATTCTTCAGCGCCTGATACCCAAGCGCGACCGAGCGCAACCCTGAGCCGCAAAGCTGGTTCAGTCCCCAGGCCGGGCTTTCAACGGGAATGCCGGCGCCGATCGAGGCGATGCGGGCCGGGTTTTGCCCTTGGCCGGCCGTCAGGATCTGGCCCATGATGACCTCGGACACGCGCTTGGATTCGACCCCCGCGCGCTGCAGGGCCGCCGTGATGGCCGCTGATCCGAGCTGATGCGCGGGGACATTGGCAAAAGCACCGTTAAACGCGCCGACTGGGGTGCGCGCGGCACTGACGATGACGACATCGTCTGACATGTGGTTCTCCTGTGGGTTGGCTAGAGAGGCGCGTGGCCGGCGGGTCTGGACAGGCCGGTATCCTGCAGACCTGCCACCTTGGGTGTCAATCCAATATAGGGGAGGCCTGCCGGTTTTGGCAGTCCGCAAAATGGATTACCGCGCAGCAACCAATTTAACCGTATCGCACAAAACGGTAGCCGAACGTGATTGAACGTGCTTACTTTATCGGCGATGCGCGGCACGATGGGCGGCCGGGTGGCTGACCGGTGCTTCTCTTTTTCGAAGGTTGTGAGTGTTCATGTCGAAGACCCAAGAACCTGTTACCATCAAGAAGTACGCCAATCGCCGGCTCTACAACACCGGAACCAGCACGTATGTGACGCTCGAAGATCTCGCCACCATGGTGAAGAATGGCGAGGATTTCCTGGTCTATGACGCCAAGACCGGCGACGACATCACCCGCTCCGTGCTCGCCCAGATCATCTTCGAACAGGAAGGCAAGGCCGGCCAGAACCTGCTGCCGGCGACCTTCCTGCGCCAGCTGATCCGCTTCTATGGCGACAGCATGCAGATGCTGGTGCCGCGGTTCCTCGAACAATCGATCGAGACGCTGACGCGCGATCAGGAAAAGTTTCGCACCCAGATGACCAGCGCCTTCGGCATGGGCGCGTTCGGCCCGCTGGAGGATCAGGTCCGTCGCAATATGGAACTGTTTGAACGCACCTTCTCGATGTTCAAGCCGTTCGTGCCGACGGCGCGCAAGGACGCAGGGTCGGACGAGGCCTCGTCGGAGCCAGGCAAAGAAAGCGGCGACATCGACGATCTGCGCCGTCAGATGAAGGAAATGCAGGACCGTCTCGAGCGGATGTCGAAAGACGAGACCAAGGAATAGAGCGCCGGCGCCGGGCAACGCGACCAAACAAGAATACAGACGGTTTTCGCGATTCAAGGAAAAGCGAAAACAGTCTAGCGGGCGTAAGCCTGCGACACCGGTGCTGCATGATCGTCGCTGCGCGGATTGGTCAGCGCGAAAGCGCCGGCTCCGATCATCGCCTGGGCCAGCAGCGCGACGATCCAGAACGCCGGAAATTCCCAGCCGCCATTGGGGTTGGTGAACAGGAAGCCCGCGCCGGCATGCACGGTGACGATCGCGCCAAGCAGGACCGGGATCAGCGCAAGCGCGACCAGGCGCGTCCAGATGCCGAGGATCAACGCGGCGCCGCCAAGCAGCTCCGCCGTCATCACGAGATAGGCAAATTGCGGCGGCAGCCCGAGCTTGCCGAAGAAGGCCGCCGTTCCGGCCGGCGTGAAGATAAGAATCTTGATGCCGGCATGGGCCAGGAACAAGCCGCCGAGCGCGAGGCGAAGCAACAGGGCGGCATAAGGTGCTGTTCGGGAATCGATCATTTTGACCTCCTGAAGGTTGGTTTTCCTTATGATCTTTTCCCTGCGGAGTGATAATACGGCCAATTGGAAAGACAGCTCACACCTATAGAGTGAGATAATGCTTGATCGGCTGACCGGTCTGGACGTGTTCGTCAAAGTCGCCGCCCTGGGCAGCTTCTCGGCGGCGGCCCGCGCGCTCAGCCTGTCGCAGACCATGGTCACCAAGCACATCGGCGCCATCGAGGCCCGGCTCGGCACCAAGCTGTTCCACCGCAGCACCCGGAAATTGTCGATCACCGAAGCCGGCCGCCACTATCTGGAGGCGTCGGAGCGCATCTTGGCGGACATGGAGGCCGCCGATGCGGCGGTGGCCGCCGACCGCGAGCCGCGCGGGCTGTTGCGGCTGAACGCACCGGTCTCATTCGGCGTCCGGCAAATCGCACCGCTGCTTGCCGAATTCACGCGCCGCCATCCGCGCGTCACCGTCGAACTTGGCCTCAACAATCGCCTGGTGGATCTGTACGAAGAAGGCTGGGACGTCGCGGTGCGGATCGGCAAACTCCCCGATTCGAGCCTGATCGCGCGGCGGATCGCCGCCTGCCGCACCGCAATCTGTGCCGCGCCCGCCTATCTGGCCGCCCGCGGCACGCCGCGAACCGTCGCCGACCTCGCCGATCACAATTGCCTGAGCTACACGCTGTCGCGATCGATGGGCAACGACATCTGGCGGTTCGGCCGCCGCGGCGAGATCAGAATCCCGATCTCCGGCAATCTGCGCGCCAACAATGGCGACAGCCTGCTCGCCGCCGCGATCGCCGGACAAGGCCTGCTCTATGAGCCGACCTTCACGGCCGCCGACGCGCTGCGCGCCGGCACGCTGGTGGCGCTGACGCTCGATCATCCGCCTATCGAACTCGATGGCGTCTATACGATCTTTCCGCCGGGCCGGCAGCCGGCGAAAGTCCGCGCCTTCATCGATTTTCTGCTGCGTCGTTTCGAACCTGAGCCGCCCTGGGACGCAGGCCTCGCGCTGGAGCGATAGAAATCAACCTAACGTGGTCACGCTTCAGGCCACGACCTTCGACGTGCCCGTGAGCCAGGGCCGCTCGGGCGAGGCAAGGCCGACGAACCGGCCCTGAATGAAATCGCAGCCCCATTCGCGCAACAGCAGGGCGGACTCCTCGTCCTGCACCCATTCGGCGACCGTCTGCAGTTCGAGGCGACGCGCGAGATCGATCAGTGTCTGCACGAAGGCGCGATCATCGGCCGAGCGTCCCATGTTCTGCACGAAGGCGCCATCGATCTTGATGATGTCGACCCCGAGCTTGCGCAGATTCCGGAACGAGGTGTAGCCCGCGCCGAAATCGTCGATCGCGATCCGGCAGCCATGGTTCTTCAGCCGCGTGACGAAGCCACGAACGTCGTCAAGGTCCTGGATCGCCGCGGTCTCGGTGATCTCCACGATCAGCCTTTGCCCGACCGTCGGATGCGATCGCATCGCCGCATCCATGCTGGTCCACCATTCCGCATCCGTCGTCGTGTTCGGTGAAATATTGAGACTGAGCTGCACCTCCGGCGCCGCGACGAGTTCGTCGATGACGAGCTCGAGCACGCGATGATCGACGAGCCGGATCAGGCCGAGTTTTTCCGCCACGGGGACGATGTCGGGCGCGAGCATGAAGCCGCCATCATGGCGCATGCGCACCAGGCATTCATAGAACGCCGGCTGCCGCGACCGCAGGCCGACCACCGGCTCGAACGCGATCACGACGCGGCGATCATTCAGCGCGGTGACGATTTCGTCGGTGACGCGAATGTTGACGCGACGCTGCGCGTCACGCTCGACGCTCGGCTGCCAGGCGCAGAACGAACCGCGGCGACGAAGCTTCGCCGTGTCGAGGGCTTCCTGCGCGCGGTTGACCGCATCGTCGGCCGTTCGCGCGTGACGTGGCGCGCTGATTCCGCCGATCGAGGCGGTGAGCGCCACCGGCCCCGACTCGGTCGAGACCACCTGGTCCCGGATGCCAAGCAGAAAGCGTTCGGCCGCGACCACCATGTCCTCGCTGGAACAGTTCTTGACGATGACGCCGAGCTTGTTGCCGGAGAAGCGCCCGAGCACGTCGCCACCGCGCAAATTCGCGCGCACCCGCTTCGCCACCTCGGCGATCACGGCATCGGCGATGTCGAAGCCGAAGGACCGGTTGAGTTGCGCCAGGTGATCGATGCCGATCAGCATGAAGGCGAATGTCGACCGAAACCGCGACGCTTCCTCCAGCGCCTCGGCCAGCGCCGCAATCAGGCGGGTGCGATTGAATTCGCCGGTGAGCGGATCCTGGTGTGACAGCTTCAACAGCTGCTCGTCGCGGGCGCGGCGCGCATTGATGATGCGGACGATGCCATCGGCCCGCATCGGTCTGCCATCGCTGCCGGCGAACCAGCGGCCGCTCTCCTCGATCCAGGTGATGGCATCGCTGGATTTCTGGCGAATGCCATATTCGAGCTGATAGGGCACGCCGGCGCCGTAATCGCGTCCCGAGCCGTTCAGAATGGTGTCGGTGCGGATGGTGCGAACCGGCTCGATCAGCTTTGCGAGTTGCTGGCCGCTCGCCAGCACCTCGGCAGGAAAATCCGGAAACAGCCTGGCGGCCCCTTCACCCCAGACGATTTCGTCGGTCGCGATCGTCCAGCTGAAGCTCGCGAGCTCCAGCGAACTCAAGAACCGGTCGGCCAGCTCGCGCTCGGTAGGGGTCAATGTCGCCTCGTTTTGGGACGGCGGAGAGAGGGATTTATCACCGATTCGCCGGCGTCCCATGCCGAGCTTAACCAGGCTTTCCTGAACATTTCGAAAAATGCCGCGCGACGCCGGCAATTAACCTCGACTCCGGGCTTGAGGGCCGTGCCGGCGGTGGCCGGCATGGCGTTTGCGATGTCAGACTCAAGGGGACGCCGGTCGTCCCGTTTCGAGACAGCTACTCAAGACAGCTCATTAAGACAGCTCATGGGCCCGCCGCCGATCATCGATGCCGACTACACGGTTCTTGACGAGACCCCGCAAGGCGATGGTGTCCCGGCACCGACCGCGCTCGCCGTTGCGGAGCCAGTTGTGCCGCCGCCAAACCGGCCGTCGCCCGCGCGACCGGCCGACGCCTCGTTCATCGCCCATTTGATTGCGGCTGCCGCGCATACGCCGCAGACGCGCCCATTGCGCCGGGCCTCTCCGGAAGATGCGCTTGCGAGTTACCACGGCAGCGTCGGGCGTCAGCCCGGCCAAATGCCGGTCATGGGGCAGCGGACATCGCTGATCGTGTAAGCGCCGCGCGACGCGTTAGAGCATGATCCGGAAAAGTGTGCAGCGGCTTTCCGAAAAGACATGCTCAAGCAACAACCTAAAGCGCGATGACGATTCAACCTAACGCCATGGCGCTTTAGCGATGCGGCTCCTGCGGCCGATCCGACGCCAATTCGCCACTCTCGGTCGGCGCGAGCGGCCGGTCATTTTCAACGCCCGTATTTTCAACCCCCACCCCCATGCCGGGGGCTGCCGGTTCGCCCGGCTGCAGGTCGACGGCCGCATCCTGCGCATGCTGGGGCGGTGAGGCCGCCGGCTCCGCGGGAGGCGCGGCGGGCTCAGGCCGCGCGAGCGTGGTCGTGCGCCGTGACGGGCGCGGTTGCGCCTCGACAAACCCGCGCTGACGCATCCGGATGGCGATGCCGCTGATGACATCGACGAAGGTCAGGAACGTCAGCAGGAACATCGTCGAATTGCCGAACTGCGGCAGCAGCAGGAATTCGGCCGCGGCCGCGCCGCAGAGCAGCATCGACAACAGATGATCGGTGAGATATTTGCCGCCCGGCCGTGCCGTCTTCGCGACCTCGAAAAACAACAGCAACATCGCAAGCGCGATCAGCGCGTCGCTGAACGTCAACGTCCAGGTCGCACCCGACAGCAGCGGCACGGCAAAGAGCGATGAGCCGAGCGCGACGCCCGGCATCAGGAACGCGATGATGTTGGCAATCGCGAGCGGAATCAGAAGCAGCGGAAATCCGACGATCGACATGCCGGCGAACCTTGTGCGCGACTATCAGGACACAGCGATCAGGGCATTTCTGTGAGCGCGACCGCGCGCCGCGAAGCGGGAGCCTGTTAGGCGTCCTTCTTCGGCTTCAGGACCTGACGGCCCTTATACATGCCGGTCTTCAGATCGAGGTGATGCGGCCGCCGCAACTCGCCGGAATCCTTGTCCTCGACATAGGTCGGCTTCTTCAGGGCATCGGCGGAGCGGCGCATGCCACGTCGCGACGGCGAGGTTTTGCGTCTCGGAACGGCCATTGGAAATTCATCCTCGAAGTGGAGCTCGGCCGTTGGCAACGGCGCACGGCGTCAAAAGCTGGATTGTGGCGGGCTTATAGAGCAAGGCCCCGCATAAGGCTAGTACCGCCGATCTGACATTCCTGCACCACGTGACGCGGCTCCTTCTCAGGAATGTCAGATCGAAAGCGGTACTAGAATCATAGGCTTGCTAGTGCCCTTTGGTTCTGAAGCTGACTTCGGCGCAGGCGAAAATCGGCTGCTTTTCCTATGACATAGCGCGTCACCGCCGCGCCCATTGCAGGCAGCCGGCCGGGACCTGCCGGGCCCGCGCCACATAGGTATTGGCAAGCCGCCGCAGGCCCGGGCCGGGCCGGCGGGCGCTCCGGGTCAGCGGATTCGGCAAGATCGCGGCCATCAAGGCGGCCTGCTGCGGCGACAGCCCCTCGACCGAACGGCCAAAGGCGTATTGGGCTCCCGCCTCTGCCCCGAACTGCCCGTCCGGCCCCCATTCGGCAATGTTGAGATAGATCTCAAGCACCCGCTGCTTCGGCAGCACCAGATCGATCCAGAGCGCCAGCGGCGCCTCCAGCGCCTTGCGCAGGACGCTGCGGCCGTTCCAGAGGAACAGATTCTTCGCAGTCTGCTGGGTAATGGTCGAGCCACCGCGGGCCGCCTCCCCGTCCTCGGCCTCGTCAATGGCGTCCTGCAGCGCGTCCCAGTCGATGCCGCGATGGCTGCAGAAGCGAGAATCCTCCGAACCCATCACGGTCAGCGGCAGGAAGGGCGACATCACCGCAAGATCGACCCACTGACGCTGCACGTCCCGACCGGAGGCCCAGCGCGCCAGCATCAGCGTGGAAACCGGATGGCCGAAACTGTAAAGCGGAACCATCGCATAGGGCAGCAGCAGCATAAGCAGCACCGCGATCACGCCGATGCGCGCGACCCGCCAGAACATCCTCGACGGCTTGCTAGACATGACCCGCATGGGTTGGGAGGGATGGCATAGACCGGGCAGCGACCGCTATCTCGTTAACTGAATTGAACTTAATTGCGGCAAAGGAGAGCCGCGAGCGGAATTGACGCGGTTCCCGCGATGGCCGATTGTCGCGCCGAAAAACGACCTTGCGTTGACTTGCTGAACAGGACCTCATGACGTCGCTCACGCCTTCCGCCCTCGCCGCCCGTCTCGACGCCACTGCCGCGGCGACAGAAGCCCTGCTCGGCAAGATCCTCGCCGATGCGCCGCTGGACTTCGAGATCGAACGGCCACAACGGCTGCTCGAAGCCATGCGCTATGGCAGCCTCAATGGCGGCAAGCGGCTGCGGCCGTTTCTGGTGGTCGAGAGCGCGGCGATTTTCAACGTGCCGCGCGATGCCGCCTTGCTGGCCGGCGCCGCGCTGGAATGCATCCATTGCTACTCGCTGATCCATGACGACCTGCCCTCGATGGACAATTCCGATCTGCGGCGCGGCCGCCCGACGGCGCACAAGGCCTTTGACGACGCCACCGCCATCCTCGCCGGCGACGCCCTGCTGACCATCGCCTTCGACGTCATCACCCGCGACGAGATTCACCGCGAGGCCGATGTCCGGCTCAAGCTGACCCGCGCGCTGGCGCGCGCGTCCGGCATTGGCGGCATGGCCGGCGGCCAGATGATGGATCTCGCCGGCGAAGGCCGCTTCGGCGACAAGGTGCCGCCCGACGTCGCCAAGCTGCAACAGATGAAGACCGGCGCGCTGCTCCGATTCGGCTGCATCGCCGGCGCGCTGCTCGGCCAGGCGAAACCCGCCGACTATGACGCGCTCGACACCTATGGCCGCGCGCTTGGCGAAGCGTTCCAGATCGCCGACGACCTGCTCGACCTCGAAGGCGATGCCGCCACCCTCGGCAAACCCGCCGGGCAGGATTCCGCGGCCGGAAAAACCACCTTCGTCACCCAGCTCGGCGTCGACGGCGCGCGGCGGCGGATCGAGACCTTGCTGGCGCAAGGCGATGCCGCGCTCAGCGCCTTCGGCGACCGCGCCGATATTCTGCGTGCGACCGCCAGATTCGTCGCGGACCGCAAGAATTAGATCGGCGAATTTGAAGTTCCAACTCGCGGAGCGCCGGCCATGACGCCTCCTGCCAATGATGGCTCTCCGCGGCGGCGCTTCCGGCTCATCCGCTTCATTCGCGCGAGGCGCCGTCTCACCGGCTCGCTGGTCGCCGGAGTTGCCGCGTTCTTCGCCCTGCCGGCAACGGCCAGCCTCGCCACACGTCTGCTGATCGCCTGGGACGTGACGACGGCCATTTTTCTTGTGCTGGCCTATGTGATGATGTGGCGGACCGACGTCTCGCATGTGAAGCGCAACGCCGCGGTACAGGACGAGGGGCGCTTCTCGATCCTGATCGTGACGGCGCTCGCGGCCTTCGCGAGCCTCGCTGCGATCGTCGCTGAACTCGGCGCCGCGCGCGGCGCGCCGCTGCGCTTGGTCTTCGTCACCGCCACCATCGCGCTGTCCTGGGCCGCCGTGCACACCATCTTCGCGTTGCACTACGCGCATGAATATTATCGACGCGGTCAATCCGGCGGGATGACGTTTCCCGGCGAGGACAAGCCGGACTATTGGGACTTCGTCTATTTCGCCTTCGTCATCGGCATGACCGCGCAGGTCTCCGATGTGGCCGTCACCGACCGGCTGGTGCGGCGGACCGTGACGGCGCATGGCATCGTCTCGTTCACCTTCAACACCGCGCTTCTGGCGCTGATGGTGAACATCGCCGCGAGCGCATTGTAAGTCGCTCGACATGGTTGCACGACGCCGATCGCGTTACGGAGGGGTTTGCCGGGCAAACCCCTCCGTCGCCGCCGTTACTTCTTCGCCGGCTTGATCCCGGCCAGCGCCTTGTTGCAGCCGCGCATGTCGCCCTTGCTCATCGCGCTGTTGGCCATCATCATTTGCTTGTCGCCAGCCATTCGTTCCGGCGTACCCATCATCATCCCCATGACCATGGTGCTGGCCTTCGCCATCCCGTCGCCACCGCAATTCATCGACGCCGCCGACGCGGGGCTGATCGCCAAGGCGACCGCAACAATTGGCACTGCGCTCCAGAAATATTTCATTGTTTCCTCCAAGACCTTTCCATCAAGACCCTAAGACCTGGCGCAACTGTCAGGCCGTTCCATCAGACAATAGCCATCAGTCCGGATCAAGCCGAAAGACACATGGTGCCGGCTGATCGGGGCCTGGCTCGCACGGCACCAACGATACATGCGGCATTGCGCATGGGGCGCATTTGTCACGAACTCATCACATCAAGGCCGGTCACGACTGGCCGGCGTGAACCGCCTGCGGGACGCCTACTCTTTCGTTGCGACAGCCGCGCCACACCCGCCAGGCGATCGCGGGCCTCAAGAGCGCCAGCGGCGAGCGCATCAGATTGGCGACCTGCAAAAACGCCACCGCGAGGGCGCCATCACGGGCAGCCGCCAGATGCAACTTGCCGATATACCAGTTGATGAAACGCAGGATCAGAGGCCGTTCGCCCCGCACTTGCGGATGACGCAGATCATTGCCGACCGCGATGTCCCAGGGGATGTCGACGATGCCCGCCGCCGCCTTGAAGAAGCGCCGCGCGAGATCGTCCGTGCCGCGCGCAAGACAGGCCTGCAGCGTCAGCGCTTCCTGCGCGGCGACCGTCATGCCCTGCCCATAGACCGGATTGAAGCTGCAGATGGCATCGCCGAACACGAGGTAACCGGCCGGAAACCGCGCCAGCCGCTCATAACGGCGGCGCAGGCTGGGGGCATAGCGATAGCGGATGAAATCCGTCTTCGGCGTCGCCTTGGCGACCACATCATGGATGTCCCTGGTCGGTAGGGAGGCGAGATAAGCCGGGAACAGCTCATCCTCACCGGGCGCGTCGTCGCCGAGAAATCCGCCGACACTCACGGTCCAGGTGTCGTTTTCCTGCGCGATGATGACGCCGTTGCGCCAGTTCGGCGCGCTGCCGGCGATGATGATGCCGAGCCTGCCGCCGAGATCGCCCGGCTCGCGGTGATAGGTCCGCGTCATATAGCGATGCCGACATCGATCTTGTCCTCGGCCGGCCGCTGATAGCCGATCTCCTCGAGCCAGGCGGGACTGGCCGAGCCGCGACCGCTGGCGTCGATAACGAGGTCTGCCGCGATCGACTTCTCGCCATTCCCGCTCGTCCGGACGCGGACGCCTGTGACGCGATCTTGCTGCGCGTCATAAAGAAGGCCCTGCACCGCGCATTGCGCGATCGCCGCGACATTCGGCAAAGCCAGCAGGCGGCGGCGCACGTGGCCTTCGATCACGGGACGGCTGGCCAGAAGCCCTGTCAGATCGCTGGGCGCCCGCGCCAAAGTTACGTTGTGCCCGATCCAGGTGACATCATTGGCGATGTCGCCGCGCAGGGCGCCGCTCGCGACGAGTTCATCGGTCAGGCCGGGAAAGAATTGCTCGAGCACGACGCGGCCGCGCGCCAGCAGGCCATGGGTATGGCGCCCCTGCGGCACGCCTTTGCGCGGCAGGTCTGACGACGGGAATGCGTCACGCTCGACCAGGGTGACCCGGTCAAAGACATCCGCGAGCGCCCGGGCGGCGAGAAGCCCGCCCATGCTGGCGCCGATGACGATGGCATGGTTGCCGACCCGTGTCATGAAAGCCCCTCCGATCAACATGTCCGGTGCTGCTGATACGTTGCGGTTCGCGCCGTCGTTTCACGGCCGGCTGTTGTTCACGACTTGTTGCGCGCGAAGACGAGGGGCGCATGATCGGGCCGGCGGAGGCCCTCGCATCGGGCGCCCAGCGGTTGCATTCAGCCAGAATGTTGAAACAATACCGCTCACTATGAGGGCGTTCGCGGCCTCAGCACAGACCTTCGGGACCGCCCGGCCGTGGAACACCGCTTCCAGACTTTTTTGATCCTGCTTGCCGTGCTGGCGGGCGCCGCCCTGCTGGCGCGGCGGCTGAACATCGCGCCGGCGGTGATGCTGCTGATGACGGGCGTTGGCCTTGCCCTGGTGCCGGGCCTGCCGCAACTGGAGCTGCCTCCGGAAGCCGTGCTGCTGATCGTGCTGCCGCCCTTGATCTATCAGGCGAGCGTCGCGATGAGCTGGCGCGAGTTCAAATCGAACCTGCGGCCGATCGCGCTGCTCGCGGTCGGTTGCGTCATCTTCACCGCGGCTGCGGTCGCGACCGCGACGCATTATCTGATCGGACTACCGTGGAGCGTCGGCTTCCTGCTCGGCGCCATTGTTGCGCCCCCCGATGTGGTGGCGCCGCTTGCGATCGCGCGCCGGCTCCGCCTGCCGCGGCGCGTGCTGGTCATCCTCGAGGGCGAAGGCCTCGCCAATGACGCCACCGCGCTGATCCTCTATCGTTTCGCGGTGGTCGCGATCACCACGGGCTCGTTCTCGCTGCCGAAGGCGACCGCGACGTTCTTTGCGATCGTCGCGGCGGAAGTCGTATTCGGCACCGCCATCGGCTGGCTCAGCCTGCGGCTGCGCCATTATGCCCGCGACAGCCAGGTTGAGCTCACGCTGTCGCTGATCACGCCCTACGTCGCCTATTGGCTGCCGGAGCATTTTGGCGGCTCGGGCGTGCTCGCGACCGTCGCCTGCGGTCTTTACGTGTCATGGAACGGCCCGTTGCTGATCTCTGCCGCAACACGGCTGCAGGGCATCTTCTTCTGGGATTTGATCATCTATCTGATCGAGGGGCTGCTGTTTCTGCTGACCGGCGCGCAGATGCGGCTGCTGATCGCGAAATCGAAGGCGTTTCCGCTGCCGGAGATCCTGACCGCGATCGTGTTGGTCTCCGCCATCGTCGTGGTGGCGCGCTTCGCCTGGGTCTATCCCGGCACCTATCTGCCCCGCCTGCTGAGCGCGCGGCTCGCCGCGCGAGATCCGCTGCCATCCTGGCGAACCGTGTTCCTGATCGCGTTCACCGGCGTGCGCGGCGCGGTCTCGCTCGCCGCGGCGCTGGCGCTCCCATTCGCCATGCCGTCCGGCGACGATTTCCCCTATCGCGACATGATCCTGTTCGTCGCCTTCGGCGTCATCCTGATCACCTTGATCGGGCTCGGCCTGACCTTGCCGCTGGTGGTCCGCGCGCTGGGCCTTGCGGATGTCGGACACGCCGAACATGACCGCGAACACGAGGCCGAACTCGCCGCGCGGCGCGACGTCCTGGCGACGACGCGAAGCTCGATCGACGAAATCGCCAGGACACGCCAGCTTCCCGGCGACGTGGTCGACATCCTCACCGCACGCCATTTCGCCCGCGCCAACCAGATTCCCGCCGGTGAAGACGACGGTGGATCACACATGACCCCGGAAGGCGCCAGGCTGATCCGCGAACTGATCGCGGAGGAACGGCGCATCATCCATCGTCTGCTCCGCGACGGCGTCATCACCGACGAGGCCCGCCGCCGCATCGAGCGCGACCTCGACCTGGAGGAAGCCGTGCTGAGCAATCTCGGCTATTCCTGATCGGTGCCAAGCCGCGTTGTCGTGACCTCGTTGTCGTGACCTCGATCACGGTCCCGTCATTACGGTCCCGTCATCGAGCGCCTCACCAACGATCACCGGGGAAGCGTGCTGGCACGCACGGCATAAAGTGCTAGTCTGCAGGTGCAGAAATGGCCTGCGCAGACCACTGCAAACGGCGCCAGCCGACATTGGAGAAGGCATCCCATGGACTGGACCTACCTCCTCGTCATTGCCATTGTTCTGTATCTGATCGCCTCGATCCGCATCCTGAAGCAATATGAGCGCGGCGTCGTGTTTCTGCTCGGCCGCTTCGAAAGCATTCGCGGGCCGGGAATCACGCTGATCTTCGTGCCGTTCCAGCAGATGGTGCGGGTCTCGCTACGCACCGTCACCATGCAGATCCCGTCGCAGAAGATCATCACCAAGGACAACGTCTCGATCGATATCGCGGCGGTGGCCTATTATCACATCACCGATCCGGAACGGGCGGTGATCGCGATCGAGAACGTCTACAACGCCATCAACCAGATCAGCCAGACCACCGTTCGCAACGTGGTCGGCCGCTTCAGCCTCGATCAATTGCTGTCGGACACCGCAAGCATCAACGAGCAGATCAAGAATGTGATTGACCAGCATACCGAGCCGTGGGGCACGCAGGTCACCGCGGTCGAGATCAAGGACATCACGCTGCCCGAAAACATGCAGCGCGCGATGGCGAAGGAAGCGGAGGCCGAGCGCGAGCGCCGCGCCAAGATCGTCGCCGCCGAAGGCGAATATCAGGCCGCAGTCAAGCTCGGCGAGGCTGCCGACATCATCACCCAGCATCCGGTCGCGCTGCAGCTCCGTACCCTGCAGACCATGGCGGAGATTTCGGTCGAGAAGAACTCGACCATCATCTTCCCCGCCCAGTTCATGACCACGGTCCGCGAAGCGCTGGCGCTGATGACGACGGATGCCAGCTCGAAATAGCAGCAACAGCGTCAACCGGGGCGGGCCGCATCTGTGGTGGTGGCAAGCTTCGCCGGAAACCGCTAGAACGGCGCCTCCTACGGCCCCGATGCGGACGGCATGACACGATCCTCTCGCTATCTGGAAGCTCCGCGCCGGCTTCGGACCTTCGTCAGATCGCGCGAATCGAGCTTGATCCTGGTTGCGATCCTGATCGGCATCATCGGCGGCCTGCTGGTCGCAGCCATGAGCGAAGCCGTCAATCTTCTCCATGTGCTGCTGTTCAGGATTCCGCTCGGCGAGCGCCTGTCGGCGCAAACGAGCGTCAATCCGCTCGCCGCCCTCGCTGTGCCGACCCTCGGCGGACTCATTCTCGGGATCGCGCTGACGCTGCTGCCACGCTGGCGACCACCGCGCGAGGTCGACCCGATCGAAGCCAATGCGCTGCATGGTGGCCAGATGTCGTTCCGCGGCAGCATCATCGTCGCGCTGCAGACGGTGTGGTCCAGCGGCGTCGGCGCCTCGGTCGGTCTCGAAGCCGGTTACACCCAGATCGGCAGCGGCATTGCGGCCGCGATCGGCCGCAGCCTGCACCTGCGGCGCGCGGACCAGCGCATCATGGTCGGCTGCGGGGCTGCGGCCGCGATCGCGGGCGCGTTCGGCGCACCACTGGCGGGCGCCTTCTACGCGTTCGAATTGATTCTTGGCGGTTATACGCCGATCAGCCTGACCCCGATCGGCGCCGCGGCGATGACCGGTTACGCCACGGCCCGCCTGTTTGCGCCGTTCACCGTCGGCGTGGTCGCCAGTCAGGTCGGGGACGTGCGAGATTTTGATCTCGTCATCGCGGGTCTGCTCGGACTTTGCGCGGCGTTGTTCGGCATCGCCGTGATGCGCGGCGTCGCTTTCTGCGAGGCCGGACTGCAGCGCGCTGGCCTGTGGTTGGCGCTGCGGCCGGCGCTGGGTGGACTGGTTGTCGGCCTGCTCGCGCTCGCCACACCCGAGGTGCTGTCTTCCGGACATGGCGCGCTGCGCCTCAACGCCGTGCTGGACATGCCGCTCGCCGCGCTCGCGCTGGTCTTTGCGCTCAAGAGCATCGCCTCGATCGTGTCGCTCGGGTCGGGTTTTCGCGGCGGCCTGTTCTTCGCCTCCCTCTTGCTGGGTTCTCTCGGCGGAAAGCTGTTCGCATCCGCCCTCATCATGGCGGCACCGTCACTGATGCTGGACACCAACCTCTATGCCATTGTCGGCATGAGTGCGTTGTCGGCGTCCGTCATCGGCGGACCACTGACGATGTCTTTCATTGCGCTGGAAGCGACCGGCAACCTCTGGCTGACAACAGCGGTGCTGATTGCGGTGATCGTCTCGACGCAGGTGACGCGCGAACTGTTCGGCTACTCCTTCGCCACCTGGCGGCTGCATTTGCGCGGCGAAACGATCCGCAGCGCGGCCGATATCGGCTGGATCCGAAATCTCACGGTGCAGACGATGATGCGGACGGACGTGCCGACCGTCATCTCGAGCATGAGCATGGCGGAATTCCGCAGGCTCTTTCCGCTGGGCTCGGCAACGCGCGTGATCGTGGTCGATACCGACCATCGCTATGTCGGCATCGCCTCGGTTCCAGACGCGTATCGGCCTGAGGATGAAGCTCCGGCGGCGACCGTGGCCGACAGCCTCGGATGTCGTGACAACATGCTGCTGCCGTCGATGAACGTGCAGGAGGCGGTCGCAGCTTTCGATCAGGCCGAAGCCGAAGCGCTCGTCGTGATCGACACGCCCGACCAGCGAAAGGTCGTGGGCTTGCTGACTGAAGCCCACGCGATGCGCCGTTACGCCGAAGAATCGGAGCGACATCGTCGCCAGCAGCTTGGCGAAGCCTGAATTTTTGCGACGGCACGCCGCGCCTCGCGCGAGATGACCGCGCTACTGCTAAACCGCGCTACTGCTTATAGGCCGCGGTTGCGCGCTTCTTCGATTCCTCGTGCGAAACATCTTCCTTGTGGGTGGCGATATACCAGAAATTGCCGGAAGGATCGGCGACGCTGCCGGACCGATCGCCATAGAACTGGTCGGCAGGGTCGCTCAATGATTTGCCGCCGGCTGCAACCGCCCGCCGGTGCACCGTATCGACATCGGGCACGTAGAGATGGACCATGCACGGCATCGCCGGATGCTGCTCGGTCGCTTCCGAGATCATCACATGCGAATCGCCGATTTTGAGGTCGGCATGCATGACCTTGCCGTCCGGCGTCAGCATCGGCGCGAATGACAATTCCGCGCCGAACGCCTGCTTGAGAAAGTCGATGGTCTTGTCGGCACGCCGCGCCACAAGATAGGGCGTCAGCGCGTGGTAACCTTCCGGAATCGGTTTCGCTGCCATCGGTATCCTCCTTCGGCCTATGAGGACCCCCGATCATGGCGTTCAAAGCGGATTATTGTTGGCCGCCGCATGAATATTTCACGACGGCGGAACCGGTGCGATCGTGATATGTCCGCACTCACGACCGCTTGAACGAGTTATACGCCATCTTCAGGAAGTTGATCGCGGCGCTGTCATCGGCCGCCCATTTCGCGTCGAGATCCTTCAGCGGCCGCAGCGCAATCACCTCGGCCTCGCTCTTGCCCTCATTGACGAGCTTCTCGATGCGGTCGCGCACGGTGGCGGCCATCTCCCTGTATTCAAGGATATCGGCACGCGTCGCCGGCGCTCCATGCCCGGTGACCACCCTGGTCTGGTCGTTTGCGATCGCAAGCAGCGCATCGAGGGCGCGGACCACGCCGCGGATATCGCCGCCATTCGGATAATCGATCGACTGGTAGCGCTTGGTGTTGCTCATGATGTCGCCGGTCGCGAGCACATTGGCATCGGCGAAATAGACGATGGTGTCGCCATCGGTGTGCGCATTGTTCAGGTGCGTCAGCTCCGCCTTGCGACCGCCGACTTCGAGCGTCATCGAGCCGCCGACATAGGTCTGCTTCGGCAATGCGCCGGGCGAGGCCGGCGGCACCTTGTTGCCATTGACGAAAGTGGTGCCGGCGGCGAGCCGGACGCGGATATTGTCCTGCGCCACGACGATGGCGCCGTCATTCTGGAAGCTCTCGTTCCCGCCGGTATGATCGCCATGATAATGCGTGTTGACGAGATATTTGATTGGCAGCGGCGAAATCGCCGCGATCGCCGCCTTGATCTTGTCATGCAGCGGCGCGAACTGGCCGTCGACCATGATGATGCCGTCGCTGCCGACCGCGACCGTGATGTTGCCGCCGGCGCCTTCCAGCCGGTAGGTGCTGTGGCCGAGATCGATGGTCTTGATCTCGACCTTGGAGAAATCCTGCGCTTGGGCGAAGGCCGGGCGCGCGACGAACGTAGCGGCAGCCAGGATACTGACCGCGATGGCGAGTCTGGCGGAATCTCTCATGATGGGCTCCGGCCTTGTTCATCCGGCCAATGCCGGTCAGATGAACAAACACCGCAGGGCCACAAACATTTCAAAGCGGCGCAAGCCGGAGATTGGCGTGCACCGTGCCGGGCCGCCGGAAATTATTCCGCCGCGGTCTTGGTGCCGGCGCCGAAGCGCTGCTCGATATACTGGATCACCATGTCCTTGAACTCGGCGGCGATGGTCGGTCCACGCAGCGTCTTGAACTTCTTGCCGTCGACGAACACCGGCGCCGCCGGGGTCTCGCCGGTGCCCGGCAGCGAAATGCCGATATCGGCATGCTTGGATTCGCCGGGACCGTTGACGATGCAGCCCATCACCGCGACGTTGAGCGTCTCGACGCCCGGATACTGCGTCTTCCAGACCGGCATCTGGTCGCGGATGAAGCCCTGGATGTCGCCGGCGAGTTCCTGGAACACGGTCGAGGTGGTGCGGCCGCAGCCGGGGCACGCGGCCACCAGCGGCACGAAGGTGCGGAAGCCCATGGTCTGCAGGATCTCCTGCGCGACCTGAACTTCCAGCGTGCGATCGCCGCCGGGCTCCGGCGTCAGCGACACGCGGATGGTGTCGCCGATGCCTTCCTGCAGCAGCACGCCGAGCGCGGCGGACGATGCGACGATGCCCTTCGAGCCCATGCCGGCCTCGGTCAGCCCGAGATGGATGGTGTAGTCCGAACGCGCGGCGAGTTCGCGATAGACCGCGATCAGATCCTGCACGGCGGAGACCTTGGCCGACAGGATGATGCGATCGCGGCCAAGGCCGATCTCTTCGGCCCGCGCCGCCGACAGCAATGCCGACTGCACCATGGCCTCGCGCGTCACCGCGCGGGCGTCCTTCGGCTTCGCCGACGACGCGTTTTCATCCATCAATTTCGACAGCAGTTCCTGATCGAGCGAGCCCCAATTGGCGCCGATCCGCACCGTCTTGTTGTACTTGATCGCCATCTCGACGATGGTCGAGAACTGCGTGTCGCGCTTGGCCTTGAAGCCGACATTGCCGGGGTTGATGCGGTACTTCGCCAGCGCTTCGGCGCAGGCCGGATGATCGGCGAGCAGTTGATGGCCGATATAGTGGAAGTCGCCGATCAGCGGCACCTTGACGCCGCGCTTGTCGAGTCCCTCGCGGATATGCGGCACGGCCGCCGCAGCCTCATCGCGGTCAACGGTGATTCGAACGAGCTCCGAACCTGCCCGCGCCAAAGCGGCGACCTGATCGATGGTGGCCTTGACGTCGGCGGTATCGGTATTGGTCATCGACTGCACGACGATCGGCGCGCCGCCGCCGACCTTGACGTTGCCGACGATGACGGGGACGCTCTGGCGCCGCTCTTTCGGACCTGCGACGTCGATATCGAAGGCGTTGGCGTCGATCATCTTGTTCATGTTTAAATTCCCGAAGGCACGATGCGGTCAATTTGCGCGTGATCTGATCCGACATCAGAGCCGATCTTTCGATGTCAGCCCTTCGATATCAGGTCTTGGCCGATGTTCAACAAGGTCGGGTTCAAGCCGCCAATCTCAGGGATCGGCCTGAAGGTCTTGTGACGCCGGCATGACAGGCTAGGGCGGTACCATGCCCTGAAGATCCGCTCGGTTCAGTTAATCGCTGCGGGCTGCCCAGAAACGCGGCAGGCGCGCCCGCCGCCGCGGACAAATTCACCAGATAGCATAAATCCTTATGGTTCCACACGATTATTTGTGCATTGCAGCACCCCAGCTATTGCGCTGCAGCACATTGCCGCCATCTGAGTTCCCTACAGTTCGCGACCGATGTGTGAGGGTTCCCGGCGGTGAAACTTCGTTCCTATCTCGACGGCATTTCGATCTGGACCCGGCCGCCGCATATGCCCCCGCGCAGCGGCCGCCCCAACACCAAGAAAATCAATCTCGCTCTGCAGGGCGGCGGCGCCCATGGCGCCTTCACCTGGGGCGTCGCCGATCAGTTCCTCGCCGACGACCGCATCGAGATCACCGGCCTGTCCGGCGCGTCCGCAGGCGCCATCAACGCCGTGATGATCGCCGACGGTCTGGCGCGCGGCGGACGCGACGAGGCGCGCAAACGCCTCGCCGAATTCTGGCGCGCCGCCTCCACCGGCGGTCACCTGCCGCCGGTGCAGCGCGCGGTTGCCGACCGGCTGTTCTCGTGGCTGCCGCTCGCCAGCGCGCCCCTGCACGACTGGTTCGAAACCATGGCGCGTTATTTTTCGCCCTACGACCTCAACCCGCTCAATCTCAATCCGCTGCGCGACCTGATCGACCGCTTCGTCGATTTCAAAGCCGTGCAGGCGAGCGACATCGCCCTGTTCGTCACCACCACCAATGTGCATTCGGGACGGATGCGCGTCTTCAGCCGCGACAAGATCACCGCCGACGTGGTGATGGCTTCTGCCGCGCTGCCCTATCTGTTCCAGGCGGTGGAAATCGAGGGCGTGCCGTACTGGGACGGCGGCTATCTCAGCAACCCGCCGATCTTTCCGTTCCTGCGCGCAACCGAGACCCAGGACGTCGTCGTGGTGCAGATCAATCCGGTGACGCGCAAGACCACGCCGAAAACCTCGGCCGAGATCGTCAACCGGCTGAACGAGATCACCTTCAATTCGGCGCTGATCGCCGAGTTGCGCGCGCTCGATTTCATCAATCGCCTGATCGACGACGGCAAGCTGCCGAGCGGATTCGGCAGGCGGGACTATCGCCGCCTCAATATTCACCGCATCGATCTCGGCGCGCTGGGCACGCGCCTGTCGGCTTCCACCAAGCTGAAGACCGATTACCAGTTCTTCTCGTTGCTGCGTCGTGCCGGCCAGCGCGCGGCCCGCAAATTCATCGACGCGCATTTCGACGATATCGGCGCCCGCTCGACCATCGACGTCCGCGCCGAAGCCGGGGTCGAATGGGCGTAAGGCGCCGCGGCTTTTCGTCATCGCGATATCAAACAGCTTTTGCGTGCCGTCATCGCGAGGAGCGTCAGCGACGACGCGATCCAGCTTTTTCTTTGGGGGCTGGATTGCTTCGGCGCGCACGCGCGCCTCGCAATGACGAAAAACAAACATGATCCCTTGATCTCGCGCCCCGTGTCCGGTCCGAGCTTTGCCAAGAAATCTTCATTGCACTTCTCAAACAGCTGAGAGAGCGCAGGGAAGGCCGGGCGCTCAACCGCACCCGCTGCGTCCATGCAATAAGAAGGTGGCAT
>Ga0081455_10001308_pt1 | contig 30879 bp, 27 predicted proteins | sample TabmetS3T2R1_FD_70207 | JGI IMG/M metagenome (GOLD analysis project Ga0081455, IMG submission 70207) | Tabebuia heterophylla rhizosphere microbial communities from the University of Puerto Rico - S3T2R1 | ecosystem: Host-associated > Plants > Roots > Rhizosphere ... | reverse complement strand
GATGTTTCTCATCGCCCTAGGCTATGCGGCGCGGCGCTAACGTGCCACCGTTGTCACCGCGGGCTTCAAGGAGGTCTTATGTTCTACGTCCGACGACTGCGCGTGCTGTTGCCTGTCTTACTGCTAGCACTGCCTCTATACGCCCAGCAACGTGGCCTGACGGACACTGACCGTGCGGCGATCCGTACCGTGATCGAGCGTCAACTAGAGGCCTTGCGTCAGGACGATGCGGCCAGCGCTTTTGCCTTGGCCAGCCCTGAGATTCAGGCCAAATTCGAGACCCCGGAACGTTTTCTGACGATGGTCCGGACCTCGTACCAACCTGTCTATCGTCCACGTCAGGTCGTATTTCGTGACCTCACGACGCTGGAGGGGCAACCTACACAGGCTGTGCTGCTCGTCGGACCAGACGGGGTTCCCGTTCTGGCTCTCTACCCCATGCAGCAGCAGCCTGACGGCTCCTGGAAGACAGCAGGATGCTATCTTGTCCCGCTTAAAGATGAGAAGCTGTAACGGCCTTACAGGCTCAATCCCCCATCGAGGAAGAGCGTCTGCTCCCAGCTGTGTAAAGATGACTTTATTCGTAATGTCATATGCCGCAGGTAACATTCCTCCTCCTCTGTCCCTCTAATTGCTTGTGAGGAAGGGTGCTATATGGCCGATTTGCTCTCTGGCGACACAGCGTCGGTTATGGCAGAATCGTTCGCCTCTATTCGTAGCTCTCTCCATTAGAACCGTTGTGGCGATTCTATCCTCAGCATACATGGTCACTGAAATTTTTTACCTCCCCTATCCCATGGTGAGGGAAGAGAGTCACTGGGCGCATGTCCTCGTAAGGGGCGGACTTTGCAATCGATGAAGGCCACTACTTCTCTCCTACGTTCATCCCCTCGCCACACTGCAGATACGCACTATAAGGTTTGCTCTGCGGGTGTATGGCCAAGTGAGGACACAATCATGCTGCCTGTGTATCAGACTTACGGTCTAGGGGATATTGAGTGGTACATGTCCCGATGTAAGGACAAACGATAACTTTACAACAGAAACAGGAACACGATGAAGACGCAGATTGGGATTGTCGGAGGTGGTCTTGGCGGGTTGCTCACCGCGTATCATTTGCAGGAAAAATGTGAAGATGTGTGCGACATCACCATTCTTGAAGCGAGCGAACGCTTCGGCGGCAAAATTCTTACTAACCGCTTTAGCGCTGCACCCATATTATACGAAGCCGGGGTGGCTGAACTTTACGACTATTCGATGCTTGGACCCGATCCATTGCGCGAACTCGTGACAAAACTTGGGCTCGACACTGTACCCATGGACGGGCAAACGGTGGTGCTGGATACTCGAATTTTACGCCACCGCGATGACATTCGACATTTGTGCGGCGCCAAAACTCTCAAGGCGATCGACAGCTTTCGTGCCTTGTGTGCCCAGATGCTGCCCCCAGAGCAGTATTACGAAGGCGCCAGCCGCAGCGATAACGAGCACGCCTGGGCCCGGCTATCCTGTCAACGCCTCCTTGAGCAGCACGTGCTCGACCCTACGGCGCGCAAGTATTTGTGTGTGGCAGCACATAGTGATATCGCCACAGAGCTACACCTGACGAATGGCTTGAATGGATTAAAAAATTTTTTGATGGATGTCGATGGTTATATCAAGCTGTATTCCATCGTCGGAGGCATCGAATGCCTATCACATGCTTTGATCGCACGCCTCCAAAACCCACCTGCACCTAATACACCGGCCATCCGCTTTGTCTGCGACAGCCCAGTGATGAAAGTCGGCCGAAGTACTGATGGTCGCTATCGACTGTTTGTGCGGCGTCAAGGGTATTTAGAGCCGTACGATTTTGATGTAGTCGTGCTGGCGTTGCCGCACAACTGGCTCACGACGTTAGAGTGGGAAGGCGACACACTGTCTCGGGCTATGGTGAAACACATCGCCCACTATGACCGGCCGGCCCATTATTTACGCATTTCGCTCCTGTTCCAGTACCCGTTCTGGCGCCCCTACATCACCGATTCATGGTTCATGAGTGACGCATTCAATGGTTGTTGCGTCTATGACGAAAGCGCACGGCACGACGCCGGGGGCTATGGTGTGCTCGGGTGGTTACTGGCTGGCAGTGACGCACTGGCGTTCAGCAATCTGGACGATCAGACGTTAATCCAGCGTGTGTTGGATACACTGCCAGAGCAGCTCCAGTCTGGGCGAGATCTGCTCATTGAGGGACGTGTGCATCGCTGGCTGGGGGCTGTCAACGGCTTGCCTGGGGGGTTACCTGTCCAGAATTTGAAGGCGGCGCATGTACCTGAACCTGACGAACACCCTGGGATGTTTGTCGTCGGCGATTATCTGTTTGATTCTACCCTGAACGGTGTGTTGGATTCGGCGGATATTGTGAGTGATTTGGTACTCTCGCGTCTATTGAAAGTGCACTATCAGCAAGCCTTCATTTTTCCAAGTGCGCCGCGCATTGAGATGACCCCAACACGGGCTGTAAAAATTGACCGCCAGTACTTCGACACGTACCGGGGCCTGGGGGCATATGCAGACACGTATCAGCGGTTTTTCAGCGCGTCGTACTTCATCGATATGATCCGCCTTATTTGGGGCGCTAACCCGGGCTATCGGTTGCTCGATGCCGGCTCGGCGAGTGGGCTGACCCTCGAGGATTTTGCTGCCTTCGGGGTGCAGGCCTGGGGTATTGAAAACAACAAATACATATACGCCCACACGCCCGACAAGCTGCTGCAGCACAATGTCTTCGGCAATGTGCTGCAGCTCCCATTCCCCGACAACCACTTCGATTTCGTGTACGAAACGTGTCTATGTCATCTGCCGGAAAGTCGCATCGAGCGAGCGGTCCGCGAACTGTATCGTGTCACGAAATGCGGCATCATTTTTGGCTCCATCACGAGCGACCTGAATGTCGAGATTATTCGAAAGTACGATCTGCTACGGGGTGTACGCACATTGTCGACATGGTGGGAGTGGTCCGACGTGTTTCTGGACTACGATTTCGATCTGGCGATTACCGAGCCAGAGATATTAGCCCAGACCTGGCAACGCACCATCCGTGCCGGGAAGGGTACAGGCGCTTGGTATGATGACGACGAGAGTTTACGGTATTGTTTTTATACGAAGCTCAACGCCTAACATTCCCCGAAGGGATATGCCTTTCAGGGCTGATGGCGCAGTCCCCGCAGTGCCTCTCTAGAGAGAGCGGAGCGAAAGGATACCATCTATATGGCGAAAAAAAAGCGTAAGGGCACCCCCGTCGTAGACGTAGATGACGAGGTCGAAGATGTTGTGGAGGAGGACGAGAACGACATAGACGACGATGATGCAGATGATGAGGACGACGAGGTCAGTGCCGCGGTCGCTGTTGGGGCATTCAGACAAGTCGCACGCTTTTTTAGACCATATTTGGCGCCCTATCGGACCAGCCTGCTGTTGCTCGCGCTGGGCGTAGTGATTGAAACCGCCTACAACACGGCATTCCCGCTCTGCCTCAAGTATCTCATCGATGAGGCCATTGGTGAACAAGACCATGAAGTACTTGTGTGGATTTTGACGATCATGGGTGGGATGTGGGTAGTGGTTTCCATCGTCACCATCGCCTATGAATACCAGAATGCCTACCTCGGTGCACGCTTACTCGGCGATGCACGTCGCCGGCTTTTCGTCCATTTGCAGTCGTTGACCATGGGTTTTTATGAGCGTGCCAAGGTCGGTGATATGCTCTCGCGGTTTTCGATTGACTTGGGGGCCCTTAATGAAGTGGTGATGCACTGCGTCTCATGGGGAATATTGCCGCTGCTGGAAATAGGAGCAGGCACGGTGCTGCTCTTTGTCTTAAGCTGGCCGCTGGCACTGACCGCGATGCTCATTTTTCCGCTCACGTTCTTGGGGCCACGCCTGCTGTCGCCGCGCGCTTTGGCATTCAGCTATCGGCAAAAGCAGCAGGAGGGCACGACGCTCGGCGTCGTACAAGAAAACATTACGGCGCAGCCCGTCATCAGAGCCTTCAGCTTGCACGGGGCGACGCGCGGGTGGTTTGATAACCGCAACCACGACTTAGTCGCGACCTCGACATGGGCGCATTTTTTGCGCATGCTCGTCGAGCGCTCGGTGACTCTGTCCGTCATGCTGTTACATTTACTGATCCTGGCGGTGGGGGCGTGGTTAGCATTGAATGGCCAAATTTCTATTGGGACACTCGTGACTTTTGAAAGTGTGTTCTGGGAAATCAGCTACAACATTGGACATTTCACGGAATTCCTGCCTGTACTTATTGAAGGCGCCAGCGCTGTGCAGCACATCAACGATTTGCTCGCCGAACCAGCGCACGACGAGGAACCAGTCGACATGCCAGCCCTACCGCGTTTGACCCGTGATATTGTCTTTGACAATGTCTCCTTTAGCTACACTGGCTCTGAGCAGCAACTGCGCAACATCAATTGCACGATTCCTCGTGGAGCACATGTGGCGATTGTTGGACCAAGCGGCGCCGGGAAGAGCACAACGGTGGCGTTGCTGCTGCGTCTCCATGATCCGACAGCAGGGGCGGTGAAAATAGATGGACATGATGTGCGAGCTTACAGCCGCGATTCACTACGAGCGCAAATGGCCGTGGTCTTTCAGGATAATTTTCTCTTTGATCTGAGCATTCGTGACAATATCCGCTTAGGCAATCTCACGGCTACGGATGCCGATGTCGAAGCCGCTGCAAAAGCAGCGGAAATACATCGGTTCATTCAGGCTTTGCCAGACGGCTACGATACCATGGTAGGCGAGCGGGGCGTACGGCTGTCTGGAGGGCAGCGCCAGCGCATTGCCATGGCGCGTGCACTCGTCCGCAATCCGGCAATTTTGATTTTGGATGAAGCGGCCTCGGCGCTAGACCAGGCAACGGAAGCTGCGATTCATGAGACGCTCAAAAAAGTGTCACAGGGACGGACAGTAATCTCAGTGACGCATCGTCTGACGTCTATTGTTGATAGTGACATCATTTACGTGCTCAACCACGGGCGCCTTGTCGAACAGGGCACGCACCACACATTGCTACAGCGTCACGGGCTGTATAGTAAGCTCTGGCGGAGCCAGGGGGATACCAAGGCCGCAGTATCAGCATAGTAGAACTCGGTATCTACCCTCTTTAGCCTTCTGACTGTGAACCGCCTCTGACACGTGAGCCACATTGTAATGGCCAGATTATCACCTTACGATCACCCTGCCATTGTATGACAGGCATGCGGTGCCCTAACTGACGGCCCGTGCGGGGGTCAATACGATAGCGCCCATAAAACGTGGTGAAGTCCAAGCTACTCGCGGCCTGTCGGAGGGCATGCTGATCCAATGTCCCGGCGGTCTCTATACAGCGCTGCGCCACTAGACCTCCGGCGTAGGCTTGCGCCATGGGGTAATCCACTCCCTCCGGGTGACGCGCTATAAGACGCGTGAGGACCTCCTCAGAGGAAGGCCCGTACTCAGGCGTGGTCATCATTGCCGGCTCCCACTGACTCGGCCCCACGAAAGAGACCGCGGTACTGCCAAGAGTGTCACGAAACAGTGTCAGGGGCGTAACGATGAGCCCTACCACGCCAGCAGGAATGCTGTGCTGAAGGTACTGCACCGCGAAGCACAGATCATCTTCAATGCGACCAACGCTCAGCACTACCGCAGGGGCAGTGCGCTCAAGTTGCTTCAGGAGCGGCGTAAAGTCAGTCGTCCCAGCAGGATATGGATAAGTGTGAACGGTCTCGAACGCCTGCTGCTGACAATATTGTGCGGCACCACCAGCAACATCTTTCGGGAAGGCTCCAGCCGTCGAGTGGACAATGGCAACATGGCTGACAGAGGGTTGTGTCTGCCGCACAAAATCAATCACACTATGAAAGTACGTACTAGGGGGAGACAAAATCCCCACTACCCAGACAAAGCCTCGTGTGTAGATGGCTTCTGAAGCGCCACCATGATTCCACAACACATGCTGTGTGCGTTGCGCAACCTCTGTGGCTCTGAGCGCCAGACCACTAGAGTACGGACCGAGCAAAATGTCGACCTGATCCTCAGTGATAAGGCGCTCAGTCAACATGGCACACTGCTCAGGCTCACTCGCGTCGTCGTAGGATGTCAAGCGTAGAGGCAATTGTGCACTGCTATCATGCAGCCAGATGCCACCTGCACGGTTGGTAGCCTCTACCCAGGCTTGAGCGCCTAACATCGCCTGACGCCCGGGCAGACTATACCTCCCAGTTAGAGCAGCCGTCATGCCAACGTGAATGGAGTCCCTCTGCCTGTCCGTCTCTCTGTCCCTCTATTATCCCGTACACCTATGGAATGCTGTTCTCTTCAACCACCCATGCTCCCCGCTCAGTTCTCCCAGAGAGCGGCGGCGTATCTCACGCGGCGGCCCCACCACTCAGGTCCTTCACGTACATAGGCCCACTCGGGATTCTGGGCCGTATCCCGCAGCGCTGCCATAACCGCGCGGAAGATAGGGGCATGCTCTTCAGCGAATTCGAAGTATGGCACGAAGTCATAGCTCCCCTCGCATCCATAGCGGTCAGGGGCATGCACATTGCGGCGGACGATGTAGGGGACGCCCGCCGCTGCGGCCAAGGCATGACCCTTGGCGACAAGGCGTTCCTGGGCGTCGTAGCGCGGCAAGAAAAAGCTCTCGCGATGCATCCAGTCCATGGCCCACCAGGCGGCGGTCTTGTTTTGGGGTGTCACCACACCCATGGGGCATGCTGCTCCAGGTTGAGGTGCAAGTGCTGGCGTATAGGCAAACTGGGTCATGGCATGGCTCGTATAGCTACGGGGTCTCTGCACACCTGTCAAGGTCTCTACCGTGCCGCCGCACGACTCGATCAGCTTGCGCACGCCCTCTTCATAATACCAAAGGGGGGCAAGCGTCGCGCCTTCGAGTCGGATGAGGGCGTGCGCACTCAAGATGGCTGGGTGTGGGAGGTCCCGTTCCGCACTGAGGGTGGGCTCGGCCCGTAGAAACTGAAAGCGGCCCCGCTGCAAGGCGTCTACTGATGGGTGCCCTGCCACATCGTGCATGTTTTCCATGCCCTTCCCGAGACCGTCCAGCGCGTCAGCGAGTGCACCATCAGCCCCACTCGACGGTAAACAGACGAACAGAAAGCACTGATAGCCAACGACCTCCGAACTCAGATTGAGCTCAGCAGGATGGGTGTGCAACTCTGACATTCTGGGCTACCTATTGGTTAGAAGCCCTTGCTCCCAGCACGAGCACTGGGAGCAAGGACAAGCCGTAGTATCTATCACCTAGAAGGGCTGTGGGGCAAAATCAGGCGACAGCATGAGGTAGGTCTTTTGCGCCACAATGAGCCCGTGTACCCGCGGGACATACTTCTGCGACCAGTCAGGGTCAGCGGCAACCTTCGCCTTGGCTTCTTTCAGGTGGTCGTGATCCTGATAGGCCCAGATATGCACTACCTGGTTCAACTCTCCGATGTCACTGTAGTACCAGCCAGCGAGCTTGATACCGTATTTTTGCCGAATGGGCAGCGCCAGCTCGCGTACGGCAGCCATATAATCAGGGGTGGCACCAGGCTTTAATGTGTACTGACGAAAATCATAGACGGCCATGCTCTGGACTCCTTCTCTTTACCAGAGAGCAGTTTGAGGGCAACCAACGGTTGCCCATCCTAACGCATTGCTTCCTAACACGCAAGGCACGACAGTGTCAGCAGTCTTTACGTACGACCACGGGTGTGCTATACAGCCAGAGGCTCAGGTATTGGCGCGTTGAGCCGGCAAATCGTCTTCAATAAATGCCTGCACGATGGCGTCCATATTGGCATCGGCCTGGAAGCCTAGGCGCAGCGCCCGCAGTGAGGTGAAGGCCCCTGGCCAACTGCTGATGATCCGTTGGATTTCAGCGTCTGGTTGCCAACGAATATGCTGCACCGCCTGGGCTCCGGCGGCGCGCTGCAGCGCTGCCACCATGTCGCTGACCTGCACGGAGAGCCCCGGCACAATGAGGGAGCGGGTGTGCTCGAATGCTGCCGCTGGGAGGTTATGGGCCCGTACAAAGGCTGCGACAGCCTGGCGTGGCGATAAGATCGCCAGACGGGTCTCAGGCAACACCGGGCACACAGTTTCCAGACCGGTGAGGGGTTCACGGATGATACTGCTCGCAAACGACGAGGCGGCTCGGTTCGGTTTCCCAGGCCGCACGACAATGGTTGGTAAGCGCACCGCTCGCCCATCGACAAAATTTTTACGCGAGTAGTCATGCACGAGCAGTTCTCCAATGGCCTTCTGGGCGCCGTAGGAGGTCTGTGGCGTCTGCGGGATTGTATCATCAACTACAGCCGGTAACGGGCCGCCGAAGCTGGCGATGGAACTGGTGAAGACCAACCGTGGTGGGTGGGGAAGAGCACGGCACGCCTCCAGCACCGCCAGAGTGCCGTGCAGGTTGATACGCATACCCAGGTCGAAATCGGCTTCGGCCGCTGCGCTCACTACTGCAGCGAAGTGAAAGACACTAGTGGTGCGGTCATCAATGACCTGGCTCAGGGCCGCACGATCCGTGATGTCCCCAGTGGCCACGTGCAGACGTGGATCAGTGGTGATAGCCGGCTCTGGCGTGACGGTATCCAACACCACTATGGTATCAATAGACTCCTCGGTGCCACTGGGGCCAACGAGTGCGTCCTGGTGTAACAGGGTACGTGCCAGACGCCGTCCCAAAAACCCGGCACCGCCGGTGATGACAATTTTCATACATTCCTCCACGAGGAAAAGCGCGTATCTATTGGAGGTACGCAAGCCATGACTCTATGCATGTCAGACCCCGTATGACTCGCCTACCCGGCCACGATTATGCCCGATGGCCGGCCCTAGGTAAACCCGCTAGCATAGACCTCGGAGGGCCGTACATGGCATCACTTATCACGATCCCAGCACGACAGGGCAAGGCCATGACGCTCAGGCGTGGTCAGCACGTCAAGGTCATCAACACCCACGGCCAGCAGGTCGTCGACACCTGGGCCTTCAACAGCGCTGCGCTCACGGAGTGCATGTCCATGGAGCACACGCGCACAGCCTTGAGCCGGATCATGGTACGCGTCGGTGACAGCCTGGTCACCAATCAGCGTCGCCCGATCCTGACGCTCGTCGAGGATACCTCGCCTGGGATACACGATACCCTCATAGCAGCCTGTGACCGCTATCGCTACATCTTGCTGGGCTGCACGACGTACCACGAGAACTGCACGGATAATCTCGCCGCGGCTCTCGCAGCGCTGGGGCTACAGGCGTCTGAGACGCCCTCCCCCTGGAATCTCTTTATGAACATTCCAGTGCAGGCTGATGGCAGTCTGACTTTTGAACCGCCAGTGTGTAAGCCAGGGGATTATATATTGCTACGCGCCGAGTTGGATTGCGTCGTCGCCTTCTCGGCCTGTCCGCAAGATATTGTGCCAATCAACGGCGTGGCATGTACGCCAACAGAGGCGCATCTAGAACTCGTATAAGCCATGGAGGTGCCCTGTGAAGGCCATGCTGCGCACACTCCAGCGCTATACCACACGCCTATGGCGGCGGGAAGCTCCGCAAAGTCCGCCGCGTCGTCCGCCAGTCGGGCTGGTACGTTTCGGCTCCCTACGCCGACTGCAGCCCATCGGCCGTATCTTCGGTTCGGAGTGGGGCCAGTGCATCGACCGCTACTACATCGAGTCGTTCCTGGCACGTCATGCCGCTGACATCTACGGCCACGTGCTCGAAGTCGCTGACAATACGTACACGCGGCAGTTTGGTGGCACACGCGTCCAGCAGTCAGACGTCCTGCATGTCTCACCACATCATCCGGGGGCCACGATCACGGCTGACCTCACCTGTGCTGATCATCTGCAGTCAGAGACGTTTGATTGTGTCATCTTCACCCAGACCCTGCAGTTCATCTATGATGTACGTGCGGCCCTCCGTACTCTGTACCGCATCCTGAAACCCGGCGGAGTGTTGCTCGCCACCGGCAATGGCATTAGCCAGGTCGCCCGCTGGGACATGGACCACTGGGGCGAGTACTGGCGCTTTACGTCCCTCTCCGCCCACAAGCTTTTTACTGAGGTTTTTCCTGTGTCGCACATCACTGTGCAGGCGCATGGTAATGTGCTCGCAGCGATGGCCTTCCTGCACGGACTGGTGTCAGAGGAGTTGAGCCAGGCTGAGCTTGACTACTTCGATCCTGATTACGAAGTGCTCATTACTATACGGGCAGTGAAGCCCCTGGAAGCCAAGGCTCGACACCTAGCCCAGAAATGATGTGTCCCCTCATTCTACCAACGCCTCCTGGAGACGTAGGCGCTCCGTGTCACTGAGGCCGATAGCGTGCATGTATGCGGCGATGCCTCCGTAGCGCTCATCGAGGTATTGCAGTGTGGTGTGCATAAACTCAGGTGGGCAGATCACCTGAGGCTGGAACCACTCCCAGGATACACCGTTCTTCTCGGCGCGCTGGCGTGCTTCTTCAAGGTACGTGCCCACCAGATATTGAGCGCTCAGGGCATAGTCCTCGACAATCGTTGCCGTGGGCACCCCGGCGAGGCCGAGCACCAAGGCCACGATGAGCCCGGTGCGATCCTTCCCCGCGGTACAATGCACCAGCGCTGGGAGTCCACCCGGCGCCGCCAGGGTCGCCAGGGCCTGGCGGAGCTGTTCCTGACGCTGGTCCAGGATGACGCGGTATGTGTCCATCAGAGGCCGGGGGGCTTGTCGCCCGATCGGTGGGGTATCGAGAAGCAACGACACATGGTGATAGGCCACGGCAGACGAACCGGCGAAAACGTTGGGAGCTACTTGCAACTCATCGGAACGCCTGAGATCAATCACCGTACGCACACCGTAGCCCATGAGAGTCGTCTGGGCTACCGGTGGCAGACGGTGCAGATTGTCAGAACGGAAGAAGGTGCGCCAGCGTATGGCACGACCATCCAGGGTAGGGTAGCCACCCGTGTCGCGCAGGTTGTAGGTGCCTTCGAGGTTGAGGTGACGGGTCGAGGCTGGCGTCGTGGAATGCCGCATGAATCATTATCTCTTCTTAAGCAGGCTGATGTTGTCACAGATACTGACACAGAGTTTGCGCTCACTCCAGTATGGCGGTGTATTGTTTCCCAAGTGTCTCTCCAGGGTCAATACCTTGTTGACAGACACCCTATAACTCCCATATAAAACCGACAGGATCGAGGGGACAAGGTGACGACTTCCTGGGACGGTTTCATCCGAAGGAACCCTGGTATGGACATCCCAACCAAAGTTGCATACGCCTGTAACATTCTCTCTATGGAAGGCCATACCGACACCATCTACGGTCACGTTAGTGCCCGCGTCGAACACGCTGAGCAGATCTGGATGAAACCCGCCACACTCGGTCTAGAAGAAGTACGACCGCATGATATGCTGACCCTGGACCTGGACGGTACGAAACTGGCAGGCGCCTTACCACGTCACGCGGAATTTCCGATCCACACTGAAGTCTATCGCCAGCGCCCCGAGGTGCAGTGCGTCATTCATACGCATCCGCCGTATGCCACAGCCTTCTCGGCTGTGGCTGCACCGTTACGCCCGGTAAATCATGAAGGGGCTCTGTTTGCCCCCACCCTGCCGCGTTTCACACAAACGAGCGATCTGATTGTGACCCCTGCCCTCGGCCAGGCTGTAGCTGCGACGCTCGGAGCGTCTCGCGCACTGCTCCTGAAGAATCACGGCATTGTCGTCGTCGGCACATCGGTGGAAGAGGCCTGCGTCACCGCTATCTTACTCGAAAAAGCCGCGCATATGCAGCTTCTGGCCAGGCAATATGGTGAGATAGAGTGGACGCCAGATGCTGAAGCACTCCAGAAGCAAGCACGTATTTATCATCCAGAGGCGTTCCAGCAGATGTGGGCCTATTTTCTACGCAAGCTGCAGCGGTGAGACTGGTGCAGAGCGCCGTGCCCTGCAGCCTTATCAGGCCTACCGTCCAGCCATAGCGTCCTATTTATAAACTCCTCACCCAGGCGAGATCAGGCGTCCGGCGATGCCAGTCAGTAGCCAGTTCAAAGGCATATCCCACCCGCAAGACCATATCCTCATTCCAAGGTTTGCCGTAGATCATCAAGCCGATCGGCAGCCCCTGACTGGTGAAGCCACACGGCACAGACAGACCACACAAGTTCAAGACATTGCCAATGACCGTGTTGCGGAGATATTGCATATTCCGTGTGCTGTACGTATCCATGGAGGCATCAATCTCAGCGACTGGCAGCGGGGGAATCATCGTCGTGGGGACAAGCAGGGCATCCACCTGGCGGAGAGTCTCAAGTACCTTGGCGCGCAATGGTAGCCAGGAGCGTGTCGTGTTGAGATACTCGGTGGCACTGACGTCCTTGCCCTGCATCAGGCGCTGGCGCACGATGGGATCGTAGTCCTCAAAGTGCGTCTCGAGACGCGCTTGATGGATGGTATACGCCTCTGCGGCAACCGCTAGCCCACGTGGATTGAGTTCCTGGGCTTCTGCCGCTTCTGGAAATTCTATACTTTCTATATGGGCACCCAACCCGCTAAAGACCTCGCCGCAGGACCGAACGGCCTGGGCCACCTCCGCGTCGACCTGGTCCCAGAAGATAGTTTCCGCAAAGGCCAGACGGAGGCCACGCACCCCGTCTTTGAGACGGGTCAGGACGTCTTGCGGTGGGATGCCCTGAGTGGAGGGATCCTGAGGGTCACTGCCTCGTAGGCACTGATAGACCAGCGCAGCGTCTTCGACCGAACGGGTCAAGGGCCCCACAGAATCAAGAGTCCAACTGAGGGGGAACGCGCCAGCCCGGCTGATCTGACCCACTGTGGTTTTGAGTCCTACCGTACCGCACAGGGAGGACGGGATGCGGACGGAACCCCCGGTATCGCTGCCCAGCGCCATCGGCACCATACCAGCCGCAACTGCCACACCAGAACCACTACTCGAACCGCCCGGGGCATGCGGTACGGAGTGCCAGGGGTTGTGCGGCGTGCCATGATGATGGTTAATGCCAACGCCACCATACGCAAACTGCACAGTATGCGTCTTCCCCAGGAGGACCATACCGGCTTGCGTCAGGCGCCGGATGACCGTCGCGTCTGCAGCAGCGATGTTATTCTCCAGCAGGTGGGAGCCAGCGGTCGTCGGTAAACCTTTGACGTCGAAGAGGTCCTTGGCAGCATAGGGAATCCCGTGCAAAGGACTAACATCCTGGCCAGCCTTCAGGGCTAACTCCGCAGTCTGTGCCTGGGCCAGGGCACGCTCACGCGCCACGAGTTTGAAAGCGTGTAAGGTACCGTCCAACGCCTCGAGGCGGGACAGCAAATGCTCCGTCAACTCAACAGGGGAAAGCGCACCATGCTGGATGCGCTGTGCTAACTCGCTGATCGTTAACCAGTGTAAAGGCGTCTCGGTCATGAGGGATCATCTCCACCAGGGGCGTTATTATGCGGTTGCATCGTTCGTATGACGTGTATCCTAGACCTTGTGGCATATGTCTGCAAGCCCATGACCGTACGCTGTTGCGCTAGAACGACAAGATGCCCTGGCGCCGCCGTATCTGCCGGATGCACTGAGGGCCATACCACGGGAAGATGCCTTGGTTAGCCTACGCTGTGTCGTTGGGAACCGACAGTGACGCTGGCCCTGTATGTCTCTCCCTCCCCGGAGCGTCTAGCGCCAGTGCCCCATACTGGTCACAGGTCGGCTGGACTCCAGGCGTCGCCGCAAACCGACAGCCTCCGCCTCTCTCCCAGAGTCCTCCGCCGTATGCGGGCGACAGAGCCACAGGCATTCGAGCCAGGGGTAAACCGCTCCTCATCATTTAAGTATCGTAAATAAGGCATATTAGAGTGTCAGCGCAGGGCACGATAAAAAAATGCGTGACCTGTGCAAGTCTGTGGCATAGGGCTTGCTTTAGTCCATGGGCGTAGGCGGCGTACCTGAGACACCTACAGGAGCTGCCACATCCCCGATGGAGACGGGGAGGCATAGATAACACAACTATGACGGAGGTAATACACATGTACCGGAAACTCATGAGAAACACCACGATGGCTCTTGGGACCCTGCTACTTGGTTCAAGCCTGGCGATGGCTGGTGGCGTACAAGGCACCGTGAGCGCCGTGGATGGCAAGGGCATGGCCACTGTGCGCACCGGTGATGGCAAAGACCATCAGGTGAAAGCGGGAGAAGGCTGGAAAGTTGGGGCGAAGGTCGAGTGCGAAACCAAGAGTAACGTTATGGAATGTCGCCCAGCAGCGGCTCAGAGTTCCGCCGCTCCGACTACATCATCCCCTAGCACCGCGGCGGTGAAGCCGGCTCCCGCGCCCGCTACGCCCACTCCGGCGCCGAGCACTGCCACTCCGGCGCCCAGTACGTCAACACCAGCTCCAACGTCGAAGTAGGGTAGTTGAAATTAGGAAGACAGGCCGAGGACCCTACTCTGCGGATGTCCGGGAAGGGGGCGGAAAGGAGTAGGGGTGAGAAACACCTTGGAGAGGAGTGGCGGAAGGAGTATACTGAGGGGTGGCTATTCCCCTGGGAACCTTCCCGGACATCCAGCCGATTGAGGACTGCGGTTGCAGCGCAGTCCTCAATTTTTTGCACAACAGCTTAAGAACAACCGCTCGTTGCCCCACAATTAAGACATTTGTAGCACGCACCGTTCCGGATCATAAGCGCCCCACATTCCGCACACGAGGGTGCATCTTCTTGCAGTCGGAATGGAAAACGCTCTTCCGCAATCGCTGTGACATGCCCATTCCCTGACTTTGCCCCGCCCTGCGGCAAGAGCCCTGGGAGGAGGGGCTGCGTGGTCCCTTCGTCAGCAGGTTCAACGACCCCAACACGCGCCCGATCTTCCTGATCGAGGAATTTGGAAGCGAGCCAGCGGAAGATATAGTCCATGACCGACTTGGCGATAGGGATTTCCTTATTGTTGGTAAAACCCGCTGGCTCAAAGCGCATGTGGCTAAACTTGTCGATCAGGGCTCTGAGGGGCACCCCATACTGGAGGGCTAACGAGATCGAGGTCGCGAACGCATCCATCAAACCAGAGATGGTACTACCCTCCTTGGCCATCACCAGAAAGATCTCGCCCGGTGAGCCGTCTTCGTACATTCCCACCGTGATGTAACCCTCATGGCCAGCAATGGAAAACTTGTGCGTAATTGCTGGGCGCTCGTCAGGGAGCCGCCGCCGTATTGGCTTGGCTACTGCCACTGCGGCCTCAGCAGTGGTACGGGTGTTGACCGGTTGCGTACGCTTACAGCCATCGCGATAAATCGCGAGCGCTTTCACACCCAGCTGCCAGCCCATGATGTATGCCTGTTCAATATCCTCAACTGTGGCGTCTGTAGGCATGTTGACGGTTTTGGAAATGGACCCAGAGAGGAAGGGCTGCACGGCAGCCATCATGCGGATGTGCCCCGTATAGTGGATCGCCCGCGTCCCACCAGTAGGCCGGAAGGCACAATCGAACACCGGCAGATGGCTCTCTTCAAGGAATGGAGCACCCTCGATGGTCTCGTGCTCGTCAATGTACTGGACGATTTCCTTGATCTGGTGTTGCGGATATCCCAGCTGTTTGAGTGCCAGAGGGACAGTAGCATTGACCAGCTTTATCATGCCACCACCCACCAACTTCTTATATTTAATCAGGGCAATGTCTGGCTCCACACCTGTCGTGTCACAGTCCATCATGAAACTGACTGTCCCCGTTGGCGCTAAGAGGGTCGCCTGCGCATTACGGTATCCGTGCTGCATGCCGAGCGCCAGCGCATCGTCCCAGGCGTCAATGGCGGCCTGCATGACATCGCTGGGGACAAACCTTTGCTCAATACTTTGCAGGCTGTCCCGATGTTTGCGAATCACCCGCAACATCGGTTCACGATTGACCGCATAGCCAGCAAAAGGCTCGATAACTTTGGCGATCTTAGCACTCGTTAAGTACGCCTGGCCGGTCAGCAGGCCGGTTATGGCTGCAGCATAAGCGCGTCCGGCATCGGAGTCATACGGTAAACCACGCGCCATGAGCAACGCGCCCAGGTTTGCATAGCCCAATCCCAAGGGACGAAAATCGTAACTGTTGCGCGTAATCGCTGACGTCGGATAGCTGGCATTGTCAACGATGATTTCTTGCGCTGTTATGAGGATATCCACGGCGTGCCGATACGCCTCAACCTCGAACGCCCCATCCGCATTGAGAAACTGCAGCAGATTGATCGATGAGAGATTACAGGCTGTATTATCGAGGAACACGAATTCGCTGCACGGATTCGAGGCATTGATCCGACCACTGTTGGGGCAGGTATGCCAGTCATTGATAGCCGTATCGAACTGCATGCCCGGATCACCACAGATGTGCGTCGCCTCAGCAATCATGTGCAGCAGGTCGCGGGCAGGATAACTCTGCGACACGGCTTCGGTAGTCACATAGCGTGTCTGCCAGACACCATTGGTGAGTACGGCGTGCATGAAGGCATCGGGCACACGCACAGAATTGTTGGCATTCTGAAAGAACACCGACCCATACGCCGGTCCATCGAGCGAGGCATCGTATCCCGCGTCAATGAGCGCCCAGGCTTTCTTCTCTTCCACAACTTTGCAGTAGATGAACTGTTCGATGTCAGGATGATCAATATTCAGCACCACCATTTTGGCGGCGCGGCGTGTCTTGCCGCCAGACTTGATCGCCCCTGCTGAAGCATCGGCCGCACGCATAAAGGAGAGAGGCCCTGAGGCGATGCCCCCACTGGAGAGTTGCTCGTGCGAGCCGCGAATTTTTGAGAGGTTCACGCCTGAGCCAGAACCGCCTTTAAAAATAATTCCTTCCTGGCGGTACCATTCCAGGATCGACTCCATGGAGTCCTCAACCGCAATGATGAAGCATGCCGAGGCCTGTGGACGCTCTTCTACTCCAACATTGAACCACACCGGGCTATTAAAGGCAGCCATCTGGTGTAAGAGCAGGTAGGTCAACTCGTCAGCAAAGGCCGCTGCATCGTTCTCCGTGGCAAAGTAGCCACCGCGCTGGCCCCAGGCTGTGATTGTCTGCACGACCCGATCGAGCAACTGCCGCACGGAGTGTTCGCGCTGCGGCGCGCCGAGCGGACCACGAAAGTATTTGGAAGCGACCACATTCGTTGCCAACTGTGACCAGGGCTGCGGGAATTCCACATCACGTTGTTCGAAGACCGGCCGCCCATCTTCACCTGCAATTAGCGCCAGGCGCTTCTCCCATACTACTTCGTCATAGGGGTGAACACCAGCCTGCGTGAAATAGCGCTGCACGACCAGACCAGGACCTGGCAGCGGGTGGTCTCGGCGCGGCCCATTTGCCGAATATGGAGATGTGGCAATGCCTCCGGGAGACTCACTAGAGACGTATGTCGGCGTGGTGTATGAGGGTGTAGAGGCGTCCAAGATCGTGTCCCTCCCGGATCCTTGATAATGGCCCCTTATTTCTTTTCCGGCCAGCTTCGTTGTGGTGTTGTTCTCGACATGCACACAATAATGCAAGCTGCAATAAAAGATGTCAAGAGAAAATTTGCTCTAAAAATGCAACTTGCAATAACCCGTTATCTACCAGAGAGTTATCGGATGTAGACGGACCCGTGAGCCAGATGGCAGGAAGCGACGATGTGGTGGCACAACGATTAAGCCTACAGGATGTGACTCAGCACGAGCTAACCCCAGGAAATTCTCCACTGGCAGGGCCAACCATCCGGTGGTACGCGGCAGCAAGCGGGCTGGGACAAAGGAGGTCACGCCGCGCCGTCCCGGCAGCGGTGTGGTCAGCGTGGCAAGCTGTCGCACCGGTAGTGCTGGGCGCTGGCCGAGCATAGCGCGTAGCGCTGGCCACACAAAAACTTCAAACCCTACAAAGGCCGCCCACGGGGACCCTGGCAGCCCGACAATGAGTGTCTGTGCACAACAGGCCACAGTGACGCTCCGGCCAGGACTAGTGGCCACACCACGAAACACCATCTCAGCACCAATGTCCGCCATGGCACGCGCAGCAAAATCGTGATCGCCCCGTCCCGACGCCCCCAGAATGACCACCACATCGGTCTCTAAACCACGCCTGAGCTGCCTGCTAAGGCTTTCGAGCGTGTCAGGCACAATACCCAGGTTGAGGCTCGTGCATCCCAATTCCTGCACTCGGATATCCAGGGCATATATATTGCTGCACCATTTCTTTCCCGACTGCCACGCGGCCCCTGGTGGCAAGAGCTCATCACCAGGCGCGACCAGGGCCACGCGCGGGCGCCGAATCACGTCAATACTATCGAGACCAAGTGACAAGGCCACCCCAATACGTTGGGGTGTCAGGCGCTCACCCTGGCGTAACACCACCGTACCACGCCGGATTTCTGCCCCACACCGTTGTACATACAGCCCCCGCGGCAGGGGTTGGCGCATCACCAAGGCCCCCGCCTCCATCTCGCTCTCTTCCATCTTGACGACCGTGTTTGCCCCTGGCGGCACTGGCGCTCCAGTCATAATACGGATAGCCTGCCGAGGCTCCAAAGGCTGCTCAAGATGCTCACCGGCAGTAAGGGTCTGTCCTAGTACAAGCCGCACCGGCTGTGTGGGAGTCGCAGCGCGTGTATCACTGCTGCGCAACGTATAGCCATCCACTAGGGACTGATCGAAGGGCGGCATAGCGTGCGGAGCTATGAGAGGTGTCGCAACAGTCCGGCCGTAGGCGGCGGTCAGGGGTAGGCGCTCACTGGCAAGCGGCTGTACCACCTTGAGCATACGCTCTAGAGCATCTTGATAACTCACCATGGCCTTGGCTCATGAGGTTGGAAAGGATCTTGGACCTCAGACCATGCTCCTCGCTGCGGACCGAGGCCAGGTCAATGACGTCAGAGATGAGGTCTAGACGAGACGGTAACAGACGGTTCCATAAGCGTCAAGCTGCGCAGACGTGAAGGTGCTAAAATGTCCTTGACATCCACGAACCGCTGCCTCTAAATTGACTTTTACTCGCTCGCATGCAGCGGGGAAAAACGTTAGAATCTAGTGTTCCTTGAGAGAGTACCCTTTGGTTTTTTCAGAATGGCAGCGTGCCCTTGTCCGGCAGACGGGCAAGGGTAGCTGTTTTTTGTGGGTATGTGCAGCACGTGCGGTAGCGCGCAGCATACATTGCTCAATTGCAGGAGGCGTCGGACATGGCAGAAACAGAGTTCAAGTTAAAGACTGGCTTGGCAGAGATGCTCAAAGGCGGCGTCATCATGGATGTCACCACCGCCGACCAGGCCAAGATTGCTGAAGACGCAGGCGCGGTGGCGGTGATGGCCCTGGAACGCGTCCCAGCCGATATTCGCGCCCAGGGTGGTGTGGCACGCATGGCCGACCCAACTAAGATCAAAGAAATCATCAAGGCCGTGTCCATTCCCGTGATGGCCAAAGTACGCATTGGGCATTTTGCCGAGGCGCAGATTTTGGAGGCGCTGGGGGTAGATTATATTGATGAAAGCGAAGTGCTCACCCCAGCGGACGAGGCGCATCATATCAATAAGTTCGCCTTTAAGGTGCCGTTTGTGTGTGGCGCACGCAACCTAGGTGAGGCTCTGCGGCGTATTGGTGAAGGCGCGGCCATGATCCGCACTAAGGGCGAAGCGGGCTCGGGCAACGTCGTCGAGGCAGTGCGGCATATGCGCGCGGTACAGAGCGCCATGAAGCGCCTGACCATCCTAGGCGATGAGGAATTGATGGCTGAGGCCAAAGAGCTGGGGGCGCCCTACGAGCTCGTGAAGTTAGTCGCAAAAACGGGCAAGCTGCCGGTGCCCAACTTCGCGGCTGGTGGTATTGCTACCCCGGCGGATGCGTCGCTAATGATGCAACTGGGGGCGGAGTCGGTGTTTGTGGGATCGGGCATTTTCAAATCTGGCGATCCCGCGCCCCGTGCCAGAGCCATTGTCCAGGCGACCACCCACTATCTCGATGCCGATCTGCTGGCGCGTGTTTCCGAGAATCTGGGTGAGCCGATGGTGGGTATTAACATTAGCACCCTGGATGCCAGTGAGCTGTTGCAAACAAGGGGTTGGTAGATGCCACGTGTGGGTGTTCTGGCGCTGCAGGGCGATTTTGCCGCGCATGGCAAGGCACTGGACGAACTCGGTGTGGAGTGGCAATTGGTCAAAACCCCCCATGAACTCGCACAGGTGCAAGGGTTAATTATCCCTGGGGGAGAGAGCACGACGCTACTCAAACTCATGGCACCTATTGCCATGCGTCCCGCGCTCGAGCAGTTTCATACCGAGGAACGCCCAATCTTTGGGACCTGTGCCGGTTTGATCCTGCTGGCGCAGGAGACCATTTGTCCACAGCAGGAGAGCCTGGGCTTCATCAACATTGTGGCCGAGCGTAACGCCTATGGGCGCCAGATTGATAGCTTTATTGATCTGGGTACGCCATTAGTGGAGGACTTGGGACCTGCGCCACTCGAAATGGTGTTTATTCGCGCTCCCAAGATTGCAGTACTGCGCGCTGGCGTCACGGCGCTTGCCATATGGAAAGACGAAATCGTCTTAGCGCGGCAAGGAAGTGTGCTCGTCTCTTCGTTCCATCCTGAACTCACCGCCGACCGCCGTGTGCATCAGTATTTCTTGGATATGATTGCCGCCGCGTAACATGCCTTATCTCTATAAACACAACAGCCCTCGCCAGTGCAGCGAGGGCTGTCTGTCTGCAATGCGGCTTAGTACATGCCTTCCATACCGCCCATACCGCCGCCCGGCATCGGCGGGGCAGCTTCTTTCTCCGGCAACTCGGTCACCAGGGCTTCCGTGGTCATCAGCAACCCGGCAATACTCGCGGCGTTCTGCAACGCACTACGGGTCACCTTGGTCGGGTCAAGGATGCCTTTAGCCAGCATATCGCCATACGTATCAGAGGCCGCATCGTAGCCTTCCTGGGCCTTCAGGTCGCGCACCTTCTGCACCACGATGGAGCCTTCTGCACCGGCGTTCGAGGCGATGTAGCGCAGTGGCTCTTCCAGAGCCCGCTTCACAATGCGCACGCCAATGCGCTGATCACCTTCGAGTTCCGCTTCCAGCTTCTCAAGCGCCGGCAGAGACCGCAGGTACGCCACCCCACCACCGGGGACGACACCCTCTTCAACGGCCGCCCGCGTGGCATTCAGGGCATCCTCAACGCGGGCTTTCTTCTCTTTCATCTCCGATTCCGTCGCGGCCCCCACATTGATCACCGCCACACCACCAACGAGCTTCGCCAGACGCTCTTGCAACTTCTCACGGTCGTAGTCAGAAGTCGTCTCCTCGACCTGCGTGCGGATCTGCTTCACCCGTCCTTCGATATCTTCAGCTGCCCCAGACCCTTCAACGATCGTCGTGTTGTCCTTATCAATCGTCACGCGCTTGGCACGGCCGAGGTCGTTGAGCGTAATGTTTTCCAGTTTGATCCCCAGATCATCGGAGATCACATTCCCGCCCGTCAGCACCGCGAGGTCGCGCAGCATATCCTTGCGCCGGTCACCAAAACCAGGCGCCTTCACTGCCGCACACTGGAGCGTGCCACGCAGCTTGTTGACCACCAGGGTGGCCAGGGCTTCACCCTCAACATCCTCAGAAATGACCACCAGAGGCTTGCTCATCTTGGCGATTTGCTCAAGGATGGGCAGGAGGTCGCGCATGTTGCTGATCTTCTTCTCATGCAGCAAAATGTAGGCATCCTGCAAGTTGGCTTCCATGCGCTCGGCGTCGGTGACAAAATACGGTGACAGATAGCCACGGTCAAACTGCATGCCCTCAACGATGTCCAGCGAAGTATCCATGCTCTTCGCTTCTTCCACCGTGATGACACCGTCTTTGCCAACTTTTTCCATGGCCTCGGCAATCAGATCACCAATGGTCAGGTCATTATTGGCCGAAATCGTGCCGACCTGGGCGATTTCCTTCTTATCCTTGGTGGGGCGGCTGAGCTTTTTGACTTCTTCCACCACTGTCTCGACGGCGCGATCGATACCGCGCTTGAGGTCCATCGGATTAGCGCCGGCGGTGACGTTCTTCACTCCTTCACGGAAGATCGCCTGCGCCAAGACGGTCGCGGTGGTCGTCCCATCCCCCGCCACGTCACTGGTCTTGCTGGCGACCTCGCGCAGCATCTGCGCGCCCATATTCTCGAAGGGGTCTTTTAACTCGATTTCTTTGGCAACCGTGACCCCGTCTTTGGTAGAAACGGGCGACCCAAATTTCTTATCAATGACCACATTGCGCCCTTTTGGGCCCAACGTCGCCTTCACTGCTTCGGCTAATTGATCGACACCGCGCATGATGGCACTGCGCGCATCTACGCTGTAGAGAATCTGCTTTGCTGGCATAGAGTTCCTCTCCCTCGTTGGCGCTACTAGCTTTCCAGAACACCCAGAACATCGTCTTCCCGAATGATCAGCAAGTCGTCCCCGTCAACCTTGACTTCGGTACCGGAGTACTTGCCAAAGACCACCGTGTCTCCAACCTTCACCTCGATCGGCTGGAGCTTTCCGTCGTCCGTCGTCCGCCCAGGGCCGATAGCCAACACTTTAGCCTGCTGCGGTTTCTCTTTCGCCGTGTCAGGGATAATAATCCCTCCCTGCATCTGCTCCTTTTCCTCCAGGCGTTTCACCAAGAGGCGATCATGTAGTGGACGTAAGGCCATATTACTCCTCCTCTGTATGCATGTCACACCCTATACACACATAAGTCTTTTAGGTATCATTAGCACTCAATAGTGGGGAGTGCTAATAAACTTATAAAAGCCCGCTGCATTTTGCAAGAGGGAACAGAGGAATTTTTGACCATTTTTCGTACACGGAGTCTGAGGAAACGTGATATCGTTAGTCTTTTGAAGGTGATAAGAGTGGCAGTGCACAACGCGAGGGATTATGTCACTGCATGGCACCAAGACGCTCCTGGCGATTACCGGCGGTATTGCAGCCTTTAAGGCCCTCGGTGTCCTGCGTCTGCTCAAACACCATGGCGCTGATGTGTATGTCGTAATGACTAAACATGCCACGCATTTCCTCACCCCGGCGAGTTGCGAGATGGTCTCCGGCCATCCTGTCTCGGTTGACTTGTTTGCACCGCTGAAGACGTGGGAAATGGAGCACATTGCCCTGGCACACGGAGCGGAACTGGTGCTCGTGGTACCAGCGACCGCTAACTTCATCGCTAAACTTGCCCTCGGCATTGCTGATGACCTGCTCAGTACACTATGCGCAGTGCTCGCGGCGCGTACCCCTATGTTTGTGGCCCCAGCCATGAACACGCACATGTATACCAATAGCGTTGTGCAACAGCACCTTGCTACGCTACGCCAGCGCCAGGTGGAAATCATTGCCCCCCAGTACGGGCGGCTGGCCAGCACACTCGAAGGCCACGGGGTCGGACGACTGGCCGAACCCGAAGCAATCATCGCCCACGTGCTCGCATATTACGACAAGCTAAAGCCCCTGCCGTCCAACGACAGGGATCACTAACACTCTAGGCAATCTCTTCGCTCAGAAGTTCCTCGACCTCAGTACCCGAGATCATGGTAATAGTCTGCCAGGGGCATTCCTTGGCGCAAATGGTACAGCCAGTGCAGATGTCCCAGTCGACAATGACCACCTGATGCGTACCGTCTCCGGCGTAATTAGGATCGTCAATCTTATCAATACAATCGACGGGGCAAAAGTCTACGCACCATTCGCACCCAGTGCACCCATCGACATCAATCCAGGCTTTTGGCCGAGGTCTCCGCGCGCGTTGCGCTCTCTCCGCCACAATGCACCTCCCTTAGCTGAAGCTTCCCGTCTCCAGGACCCATTCTAACGACTTGGCGGTGTGTTGGCAAGCTCAGTAGCCATAGACGCCAGACCATTTGCGTTCTCGCTCCGTGCCTGTTAGCATCTCACGCAGCAGGAAATTATCGAGCTGTTCGACCTAGGCTATCAGTGTGTGCAGCAGCGAGAGGAACAGGGCCATGCGGGCCTTGATACAGCGGGTAGCACGTGCGGAAGTATGTGTGGCGGACACCATCGTGGGTGCTATCGACAGGGGGCTCCTGGTCTTGCTCGGTGTACGGGAGGGCGATACGGTTCGTGATATCGAATATCTAGCGTCCAAGGTAGTGACATTACGCATTTTTGAAGACGCGCAGGGCAAGATGAATCACGATGTGCAGGACATTCAGGGAGCTGTACTGGTGGTCTCCCAGTTTACGCTGTATGCTGACAGCCGCAAAGGACGCCGCCCGTCGTTTACCCAGGCGGCACGTCCGGCGCTCGCACAGCAGCTCTACGAGACGTTTCTTGCCGCAGTCGCACGGTATGGGGTACCAGTAGCACACGGGGCTTTTGGCGCGCATATGGCGGTCAGTCTGGTGAACGATGGCCCAGTCACCATATGGCTGGAAAGCCCAGCGGAGTGAAGGGAAGGGCGCCCGTTAAGCTGGGCGCCCTCCGCCGACGCAGTCGCGGGGAACGGGGGCAAGTTAACCTGTGCCCCCTCCGCCGACGCCGTCGCGGGGAACGGGCGCCCGTTAAGCTGGGCGCCCTCTGTCCACACAGTGACAGGGAGGTGTTGGGATGGAGATGCAAAGCATTCCCCAGATGTTCTTTGCACGTGCCGCCAGCCGCGGTCAACGGCCAGCGCAGTTGGTCAAACGGGGGGGGACGTGGCAAGCCATCTCCTGGCAAGCTATGAGCGACAACGTGCGCAACATCGCCAAGGGCTTGCTCACGCTCGGGTTGCAGATGGGCGACCGCGTGGCCCTCCTGGCGACTAGCCGCTCCGAATGGGTGCAGTGTGATCTAGGCATTATGGCTGCGGCCGGCATCACGGTGCCGGTGTATCCGTCTTCACTCCCTGAGCAAGTGGCCTACATCCTGCACAATGCTGAGGTGACACTGGCCTGTGTCGATACGCCAGGGCAACTGGAGAAACTGTTGCAGGTGCGCGCCGAATTGCCGGCACTCCGGCATATTGTGCTGATGGACGGCCCACCATCCTCTCCTGATCCCTTTATTCTCTCCTTCTCGGAGCTGATGACTCGAGGTGCTGCCGCATCTGAGCACACAGCCTTACTCGACGAACGCCTGCAGGCCCTGACCCCAGACCATGAGGCGACGTACGTCTACACCTCAGGGACCACGGGTCCACCGAAGGGCGTGGTGCAAACGCACGGCAATCATCTCTTCATGGTACAGAGCTGTGGCGCCATCATCGCGGCCGAGGAAGGCGACGTGAATCTGCTGTTCTTGCCCCTGGCCCATTCGTTTGCGCGTCTCGAGGCGTTTCTGGGGCTGTATATTGGGTTGACCACGGCGTTTGCTGAGAGCATTGACGCCTTGGCCGAGAACATGCGCGAAGTCCGTCCCATGTTGGTGTTCAGCGTCCCACGCGTCTATGAAAAGATTTATGCCCGTGTGCAGGCCGCTGGCAACTCTGGCTCGCCCCTCAAGCGGGCTTTATTCGAGTGGTGTGTGGCAGTTGGACGGCAGGTGAGTGCCTTGCAACAGCACTGGCAGCCTATTCCGGCCAGGCTGCGTCTGCGGCAGCGGCTCGCACACCAGTTGGTCTTCAAAAAACTGCACCAGACGGTCGGTGGACGCCTGCGCTATTTTATCTCTGGAGGTGCCCCCCTGGCCCAGGAAATTGCGGAATTTTTCCATGCGGCTGGCATGCTCATTCTCGAAGGCTATGGGCTGACAGAGACCTGCCCTGCCCTGACCGCCAACTGCTATGATCGTTACAAATTTGGGACAGTGGGCACGGCTCTCCCTGGAGTAGAACTGCGTATTGCTCCGGATGGCGAAATCCTGGCGCGTGGTCCCAATATTGCCAAAGGTTATTACAAGCGCCCAGAAGCCACCGCGGAAGTCTTTTTGGACGATGGGTGGTTTGCCACCGGCGACATTGGGGAAATCGACGCTGAGGGTTTTCTACGCATTACCGATCGTAAGAAGGATTTGATTGTCACGGCTGGTGGGAAAAACATCGCGCCGCAGAACCTGGAAAATCTCTTAAAAACCGACCCCTATATCAGCCAAGCAATGGTCTATGGGGATCGTCGCCCTTATCTTACAGCCATCCTTACGCTTGATTTGGACGCAACGCGTCAGTACGCCCAGGCACACGGGATTGCAGCAGAGACCTTGCCGGCCTTAGCAGCGCACCCGCAGATCCAGCAGTTGATCGAAGCACGCGTTGCCCAGCTCAACGCGCAGCTGGCCTCCTACGAAACCGTCAAAAAGTTTATTATTGCGCCAATCGATTTTACGCCAGAGAGTGGTGAACTGACACCGACGCTGAAAGTGAAACGGAAGGTGGTGACGCAGCAGTATCAGGAACAGCTCGAGTGGCTCTACGAGGCAGGCTAGCGGGCGGCAGAACGCGGCTTAACGCCTGGCTAGTTCCTCGTCGTAGAGCTTCTGGTACATCACGTCCCACTCACGGCTCCCTTCGACGATCTTGCGCGTGTAGGAATGCAAGGTGCGCCGCACGGCCATCTCAATTTCCTCTTCGAGCTTGAGGGCGTCCTGCATAGCACGTACGATTTCCAGGCGAATCATGTTCTCAGGAGCGTGCAGCGTCCCTCCGGGCAGTTCTGCCAGCCCTTTGGTGAGAATTTGTGACAGGTGATTGATCTTCTCGCGCGACAAACTCATGCGCTGCTCCTTTATAGAATGAGACCACGTTCTTGCACCAGTTTCCTTTTTACCATCGTAAACATCCGCGCATAATCGATATTGCCCCGCTCTATCTCACTCGTATGGGCGCGCAGGAGTTCTTTCACCTCTTCGTTGAGACGATCCTCAACCATGAGGTCAGCTGTGATCAGCCGGCTGACCTCGGCCATGACCATCTCTCGGGCTCCATCGACAGTGAGCAACCCCTGATCGAGGAGCCGATCAGTCACCGTCCTGGCGACATGATCGATCATCTTCTTGCGTAACCGCATACCCTCCACCTTTCTATTGCAGACCGAGGAAATTCAAGGCATTATATGTTGCTGAAAGCCAGAGCGCAAGGACCTTTCCGTGTGGCAAGTGTATGGTGCTGTCCGACAGTCATGGCTTGACTTTGTGGCTCCATCCACGGTATAGTTTTCCTCAGAAATGAGTGAGGAAAAACAAATGCTTAGCGTTTCAGAACAGCCATCCACAACGCTCACTATCGACGATGTTATTGTCGCAGTTGAACAATACCATCCTAAAGCTGACTTTGACCTCATCCGGCGCGCTTATGCGTTTGGTGCCGAAGCCCATAAAGAGCAAAAACGTCATTCTGGTATCCCCTATATTTCCCATCCTCTCGCCGTAGCCCATATCCTCACCCAGTTAAAAATGGACGCCATGACCATTGCGAGTGCGCTGCTCCACGATACCATCGAAGATACGGGAGTCACAGCTCAGCAAGTGGCGGAACGCTTCGGCAACGACGTAGCCGTTCTGGTGGAAGGGGTGACCAAGCTCAGCAAGTTGGAATTTGCCAGCCGCGAGGAACGTCAGGCGGAGAGCTTCCGCAAGATGGTCGTGGCCATGGCCAAGGATATCCGGGTCATTCTCGTCAAGCTGGCCGATCGCCTGCACAATTTGCGCACCCTGGAGTACATGCCGGAGCCTAAACAACGTGCTATCGCGCAGGAGACGCTCGACATTTATGCCCCCCTGGCGCATCGCCTCGGCATCGCGTGGATCCAATCGGAACTCGAAGACCTCTCATTCTGCTATGTCAATGCACGGGCGTATTACGACATCCAGACCAAGCTTGCCAGCACGCAGGAGGCGCGGGCACGCTATCTCGCACGGATGCAGGAGATCATTGCCCGCGAGCTGGAGCAAATCCATATCCCGTGCACCATTGCTGGCCGGCCTAAGCATCTGTACAGCATCTATCAGAAGATGCAACGGCAGCAACTCGCCTTTGAGGACATTCATGACATTCTGGCCGTACGGGTGATGACCGATACGGTCCGCAACTGCTATGCAGCTCTCGGGATGTTGCACGCGCTGTGGAAACCCATTCCTGGACGCTTTAAGGACTATATTGCGCTGCCTAAGCCCAATATGTATCAGTCGCTCCATACGACCGTCGTGGGACCTGATGGCGAGCGGGTTGAGCTGCAGATTCGCACCGAGGAGATGCATCGGATTGCCGAAGAGGGCATTGCAGCGCACTGGCGCTATAAAGAGCAGACCCCGTCGGAGAAGCAGGACGAACGTTTTGCCTGGCTGCGGCGTCTGCTGGAATGGCAGCAAGACGTGCAAGATCCCATCGAGTTCATGGAGACGGTCAAGATCGACATGTTTCAGGAGGAGGTCTACGTTTTCACGCCGCGTGGTGAAGTGCGGACCTTCCCCCGTGGCGCCACGCCAGTGGATTTTGCCTACACGGTGCATACGGACATTGGACATCAATGTGTTGGCGCCAAGGTGAATGGGCGTATGGTGCCGCTGCGGTACCAGCTGCGTAACGGTGATACGGTGGAAATTCTCACGTCACCCACGCATGTGCCGAGCCGTGACTGGTTACGCTGGGTGGTCACGCCACGCGCCCGGACCAAAATTAAAGCCTGGCTGAAGGCGGAACATAAAGCCCGTAGCCTGACGCTAGGGCGTGAGGTCTGTGAGCGTGAGGCTCAGAAGTATGTGCCCAATCCCCACGCCTATCTGAAGCCGTCGGCACTGACAGCCGTGGCCCCGCATTTTGGCTTCCAAACGGCGGATGACCTGATGATTGCGGTGGGGTATGGTCGGGTCTCAGCCCTGCAAGTCGTGCACCGCCTCCTGCCATCAGAGGTCATTGAGGAGCGTAAACAGAAAAGTAAGCCCGTCACGTCAGTGCCGCGCAAGCCCCGTCATGATGGGATTAAAGTGCAGGGGCTCAACGACATTCTCGTCAACTTCGCCCGCTGTTGCCATCCCTTGCCAGGCGATAGCATTGTCGGCTATATCACGCGCGGACGTGGGGTGACCGTGCACACCACAGAATGTTTAAGTGTGGACAAGCTCGAGTATGATCCGGAGCGGCGGGTTGAGGTAGAATGGGATGTGCAACAAGAGACCACCCATCCTGCACGTATCACCGTGGTGACGCATGACCAGCAAGGCGTATTGGCGGGGGTGAGCTCAGCTATTGCAGCGTGTAATGGGAATATCAGCCGTGCCAGCGTGATCACAAGCCAGGATAAAAAAGCCTACTTAGAATTCACTGTGGATATTCGTGATATCGCACACCTTAACGAAATCATCCACCGCGTGGAAAACTTGCGGGGAGTCTTGTCGGTAGAGCGGGTCAAGAATACCCCACGCTGGGGCAAATGGCATCCTTGAGGGAGTCAGGATGCCTTTTGCACTTTGCCGGAGCGCAAACAACGCGTGCAAATCTTGATACGCTTGGCACCGCCCGGGGTTTGCACGCGCATCCGTTGTAAGTTCGGATTCCAACGACGATTCGTAAGGTTGTGGGCGTGGCTGATGGTGTGGCCGTAGCGTGGCCCCTTGCCACAGATATCGCAGCGTTTAGCCATTGTTTGTTCCTTAATGGGCGCTGAAGGCAGTACTGATATTGTGCGTGCTGTCACGTTTTGGCCTGCGAAGTAATGGCTAAACCTAGCATATTCTCCCCACCACCGCAAGGATTTCCCCATGCCAGACACCGGAGCGAGTGAGAGTGGGAGCACGAAGGCTGCAGCCGTGCTCCAGACGCACCTGGATCACCTCGAGAGACCATTGCGCTACGCCACGCGCCAGAATTTTGCGCATCTCGCCAAACTCCGCGACCTCGAAGCGTACGTCCAGCACCACGTCCAGGCCTTACAGGCGTCACCGTTACCCCCGGGGCTGCTGCCGCTCCTGCAGCAACTGTTGCAGGCGGTGCAGGACGTCGATGCGCTACCTCTGCCCCAGAAACAGGAGCGCGTGCGGCAGGCTGAGCTGCTGCTGGCCCAGATGCGAGCCCATACCTCCCACGATACCGACCCATCCCTTGCCACTGCGGCAGTACAGGCCCCAGTCCAGGCGACAACGCGCCCTGTGGTGCAGGAGAGTAAAGACAAGAGTGATCCTTGCGCCCAGCCTGTGCAATTCCTACGTGGCGTTGGCCCCAGACGCGCCGCACTGCTCGCCAAAATGTCGCTCCACACGGTCCACGATCTCTTGTGGTGCCTCCCGATGCGCTATGAGGATCGCCGCCAGCTCACACCTTTAGGACTGCTGCGGTGGGGCAAGCGAGAGACCTTTTGTGGCACTGTGACCACGCTGCAGACACAGCCCAGTAACAAACGTGGCAAACCTTTTGTCGCTTTGCTGTTGCAGGACGACAGTGGCACCTTGATCTGTAAATGGTTTCAGACGCGCAGTACGTATCTCCAGGAACGCTTCCCGGTGGGGACGCGTGTGGTGGGCAGCGGGATGGTAACTCTCAATGGGTACACCGGAGCACGGGAAGTAGTCCACCCTGACCTCGAAGGCCTTGATGCGGACGACACCGAGCAAGTGCATTTTGGCCGGGTAGTGCCCATCTACCCTCTCACCGCCGGTTTGCACCAAAAGACCATGCGCTCCCTGATGAAAATGGTGGTCGACACCTACGTACCGCAGGTGCAGGAAACGTTACCGGAGGCCCTGCGGCGCGCGCATCATCTTGCCAGTTTGGCGGAGGCCCTGCGGCAGGTGCATTTCCCAGACGATCACGCAGACCTGCTGCGCTTCAATAGTCAACAGACCCCCTTCCACGAACGCTTAGTCTTCGAAGAATTTTTCCTGCTCGAACTCGGCCTGGCTTTGCGTCACCGCGCGGTGCAGCGCGAACCCAGAGCCGTACCCTATACGCAGCCGAACC